>Ga0157378_10000961_pt1 | contig 26407 bp, 25 predicted proteins | sample M65metaG_FD_115309 | JGI IMG/M metagenome (GOLD analysis project Ga0157378, IMG submission 115309) | Miscanthus rhizosphere microbial communities from Kellogg Biological Station, Michigan, USA - M6-5 metaG | ecosystem: Host-associated > Plants > Roots > Rhizosphere > Soil | place: USA: Michigan...
GGGCGAACGAGGCATCGGCATCCTCGACTTGCAGGTGAATCGTCACCGACGAGCCGCCGCGGGCTTTCGGGCCGACCGAGCCATGGGCGGGGAATTCGTCGTGGAGGAAAATCATCGAGTCGCCGATGCGGATGGCGCCGTGCATGAGGTTGCCGTCGGGTCCCGCGATGCGGCACAGTTCCGTGGCGCCGAAGGCCTTGACGTAAAAGTCAATGGCCTTGCCGGCTCCCGCGCAGCAAAGGTGCGGGGTGACGGTGTGCATGCCGTCGGGGATGGGTTTCACTTTCGGGGCGGTGGTGGTTTGGGATTCCATGGATTTGTAAGTGGTTGTTCAAGGATGCGACGAACGAGGCGGCTCGTTTCGGACAGACCGACGAAAATATTTTTCGTTAAACCCGGCGGGTGCCGCGCTCGACGACCATGAAGGTGAGGATGATTCCAGCGACAATGGCGAAGGAGATGAAGAGCGCCTCGAGCAGATTCTGGAACCCCGCCGCCGCCTCGGGCCAGGACATCGCGGCCCCACGGACGGACAGCTGAAACAGGCCGCGCGCTCCGGTGATGGCGTAGAAACCTGGGATGAGCGTGAGGCAGCCCATCACCGCGACGATGACGGACGGCATGCGGCGTCTGGCGCCGAGCCCGATGGCGAGCAGCGCGACCACCACGGCGGCGAGCAAGGTGGCGCCCGCGGGATCGAAGCCGTATTCCACTCCGCTCTCCCGGAGGAATCGCGCCGTGGCTCCGCAGATTGCGCAGACGCCAACTGCGCGCCAGTGGGCGCCATTCAGCAGGGCCAGACCCGCAGCGGCGAGCGCCCCCCAGGCGGCGTCGATGAGCGGCCGGGGCCACGAGATGGAAAGCGGCGCGGCGGTGGTCAGAGGGGCGTGGACGAGCAGCGGCAGCGAGAGCGAGAGGCCAAGTGCGAGCGTCGCCGTGAGCGCGAGGGTGTAGGCAATGCGCGCGAGACCGATGGAGTTGTGGTTGCGCGTGATGTCGATGCCTCCCGTGATCAATGGCACGCCGGGCACGAGGAAAAGCGCCGGCGCGATGAGCGCGATGTCGGGGGTCGCGCTCCAGCCCTGCCTGGCGGCCAGCGTGGCGATCAGGCCACCGATGGAGACCGCGCCGAGCGTGGCGGGATAGACGGTGAACTGCCGTCGCAACAGCTCGAAGCGCACCGCGAAGATCACCAGCGACGCGACCACCGCGGTGCCGACCGCCGGCCAGTCGCCGCCGTTGAAGGCGCAGAAGCCCGCGCTCACGAGCCCGGCGGCGAGCCAGCGCCACGGATAGGTCGGGACGCGCTCGGGGGCGGTCGCGATCTCGTGCAGGCGTTCGCGGATACGGGCGAGATCCGCGGGTGTGGTCTCTTCGTTGAGGAGCAAGCGACGAATTTCTCCCTGGGCGTGAATGTTCACGCCCGCCACCTCGCGCGAGGCATCCACGCGCGTGCAGGATCGCCCGCCCTCGGAGGCCGTGACCGTGATCGCGTCGTAGGTGACGAGGACGTCCAGGCGCTCCCCGCCGAGCCGCGCATGCAGCAGCTCCATGGAGTCGATGATGCGTTGCGTGGACGCGCCGGAGCGGAAGAGCAGGCGCCCGAGCAGGAGCGCGAGCTCGGTGCGCTCGATCAGCGCGTCCGGAGAAGATGGAGTCGCGGATTCCACGTCGTGGCCGGTATTAACGCGATCCCGCCGCCAACAAGCGACCCCATTTCCCCGTCACGCAAGGAAATGTGCCGGCCTACCGCCGGCTGAACGAGCCCGAGCGGCCGCGAGAGGTGGTGTATGAGCCGGAGCCGCCGCCCCACGAGGCGGAACCACCGCGCCAGCCGCTTGCGCTGCCCGAGCCGTTGTTCCACGAGGCGCTGCCCCCGCGGTTCGTGCTCGCGCTGCCGGAGCCATTGTGCCACGAGGCGCTGCCGTGCGCGCCGTTGTAATAGCCGCCGTTCGAGTAGGGGGTGCGATAGGCTGCGCCGTTGCTGCCGCGGGCGTAGCCATAGTTGCCGCCGCGGTAGTAGTTGTAGTTACTGTTGCGGTAGTAGTTGTTGTAGCTCGTCCGGTAATAGGTGCTGTTGTAATAGGCGGAGCGGCTCGCGTAATACGTGCCGCCGTAGAAGCCCGCCCCGCCCCAGACCACGACGGATGATGGCGTCGAGACATAGGTCGGGCCGTAGCCCGGGCTGACCGCGTAAACGCCGGCGCAGCCGACCTGCGAGACGACGAGGAGCGCGGACAGGGCCGCGAAGGCGAGGAGGGAGAGAGGGGATTTCATGGGGTGAATGCTCGGTGGAGGATTAGCGGCGGTCGGCGGATTCAAGGACGGAGTTGAAGGGGATCTCTTTCGCGTCGGCTGGCGGGGTGAAGCTGAAGCTGCCCACGCCGAACCACGGATCGAGGCTCCAACGGGAGAATTCCACGAGCGTGCGCGGCAGGCCCGGTTCGTCGGTGAAGGTCACCGCGAGGCGGCGCGGCAGGGTGCGGGCGCTCGTCTCGACCCAGATTTCCCAATTCACGCCCGGCGCGCGGAAAGCGAGGTGCGCGCATTCCACGCCATTGACCGTCGCGGGGCCGACGACCACGGCGCTTGTGAGGTCGCGCGCGATGAGCGCATAGGGATCGCTCGAGAGCAGTGGCGCGGAGGCGAAGCGGATGCCGGTCTCAGCGCGCAGGCCGGCGAGCATTTCGTCGATCGTCGCCGGCGCCTTCGATTTGGAATAAACCTTCGTGCCGGGCGCGTAGGCCGTGACGGTCGCGCCGTCGTAGAAGAAGTCGAACCGCGGGGCCTCGCCGCCGAAGCTCGCGCGGAGCTTGTTCGGCCGCTCGAGGGCGACATTGCCGCTCGAGAAAAGCGTAAGGAATTGCCCTGTCGCTGCGGGCACCTCGACGATGCTCTCCGCGCGGTAGGTGAGCGTCTTCGCGCCGGCCAGCGTCGCGCTCATGCGCTTGAGCGCGGCGACCGCGTTCGGATCGATGGCCGGCGGAGCGGAGGATTTCGCTGGCGCGGCAACGGCGCCGGAGGCAAGGAGGATGGTGGAAAAAGCGGCGAGGGAGAGGAGTCTTTTCATGGGAGAGGGGAGGCGCTTGAGAGTAGGGTAACGCGGCGGAAGACTTTTATCGAGCGGTCTTATCGCGGAATCAGGAGCCGGCCGTGCGGGTGATCGTGACCCTCGTGACTGCCGACTTCGCTCCGCTGCGATCCACCGCGCGCACGCGGATGATGTTCCTGCCCGGCGCGAGCTTCACGTCATAGCTCCACGACGACGTGCCATGCGCGATCTTGTAGCCGGCGTTGCCAACCTTCACCTCGACGGAGGCAAGCACGCCGTTGATGTCGGATGCGTGGCCCTTGAGGCGATAGGCGCGCTTCGTCGTCGTCTTCGCGGATTTTCCGCCCACGCCGACGGAGAGCTGCGGCGGCACGAAGATGTCGGTGATGCCGGCATTCCCGATGCCCGCGAGGGTGGCCAGCGGCGATTGCGCCCCGCTCGCGGCGACGCCATAGATCGACTCCACCGTGCGCAGGAGGTTCACGTTCGTCACGCCCGGGCCCTCGCTGTAGTTGCCCGGAATGATGCCCGCACCGGCGAAGATCATCGTGATCTGGTTCGGGCCGCTCGGTCCGTTGGGGTTTGGGCCGAGGATCGGGCTCGTGAAGGCGTCGGCGTTCGTCGCGGCGAGCGGTGGTGTGATCCAGTCCGCCGTGGAATCCTCGTCCGTCGTGATGATGAGCAGGCTGTTGTTCGCCCGCGCCCATTGGTAGTAGGCATCGAGATTCGTCTGCAGCCACGCATCGCCGTTCTGAATCGCAATGGCGGAATTCACGGGATTGCTCACCGCATTGCCGTTGCTGTCGTAATCGTGCATGTCGTCGTTCAGGCCGGGAATCACGAACGCCACCGCCGGCAGCGCGGCAAAGCCCGCGGGCGTCTGCGGAAAGCTGCTGAACGGGATCGAGACCCCCACCGGCACGTTGGAAAATCCGAGCCAGGGCACGTGGCGCACGGCGTAGTTCGCGGTGTCCACGTAGAGGTTGTCGCCGGCCTGGTATTGGTCGAGATAGCCGAGAAAGGTGAAGCCGCCCGCGGCGAGGGCTCCGTAGAGATTCGGCGCGGAGATGAAGGGCGCCACCGGCGGCGTGTCGCTCACGATGCCCTGGTTCGAGCCGGAAAAAAGCCAGTAGTAATTCGGCTGGCTGGGATGCTGGATACCGAACGCGCCGGTGATGTTCGCGCCCTGCGTGCGCAGGGTGCCGTTGATGTAAGGCGCCGGGCCGCCGAGGATCTGGGCGTAGCTGTGATTCTCCAGCATCACGACGACCACGTGATCGTAAAGCGGAACGGCGGGCAGCGGGGACGCAACGGCCAGCAGGCCGGCAAGAGACGCGAGCAGGAGGGAGCGGCGCATGAGGGCAGGTATAGCGGAAGCGCCCCTCCCGCACAAACCGCTATTCCGCCGCTGCGTGCCGCGCCTGCCGCCCCGCCGCGAGCTCATACGCCTCGGCCAGCAACGGCCGCATCGTCGTCTCGAACGTCGCCGCGGAGGGACTCAGCACGCACACCCAATGCATCCCTCCATAAACCGGATGCGGCATCAGGCGATCCCGCGCGGTGAAGTCCCACGTCGCCTCCTCCGGGAAAAGGCGACGAAAGGTCTCGCGGCTCACGCCCACGTTCAGGCGAAAGACGCCCTCGCGATCGAGATCGGAGGCCTGATCGTGGGCATCACTCGTCACAATCGTGGCGAAGGGGAACATCCGCTCCGGCCCGACGAACAGAAAAAAGGCCCCGTCCCCCGGCACCACCTGGACGTCGGGCAGAGTGTCGGTGAGCTGCTGAATGATCGCGGCTTCTGTCATGGATTTCCGCGGAATTTATCCACAGATTGCATCGATTTCCGCAGATTTTTTAACGCCGTGCGGGACGGCTTGATATTCCAATCCCGCGAATGGCCCCTTCCTCGGGGGACACCGAAGTCGGCGTGAATTTTCGGTCGGGCGCGGGGTTTTTGAAGGGGTGGACAGTTCGCAGGAAAAATATTTTTGTCTGCCAGCAATTTGCTCTCGACGGATCGGCCCTGCGATGGGCCTATGCGCATCAATTCATACGCTTAAAATGAATCATAAAATTGTCGGTGTTTTACTTGGTGGTTTTCTGACAACTCTCGGTGCGCTCACGGCGCAAATTCAAGCGGTCCTGCCGCCAAACTACGGCATCACGGGCGTGCGGCCGGACAGCGGCGGCAATTACCTCGTCTCCGGCGGCACGAACAGCCCGAGCCTGAATGTGTTCAGCCCGGCGTTTCTCTATTACGGGACGCTCGACGCGTTTCCATCCACCGTCGGCGGGCCCGGTCTTTACACCTACACTCCCAGCTTCGGGGGCGTGCCGATCACGGGCGGGGCGCAGTTTTACGGACCCAACACGGCGTTCTACAATCCCTCGATCGGGGTGGGGAACGTCAGCGTCGTGGGGGCTTACAAGGCGACCGCCGGCGCGACCTACCAGAACGGCATGATTTATCACGGTCCGCTGGACGGCACCGGCACCTGGACGGCGATCGTTGCGCCGGGCAACGGAGTGGATGCGGTGGGTGACACGATCCCCCACAGCACGATGGGCGAACTCGTTGTCGGCAACTTCGACTACCAGGCCACGCCGCTCACGGGTCAGGGCTTTATCCTCAACACGACCACGAACACCTTCAAGACGATCAACTTCGGCCTCTACAGCACCACGGCCTACGGCATCTGGCAGAACGGGGGCGCCTCGAGCACGAAATACTCGATCGTCGGCGGCTTCTCCGACGCCGTGAACGGCGGCAAGGCCTACATCGTGAACTACGATTCCGCGACGGAGACGTTTTCGGATTTCACGCCGTTGAGCTTCAACAACGATCCCACGATCATCACCCATTTCGAGGGGATCAGCGCCGTGACGGGGGGCTTTTCGGTCACATCCACGACGGCATCCCCGACGGTGGCGGGGGCGGGCTACGCCTTCATTCCGCAGGCCCTCGACGGAAGCTTCGGGACGCCGACCTGGACCGCGATCACGAATAACATCGATCCCAGCGCGACCACGACCGGCGACACCGTCGTCGGAACCAGCGTGATGGGAATCTTCACGCCGTCGAGTGGCAACGCGACGTCCTACATCGCCACGGTGCCGGAGCCCTCGACGCTGGCGATGTTGATCATCGGCGGAATGGGAGCGGTCGCGTGCGGGGGAATCCGTCGCCGGGCGGCGGTGGCGGTCGGCTAGGAGTGGCCGGCTTTTTGGCGGCGGGGGATTTGAAGTCGGCCGGCTCGGAGAGCCGGCCCTACCCATTGGGGGACTACTTGAGCGTGACGTAGCTGTAAGGGTGGCCGTCCTTGCTGCCGGTTGGGAAGATGCTGGGGCTCGCGGGATCGGTGGGGCGGGTTTTGGCGCCGCCGTCGCCGCCTTTCGTGAAATAGATGAAGCCTTTTTTGCCGTAAGGCTGGCGGTCGGTGAGGTGGCGATCCTCCCAGTTGGCGGTGACGATGAAGGGCTGGTCCGACGGCGCGGCCCCGTCGAACTGGAAGAATCGAAAGGGGATGGACTCGACGGAAAAATGGTTCCCTTGCGGAGTGATTCCGGGAGCCGTGAGCAGTTTTCGGAGTTCTGCGACGGAGAGGTAGTTGTTGTCGGTGAGCGCCGCGAAATATGCGGCGAGGGAAACGGGTGTCGTCTTGCCTTTTGACGACCACATGGTCCAGTCCATTCCGTCGCGGCCCGTATTCGCGGTGTCGAGCGCCATCATGGTGGTCGCGAACTGGAGAGCCCGGGCGTTGGCGAGGGTGCCGGTCATGACGCCGCTGACGGGGCCACAGGATACGGCCGGGATGCAGATCCAGATCAGGACGCCAATGATCACGACCGCGATGAGCAGCTCGACGAGGGTGAAGGCGCGGGCGTTTTTGGGGAGGCGTTTCATGTCCGCGGGGAGAGTTCCAGCTTGTGCTCTCGGGTTGCGGGATGGCAACCCGGCATTTCTCCCCGGGCGACTACCCTCTCATTTTTATCCGGCGCGGGGGACTGGTGCGGTCGGCGTTGTCGAAGGCGCGGACTGTGATGCGGTTCGTGCCGGGCTTCAACGCGACGCGGATTTTCCATGTCGTGGTGCCATGGGCGCGGCGGAGCTGGCCATTGGTGATGACTTCGACCCGGGCCACTTTTTGGTCGTCGGTGGCTGTGCCGCGAATGCGAGCAAAGGCGCCGGTCTTTTTGGCGCGGGTGATCTTTACGGTTGGCCCCTGATCCGATGCCGCGGTGACTTTGACGCTCCCGATCTGGAGGAGGTTGCTGTCCAGCGCGCGGGTCGTGAGGGTGTCGAGCGGTTTTGCCGCGGTGTCGATCGTGGTTTGGATCTGGCGGGTGACTGTGCCCGTGGCTCCGGTGAGCTGGTCGATGAGGTCCTGGGCGGGGACTTCGCCGAGGAGGTGGCCGGCTTCGTCAAGAATCTGGAGCGGGGATTGTCCGTTCGAGAGGAGGGCGATGAGGGCTGCGGGGTCGCTGGTGGTGACGTCGGCGGTGACGTTGTATCGGGTGTGCGGGAACAGGTTGACGCTGATCGTAGTGTCCTGAGTCGGGGTCGCGTGGGCGATGAGGGGGAGGAGGAGTAAGGCGATGAGGGTGAGAGTTTTCATGGGGGAACATGGTTGTTGGATATACTAATTGTTCTCTTCTGCGACGGCCGTTGGATTTGCCGATCTGGGCGGATGGCCTCATGATTTTTCCGGATATTGGGATCGGGGAGGCGTGGAATCGCGCCGGGAAAAATCGCCGGTGGCAGTCTTTCCGGAAGGTGCCACGTCGGGCAGCGGGGAAGTCGGCCGGTTCGGAACCGGAGGCGGAGCCGGAGATAGCCGAAGGCAAAGTCGGCCCTGCCTGGTTGGGGATCGGCGGTCGGAGGCCGCCGCTACAGCTGGCGTGGGCGTCAGCGGAGCGTGACGTAGGGCTGGAGGCCGTGAAGGCCGCCTTCGCGGCCGTAGCCGCTTTCCTTGTAGCCGCCGAAGGGGCTCGTCGGGTCGAATTTGTTGTAGGTGTTCGCCCAGATGACGCCGGCGTGGAGCTTTGCGGCCATCTTGAAAATCTTGCTGCCTTTGTCGGTCCAGATGCCGGCGCTGAGGCCGAACGGCGTGTTATTCGCGCGCTCCAGGGCCTCGGCGGCGGTGCGGAACGTCATGATGCTGAGCACGGGGCCGAAGATTTCCTCGCGGGCGATGCGGTGCGCGGCGGTGACGCCGGTGAAGAAGCTGGGCGGGTAGAAGTAGCCGGCCTTCGGGAGTTTGCACTTGGGCTGGACGAGGTCCGCGCCCTCGGCGACGCCGCTGGCGACGAGTTCCTGGATTTTTTCGAGCTGCGGCCGGCTGTTGATCGCGCCGATGTCGGTGTTTTTGTCGAGGGGATCGCCGACGCGGAGGGTGGCGATGCGGTCGCGGAGGCGGCGGATGACTTCCTCGTAAACGCTTTCCTGGACGAGGAGGCGGGAGCCGGCGCAGCAGACGTGGCCCTGGTTGAAGTAGATGCCGGCGATGATGCCCTCGACGGCCTGCTCGATGGGGGCATCGTCGAAGACGATGTTCGCGGCTTTGCCGCCAAGCTCGAGGGTGAGTTTCTTTTTCGTGCCGGCGAGGGCGGCGGCGATGCGTTTGCCGACTTCGGTGCTGCCGGTGAAGGCGATCTTGTCGATGCCGGGGTGATTGACGAGGGCGGCGCCGGTCTCGCCCGCGCCGGTGACGATGTTCACGACGCCGGGCGGGAGGTCGGCCTCCTGCAGGAGGCGGGCGAGGTGGAGCGCGGAGAGGCTGGTGGTCTCGGCGGGCTTCAGGACGCAGGTGTTGCCGGTGGCGAGGGCGGGCGCGAGTTTCCACGCGGCCATGAGGAGCGGGAAATTCCAGGGGATGATCTGGCCGGCGACGCCGACGGGGGAGGCCGTGCGGCCGAGGAAGGCGTAGGCGAGTTTGTCGGCCCAGCCGGCGTAGTAGAAGAAATGGGCGGCGACGAGCGGGAGGTCGATGTCGCGGCTTTCCTTGATGGTCTTGCCGCCGTCCATCGTCTCGAGCACGGCGAGCTCGCGGGCGTGCTCCTGGATGAGGCGGGCGATGCGGAAGAGGTATTTGCCGCGCTCGGCGGCGGGCATCCTGCCCCAGACGGTTTCCTGCGCCCGGCGCGCGGATTTCACGGCGCGGTCCACGTCGGCGGCGGTGGCGGCGGTGATTTGCGCGAGTTCCTTTTCGGTGGCGGGATTGATGCTGGCGAAGGTTTTGCCGGGCTTCGTGAACGCACCGTCGATGAAGAGGCCGTAGGCGGCGTCGATCTTGACCGGCGTGGATTCGGGGGCGGGGACGTAGGTCCAGCCGTCGTCGAAGCGGAGGGCGCGCTCGCTGACCGGCACGATGGCGTGAGCGGTGGCGTTCGGGTGCGCGGCGGTCGCGGATTTCTTGGCGAGGGCGGGTTTCATGGAAGGGAAAAATAGTCGGGGCTCTGGTAGCGGCCGTCCTTGAGGCGGGCGATCTGCATGAGGACGTCGTTGGCGAGGGTGCTGGCGCCGAAGCGGAAGAGGTCGGGCGTCATCCAATCGCTGCCGAGGGTTTCCTTGAGCAGGACGAGGTAGGCGAGGGATTCCTTGGCGGTCTTGATGCCGCCGGCGGGCTTCATGCCGATGCGGATGCCGGTCTCGTAGAAATAATCGCGGATGGCTTCGAGCATCACGAGGGTGACGGAGAGCGTGGCATTCACGGCGGCCTTGCCGGTGGAGGTCTTGATGAAATCGGCGCCGGCGCGCATGGCGAGGTCGCTGGCGAGGCGGACGTTGTCGTAGCTCTCGAGCTCGCCCGTTTCGAGGATGACCTTGAGGTGGGCGGCGCCGCAAGCGGCTTTCACGGCGACGATTTCGTCGAAGACCTGGCGGTAGGCGCCGCGCAGAAACGCGCCTCGGTCGATGACCATGTCGATTTCGTCGGCGCCGTCCTCCACGGCCATGCGGACATCGTCGAGCTTCACCGCGAGGGGCATGAGGCCGCTGGGAAAGGCGGTGGCGACGGAGGCAACCTTCACGGTCGAGCCGCGGGTGAACTGCTTCGCGGCGCGGACGAGATTCGGATAGACGCACACCGCGGCGCAGGAGGGCACGTCGTAGCTGGCGTCCATCGGTGCTATGGCCTTGCGGCAGAGGTGCTGGACTTTGCCGGGGGTATCCTTCCCCTCGAGGGTGGTGAGATCCATCATCGAGAGCGCGAGCTTGAGGCCATCGAGCTTCGCGGCGGATTTGATGCTGCGCTTGGTGAAGGACGCGGCGCGTTCCTCGGTCATCACCTGGTCGATGCTGCGTCGGACGAAGGGGAGGGAGGACATGGGCGGGAAAACTGAAATGCTGAAAAGCTGAGATTCTGAAATTGGGAAATTACGAGAGGCGGACGAGGTCGCGGAGAAATTGAATCCAGAGGAAGAGCAATCCGCGGGCCGAGTAGCGGATCAAATTTTTGCCGTCACGCTTGAGGACGCCGCAGGCGAGGTTGTGGCTGATCTGGCGGCGCATGTCGGATTCCATCTGCGCGCCAAGCGCCTCGGGGATTTGCTCGACGATGCCATCGACGCCGATGTGCTCGCGGTCGAGGAAGAGCCGGTGGTCGGCGAGCATTTCGCCGAAGTCGGCGTCGGCGTCGGCGCGGTTCAAATGCAGCGAGGGGTCGAGCTGGAGGCCGTAAGAGAAGGGATAATTCCAGGTGAGGTAGGTCGCGCCGGTGCGGGCGCGGGAGGTGATCGCGAGATAGAAAAACGCGATCTCGCCCTGCTCCACGAGGCAGATCGAGGCCTCGGTGCCGCTCGCGGGTTGATAGAACACGCGGTAGAACTGCTGGTGCTCCTCGTGTTCCCAACCGAGGTCGTCCACGCGCTCGAAGTCGGCGGCCTCGATCTCGGCGGAGAGTTCGCGCAGGGCGGGGAAGGTCTCGCCATCCGGGGCGCGGCGGGCGTGCAGGGCGCGATCGACGGGTAGCCGCAGTCGCCGGGCGCGGGTGAGAATTTCCAGCCACGGCAGGAGCAGCCAGCTCGCGGCGAGGATGAGCCCCATGCCGACGCTGTCGAGAACGAGCCAGCCGACGAGAAACGAAATGCCGAAGAGCAGCCCGAACGTCCCGACGCGATGAAGCAGCGGCGCTTGGAACGAGCGCAGGCCGAGGCAGAAGGCGGCCACGGCGGCGATGATGAGGAGGTCGGAAATCATCCAGGGGAAATGTGATGGTCCTTGAGAAATTTCTCAAGCTGTCCCACGTCGAAGTCGGGGAGCACGGAACCGTCGGCGAGTTCGAGGGTGGGGGTCTTTCGCTGACCGGAGATGGCGATCATGCGATCGTAGGCGGTTTTATCGGCGAGCACGTCGAGTTGCTCGAAGCGGTAGCCGCCGCGTCGGAGCCAATCGACGGCCTCCACACACCACGGACACCAAACCTTGACGTAAAGATTCATTCGGTTACTTTAGCCGGCTCTCTCCCGACTTGCGAGCACAGGCATTCCCGCTACGCTCCAAGCAACGGTGCCTTCGTCTAACGGTTAGGACACGGCCCTCTCAAGGCCGGTATACGGGTTCGATTCCCGTAGGCACTGCCAATTTTTTCCTCCGCAATGTCCTCCCCCAAAGGTGACGGAAACTGGCGCCGACAGGCCGCGTTGTTTGCCGCCGCCGCATCCGGCGTGACCGGATTGGGAATCCTCGTCATCCTGATCTTCGTGTGGAGGGACGCGCATTCCGGCAAACTAACACCAACGCCTGCGCCTGCCGCGTCGCCGGCACGGTGAAGGCGCGTCAGCCGCGACCGCGAAGGAGGCGGTAGATGAGGAGAAGAATCACGGCGCCAAGGACGGCGATACCGAAGCTGCGGAGGTCGAAGCCCTGCACGGTGCCGAACCCGAGCTGCGTGCCGATCCAGCCGCCGACGGAGGCTCCGACCACGCCGAGAAGGATGGTGAGGATGCAGCCGCCGGGGTCGTTACCCGGCAGAAGAAGCTTCGCGATTGCGCCGGCGATCAAGCCGAAGACGATCCAGGAGATGATGCCCATTTGATTTGAGATCGTGCGCGGAGGGCTGCGCGGTTGGATTGTTTGTTGTTGGGTTTCTACTACTGGCGGTCCGCGCCGCGCACGAGCATCCGCAGCGTGTAGGCGGCGTGGAGCGCGGTGGCGAATAGCGTTTTGCGGTCCGCCCCGCCGAAGCAGACGTTCGACGGGCCGGCGGGGAAGTCGATGCGTTCGATCGGTTTTCCCTCTGGCGAAAAGACGAAGACACTGTCGGAGGTGAGATAGGTTTTGCGGCCGGAATGGTCGGCCACGTAGAGCGTTTTGCCATCGGGTGTGCCGATGATGCCGTTCGGTTGTTGCATGCCCTCCGCGACGCGGATGAGCCGCTGGTGATCGGGCGCGAGATAATAGGCTGCATGTGGATTTTGTTCGGCCGGACGTTGACCAGACAGCCCTCGAAGTCCTTGAGGACGATGTCGATTTTCCGTCGGGCCGGATTTTCCACCGCGCGTTCTTCTCGTCCGCGCAGGCTCAGAGATTACCCTCGGCGTCGAAGCTCAGGCCGTTCGCGTAACCGGAGGGCTGCAGGAACGTCGAGACGGCGCCAGTCTTCGCGTTCCATTCGAGGATGCGGTTGTTCGGCTGATCGACAAAGAACACATCGCTCTCGGCATCGCAGGTTGGGCCCTCGCCGAATTTCAGACCGCTCGCGACCATTTTGAGTATCTCGCCGGGGGACGGCGGGGGATGGCGTTGTGAAAATCGTCTATCAGGCCGGTGGCCAAGCGAGGCATTGCACAATTTTTTTCTTCCTGCCATCAATCCCCGCAATGGTGCGAGTGCTTGGTCGGCAGACCCTTTCCGTGATTTCGGGACTTGGCGATTACGCCTTGTTCACCGGCCGGTCATTTGGCTCCGCGGTGAAGTCCCGCCGACTGGTTCGCCGGATCGTCAGGGCGGTTTATGAGCAGGGCACGCTCTGCCTGCCGGTGATTTTGATCGTCGGCACGTTCACGGGCCTCGTGCTGGGATTGCAGGGATATTATGTCCTCAATCGCTTCGGTTCGCAGGGCCTGCTCGGAGCGCTGGTTTCGCTCAGTCTGGTGCGGGAAATGGCGCCGGTGCTTGCCGCGCTGATGCTGGTGGGACAGGCGGGATCCGCGCTCGCCGCGGAACTCGGCATCCAACGCAACTCGGAGCAGATCGTGGCGCTGGAGACGATGGGAGTGAGCAGCCACGCCTACCTGGTGGCTCCGCGATTGATTGCGGCGTTGCTGGTTTTTCCGGTGCAGACGGCGCTTTTTGTCGCGGTGGGTTTGTGGGGCGGCAGCCTTTCCGGCTCGCTGCTGCTCGGCGTGGAGTCCGGCGTTTATTGGTCGTCGGTGGAGCAGGCGGTGGTCTCGCGCGACGTGCGGGAGTGTTTCCTGAAGGCGGCGACGTTCGGTCTTTTGACGATGAGCATTTGCGCGTTTTACGGCTTCAACGCGCATCGCTGCCGCGGGGCCAGCGGCGCCCGGGCCGTGAGCGCCTCCACCACCCGGGCGGTGGTGCTTTCCAGCATCATCGTGCTGGCGGCGGACTACGTGATCACTTCGTTTCTGGTCTGACCATGGGCGAGGCGAAGAACGATCTCCTGCTGCGGGTCGAGGGCCTGCACAAGCGCTTCGGCGGGCACGTCGTGCTCGCGGGCGTGGGCCTCGATGTGCGACGTGGGAGCGTTTTCACGGTGCTTGGCCCCAGCGGCGCTGGGAAGTCGGTCTTTCTCAAATGCCTGGCCGACGTCGAGCAGCCGGATGCGGGCCGGATCACCTTCGACGGGCGTTCGCTCGGGGCCGAGGATCCCGCGGCCCGGGCGGAGTTCCGCCGCCGATGCAGTTTCCTCTTTCAAAGCAACGCCCTCTTCGATTCGCTCACAGCCTTGGAGAATGTGGCGCTCCCGCTCGAACAGACGACCGATCTCCCGGACCGGGAGATCCGCGCGCGCAGTCTCGAGGCACTTCGCCAACTGGAAATCGAAAAGCATGGCGATCGCTATCCCAGCCAGCTCTCCGGCGGCATGCAAAAGCGCCTCGCGCTGGCGCGGGCCATCGTCACCCGACCGGAGCTGGTTTTCTTCGACGAGCCCACCGCCGGCCTCGATCCGCTGCGGCGCAACGCCGTGTTTGCCATGATCGCGCAATACCAGCGGCAGTTCGGCTTCACCGCTCTCGTCGTCACGCACGACGTCGTCGAGGCGCTCATTGCCAGCGACCGGGTTGCGTTGCTCGACCAGGGGCGAATCTGCTTCGAAGGCACGCCGGACGAATTTTCCACGTCCGCGCACCCGGTTGTCCGCGATTTTCGCGATAGCGCAGCGGCACTTGGCAGCTCTCTTGCTGCCATTCGTCGCGGCGAACACATTCCATCCGTCGATTCATGAAACAATCCAAGCTCGAGCTTTACGTGGGCATTTTTGTGGTGCTGGGAATCGCGGCAGTCGCCTATCTCACGCTGAAACTCGGCTCGGGATCGCTGGTCGGCGGCAATACCTATCTCGTCGAGGCCCGATTCACGAACTCCGGCGGCCTGCACAGCGGTAGCAACGTCCAGGTGGCCGGCGTGACCGTCGGGCGCGTGGAAGGCGTGCGCATCGACCCCGCGGATTACAGCGCCATCGCCACGCTTCGGCTCCAATCTGCGCTCCATCTGCCGACCGATTCCATGGCCTCCGTCAAAACCTCCGGGCTGATCGGCGACAAATATGTCTCCCTTTCTCCCGGCGCTGATGAGACGTATTTGGAGCCCGGGACGCGAATCACGATGACGGAATCCGCCGTCGATCTCGAGTCCTTGATTGGCAAGATGGCTTTCGGCAGTGTCGATAAGGAAAAAGATAAAACACCCGCACCGTGAACCTGCGCCCGCTTCCTCTGCTTGTCGTTGCCACCTTCGTAATGTTCCAAGGCGTGGTCTCCGCCGCGACTGCCGAGGCGGAAAAGCGCCTGCAAACCGCGGTGGACCAAGTCCTCGCCATCGCGGATCACGCCCCCAACGGCAACGCCCTCGCGGTCAGCCTGCGCCCCACGTTGGAAAAATATCTCAGCTTCGCGGCCATGACCCGGCGCGCGGTCGGCCCGGGCTGGCGGCAATTCTCGAAAGACCAGCAGGACAAGGCCACCGCGCTCTTCACGACGCTGGTCATCCGCACCTACAGCAGCAAGTTCACCCCTGGCGAACATCCGGTCTTCACCTACAAGGCCGCGACCGAGCCCGCGCCCGGCCGCGTCGAGGTGCCCACCACGCTGCTTTATCAGGGCAGCCATTACAACGTCATCTACCGTCTGGAAGCGGCCGAGGGCTGGCGCATTACCGATGTCGTCATCGAAGGCGTCAGCCTCATCGCCAACTACCGGTCCCAATTTGATGCGCAGTTCAAAAAAGGTGGCGCGACTGCCGTAATCAGCGCGCTCAGTCAATCCGTCTCCCCGTCGTCATGAAAATTCCCTCATTCATCCTGCCCGTTCTTCTCGGGGCGTCGTCGGTCCTCCTCGTCACCAGCTGCGCTTCCCCCGCTCGGAAAAAGCCGGACGCCGCAGCTCCCGCGGCGGTCGGGAAAAGCAAAGCCGACGGCAAATCGGTCACTGCCGCAGATGACGATCTGGACGAATACAGCGCCGCGACGGTCGCTGACCCGCTGGAGCCCCTCAACCGCGCCACCTTCATGCTGAACGACGGGCTCTACACCGTCATTTTCCGGCCCGTCTCGAAGACTTACGAGAAGGTGGTGCCCAAGCTGGTGCGACGGGGGATCTACAACGCCTACGAGAACGTGAAATTCCCGATTCGCGTGGTGAACGACACCTTGCAGGGGAACCTCAAGCGCGCGGGACTGGAAACCGGAAAATTCCTCGTAAATTCGACCGTTGGCGTAGGCGGCCTCGGGCGGCCCTCCGACCACATTCCGGCGCTCGCGGATGTCCCGTCCGCCGATACCGCGCAAACCTTCGCGAAATGGGGCATCGGCAACGGCTTCTACCTCGTTCTGCCCGTGTTGGGGCCGAGCACGCTGCGTGACGCCGTAGGCCTGGCCGGAGATTACGCGCTCAACCCGATCACCTGGGTCTGCTTCGTGTATGGCGATTACGACTGGATCATCGCGATTCCCGCGGCGAATACCGTGCGCGCCCTGCCCGTCCAGCTGTCGCAATACGACTCGATCACCAAGGGCGCCCTCGATCGCTATCTGGCCGCCCGCAGCGCCTACATCCAATACCGCAAGGAAGCCGCTTCGAAGTAGCTCCCGCCGAACGAGTGTTCATGCGGGTGGGGAGTGGTGCAGCCGGAAAGACTCGAACTTTCAACCTTCTGATCCGTAGTCAGAAGGAAAATTCGCAAATCTCTTATAGAAAGATATTTATGATTTTATTGAAATAGTATTCTTCCAGAAATTTACTCTGTAATCACTTGTATTAAATACAGATGTCTTTAATGTTTTCTTATGCCCCGTAAAGCCAAAGGCAAACCTGAAGAACATGGAATCTACCCGCGGGGCGATGTCTACTGGCTCCGATATAATTGGGGCGGCAGACAGGTTTTTGTAAACCTTCGGGTTCGAACAAAAGCAGAGGCCATTGAGGAGGCGAAGAGGCATCGAGGGAAGCCGCCTGTAGCCGACACGGTTGAAGGCTGGGAAGGCGAAATCACCCGCTACGTGCGCGAGAAGCAATCCCATGTATCTCCACCAGGATTCACCGGCGAGCGGTGGGTGCGGATGAACGAGGCTACGGCGAAGAAAACCATTTCCACGCTGCGGGTGTTTGCCCGCTGGTGCGAGACCGCCTCGCCCCGGGAAACGAGTTTGGAAATGCTCAAGAATTACCTGGCTCTCCGGATCGACGGTGGCATGACACCTCATGTGGAACGCAAGGGGGCGGCTCTCAAGGGAAGCCGAGCTGGGGCACGTTCGACGCTCTCGGCGATTTGTTCGTTTTTAAGACATGTGAGGTGCATGCCTCCGGGCAAACTTGAGCTGCCATCCCGGACCAAGCTCGAACGCCGCGAGTTGGTTTTTGTCCAAAGCCAAATCACGCAATGGATTCAAGGCGCGACTGACGACAACCTCCGGCTGGCGCTGGTGCTTGGGTTCCGGTGCGGGTTGCGCAGAGGCGAAATTCAACATGCCCGGCCGGAGTGGCTGCAAGTCAATCGGGACGTGCTCAAAGTTCCGAGCGAGGATCGGGCCGGGGATTTCAGCAGCAAGGATCTTTCTACCCGCGAGGTTCCTCCGTTCAGCGAGGACATGCCTTTTCTCCGCCGCATGGCAAAAGAGCGGGCAGGCGGTTATTTGCTGCGCAAGACCAAGCGCAAGGGGAGGCCGTCAAAAGGGATCTATGATTTCGAAAAACCCCTGAGGGCTTTCCTCCACGAGCAGGGCATCGGCGCATTTACGATCCATGCCATGCGACATTCGTTCGCCACGAACTTGTTCAGATCCGGTGTAAGCGTGGAAGTCATCGCGGGTTGGATGGGCGACGACCCCGAGACCGTCCGCCGCACCTACATTCACGGGACCGCTACTCCCGGGGAGGCGGACGCTGCGCACCGCGGAGAAACGCCAGGAGCGAAAATGCAACAGCAGTTGGCCGAAATGGCGGGAGCACTCGCAAGCCTTACTTCGCTCTTGGGAGCAGGGAAACTCGAAGAAGCGAAGCGTTTCGCGGAAAGGCTCGACGAGCTACCCGGTCCGAAAACGGCGGGCGAATACAGCGACCCTGACTCGCCGTATTTTATCGACTGGAAAGGTCGTATGCCCAATCTGTCATAACGGTTGGGCATGTGGGACGGATTTAAAATCTTCGGAATCCGTCGACTTGCGGGGTTTTTCCATTTTGTATGGAACCTAGATATGTGTCTATATCACTGAACCTACACGAGTAAATCGAAAGTGTCGGTGTCGAAAATCTCAATGGTCCCCAACAACGCATAGACCTGCACGACTCCAATGGTTATGGCATAGCGAATTAGGGCCGCGAGATCACGCAAGCCTAGCTTCTGCATCAGGTTATTTCGATAATGCTCAACCGTTTTTTGGGACAAAGACAGTTGCCCTGCCACTTGTTTGGAACTCATTCCCTCAGCAACGAGCTTTAGAATTCTCCGTTCTTGAGGTTTGAGATTTTGGCCAGAAAAATGCGGATTGCAGCGCAGTTGATCAGCGATTTTGGTCGCGTAAGGGCTGAAATAGATGCTTCCCCTCGCCACCATTCGGATGGCTTGGGCTAGAATCAAGAGGTCTTCTGTTTTGTGAACGAAGCCGTGCGGCTGTGCACTCAGAGCTTCTGACAGGAGATGAGGATTGAGCGTTCCAGTGTAAACGAGAACGCGAATGGGGCCATGGGTATTGCGCAATGCGTTAACCATTTCGATTCCGCCCATCCCGGGCATTTCCAACTCTGCGATCACAAGGTCCGGGTCATATTTTTGTGCAGAGCGGAGAGCATCCTGTCCGTTCACACATTCGGATACAACGTAGTAGCCGCCTTCACGGCACAAAAATACGCTGACCAACTGAGATACGGATAAGTCCGAATCGACGATCATTACTTTTGTAGAGGATGAAGAAATCATAGCATTGCAAGCGGACGACTGGAGAATGATCTTACGGTATGGTAGAACTCCAGTGAAAAAAGGGGGTATTTCCCACTGGAAATTTGGGAAATCTCCCATCTAGGCGAAAAGCTACGCCCCTGTCAGCTTCGGCGCAAATGAAGTTCCGAGGCGCAACAATACATAATTTTCAGAGATGGGGGGTTTTCGGATGCCTTTTGGCGTTCGGCACTTTCAATCGAGTCCAAGCCATCGGCTTCGAGGCAGAGGAACAGTATCAAGCGGGAGGTGATATTTCTGGTGTGTTGCCATGGACGGGAAGCACGAAGGCAGCGGGCGAAATTACTTTGGAGGATTTCAAGACGGGAGAGCAGTCTCTCAAGATTCTCAAGTCTGCCATGGAGAACGCCGTCGTTCTGGAAGCGTCGGTTCCTGCCAATGGCATTGTATTTATAGATTTTGCGATCCGCCCGACCGTAGATGGGTCCCCAGTTCCTCTTTATACGGCAAATGTGAACGGAGCGATTCTCGCGTTTGCCACTTCAACCGAAGGCGGAACTATCCTGACCGCCAAATCGGATGGTGGTCAGGCCATCGAGACTAAATATTCATTTGCCGTTGACGATAGTAACCTGGCTCTTGACTGGCTTCGAGTAACAATCCGCGAAGATCTGAAAGCCAAAACTTGGGATTTGTATCTGGATGGAAAGCTAACGTTGATTAATCAAGTTCTTAACGTCGTCTCTGCAAAAAAAGTTTGTAAACTTTCATTTTATCCAAACGCCACCGGAGACACATATCTGGATGATGTTCTTGTAACGACCGACAACCCGCTTTTCCCCGACGCAGACAAAGATGGAATTCCAGATGCTGTCGAAAAAGCTAATAGTTATCTGTCCGGTGTCGATGACCGGAATGGTGACGCGAATCACAATGGGATTTCAAACATTGAAGAATTTCGTCGGAATGGGCAGTCAGTTACACGCTCTTTGGCGGTTCTCTATGTCGATAATACGAATGGGGACGATGCAAATACTGGGGCACTTCCCTATTCTAGTGGAGAAGACGGCCCTCTTAAAACACTGTTAGCCGCATTTCAAAAAGCCAATGACGCGACGACTGTAGCGATCTCGCCGAGCGTCACGCCCTACGACTGGCCTTCAAATATTCCGAGTCATCTGAAGCAAATCAACACCCTTCCCTTGGAGGCTATCAACATTAAATAATCATGAAAAAATCAATTCTGACCTCTCTCGCGACTTTTGCCGTTCTCCCGATGGTTTTTGCGGCCGATCTTAATAACAACGGAGACATTACGGCTACGGGAACTCACGACGTAAAGGCCACGCGCAATCTGATTGCTAATCAAACCGTTTCGGCGGGGTCGGCGGTGAATTCCAGCAATACGATTTGGGCGGCAGGCACGATTTCCACTAATTCGAACATATTCGCCGTTAGCACTATTTCGACTAATGCCGGAATCGCGGGCACAACTTACGTTGCGAGCAGTAATTATATTACGGCGGCGGGAGCGGGATATTTTGGAGATTTTCTTCGCGTGGGAGGCTCCACGACAACCCCAGCTTCGAAAGCGGTGCTCATCGGTCAAAATGCCACTGCAGGATCATTCAATGCCCTCGTTGTTGGAAGATATAATCTGGATAAAGCGAAAGACGGGACGACAGCACCCACCCCTGGTAGCTGGGTTGATAACGATCCACTTCTGCTCGTCGGCAATGGCAATGGCACAGGAGGAGATCCGAATCAATTCCGAAATGCTTTCGCAGTTTACAAAGACGGCACCATTACCATGAGTAAAGCTCAGGGTGATATTTTAATGGGTCAGTTCGGCAATTAAATCGGATTTCCGCGGAAAATCACATTATGAGGGTTATCATCTGCGCGGTAGGTGCGCTCCTGTCCGTCGCGGGTGGGGCGTCTGCCGGAAATCTGCCCGCTTGGTGGACGGCTCCATCCACTCAAATCATTCAATCTGGTGCGGTGGAAAACAACTACGCACCGGTGACCACGGGCCAGCTTAAATACGTGGCTTTTCAGGCGAAAGTCTATCTCGATGCCAATCTTTCAGGGGGGGCGGGTTCGGCTGTTAACACCATGGTGGCTTCATTTGTGCAAGTTTCGAAAGACAATTACGCACCGGCTACCGTGGGTCAGCTTAAAGCCGTTGCCGCTCCTTTCTACGATCGGTTGATCGCAGTCGGATATTTCACGAAAATCAACTTAATTGCGCACGGTTACCCCGCGGGGTGGACGGATCCTTACCCGTGGAATTCAACAACTCCCGTTCCTGTGGCGCAAAACTATGTTCCCGCCAATATCGGCCAATTAAAGGTCATTTTCAGCTTTGATGTGGGTGATGCTGATGCCGATGGACTTCCCGACTCATACGAGAGTTCGATGACGGGGCAGTCGGGGGGCGATGGGAGCTGGCTTTCAACGCTAAGTGGAGACGGCATCCACGACGCGGATGGCGACGGCATTAGCGATCTGGCGGAATACCAGATGGGTTGGAATGCCAACGTCAACGATCTCAACAATACGGCCGAGACAGAAACTCTCGTTTACGACGCGGCTCATCGCCTTCTCTCCGTCACTGGCCGCAGTTCGCAAGGATACTCCTCCGACACCAACGGCAATCTTTATTCCACGTCTCAGCCCTAAGCTTGTTCCATGAACGCAATTTTTCTCGCGTCCCGTTTCCGACCGACTTTGCTTGCCGCGGTTGGCTTGTTCATCCTTCTGGCAGACCGTGCGATGGCAACCGACCAAACTCCCGGGTGGCAAAACTCCGATGGTCAAGTGTCCGAGTTGCCGGGGCTTCTCGATGGTTACACCGCCTCGACGCTCTCACAAAAAAGCGTCAATCAAAGCCCGTCTAAAAAATCTGGATTTGCGATGCAGACGCTTTCGGTGCCCAGCAGCGATGCCGATTATATCACGCCGGAACTGCAAAACCTGGCCGCGGGGTTAAAGAACGACCGTATGCTAATTTTCAACTGGGTGCGCGACAATATTCGCTACACTCATTACCATGGCTGTAAGAAAGGGGCTTATCTTACTTATCTTGAGCGCTGCGGAAACGACATCGACCAAAGCGCCTTGCTCGTCGCGCTGTGGCGGGCGGCTGGCATCGAGTGCCATTACGTTTACGGCTACATCGCGATGCCGCTCTCTGACGTGAGCAAAATCGATTGGCAGCATTATCTTGGTGCCGACCCTTCGGAGATTACGAATCTCATCTATTCCCGCGGCACCCCTGCCTCTTATGCATGGGATCCCCAATCGGGTTGGAAGGCTTTGAATCGCATGTGGGTGCAGGCCAATGACGGCGGCGTCTGGACAAACTACGATCCCTCGTTCAAGCTCATCGAGCGCCAGAATCGCGAAAATCTGGCAACGCTCACCGGTTACGTCCGCAGTAGCCTGTTGACCGCCCTGGGCGCTGGAAATACCACCCTGCCCTCCTCGATTACATCGCTCAATTCCACGAACCTCGCGTCCTATCTGTCAGGTAATGCCAGCACGTTCGCGAATACGATTCGCAGTGGTCACTTCGAAAAATCTCCCGAGCAGATCGTGGGAGGATGGACCCATCTTTCGCAGCCGACCGTTGACAATAACAGCTTTCCAGTCGGCGCCGCTGGATATGAAGCAGGGATTTATAATGGAGCGATCTACGACATTCTGCCAGACGGTCTCTATTCCAAGATTTCCGTGCAAGCCGCATCCGTCGGCCTGAGCTGGGGAGTAAATCCCACGGTCAATCTTGCCAGCCTCAGAGGACGGCGATTGGCGCTCAAGTTCGTGAGCGGGAAAGCGACCTTGCAACTCGATGACGATCAAGTCGCCCAAGCCACGACGGCGACCACGACTGCCACGCCCGTAACCATTTCCATCGATCACGCAGATTCCTCCGTCGGAGACCAGAGTAATGCATCCGATCCGGTGGTCGTCGCCCTGAACGGACTCTATGCCCTTCCTTATGGTTACGATGTCTCTCCGGAATATGTAAAAAGCCGGCAGCTCCAGCTCAGCCGTTACGATGCGCAAGGCGTGGCGGAGAGCGATGATCGCAAGCGGTTGGAGACGCTCAATATCATGGGGCTGCAATGGTATCTCGAAACCAGTGCCGCCAGAAGCATGGTCGCGGACATCAACCAGCTTTCAAACACTTTTCTTCACCGAATCGGACGCGTCGCACAGGAACCTTCGACTCCTTCGGCTTACGTCTATATCGACGTAAAGATGAACTATAACAGCTTGGTATCGCGCATTGCCGATGCCACAGGTGCCGTAGCTAGGAACTCGTTGATTGTCTCCACGTTCATCGAGAGCGCAATGGAGCATGGCGTGCTTGAGCAGATGCAGCCCAATATCCCGAACGCCCTTTCGACTGCGAAGCTCCTCAAGCTCGCCAACGACACGAACATCCCGGTCTTTTTGGCTAATTCATCGAATTACACCACGTCGGCCTCGCCCATCCGACCGCAGATCGCTGCACCCACCGCCCCCGCCGCGACGGCTTATAGCGCCTCCGATCTCGCCGCTCTCGATAATGCTATCACGACCAACGGCGGCGAAGCGCTGCTTCCCAAGAGCGGCCAGATCACTTCCGGTTCGTGGAAGGGCGCCGGATACGCCGTCAACTACTCGCTCGCGGGTGGGGGCTATGCCGTTGGCATGTTGATCAGCGGCGGGCTGAATGGCGGATTTTCCTCCATCCGGAGCTATGTTTCGACGGCCCCCGTCGTCTATCAATCCTACACCCGTCTCACTGCCTCGATCGATGTTTCCTACACCCGCAACCTCGGAGGGGATCCGGTCGATCTTTCCACCGGCGATTTCACCCATGAGCGTTCGCTCCTTACCGCCGGCGAGGGACTTGTGGGGGGACTGGATTTCAAGGTCAGCTACCACGGCGGACAGGCGATCCGCAACGGCTCGAAGATCGGCTACGGCTGGACGCACAGCTATGATGTGCGTGCGAGCGAGTCGGCAGATCTCGACGGCGCGTTTGGCCGCACGACCCCCCTTGAGATGTCGGCTGCTCTTGCCGGCACCGTGGCGGCGCTCGACGTGTTCCAAAACCGCGCCGCGGGAGCGGCCGGCGTGAAAGACTGGCTTGCCACGGCGCTCATTGCCAATTGGATCGTCGACGAGCTCAAGGGCAGTCAGGTCGCCATCGTTGCGGGCGACCGCGTCTGGCAGTTTCACCGCCAACCCGCCATCCCGCCGGCGGCGCCCACCTATCTGCCGCCGGCCGGCTCGACCCTCGCACTCTCGAAGAACGCGCAGGGAAACTACGAACTCAAGGAGCGCAATGGCCCGACATGGCGCTTCGACGCAAACAAAAATCTTCAGGAAATCGAGGATCTCTGGGGCAAAAAACTGACGCTCACTTATTATTCCTCTGGCGTGGGCTCCGGCCAAGTGGCTTCCGTTACCGATGCTTACGGACGTTCGCTGGCGTTCACCTACGATTTGCCTGGAATCGGGGGATCACGATTGACCGTCGCAGACACCGCTGGCCGCATCATTCTACTTTGGGGAAATTCGGCCGGCGACCTCACCACCCTTACCGACGCAGAAGGTAAATCCGATCGTTTTACCTACAACGCCGATCACCGCATCACCCAAGTCGCGAACGATGACAACAGTGTGGCAGTCACAAATTACTACGACTCTCTGAATCGTGTCTATCAGCAGGATGCGCTCGGCGACAGCGCCCGGCGCTGGACGTTTTTCTATGCTGACGGCCTTACCATCGTGCGCGAGCCCGACGGTGTCGGCACTGCCGACACGTGGCATTACTTCGACGACAAAAAGCGCGAGACCGGCACCGTGAACGCCTTGGGCGAAAAGCGATTCACTTTTCGCGACGCGCAGAATCGCATCGTCCGCACTTACCACGAAGCGACCACCGGCGGGAATCTCGCTTACGAGAACGAATACTTTGCCTACGACACACGCAATAATCTGCTCACGGCACTGGATGGCGACGGCACGACGACGAACGCCTACGACGGGCAAGACCATCTCACGAGCATCCAGGACAAGCTCGGAAACTTTACGTATTTCCAGAGCTACAACGCACAACATCAGCCCACCCAGGTGACCGATCGCGAGGGTCGTGTCACCACCACGACCTACAAGTCGACCGGGGATGTCGCTGCGGGCATGATTGCCACCATAAGCGAGGGCGGCAACGTTACGACCTACGGCTACGACACGCAGGGGGCACTAAATTCCATTCAATACCCCGGCGGCGCCAGCGAAAGCCGCGTGAATAATGTCCTGGGTGATCCGACGACGATCACCGACGAGAACAGCCGCGCCACCACGATTTCTTACAACAATCGGCGGGAGGTCACTTCCACCACTTCGCCGGGAACACCCAGCAGCGGCAGCCGGACAACGAGCACGGCTTACGACGATCGGCGCAATATCGCCTCCGTCACCAATGCCCGCGGCTATGCGACGAGCTATACCTACGACGCCGATGGCAAGCCCCGCACTTCCTCAGCCCCTGGCGGAGCCATCATCACCACCCATTACGATGCGCGCGACCGCATTGACTGGACGAGTAACCCCCTCGGGCAGACCACGAACTTCGGTCGCGACGTGCTGGGCCGCATCGTGACGGCCACCGACCCGCTCAGCCGAAGCACGACGACGATCTACGAAGACGGCTTGCGCCGCGTGCGCTCGATCTCGCCCGCACCGCTGAATTACCAGACGCTCGTCGCGACCGACGCGCTTGGCCGTCCTGTGCGCAACGAAGACGGTCTTGGCAACTACACCCAGCCCGGCTACGACGCCAACGGTAACAAGACCTCCCTGCGCGATCGCCGTGCCAAGAACTGGAGCTTCACCTACGACAAGGAGGGCCGGCTCAAAACCGTCGCCACCCCGCTCGGTCGCACCACCACGCAGACGTGGAACTCCCGCGGCCTGCTCGAGACGATCAACGAGCCGTCGAACCAGCTTACCACGCTCGGCTACGACAACCGGCGCCGCCTCATCAGCCGCGCCGATGGCGCCGGCACCATTATCTATGGGCTGGACAATGCCAGCCAACTCCTCACCGTCACGCAAGACTCCGCCGTGCTCACCCGCACTTATCATCCCAGCGGCGAGGCCGCGACCTACAAGAACTCGAACAACGAGACGATCTCCTACGACTACGACAGGAACGGCAACCTCACGTCGATCACCTATCCCGCGATCGGCAGCGTGGCCGCGGCCACGGTCACCTACACCTACGACAACCGGGACCGCCTACAGACGGTTACCGACTGGGCGTCGCGCGTGACGACCTACACGTGGAACGACGCGAACCAGCTCGTTCTTGTCCAGCGGCCCAATGGGACCCGGCGCGCATTGAGGTGGGATGCTGCTGGGCAACTGCTCGCTATCGAGGAGCGGCCCGCCTCGGGCGCGCCCATCGCGATACGCAGCTTTCAATACGACGCCGCCGGCCGCGTGGCGAAGCGCATTGCCTACCCGCAGGCCGCCCCGTGGACCGAAGCCATCCTTAATGCCGGAGTCGACGACGATAACCGGCTTACGGGTGGGGTGCTCGGCTACGACGCCGACGGTAACACGCTGGCCAGTATGCTTCCCGACGGACCATGGGGTTCCAGCGGTGCCTCGTCGAATGCCACCGGAACCTTCATGTGGAACGCGCGCAACCAGCTTACCAGCGTCACGCGCACCGGCGGGCAAACCGCCACCTACACCTACGATGCCGAAGGCAA
>Ga0157378_10000962_pt1 | contig 26405 bp, 16 predicted proteins | sample M65metaG_FD_115309 | JGI IMG/M metagenome (GOLD analysis project Ga0157378, IMG submission 115309) | Miscanthus rhizosphere microbial communities from Kellogg Biological Station, Michigan, USA - M6-5 metaG | ecosystem: Host-associated > Plants > Roots > Rhizosphere > Soil | place: USA: Michigan...
CGAGCAGGCCGACGTCATCGTCTGCGATTACAACTACATCTTCGATCCGTACGTCGGCCTGAAGGCGTATCAGCAGGAGAACGATTACGGCGATTGCGTGCTGGTGGTCGATGAGGCGCACAATCTGGTCGACCGCGGCCGTGGCTACTACTCGCCGGAGCTGCACGAGGAACAGTTCGACCGCATCCGCAATCACCTGGCCGGCCGCAATTGCTGGCTCGAAGGGGCGGACGAGTTACTGGAGTTGCTTCGCGATCACTTCCACGCGCTCGCCGAATCGATGGGCGAGGATCCCGAGGTCAGGCAGGCGCTTTGCGAACCGGATCGTGAGCTGTTCATCGAGCAGCGCACCGAGTGGGAACGGCTGGTGATGCACTACATCGGCTGGAAGATCGAGAACCGCATCGTCGAAACCGACGACCCGCTGATCGATTTCTACTTCAAGCTGGTGAAGGTCGCGAACCTGATGACGGAGAAGGGCGACGAGTTCGCCCATCTGATCGAGCGCACTCCTGACGGCCTGAAGTTCAAGGTTTTCTGCAAGGATCCCTCCCGCTTCCTGGGGCGCATTTTCGATTCCGCGCACGCCACCATCGCGCTTTCCGCGACGCTGGAGCCGTTTGATTTCTACCGCAAGCTCCTCGGCTTTCCCAACGATCGCACCACCGAGCTTTCGCTTCCCTCACCGTTCCCGCGCGCCAATCGCAAGATCGTGGTCATCTCCGAGGTCGATACGTCGTACAAGCGGCGGGCCGATTCGTACGATCGCATCGCCGACAACGTCGCCTCGATCGCCGAGGCCGGAGAAGGCAACTTTCTGGCGCTCTTCCCGAGCTATGCATTTCTCAGAGAAATCGCCGATCGCATGCCGCCGATCCACAAGCACGTGATGGTGCAGCGCACCGACATGACCGACTACGAGCGCAACGCCATGCTGGACATCCTGCGCGAGCGCTCGCGCAAGGGGAACCTGATCATGGCCGTCTCCGGCGGCATGTACGCCGAGGGGATCGACTATCGTGGCGACATGCTCTCGGGGGTGATGGTGATCGGCCCGGCCCTGCCGCAGGTCAGCTTCGAGCAGGAGCTGCTGCGCCAATACTACGACGAGCAGTACGGATCGGGATTCGAGTTCGCGTATCTGATCCCGGGCATGACGCGCGTGGTGCAATCGGCCGGACGGGTGATCCGCAGCGAGACCGACATCGGCATCATCGCCCTGCTCTGCCGGAGATTCACCCAGCAGCCGTACACGCAGTTTTTCCCGGCGGATTGGTACGAGGTATCGCCGCGGGAGTTGATCTCGAAGAAACCGGCCAGTGAAATACGAGAGTTCTTCGAAGCGAAACTGACTCCACAATTGAGGCTCGTATGAAAAGAGCCAGCGTCCTTCTCACCTTTCTCTTTCTCGCTTGCGCGACTGGCCCGAGCACCCCACCCCCGCCCCGCCTCCCGCAATGGAACGCCATGCCCGCGGCGATCCTCGATTCGTTCTGCTCCAACTTCCGCGACGAGGGAATCTCGATGTCGACGACGATCAACGTGGTGAAGACCGCACAGCCGTCGCTGATCACGCCGCTGTCGATGCAGTCGCTGTCCGACTCATTTTTCTATCGCGGCGCGCTCGATTCCTCGCGCGCGGCCGCGACCGCCACAGCCACTGCCGCCGAGATCCCGATCACGATCCCCCCAACCTGCTCCTGGCGCGGCATCGCCCCCAACACCGCCTCCCGCTACACCGACACGATGACGCTGGAGCTATCGCCGCCGATCGTGAATCCCTTCTCCCGAAACGCCGCCGGCCTCTTCGCCCGCATGGCTCTCGCCGGCGAATCGCCGACGTGGTACTGGCTGCCGCTGATCCCGCGCGGCGAGACATGGACGTCGGGACGGCTGACGGTGTTACCGTATCGGCAGTGAGGACGTAACAACGTCTCTGATTTTCCGCCCTATCCGGGGAGATCACGGCGCCCTTTTTCTAGTAAGTCATCGCTGGAACGCAAGACCACCAATTAGTCTCAGAACTTTTCTTCACGGCTGATACTCAAGAAAGCAGCGGGCCGTCATCCGCGCCGCGAGTTAGACGGGAGTCTCCGCTTTCGCTACACTCGTCCAAGTGACGAGACCTTTTTGGCTCTACCGGTGGATGGACGCGATGAACATCTCAGATGCTCGAGATGTCGAACGGAGGCTCAGTCGCGCGGGAGCTCTGAATGAGCTATGCAAGTTTGCTGAAGCGACTACGGACGAGGTAGAGGAACCAGTAGAGCCCGGTTACGTTACGGTTGCCGGATGTGGACTCGATCTGAATGTAGAGAGCCTGTTTTCTTGTGGTAGAGACGAGTGTCGGCGCATTCAGGTTGACAATCTTCTTAAACACGTGTGGCACTATTTTGACCGTATTGTGATCGACGATTCTCTGGGGCATTTTCTTCGCTATCACCGGGCGAGTGAATCAAAAAAACAACTTCTGAGATATACGCGGTCATTCGCGGCAGGTGCGCTATATATTCGTGAAATTGGTGCAGAGCCATTAGTTGAATTTAGAGAAAAACCGTATCCACATGAGTGGCCAAGTCAAGCGAAAGCTGTCGGACTAGGACCGATCGTTGACGCCAAGAACGATTTACGCAAAGTGCTAGTCAACGACGGCAAGCTAGAAATTCGACGCTCTAAGGATGGCTCTGCGAGCGCTATGTTTACCCATCCAGAACTTCCGATGCCTGCATTTGCAGCAATCCCTGCGGGCGAAGCAAAGAAGAAGAGCAATCAGCAGATCGGCTCCGATCTCATCGATGCTGTCCTAAATAAGCACGCCGAGTACTTGACGCGCGACGTCATCTCTTCTCAGGAATTCAAGGGAAGTCTTGCCGTCGGCGTGGATTTTCACGGTCGCCTTCTTCAAGAGGCCTCGAGCCCGCCTTCCGCTGCAGATGTAGTTTTGAACCTAAAACTTCCAGTACTTGAAGGCGTGCCGACACACGAACTTATTTCAATTCGAAAAACCGAAGCCGACAGCTTCAACCGATTTCGTTTAGCGCTTACAACCGCGATTCGAGAACGCCAGAAAATCACCACAAGCGCCAATGCTGAATCCATCGCTCAAGAGATTGAGCGTGATGTTCTAGAGCCCGAGCTGTCGAGAATACGGCGCCGCTTGCAGACCGCAAAGTCCGCGCTGGCAAAGAAGGCCGGCATCGGTATAACCGCCGGCATAGCGACCGCCGCTTGCGGAGTCGTTTCGGGTTACCTGTCTCTGATTCCGGCAGGCATCATGGCTGCAGTCGGAGCTGCTGTAACAGCGGAGTCTCGATTCGTGGACGATAATCGAGAGATCGCAAATGAGGATATGTACTTTTGGTGGAAAGCAGCAAACCTTCACTGATCATTTCTACCAAACTCCCTTAGCCTCGTAATCCTCGCTACACTCCGACTCTCATGCAGGAAGGCAAAGCCAGCCGTACCGCCGACCGCGTCGCGGAGCGACGGGCGTCACATCAGGTTCGCGACCGGCCGCTGGTTCTCGACGATCCGATTGCGTTGCGGGTGATCGATCCGGATGTGGCGCGGATGCTGCGCGAGCATCCGCCGGAGAAGGAGACATCGCTGGCGGGGCCTTATCTGCGGGCGTTCTTCGTCATGCGCAGCAGGTTCGCCGAGGATGAGTTGGCGGCCGCGGTCGCCAACGGCGTGCGGCAGTATGTCGTCCTCGGCGCGGGGTTCGATACGTTTGCCTATCGCAATCCCTTTCCGGACTTGCGCGTGTTCGAGGTCGACCATCCGGATACGCAGGCGGTCAAACGGCGGCGGCTTGCGGATGGTGGTGTCGGCATCCCATCGTCGGTGACCTTCGTCTCGATCGATTTCACGACCACGGCGCTCGCCGATACGCTGAAGGCGGCGGGCTTCGACGACACCCAACCGGCGTTTTTCTCATGGCTTGGCGTGGTGCCGTATCTGGAGCGGCCGGAGATCGAGGCTACGTTCCGCTACATCGCGGGACTGCCGAAAGGATCCGGCGTCGCGTTCGATTACGCCGTGCCGCCGGAGACGCTGAGCTGGGCCGGACGGTTGATCTACAGGCGGATGGCCAAGCGCGTGGCCGCCATTGGAGAGCCGTGGAAGACGTTTTACGATCCGCGGTCGCTGCTCGATGACTTACACCGCCTCGGCTTCACCTCGGCCGCCGACTTCGACGGTGACGCGCTGAACGAGCGTTACTTCAAGGGACGCACCGACCGTCTGAAGATCGGCGGAATGGGGCACATGGCCCTGGCGCGCGTCTGATCAGTTGGTCTTGAACAGCGCGCGGACATCGCTCTCACGATCGATGTCGACGGCAGCATCTTCGAAAGGAACGACGACCGTGACGTCGCGATGAGCCTCGATGACGGCGCGTGCGCCGCGATCACCGCGCAATGCCAGCAGATCGGGCATCAGCGACGGTGCAAAAGCCGCAGGCGCGCCGGCGATCCGGGCATATCCGGTGGCGACGATCGGTGCATCGATCTCCAGAAGCGCTCGAAGATGTTCGGTCGTGATGAGCGGCTGGTCGCAGAGCATGATCAGAATCCGCGCGTCATCCCCCGCCAGCCTCACTCCAGCGCGGATCGACGAGGCGATGCCTTCGGCGGCGTCGGGGTTGAGCTGCTCGGTGACGACGATGACTTCGTCCGTTACCGAACGCGCAATGCGCTCGGCGCGCTGCAGCAGCGTTTCGCCGTCGAACACGATCTCTTGCTTTGGCCGCCCGAGTCGCGTCGAGGAGCCGGCGGCGAGGACGACGGCCACTACGCGCACGCCGGCTTGTCCGCGGTCTCGTGGATCGGCACTTTGAGCTCGCGGAGCGAGCGCGCGGAACGGCGCTCGAAGACGGCCTGAATCTCGGCCACGATCGAAAGGGCGATCTCCTCCGGAGTCTCGCCGCCGAGGTCGAGGCCGATCGGGCTGTGCACCCGGCCCTCATGCACCCCGCCAGCCTCGGCGAGCAACTCGTCGCCGCGCGACTTCGGACCGAGAAGGCCGATGTACTGGATTTGCGACGCCAGGAGCCGGCGCAGGATCTCGGCGTCACGGGCGAAGTTGTGCGTCATCACCACCGCGGCATCGAAGTCGCGCGGATCGAACTCCGCACGCGGCTTGATCACATCGACGCGCCATCCGACCGTTCGCGCGAACTGAGCTACAGGTAAGGCGTCCCCTCCTCCGAAGATGGCAATCGCGCGCGGCGGCCGGAGGATCTCGATCATCGTCTCGCCATTGGGAAGGATGGTCGTCCACTCGGCCGGCTCCGCCCCGTTCCAATGGAAGTCGGTGACCAGGCGCGGAAGATGCCCGGCGTCGAACGGCTCGATCAGCAGATCGAGCACCCCGCGGCACCCCAACCCCAGGCCGAAAATCAGATCGTCGCCGCGCGTGGAGTCGTAAGTGATCAGACGCGGCGTCATGTCCGCCAGCCACATCGACACGCGCTCGGAGATATCGCGCTCCAGGCAACCACCGCTGATGGCGCCGGCGAGCGTGCCATCTTCGCCGATCACCGCCCGCGCCCCCGCCCGCCGATACGTCGACCCCTGCGTGCGAACGACGGTGACCAGCACACCGCGGCTACCAGCGTCAGTCACCGAACGGCAGGCGGCGATGATTTTGTCGATCTCGTGCATAGAAGACCGGGAGCGGATCCTTTCATGATCCGCGCCCGGCTCAAAGGAGGACCTTGACCTTCTTGTAGAACGGGATCTCGCGGATGCGAGGCCCACCCGCCGCGACGATGGCGTTGGCAAGCGCCGGAGCGATGGTGGGGACTCCAACTTCGCCGATTCCGGTCGGCGGCGTCTCCTTATCCACCTCCAGGATGGTGACGTCGATGTTCCTCGGCGTCTGGTGGATTCGCAGTACGGGGTAGTCGTCGAAGTTGTGTTGCTCGACCTCTCCGTTCTTGACCGTAATCTCGCCGAGGAGCGCGGCGCTCAGGCCGTAAACGACCGCGCCCTCCATCTGCGCCTTAACCCGGTCGGGATTGACCGCGAGACCACAGTCGACGACGGTGTAGATGTTGTTGATCGTCAACTCGTCCTTCTCGTTGAACGAGACGTCGATGACGGTGGCGACGTAGCTCAGGAAGCTTCGGTGCGCAGCGATGCCGAGACCGCGTCTCGTGCCTTTGTACTTCCGAACGTTGTCGTCCCAGTGCGACACCTCCGCCACTTTCTGCACCACGGCATGCAGATGCCGGGTATCCGGCGGATAGCCGGGGACGATTGGAATCACTTTGCTGCCTTCCACCGGCAGATTGATGATGTCGATGGGAAGCTCGTTGTTTCGATAGAGGGCAACGCTCTCGCTCGGCAGATCGAGAATGTGTCCGTCGCCGATCAGATCGAGCAGGTAATTCTTGGGATCCTGGTCCGCCTTTCTCGCGAGCTCGTCGGCGAAGGAGCCGATGGCGAAGGCGTGATACAGGTTGGCCACGGAGCGCATCCAACCGACACGGATGTAATTCTTCGCCGGGCAGTTCTCGATGAGCAGCTTCGGGACATTGAACGGCATGTCCTCCAACCCCTGCGCGCGCTCAATGCCGGAACCGTACGGATAGACGCCGCCGCCAAACATCTCGGCACGCGCTTTCGCCCGCGACTCCGGAAAGAGGGTGCCGAAAAACGAGGTGAAGGCACTGCGCTGCAGAAGGGCGGTCGTCTTTTTCCCATCAACGTTCGCCTTCATGCGCTGGCTGCTGACGGCGTTGTAGTAACTGAATCTGATGTCATCCTCGCGCGTCCACTGCACGCGGATCGGGACACCCGGATTCTGCTTGGCCAGGAATGCCGCTTCGATGATGTAGTCGGGCTTCGACTTGCGTCCGAAGCCGCCGCCCAGCAGCGGCATGTGCAGCGTCACGATCTGGCGGATTTTTTTCTTCGTCTCTTCGTCGAGATCGGCGTCCGGGGCGATCCCGAGCAGAACGCGCCCGACGCCCTGCTGCGCGCCGTCGGGATTCTGCGTCGGCGCCCAGATCTCGATCGAGCCGTCCTTGTAAAGGGCGGTGGCCACCGGCGGTTCCATCGGCGCCTGCGCAAGGTGAGGAACGTAGTACTCCGCCTCCACCGTGTTCGCCGGGTCGAAGTCCGCGTCGGTGACATCCGCTTTCGTTTTGCGGACGAGGTTTCCTTTCGACGCCGTCGAATCGCTCAGCGTCTGCCGGAAGGCCGTCGAGTCGTACGCGGCATTGGGATTCCGGTCGTTGTCCCACACGATCGTCGGCCGGAGCGCCCTGCGGCCCTGCAGTGCTGCCCAGGTGTTGTCGGCGATGACGGCAATGCCGGCGTGCGGGATGAACGCCTGGCCGACCCCGCCGGGCGGCAGGTTGGGGGGAAGAACGCGCTGGACGCTTCGGACACCAGGCACGGCCATGGCCGGAGCGGGATCGAAGCTCTTGATCTGCCCATTTGCAACGGGACAGCGCTCGATCATCGCCGTCAGCATGCCGTCCAAGTGGTAATCGGCGCCGTAGATCGGTTTTCCCGTGACCATGTCTTCGGCATCTGCGAACGGCATGGGCTTCTTCGTGGCGTTGATGAAAACCCAATCCTTCGGCTTCTTGAGTGCGTTGTCGACGTCTTCGTACTTCGGATCACCCAGCTTGGCGGCGTGAAACAGCAGCCGCGGATCGCCGAAGTCGATGGAGTTGTTGCCCGCATAGATCTTGTGCTGGCGCGCATGACATTCGCTGACGTCGACGTTGAACACCTTCGCGGTCGCCCGCTCGAAGGTCAGCCGCACGCCGGCACCAAAGAGCCGCATCGGCTTGAAGTAGGCGGTCATGCTCCGCGAGCTGTCCGTGAACTGCGAGCCCTCGGCGGGGATGAGGTACTGATCCTTCTCCTTGTACGTCTTCTCGTAGGGGAACGGAAGCTCCTTCTTGACCTCGAAGGGAAACTTGATGGCGTACTTGTCCGAGGCGGCCCTGGCCTGGATCAGCCTGACCCGGCTCCAATCGGCTTCCATCTCGTCAGCGATCACCGCGGCGAGGCTGGAGCGGATTCCCTGACCCATCTCGGCGCGGTGCGTGGTGATGACGATTGTTCCCTCGATCGGAACGATGGACACGAAAAAGTTGTCCTTGCCGAGAGGCACCCCTTCGTGAATCAGCTTCGGAAGACTCACTTTGCCGAAAAGGTCGTCCGGGGCGATGTAACAGCCCCACACCAGAGCGCCGGCGCCGATGCCGGCATCGCGGAGAAACTTTCTGCGAGTGACGTTGCTCATGTCCGATCCCCCGCCGCTTTGTGGATCGCTTCGCGGATTCTTGGGTAGGTCCCGCAGCGGCAGATGTTGCCGCGCATGGCGTCGTCGATCTGGGTGTCATCGGGGTGTGGGTGCACCTTGAGCAGGGCCGCGGCGCTCATGATCTGGCCGGGCTGGCAGAAACCGCACTGCGGGACGCCCAACTCGATCCAGGCCTTCTGGCAGGGATGGAGCTCGCCGCCGTCGTAGGAGAGACCCTCGATTGTTGTGATCTCGGAGAGCTGGGCCGCGCCGACGTCGACCGAGCAGGAGCGCACGGCGCGGCCGTCGAGGTGGACGGTGCAGGCGCCGCACTGGGCAACCCCGCAGCCGAACTTCGTGCCCTTGAGCCCCAGCACATCCCGAATGGCCCAGAGCAGAGGCATGTTGCCGTCGATGTTGACGGTGTGCCGCTTGCCATTCACATGCAGTTGAAAGATGGCCATCGCGAACCTCCTCAGAATTTGCAGCGGAGCTCGATTCGCGCTCCGAGAATGTCGTCTTGTCCCTGCAGCCATCCCTTCATGGCGTCCATGCGCAGGATCCACCTTGGCGTGAAGGGATGTTGATAGCGAAGGCTGAGCGAGTGTTCCGATCCGGGGAGCGCGCTGTTGCCTCGGCGCTGCACCGTGGCCGTTTCGATGACGATCTGGCGGTCGAGACCGAACAGGTACTCCACCCCCACCGCGCCGCCGTAGGTGTCATGCGCCTTCGCGTCCAGCGTCGGGTAGCCGGTCATTCCGTCCGACTCGAAGGCCAGGCCGGTATTCCGCAGAACGCCGCCGGAATCGCCGCCGCGGGCCAGCGACTGCGGCGACTTGAAGCCGGCGAAGAAGTTGAAGTAGGGGACGAAGTTCAGCGGGTTGAAGGCCGAGACGTCGAACCCGAAGTGCCGCCGCGGCACGAGCGAGTTCTCCACCAGCAGCAGCGCTCCGTCGGCCGTCTTCACTCCGCCGACACCTTTCTGACCGAAGTTGCCGATCAGCCGGACGCTGTTGGCCAGGCGTCCCTGGTAGCGCTTGGAAAACGCCGCGGTGGCGTTGACGTAACTGTGCCCGTTGACGTCGGCGTCGAGGTAGCCGACGCCGTACTCCAGATAGCCGCGCAGCAGGTCGGCGAATCCGGCCATGCCGATCACGCGGGCCTTGTTGCCGGGATCGGCGTCCGTGGTCACGTTGTTGAGCGCCGCGAAGAACATGACGTCGAAGTTGCTGATGTCGAACCTCGGACTGTTCCTGGCGGTGAAGCTGACGGACGCGCCGTCGATGGCGTCTTCGATCCAGACGCCGTTCTGCGTGATGATCGGAACGCGCCCGAAGGCGAACGGACGATCGATGTGATTCGTCTCGCCGGTGAATCCCTGCCGCATCGCTCCGATGTCGCCTTCGAAGAAAAGGGTGTCGATGTTGAAGTCGAGGTGATGCGTGAACTTGTCTTTAACCGGGCCATCGATCGCGTAGCTGGTAAAGGACCCGTTCTTATCGATCGGACGCGTGAAGAGGTGGATGCGCTCGGTGGCGGTGAATTGCGCATCCATGTCCAGGTTGAGGCGCGCAGCCAGCTGCGACTGCCCCTTGGCGGCACCGGTGTCGTTGTAAGCCGCGGCGACGCGAAAATCGCCGAAGGTCAGAAAGTGGAAGCCGATCGGATTCTTCTGTCCGAGCCAGGTCGGCCGCGGCGTGAAGGCACCGTAATCGTAGAGGCGCAGTCCCCATTGGATGGGCGGCTGCGGCCTGACGATCATCTTCTTGCCGCCGTAGATCTCCAGTTCGGCCGCGGAGTCGTAGGGCTGTTGATAGCAGGGATCGGCCTTGAACAGACTGGGATCGGGCGCGTCGGGCAGCAGTCTGGCCGCGGGATCGACGGTATGTTCGCTGCTCGCCGGCGGAAGAGGCTTCGGGGGGCAGGGCGAGGGCTTATCGACGAGGGGGACAGAGGCACACCGAGCGCCGAGGACGAGCAGTAGCAGTCCGACGGGGAAGGGGTTCGCAGTCCAGGCTTTTCCGTTCATGTTCGCCCTCTCAGTGGACGTCGAATGCGACGGCGTAGGCATGGGTATCAGTGACCCATTCGTTCTCGGTCCGCTTCATCTCCGTCGTGGCGAAGACGAACTCCATGAAATAGATCGGCTCCGTCCGTCCGCGCAGGCGCGCGACGAGCCGGTACGTACCTGGTTTCTTCAGATCCTTCGCCGGGACTTTGTAATGCGCCACGCGGCTGCCGAGGGGCGGAATGCTCCGTTTCTCGAGGCGCGCGTTCGGCGGGTGATTGAGAATCGACGTCGGCGCGCCGCCGGGACGGATGAACGGATCCTGATCGAAGTCGAGATTGATCGGCAGGTACATCTCCCGATCCGTTCCCTTCAGATTCGTCGTCAGGAACTTGCTCTGCATGCTGAAGAGCTGGTTGTCGTGCGGGATCGTTTGATCGCCGACTTCGATCGACTGCAGGTCGGCCAGATCGCCATCCTTATCGACGTAGCCCGATTCCCAGACCCTCTTCCCGTCGGGATCGATGAGGGCGACGTTCAGCCACAACTCGGGCTGGGCTCCGAGTGAGCCGGAGGGGAGATTGTGGCCTTTGTTCAGATTGGTGAGCTTGTAGTGGAACGAGAAGGGCTTGCCCACCGCCGGGCCGCCGCCGTCGAAGAAAGGACCATCGAGACGGGAGGCCTTCTCCATCAGTTTCAGGCGCGCTTCTTCGCGCTCTCTCCAGCGGGCGAGATTCTCCTGAACGATCCCCCACGCTTTCTTCCGGTCGGCGGCGTTCTGCCACTCGGGCGGGAACTTGGAGGAGGCGGGAACGTTCGCTTCGAAGTCGTCGCTCCCCCATCTGGCGCGCCAGTCGAAGGTCAGCCACTGCTGGGGAGTGAACGGAGGGAAATCCTCCCGGCGGAACGGGAAGAGACCGGGATGGCTGATGGGATAGCCGGGACCAACGAAGGTGTGATCGGTCAGGTCCCGTGTGTCGTTGAACTGCTTGCCGTCGGGACAGCTGTACTTCCCGTTCGCGCCGAGGACCGGTCCGTTGACGCAGGCGGCCCACCCTTTTTCATAGCCATCGTTGTAGCCAGGGTTTTTGCTCATGTGGCAGTCCTGGCAAGTGATCCCTTCCGCGGCGGCGGGAGAGGCCCGGTATTCTTCCCAGACTGTCTCGAGCTTGATGCCCGGGTAGACCGCGACCTGGTGGCAGGCCACGCAAAACTCCGATTTCTTGATGAGGTCCGACTGAATGGCGGTCTGGTGCATCCGGATCCACTTCTTGTCACCCTCGGCCGGTTTGTCCGGCTCGTCGACGGTGACCAGGATCCCGTTGCCCCTGGCGTTGCTGATCGCCTTCAGGCCTCCGAGGCTGTCGTAAGGACCAAATACCGGTTCGTGAATCGGTCCCGGCGTAATCCGCCGCGCGGCGTTGACTTTGCCGTAGGCCTCGCCGACACGATGACAGGTGACGCAGGTGATGCCCTCTTTAGCGGCCGGCGTGCGATCCCACCAGGCCATGGCCCGCTCTTCGCCCAGCGCCGTGCCGACGCTGGCGTGGCAGCGGACGCAGAAGTAGTTGACGGTGCCTCGGGAGATGTCGTTGATCCGCTGTTCGAACTTGTTGAACATCGGCGAGACGGCGGCGTAGGCGTGCGAGGAGAGACTCCACTGCTTGTATTGATTGGGGTGACACTCGCCGCAGACTTTCGCGGGCGGGTAGAGGTTGTCAGCGAAGACGGCCCTGGCGTGCGGATCGTCCTTGGGCGGCAGTTTCGGAACCTCCTGCCCGATGGCGAGCCCCAGATCTGCCAGCAGGAGGACAACGAAGACAAGTCCGGCTCTACGCATAAAGGCTACCCCTCCTCTGCGGCCAGTGGTCGCCGCCCCGGCATGCCGGCTTCGATAGAGCCGTCATGCCGATTCGACGTAAGGACTGTTATGAATTGTGTCCTGAATTCTATCATGATCAGGGTTGACGCACTTCGATTGACAGATAGTGATCGTGGACGGGGTTTTGTTACAGGAGTGCGGTTTCAGAGGGATTTCCCTACCCCCTTATCCTTCCGGACCGAAAAACCACCAGAAAAAAGTAAGGGTAGGGAAAACTCCTCGCCGTGACTCTCCACTAGTAACAGCACACAATTCGTCCTGAGAACGGTCAGCCCCTCAGATTCTTAATCGCCGTTTCCCCTCCGCCACCGATTCGCGTTGGCGGAAGACCTGAAACGTTTCCGGCTTTCACGCCACTACCTGCAAGGAGGCCCGTCCATGCGAAAGCTCCTCATCATCGTCGTGATCCTCGTCGTTCTCGTCATCGGTCTTTTGATCTGTTGCCGCCCGGGCGCGAAGCCGAGGCCGGGAACGGTCAAAGACGAAGCCCTTCTCGCCGGCCGGGATGCGGCGAGCCTGCCCGGCGCCGATGAGGACTACTACGCCGACATGGATTACGGCCTCACGAAGAATCCCGAGGGCATGCGCGCGGCGCTCGATCCCTACCTGCCGGGCATCTCGGCCGCGGATGCGGTGAAACGAGTGGCCATCGGCCGGAACAACTGGGTGGTCTGGACGGCGGGCAACGACCGGCTCTGGGACGTGCTCTCCGTCAGCAGCCTTGGCAATCTCGATCTGCTGAAGACGATCTCGAGCCACCCATCCCTGAAAAATAAGCGCAGCAATCGCTGGAGCTACCTCGGACTGGTCAATGAGCCCTGCTTCCGCGAGGCCACCGGGCCGCGCCAGGACCGCTTTGGACTCTGGCTCGACGAGCGGGTGGTAAGCCCGGGATGCGGTCCCGATCCGTTCGAGAACGAACAGAAATATCCCGGGGTGAAGATCGGAGCGCGCGGAAAGAACATCCCCGTCGGTTCGTACTATGGCTACGCAACGGGCGTGGTCGGCCTTCGGCTGTTCCCCAATCCCAACTTCGACGAGGCGGCCCAGAAAAAGTGGGATCCGGTGCGTTATTACAACGACAAGAGCTATTACAACGACGCGAAACTGGTGAAGCCGTTCCGCGTGGGGATGTCGTGCGGCTTCTGCCACGTCGGGCCGAATCCCTCGAATCCGCCGGCCGATCCGGAGAATCCGACCTGGGCCAATCTCAATAGCAATCCCGGCGCGCAGTACTTCTGGATCGAGCGCATTTTCATGTTCGACCAGGATCAGGGCAGCTACATCTGGCAGCTCTTCCACACCTCGCGTCCCGGCGCGCTCGATACGTCGCTGGTCTCCTCCGACGAGATCAACAATCCGCGCACGATGAACGCGATCTACAACCTCGCCGCGCGGCTGGAGATCGGCCGGAAGTGGGGACACGAACAACTGGCCGGCGGCAGCGCGGACAACAAACAGTTCAATGAGTATGTCCCCGCCGGGACACCGCTCTCCAAGCTCTACGACCCGGCCACGAAGGTCGCGGGCACGACGCACGTGCTCAAGGATGGCGCGGACTCGGTCGGGGCCCTCGGCGCACTCAATCGCGTCTATCTCAACATCGGCCTGTTCAGCGAGGAGTGGCTGCTGCACTTCATCCCCATGGTCGGCGGTCCCAATGTCAGTCCGATCAAGATCGCCGACGCCGAGCGCAACTCGACGTACTGGAAGGCGAACGAGGCCCAGACGCCGAACGTGGGCCTCTTCTTCCTGGCCACGGCAAAGCCCGACTATCTGAAGGTGGCACCGGGTGGATCAGCCTTTATGAATGACGCCGCCATGATCCCGAAGGGGAAGGAAGTCTTCGCCGATCGCTGCGCGCGCTGCCATTCCAGCAAGCTGCCGGAGAAGGCATTCGCCACCTTCTTCCAGCCGGGCTGCATCGGCCCGAATTACCTGAAGTGCTGGAACGATTACTGGACCTGGACGAAGACGAAGGAGTTCAAGGACGAGATGAAGCAGATCGTCATGGCTCCCGACTTCCTGGACAACAACTATCTCTCCACCGAGGTTCGCATCCCGGTCACGCTGATGGAGACGAACGCCTGCAGCCCGCTGGCCACGAACGCCATCCGCGACAACATCTGGGACAACTTCTCCTCTGAGTCCTACAAGAACCTGCCGTCGGTCGGCAAGGTGATGATCCACCATCCGTACACCGGCGCGCCGTCGTGGTACGACATGCCCGGCGGCGGACGTGGATTCACGCGGCCGGCATCGCTGATCAGTCTCTGGTCGACCGCGCCCTACCTGCAGAACAACAGCGTGGGCCAGTTCCAGGAAAGCGGTTCGGTGAAAGACCGCATGGCGGCGTTCGACGACGGCATCACCCAGATGCTCTGGCCGGAGAAGCGCAAAGGCAACGGCACGTACGCGACGGTGGGCGGAAAATCTCTCCCGGGCTGGATCGACAAGACCACCCAGCGCAGCTACATCAGCGTCGCGCCCGGCTATCTCCCGCCGGAACTGGCGCCGCTCTCGGGCTGGCTGGACCGCTGGTTCCCGAATGTCTTCCACTCCGGCGGCGTCCGCATCGGCCCCATCCCCGAGGGGACGCCGGTTGGTTTGCTGTCGAACATCGATCTCTCGAAGAAGGATGAGGTTCTTCTCCTGCTCCTGAAGATCAAACACCGGCTGAACGCATTGCCGGCCGGAGCCAGCGACGACGAGGCCCGCAAGGAATTCGCGCCGCTCGTGCCGGAGCTGCTCAAGGTTTCCAAGTGCGCCGACTACGTGGTCAACAAGGGCCACTACTTCGGAACCGACTATCTCCCGGCCAGCGAGGGAGAGCCGGGGCTGACCGATCCCGAGAAGCAGGCGCTCATCGCATTCCTGAAGACGTTCTGACGATCGATCAGGTCGCCGCCGGATCCGGTCCGGCGGCGGCCTGCCGGGCGTTATATCGCTGCAGGATCACGCCGGATAGCAGTAGCGACACCGCCACGCCGAGCAGCGAGGCCACGCGAAACGGGTCGCCGCGCCGCACCAGGTCGTGCAGGAAGCACTTGGCGATCGCCAGCAGCAGCAATCCCGTCGCGCCAACGCGCGCTCCCTGCCAGTCCCACCGATATCCGATGAACAGCAGGCCGGTGGCGATCAGCGCCCAGGCGATGGTGTAGGTGACATCCTCACGCGCCGAGAAGTTCATGAAGTCGATGTTCATGGCCGTACCGGTCGAGTGGTAGACGTTGGCGATGATGATGTTGATCAGGTACCACGACTCGATCAGCCCGGCCAGCGAGAAGAAAAGGCGCATCCGCGGCATGTCGCGCGGAGCGATGAATCGCCCGGCGAGCAGCATGGCCCCGGCGCAGAGCGCTACGGCGAAGCCGTAGAGGCGCGCGTAGAGCTCATGGGAGTCGACGTAGGTGTAGATGCCGGCGTTGACCGTGATCCAGGCGAACAGAATGACGGTCAGTCCGGCGCTCCACACAAGGAATCGGCGATAGCGGAGCAACGCGAAAAGGGCGAGCAGGACGACGGCTTCGATCGCCAGCGCCACGACGATCCACGCGGCGGCGGAAAGCAGCAGCAGAATCCCGGCATTGAAGAATACGAGCACGCCCGTCAGAAGTACGTTGGAGCGCGGCTCGACCGGCAGGTAGCCGCCGGCCCATCCCATCAGCACCAGCAACACGAACGCTTCGATGAATGGCACCGCGGCGCCGACTGTCATCGCCGTGCTGACGAAAAAGAGGACGCTGGCCAGCGACACGGCGATGTAAGGAGCGAGCTTGTGCTTCGCCTGCACGCCCGGAAAAAACCCGTAGACGACAAAGAGCGCGTACGGAACGATCGCCACCATCAGCTGTCCGGCTGACGACGGCGCGTAGACCGTGGTGAGCATCGCCGCGTAGAACGGAATGGCCACGACGGCCAGGACCGGCGCGTTCAGAGTCGACGCCAGCACGAACAGGGCGGCGAAGAGGATGGCGAAGGCGGTGATGATGATCCACGGCAGCGGTGGCGGGCTGAGCGCATGCGAGACCCACATCGCGTACAGCGGCGACAGCGGGTTGAGCACCATCAGCGCGATGGCGGAGAGCCCGATGGCGATCGCGCCGAGGATCGGATTGCGCCGGCGGATGAAGGTGTGGACGACCGTAATCAGCACCGCCACCATCACCACGACCAGCGTCACATAGTCCTCGGGTTGCCGGATCGCCAGACCGATGAAAACGAAAAACAACAGCGATGCGAATGGCGTCGTTCGCGCGAGATAGAGCGCGATGAAGAGCCCGAGCCAGACCGCAACGGTGAGAATCAGTCCCGGCACCGGCCGCGGCGGCCACGACGCAGGTCCGTACCATTCCCTCCCCCACTGCCAGAACCACAGCAGGAACGTGAGCAGCGTGGCGACGCCGCCGGTGACGTGAAGCCATGCCGGACCGCCGCGCCAGACGGTGAGGAACAGGCTGACGGAGATGACCAGCAGGAAGCCGAAGAGGACGTTGACCTGCTCGCCATAGTTCGTGTTCGTGGCCATGAAGAACGCGAAGAGCAGCGGCAGCAGCATGGCCACCGCCGCAATCTGGCGGAAGCGCGGCGGATAGGCATCCCAGGGCCGGTACCAGAACGGCCCCGCGGCGACGATGGCGAATGCCGCGATGATGGCCGCGGCCAGCAGAAGCCTCGACGAGGTCAGCGACTGCAGCACCCACGTCCATTCGTAGACCGCCGTTCGTCCGACGCTCAGCGCGATCAGCAGCGGCCAGCGCATCCGGTAGGCCAGCCACGACATGGCCACGTTCAGCACCAGCAGGTAGGCGAAGAGCTCCCACGGTTTGTCGTCGAACGACAACAGCGCCGGCATGAGGAAGCCGCCGATCAGGCCGAGGATGGCGATGAAGAACGACGCCCGTCGCGTCGCCAGCAGCGCCGTAATCGCCGTGACGAGCAGCATGGCGATGAGTGCCACCGGCAACGGCACGAGATTCCAGCGGACGTGCATGGCGTAGCAGGTCACGTAAAGGATGCCGATGCCGGCGCCATCGATCGCATCCGCGGTCAGCCCGTAGCGCGAGGCGATCACCGCGCTGACGAGGAGCAGCGCGATTCCCGCGCCGAGGCCGATGGCCACATCAAGCCAGCGTCCGTGCGGGGTCGAGCGGACGAAGTAGACCGCGGCCAGCACCAGCGCCGCGCCGGCGATCCAGCTGAACGCGCGGATGGCCATCGCCGTCCAGTCCAGCCAGCGCAGCCGGCGAATCTCCGCGGTCGCATCGGGCGCGTAGTGACGCCACAACATCCGTTTGGCGACGACGATCGCGAGGATCAGGACGGCGAGTGCGAGGAGCGAGTACATCGTCAGAGCGTCTTCAGGTACTCGATCAGCGCGTCCTTGCCCGCCTGTGGCAGGGTGACGCCGAACTCGTGCCCCTCGTTTCCGTTCGAGCGCATGTGGACGTCGTACGGCGTGGCCACGCGAAGCACGTCCTCCCAGGCGATGCCGAGGCGCACGGCCTGCTCCTGCTGGGAAACGAAACCGGCGTTCAGCGGATCGTAGACGTCGTAACCGCGGTAGAACATCTGCGGCCTCTTCGCTACCGGCTCGAGCAGATCGCGCAATGACGGCACCGAGCCGTTGTGCAGGTACGGCGCGCGAAGCCAGATGCCGTCGAGGAACGAGATGACGTAGCCGTACGGATTCGCCTCCACCAGCCCCCGGCGCTCGATGCCGAACGATTTCACGGCGTTGTTGGCGCGGATGGCGGCGTCTTTGTTCCAGCTGAGAATTCGCTCGCGGTCTGTCCCCACCTCGGCCACCGGCAGCACGGTGCCGGTGCGGTCGCTCCAGTGGCACATCGCGCATTGGGCGTCGAAGATCACCTTGCCGGCATCGGCCTTCGCCTGATCGATCGGGAAGGGGTATTTCGGCGCCGGGTAATTGCTCAGATAGTTCTCCAGCCAGGAGATCTGCTGGAGAAAGAGATGATTGCTCGGCGGCGCCTTGCTGAGCAGGCCGAGGGCGGAGTCGATGATCACCGAGTTCGCATTGCAGCTGTCGCCGGCCAGATTCATCCGCGCTTTCGGGAGATTCGGGCCGCAGCTGTCGACGGCGGCCTTCACGATCTCGCCGCGCGAATACTTCCGGAGATTCCAGATCGACGGCATGTCGGTCGGTCCGAGCGTGTCGTCCATCGGCGACGTCGTCAGGAAATACTTGGTCAGGTTCATGGCGTCGTCGCGGCCGCGGCCCCAGTCGGGCCACTGCTGCGGCGGGTAGTGACGATAGATCCAGGCGAACTGCTTCTCCCGCTCCATCAGCCGCTGCTTCGTGACCGGAATGAGGATGTAGCGATAGATCAGACCGTCGATGAACGAAAAGTCCTTCGGCTTCGACTGATTGATCTCGTTCATCAACGTGTCGGCGTTGAAGCGCGGGTCCTTGGCGCAATCGACGAGGAAGCGGAACAGCTCTTCGAGATTGAACGTGTGATCGGGTCCGGTGGGGACGTAAGTCGGGTTCTCACCGGCCTTGGTGCGGAAGCTGGCGGTGTGGCAGATCGCGCAGTTCTGTGCCACCCGCTTGAATCCGATCACCCTGGTGGTGAATCCGACCGGCAGCTCATGCCCGGGCTCCCACGCCAGCCCGAAGGCCGCGTATCCGCCGGCGCCGGGCGGCTTGCCGAGCCGGCCCGGAAGCTTGTCGGGAAAGACGCGCGGCAACACGTACATGATCCAGTAGGGAACCCCGGCGTCGCGCTCGGCGCCGATGGATCCGTACAGGAAGCGCACGTCCTCGGCGGAATGACCGTTCTCGGCCTGCCACACCGGCTCGGGGACCTCGCGGAAGAATTCGTACCAGACGAACCAGCCAAGGAGCGCCACGATGATGGCGAGAGCGATCAGCGTCGACTTGAGCCACATCGGCATCGGCTTGGTCTGCATCGGCGTGCGATCCTCGTCAGAACGTCTTCAGATACTCGACCAGCGCATCCTTGTCCGCGGCGGGCAAGGTCGTTCCGTACGCCGGTCCTTCATGGCCCCAGTTGCCGTTGGCTTTTTCCTGCGTGCGATACGGGAAGTAGGTGCGGCCGTCGCTGGCGGGGACGCTCCAGACGAAGCCGACGTTCACCGGATCGTAGTTGTCGTTGCCGCGATAGAAGTCCCGCGGCCGGTGCGTCGGCGCGCTCGGCGACGACGGCTCCAGCAGCAGGCGCAGCGTCGGCACCGAGCCGTTGTGCAGGTACGGCGCGCGCAGCCAGATGCCGTCCAGCGGCAGATTGGCGTAGCCGAACGTCTTGCGGAAATGCTTGAAGCGATACGGCTCGCCCGCGTAGAGCATCCCCTGATTCGCGGCCAGGTCGTAGGTGTACGAGTTGAGCCGATAGGCGTCGGTGTTGAGCGGATTCGTGGTGGTGATGTCGTTGAGCGCTTTCACCGTGCCGACGCAGTCGCCGTAGGGAACGTTCGACCCCTGCTGCTCGCAGCGCTGGCTGGCGATGTCCTGCGGCACGCTGCACGGCGCCGAGAAGTCTTTGCCGTTCGTGCCGTGGCAGGCCAGGCAATAGGTCTTGTAGAGAATCTGGCCGCGCGCCTTTTTCACCGGATCGATCGGCCACGCCTTCTCCGGCCACGGGTCGGGTTGCTTGGTGAGCAGCCACTTCTGCAACCGGCCGATGGCGTCGAGATCGATCGTGGCCGGCGTCGTCCCGGTTCCAAATGCCGCGCTCTTGTTGCGCTCATCGACGCGGCAGTTGTTGCCGTCCCAGTGCAGTTGCATCCCTTCGCGCTGCTTCTGATTCCAGATCGAGGGGAAGTCGGCGGCGCCGCGAAGCTCGTCCGGCGACGTCGTTTCCATGTTGTGGAAGGGGTAGTTGAAGAGTGCCTTGGCGGAGTTGAACGTATCGACCCGGCCCGGTCCCCAGCTTTCCGGAGCCATCGGACCGAAACGGTTGCGCAGCATCATCAGGCGATCACGCATGAGACTGATGGCGATCGGATAGACGAGGTACTTGTCGATGAGACTGAGCGATCCCGCCTGGCGCTCGATCTCGGGGACGATGTTGTCCGAGGTGAAGCGCTCATCGACCGGCAGATCGATGAGGAACTGCTCGAACTGGCCGAGGTCGAATCGCGCGGCCGGCATGCCGAGGTAAAGGTGCGTCTCGCCGGCCACGCGCACCGTACTGTGATGGCAGACCGCGCAGTTGACGAACACGCGGTCGATGCCCATGTTGTGGCCCTTCTGCACACCGACCGGGAGGTCCTGCCCCTGCTCATAATACATGCCGAAGGCTTCGTACTCTTTGTGCTCGTGGTAGGGATTTCCCTTCGGCAGCTTGTCTTTGAAAACGACCGGCAGGGCTTTCCAGATCCAGTACGGGAACCCTGATGCGGCGTAGCCTCCGGTCGATCCGTACTTGAAGTGGTCTTCGATGTTGGCGTACGTCACCGGCCGGTTGGGCAGGAAGCGCAGGGCCGCCCAGATCGCGATCAGCAGCGGAATGCCGATCGCGATCGCCAGCAGGACCCGGTAGCGCCGGTGCCAGTAGTTCTCGTACGCCATGACTCACCCGCTGAATTGCAGGGCAAAGTGGATGTTCGGCTTGTCGTCCCAGTAAACCTTTCCGAGGTAGGTGTTCGGCGCGATCAGACGGATCTCGTCGCGGATCCGCTGGGCGACGAATGAGGTCTTCGAGTAGTCGAGAACGATGCACGGTTTGCCGTCGTACAGGCTGTTGCCCACGTACACCTCGGCGACGATCTCATCGAAGCCGAACGAGGTGATGCGATTGCGCAGCGTGCCGTGCGGCCCGTCGAACGTCTTTCCCTGCCAGGCAAAGTGGTTGACGACCCAGGCGATCTCTTTCGAGATAGGCGTTCCCGGATCGACGATGGCCGTCCCGTTCGCCGGCCCGTTCGGAATCGGTCCCGGAGGACTCTTGGCGAAGAGCGCGTCGAGGTCAGCTGCCGACATCTTGAGAAGTTGATTCACGTCATAGGGGGGCATGAGATCTCTCCTTTGTCGGACGGAGATCTTACAGGAGGGGCGTTTGTAGGGGGTTCCACAATTTAGAAGTCACACCGCGTCCTCCACGATCACTTCGCTGGCCTTCTCGCTGATCATGTAGATCGGCGTGACGATGAAGAAACCCGGAATCCGCGGGAACACCGAGGCGTCGACGATGCGCAGGCCCTTCGTGCCGATCACGCGGAAGCGGCTGTCGACGACGGCCATCGGATCGTCGGGTCGGCCCATCCTGCAACTGCACGAGGCGTGGTGGCCCCAGGCGTTGTCTTTGACCCATTGCGTGATCTGTTCGGGCTTCTCGATCTCCCGCCCCGGCACCCGCTCCCGATTGATCCGCCTGTTTTTCAGGTTCATCTCGCGCGCGAAGAGGATGCCCTGCACTACCGACTGCACATCCTCCTCTTTCGGTTTGGGATCGTTGCCTTCATCGAAGTAGTGGAAATTCACGTCGGGCATCGCCAGCGGGTCGTTCGACCGCAGCCGTACTTCGCCGGCGGTGTTGTTCGTGTGCGCCTTGACGATGGCCCAGGTGAAGAAGTTCTTGGTCCGTTCGATCTGCTCCGAGTAGCCGGGGAAGTAGCCTTTGAACATGCCTGGCAGACCGAAGATGAAGAGATCGGGATCGGGCCGCTCGGGCTTCGAGCGGAGGATGGCCGCGGCGACGGCGCCGTTGGTCGTGTAGACGCCTTTCCCCTGCTGCCATTGCTGAAAACAGGGATCGCCGGGCTGGCCCTCGGCCGGCGGCTTGAACGTGGCGTCCTTGAGAAGCGTGAAATCCGCATCCATCTCCGAGACCACGCCGACCTCGTAGCGGTCCTGCAGGTTCTGCCCGACGCCGCGCCGGTCGACGAGGCAGGTGACTCCCCGCTCCTCGAGATGCGGCTTCGGACCGATGCCGGAGAGCATCAGGAGCTGCGGCGTATTGAACGCGCCGCCGGCGAGGATGACCTCGCGCGTGCAACTGTACGTCCTCGACACACCCGGCTTCGCGGCCGGAGCATTCGGATCGGCGCTGTAGAGATGCGCCCCTTCCAGACACTTCACGCCAATGGCCCGCTTGTCGTCATCGAGGATCACGCGCGTGGCCAGGGTGTTGAGGGCGATGGTGAGCTTGTCGGGATGTTTGTCCCGCACGCGGAGGATGTGCTCGCGCGATCCGTTGCGCTTTCCGCCTTCAGTTGCCAGCGGCACGACGCTCATCCCCTCGGCGCGCGCGTTGACGCGAACGTCGTTGGGGTCGTCCTCGGTCAGAGCAAAGCGGAACAGCCGCCGGAGAATGGCCGTGCATCCACCGCGCAGCGTCTTGCGGGCAACGCTCATGAGCGCGTGCATGAATGTATCGATGATGTCCCGGTCGCCGATGGCCATCATCGGGTCGGCTTTCTCGACCTGCAGCCAGCCCGAGAAACCGTGGCCGCTTTCGGGCTCCGGCGGCGGCCTGTAAGCGTTGCGCTCGAGTTTCGTGAAGTACTTGTGCATTTTCTCGGCGCGCCCTGATTCGTTGCCGGTCAGGTCGGCGATGCCGTTCCAGTCGCTGTCGTGGGGAACGATGGTGATCATGGCGTTGTGCGCCGTGCAGCCGCCGAGGGTGCCGGCGCGGGGATAGAAAACGCCGCCTTTGTCGGCGCGGTACTTTTCGTCGCGCGATTCGTTCCTGCTGTAGTGGTGGACGAAGAACTCCCAGGCCATGCTCTTGTCTTCGGAGGCCAGCGCGTTGAAGCACGGAACCTGGTACGTGTACGGATTCTGATTCGAGCCCGCCTCGATCAGCAGGACGCGAAAACCGCTCGTGGCCAGGTTGGCGGCGAGCGGTCCTCCGCCCGCTCCGGAACCGACCACGATGTAGTCGTAGGTCCCATCGGCAGGCGGTGCAATCGGGTCCTGGGTCATCAGAATGTCTTCAGGAGCTCGATGAGCGCGCGCTTGTCGTCCATCGGCAGTTTCGTGCCGAACTCGTGGCCTTTGTCCTCCACGAAATCGGCGCATTTGTTGACCGCCAGGAACTTCGGCACGACGTTCTGCGCCATCAGATCCGTGGCCTGCTGCTCGTTCAGATGTCTGGCCTTGATGTCCACCAGCGTGTCGACGATGGCGCTGAGGAGCTCGGCCCGCTTGATCGCGTTGGAGAACCCCGCATCGAGGTTGGTGTTCGAGAGCAGGTTGATCGGTGTCCCCTGCGGAATCGGCCCGATCCTGAGATTCTGATTGGCGTCCACCAGCTCCGGATGCTTCTTCTCGATCAGTCCGCGCAGATCGGGGATGTACGCCAGCGGCAGATTGATGTAGCTGACCTTCGTGGTCCGCCAGACAATGTGCTTCCGCGGCTGGATCATCAGCATCTTCTCGATGCCGTCCTGGAAGGCGCGCATGCGGCCGGCCACGGACGGATCGCCGAAGTCATCGCCGACGGTGTTGTTGTGCAGGTACGGCGCGCTCGACCAGAGGCTGATCAGCGATGGCGGCCGGTAGTAGCCCGGCCCCCCGCCCTCGATGTCGATGGTGATCGGCTTCGTGGCGTCGAACACGTTCTCCACCTGGAACGCCGCCACCTTCGGCAGGGTCTTGTAGGTCTGCGAAGAGAAGTTGTCCCAGATGTGGCCGCCCATGGCGTTCGTGGCCGCGGCGCGCGTGGCGTTCGTGCCGATCTCGCTGACCGGCTTGCGGCGCTCGTCGGCTAGGAAGTTCTTCGTGAAGAAGTCCGGATCGTCCTTCAGCTGCTTGACGAACCAGTCGGTCCCTGCCTGCGACTTCGGATCGATGTTGTCCGGCGGCTGCTTGCTGGAGTGGCAGCGCGCGCAGTTCTGCATGAAGACCAGCTTGCCGCGATCCATCTGCGCCGGCGTGGCCTTCAGATACGCCGCCCCTCCCGGCGCATCCTTGAGCAGCAGCGGCTGGGCCACCTTGATGAGATATCCCGCCAGTGCCGGCGAGCGCTCCTCGCTCCAGTTCCATGCCGCCGAGGTGCGCTGCAACGTCTCCACCTCCACCGGCGTCTGCGACACCAGCAGCGACTTCTTGTACTTCGAATCGAAGGCCGGTCCCCCGATCAGCGGGCGGAAATGCTGGCCCCACTCCGGCCACGCTTCGCCGATGTTGATGTAGACGCGGCTGAGCGCCCCTTCCAGGCCGACCGAATCGTCGCCCTGCTTGAGGATGCGCGGAATGACCAGAGAGTGGTTATCGATCCCCGACTGAATGTTGCGCAGATTGAGCGCGCCACCGGTCAGGTATTCGACCATCGGATCGTACGACGCCGGCTTCGCGCCGACCGCCTTCGCCGCCCGCTTTACGCGCTCGCCGAGTGAATAGACCGCGTTCATGGTGCCGGGATTGTTCAGATAGTCGGTGGCGATGAACGACGTATCGAGCGTCCCCTGCGGATTCGAATGGATCAGCTGCCAGACGAAACTGTCTTCCTGGTCCTGTCCCGTCTTCGGATCCTTCGGCACAAAGACCGCCCAAACTTTCAAGTACTGCGCGCCGACAAAGTCGTTCAGGTTTTCCCACTTCGGATTCTCCGGATCGGCCGGCGGCCGCACCGGGTCGGGTCCGACGTGGCAGAAGGCGCAGGCCATACCGACGATGTACGGACGCACCAGTTTCTGATCGTTGAAGTAATCCGCGTTCTCGTAGAAATCGTGATTGATGCCGTCCGGCCCGACGTGCTTCATCCACGCCGCCTTCGCCGCGGCATCGAACTTCGGATTGTCGGAGATGCGCAGCCCGACGACGCCGGAGGAGCGCCCGTAGGTGTAGTAGTCGATCTTTGAATCGATCTGCCCATCCGGATTGCCCGGCTTAGGCTCGTCGATGAACAGGCCGAACTGATCGGGCTTGGCGGCCATCTGGAAGCCCGGCTGATTGATGATGCCGATCTCGCCGAACCGGTGCGGCCGGCGCCGGGAGTCGATGGCTTTGATCAGGTCGGCGGTCCCGAATCCATGCTGGGCCAGGTAGTCCCACATCAATCCGCTGTCGCCGACCCAGAGGTTCCAGACGATGCGCCCGCGGATGTCGTCCGCGGTGAGGTTCAGGTTCGGCCCATCCATCCCGGGAAAGACGTCGACTTTCGTCTCCACCATCTTCGGATCGTGGAGATACCGCTCACCCGTAGGCGGCGGCGTTGGTTGTTCCGGTTTGCAGGAAAGTGCCCCGGCGACGATCAATGCAATGACGAAGCTGACGAGGAATCCAACTCTCGCTCTGAGCATGGCTCGCTCCTTCTCGCCCTAGGTATGGATGCGGGACTCTATCGTAGGAGGGACAGGAAGGAGGAGTTTCCCTACCCCCGGAGTTGGAGGTGGCGACCTGAATACTCCGAAGCCACGCCTGCCTGTCTAACCATCGCAATTCGAGCCATACCGCACAACAGCGATGACGATCCGCCCATCGCGCGGACCTTTGCGCCACATGCAATCATTCCTCCCTCAAACCGTCACCTCCCGGACACGAACCTTCCCTCCCGCCCGCGTATAACCACTTCCGGGTCCGCGAAACAGGGAGGTGCGCATGAACTCCGTCGACGTCGGGATTCTGGCTCAGGCTGTGATGGTCGTGGAGACGCCTCCGCGCGATCCGTTGCCGGATGGAACGATCGTCGGGCCGTATCGGATCCGGTCGTTGATTGCCTCGGGGGGCATGGGCGATGTCTACCGGGCGCATGACGAGCGGCTGGGGCGTGATGTTGCGCTGAAGGTTCTGCCGACCGGGCTCACCGACGACGCCGAGCGGCTCGAGCGGTTCGCGCAGGAGGCGAAATCGGCGTCGGCGCTCAACCATCCGCACATCGTCACCATCTACGAAATCGGCCAGGGGCGGCCCAGCTTCACCGTCGAGCCGATCGCTCCGGCGCAGCGGCAGCGGCCGGACGAGATCCACTACATCGCCATGGAACTCATCGAAGGCGAAACGCTGCGTGAGTTCCTGGCCGGCAATCCTTCGAGGCAAAAACGGCTGGAGATCCTCGCCCAGACTGCCGAGGGGCTGGGGAAAGCACATGCGGCAGGGATCGTTCATCGCGATCTCAAGCCGGACAACGTCATGGTCTCCGTCGAGGGCTACGCCAAGGTCGTCGACTTCGGACTGGCCAAACTGGTCGAGCCGTCCAACGGCTGGAATCCTCTCGGCGCCGACTCGCCGACGATGAAGGCCATCACCGCGCAGGGCGAATTGATCGGCACCGCCGGCTACATGTCGCCCGAGCAGATCCTCGGCAAGATCATCGACCAGCG
>Ga0157378_10000963_pt1 | contig 26380 bp, 21 predicted proteins | sample M65metaG_FD_115309 | JGI IMG/M metagenome (GOLD analysis project Ga0157378, IMG submission 115309) | Miscanthus rhizosphere microbial communities from Kellogg Biological Station, Michigan, USA - M6-5 metaG | ecosystem: Host-associated > Plants > Roots > Rhizosphere > Soil | place: USA: Michigan...
CACCAATGCATCCGTCCGTTGGCGGTCAAATTCCTCGAACGCGCGTCGCGTATACGCTGACACGCCCCAGGCAACGCCCGACACCGCCGCGACAATCGTAATCATGAAGAAGGCCAGCAGCTTGGTGCGGAAGCTCATTGCGGCCTGCCTCCGGCGGCCGGCGGCTGCTCCAGCCAGACGTCCGCCAGGTTCCACCCGCCCCAGCGCGGGGCCATCCAGTCCCGCACCTGCGGGCCGAGTCCCCAACTTTCGGAAACGTGCACGAGCGGAATCACACGAAACGCGTCAATCGGGACTCGTTCGGCGGCATACATCTGTTCAGGAGTTGCATTGCCGGTATTTGCCACTTCGCCAAAAGAATGCAGTAACTCGCTCAACGCGGTCGCCGGATCGGGCGTTGTGATGCGATATCGCACCAGACGTAAATCGGCCACAGTCGATTTTGTACTTCCATCCACGTTTTGTCCTGACACCTGCACCATAATTCCCACTTCCCGCAAATTCACAGCTACACGATCCGCCACGGCGCGAGCCTCAGCATCGCCCGAATCATAAATCAGCACAAGAGACAGAGAACGGGAAAGTTCGCGCGGTGCAGCCCCCAGTAAAATCTTCGCACGCGGCAGATCGGGTGAAGTTGGAAATAAATGCGCGTAGCCGGAAATCCAGTTCGGTAGCAAACCGCCCGCCGCTATCCCCTGCTTTTGAAGGATCACATCCGCGATGGACGTCCGGTCGATGGAAAGCGAGATTGCCTGCCGCAGGCGCGCATCCCTGATCGTAGGACGAGATGCATCCGGCACAAGCGCGAATAACTCCATTGGGTCGCTGGACGCCGTGCGCACGCCGCGCTGCCCCGCGCGACGCGCCTGGGATGCGGGCAATCCCACGATATCAGCCTGCCCGAATGAGATGAGACTTGCCTGCTGCTCAGGATCGCCGCCGCTTACAAGATTAATCTCGTCCACGAACGGCCGGCCCGCCCAACAAGATTTGTTCGCCTCCAACAGAATCGCGACACGCCCCGAGGCTAGCAGCAACGTAAATTTGAAAGGTCCCGTCCCGGCAAGCGAACCATTCTCGCCAGAGTAAAAGATGAAATAGCGACCCGCGGCAAGTTGCATCGGAAGGTCAGGCAAGGAGTGGTCGGCCAGCACAATCACGGAATCAGAAGTAGCGCTGACGTCATAGGAGATGCCCAGCAGTTGTTGCAACGCCATGGCGGCGATCGCCGGAGTGAGCGGCGTCCCGTCGCTGAATTTGACCCCTTGGCGAATCCGAAATTGCCAGCGTTTGGATTGCTCGTCCGCCTGCCACGAGAGGGCTAGCGCGGGCTGAAGAGTTCCATGGTCATCGAGCGCAACGAGGCGATCAAAAATGAGCGATTCTACACGCCCTGCGGCGGCAGCTTGCGCAGGTGCGGATGGCCATTGGCGTGGATCAACCGAATCAACACGTTCACTTATATAGACGCGCAAAGTCCCGCCGGTTTGAGGACGCGTCGATGCTGTGACTCTCGCGGCGGTGGTAACCGCACTTGCCGCGAGGAGCATCGCCAGCGCCTGACGAAAGCGATTACCCGCACGAAATGGACAAGCGATACGCTTCATAATTTCCTGTCGCAAGGTTGCGCACAATTGCTCTGGGTCCCTCTCCCGCGGAATGCAGAGCCATGATCGGGCCGGGAAATTCCAATTCCACGCTGGCCGGGACCGGATTTCCAGATTCTGCGAATTGGAATACCTGCAGCGAATCGGATTGCGTATAATCCCGCGCGCTCGTCGCGAGAAAGAGCCTCGTGTTTCCCTGGCATACGGCTCCAATCGAGAGTTCGATTCCCTTGCCGGGCGGCGTAGGGCCAACTGGATCGAGGTCGGTCAGCCACAGCAGCCTTGATGGTGGTACCGCACCTGCCCCATCGATCGGCAGGCACTCGATCAAAAGGTCTGTCTTCAGATCCGCTGAGCACACGCGCGACTGCACGGAAAAGGCGATTGTATGTTCATTTTCAACCGGGCCAAGTTTTCCACCGGAATCACGGCTTGCAACAGACGGAAAATAAATTCCAATCCTGCCAGCAGGTTGCTGGATCAGTAGTCTATCCGGCAACAGCAACGCAAAGAACGGTTGTCCGTTAAAACCCGCAATCTCTTCGGCGTCCAGAATGCGCTCCGGCCCTTCCCAGAATTTGTCAACGTGGATTTTCACGGGCATCGCGCTGGAGAATGTGCGTTTCTCAGTCGAACGATCGAGTGCAATCATGACCACATGCGAAGTGTCGCCCTGTCGTATCTCACCGGTCCAGACAAGTTCTTTGAAGTTTTCCGAAAGAGTGACCAGCACGACGGTGGCGGTGTCACCCGTCGCCGACAATCCCACGCCGCGATCCTGGAGTTCGACCTTGAGAGCCTGCTCGATGCGGGCGACATCGCCGGCCTGCAGCGAGGATGCGTTTCGTACCTCCGCCTCGACGTTTTGCCCTGCCGGCAAGGCTGCGGCGATCTTTCGGGCGAGCTCCCTGGCCGAATCTTCCAGATTCGAGGATCGGGCAGGGCCTGGAATTCCAAGCAAGACGAGGAGAAATGGAATCCAGCGCCAGGAAAATGTGGATCGATCGAGGGCCATCATCGGTATGCTGCGTCTGGCCCCGCGACACAGAACAGAGAGCACCACGAGAGAGCCAGAACTGTCGAAAATCATAGCACAGCAGCTTTGCAGCGCCGTTGATCGCTGGGGGCGCCTTGCGCAAAACGTATCGGTCAGCTTGCACGCAGATTCGATGAACTTATCTGGCATCTGGCCCGTCCCAAAAAAACTCAGTTTCAGGATCGCGCATTTGGTAGCACAGATTTCAGTCTGTGCTACTTCAGCCCAAACGCGCGTCCGCGTCCCGGTTGTACCGGGACGCGGCTCGCGTATTGGCCACCGGCCGGTGGCGCTCTCGTCGGAAAATCCTTCGCAAGGGCGGCGGGCCCTGTCCCGGTTTCCGGAAAGCGTTCCACGAGGGTTTTGGCCGGCGGAACTCAATGTCATTTCGTTTTCAGGATCTGCGCCTGCTTGCGGGTCGGCGCCGGACCCTCCTGTTCGTTGTCGTCCGTGTTGTTCGTGTTGATCCCGCCTGAAAACGCGGAGCGCAGCACGTCTGAGGCAAAGAAATTGCGGCCGTCGGTGGGCACCATGATGATCTGCAGTTTGTCGGACAGCCGCTCGGCGATGATTTTCTGAATCAGCATCGGATTCTGCTTGAGCACCGCGGCTTCTCCCTGCAGTCGTTCGGAGTCGGCCGCGGCGGTGAGGCGAATCGTCTCAGCGTTCGCCGCCGCGTTCAGGCGCACCGTGTCCGCGTTGGCCGCCGCATTCAGGCGCATGGTTTCGGCGTCGGAAACCGCGAGCAAGTGCCTGCGCTCGACTTCGGCTTTACTGTCGATTACTTTCGATTGGGCAGCCGCTTCGGCGTTCTCCACGGTCGCTTCCTTGCGCGCCTGGGCCTCTAGCTTGGATTGCTCAATCTGCTTCTGCTTGAGCGGCAGGGTGTACTGCATGGCGTCCGCTTCGGACTTGGCGCCGATCACGCGAGAGGCAGCGTCAGCTTCGGACCGCTTGATCTGTTGCGCTTTCGCGGCTTCGGCCTGCAGTTCGGCAATCTTCACCTGTTTTTCCTGGATCGCGGTCTCGAATTCCATGCGCTCGCTTTCCTGCTCCTTCAAAAGAATTCCTTCGAGTCCTTTCGCATATTCGGCCGGAAGGTGAACGTCGCGCATCAGCACTTCTTTCACCACGATGCCGTCCGAGCCCAGCCGGTCCGTGATCGTCTTGGCGGATTTGGTATGAAATTCCTCGCGCTTCGAAGAATAGACTTCGCGCACCACATAACCCGGCGCGAGATCACGGAAAGCGGTGGATACGACGGGCGCTACGATTTCCGAATCCACCGGCTGCGCCAGATTTGCGTGGATGTAGGCGAGCTTGGCCGGATCCAGTCTGTAGCGAACTGCGACAGCGAGTCCGATCGTCAACCCTTCGCGTGTTTGCACCGTCAGAATTTCACTCTTCGCGAGTTCGTTTTTCGCGTCACCACTTTTTGCGGCATCACTCTTCGTGGCAGCCTCGGACGCGGTGGTCGTAAAAAGACGATCGCGCAGATCATAAAGCGCCACGCGCTCCACGAACGGAAGCACGAGATGCAGTCCGGGATAGAGGGTACCCGGATGCACGCCCGAAATCTGGCTGATTCGCACTCCGCCGTAGCCCTCTGGCACCACGGCGAAGCTCAGCGCCAGGAGCAACGGCGCCCACGCCCAACCAAATATCTTCGCGGCGAGCGGCCAGCGAACGGGACGGCTCGCCCCCGCCTTTTCGGCCGCCCCAGGCTCCCCCGAGCCCATCAGCTTCTGAAACTGCAGAGCGAGATAAACGTCATATCCAACCACACCCGCGGCAGTTCCGAACATTGCGATTCCCGCGGCCATCAGCAACCACTTCAGCGTGAACATGACTTGCTCCTTTCGTCCCGACCCCAGTTACGATATTGCTTTTGCAGCGCTCGCCTCAAGGCGAGCATGTGCTTGGCACCAAACCTGTCCCCCTGAAGGCGGCCGCTACGAGACCAACCCGAGGCGGCGCGACTCTAAGCGGCGTTTCGACGTCGGCTGACGAACTGGCGAACCGCCAGCACCCTCACTGGCTCGGTAGCCGATTTCCTCGCCGGCATCAGCCAGAAGAGGCCCCGCAACACCAGCCACGTCATCCACAGCGCCAGCAGCACCGATCCCAGCAGTGCTTCCACCACGATTGCCTCGCCCAGAAAAGTGTCCATGGCAGCTCCTCCACTTCCTACGTCCCGTCGTCATTCTGAGCGAAGCGAAGAATCTCTCCTTGGTTGTCGCAATCGAAGAGAGATTCTTCGCTTGGCTCAGAATGACAACGCTTTAGACAGCGCACGAGATACGCCAATCCGGGAATATTGATAATGTGAGACTTACGCGCTCACCACTTTGCTCTTTTCGTGGGCCAGCGAACACGATGTGTGGGGTAGTAGTCGCGGAATTGCTGAAGCGCCAGCAGCCTGCCGGCATTTTCAAGCTTTCCTGCCGCATCGCAAAAAAGCTGCCGGCGGGACGCCAGCGCTACTGAAACTGGAACTGCTCTCCAAACAACGGATGAGCGCGATTGGATTCCTGAGAAGCAAAGCGGCTGCAATTCGTAAACGCGGCGGTTGGGCTATACTGAAACAGAGCGAGCGGTCCCAGGATGCGCAAAGATGGAATCCAAATCGGGCGAATCTACGGGATACCGATCTTCCTGCATACCAGCTGGTTTCTAATTTTCGGTCTCATCGCGTTTTCATTTGCGTCCAAGTTCGATTCGCTTCAGCTCAATATCCCCCCCTCCAAACTTTGGGGCCTCGGCCTCATGACCAGCGCCCTGTTCTTCGGTTCCCTGGTATTCCACGAACTGGCACACAGCGTGGTCGCCAAACACTACAAAATTCCGGTCGTTTCGATCACCCTATTTGTGTTCGGCGGGGTATCGCGAATCGGGCGGGAACCTGAGCAAGCACTGGAAGAATTCAACATCGCGGTGGCTGGACCGCTTTCAAGCGTCTTTCTGGCAGGCGGATTCTGGCTGATCGCCCAGCACGCTGGCTCAAACGAAATACTCAACACGCTGGCTGGATCGCTTGCCGGGATAAATTTCATGCTTGCCGCATTTAATCTGATTCCGGGATTCCCCTTGGATGGCGGGCACATTTTTCGGGCCATTGTCTGGGGCTTCAATAAGGACTATGCCCGGGCTACGCGAGTCGCCGCGCGTTCAGGCCAGGTGATTGGGTACGGGATGATCGCGATTGGTGCGGCGACGGCTATTACCAACCGTCCGGTATTTGGGGGCACTGTCGGCGGATTGTGGCTGGCGTTCATCGGCTGGTTCATTTTGTCGGCGGCCAAGCAGAGCCAGGCGCAAGTCGAAGCACGCGGCGCGCTCGAGGGTCTGCGAGTAGCAGACATCATGACGCCTGAATTGCACACCGTAGGCCGCGAAATTTCACTCGAAGATTACGCCCGCGAAATGGTTCGAACCGGGCGGCGCGCGCATTTGGTTGTGGGAGGCAACGAACTCGTGGGCATGGTTACAGCCGAGGCGCTCAATTCTGTTCCGCAGCAGGATTGGGATGTAACCTCGGTTCAGGCGGTCATGCTTCCCAAAAACAAGCTGCACTGGGCAGCCCCAGAGGAACCGGCGCTCTCCCTGCTTGATCGCATGCGCACAATTGGCATGCAACAGATGCCCGTAATCGCCGGAGGAAGCGTAGTGGGAATTGTCACCCGAGATTCCATCCTGCGAGTCCTACAGTCGCGCCACGAACTAGGCTCCGTCGCCGGACGGTAGGCCCCAAGTGGCGCGTGCTTCAGCCTGCGGCGGTTAATGCTCGCAAGGGCCAAAATCCGCAGGCTAAACAGACTGCGGGAAAATTCAAAACGTTGTCATTCTGAGCGAAGCGAAGAATCTCTCTTTGTTTGTTCTCGTATACTCAAATCGAGGAGGGATTCTTCGCTTCGCTCAGAATGACGAACAAAACATTTTTTCACAGACTGTAAAGCCCGCACTACTAAACGCAGACTTCTACAGCGATTCCAGCTGGTCAGCCAGCCCCGCAAGTCCCTGCACAATTAAATCAGGCTCAAATTCCCAGGGATCGAAGATGCGCTTTGGATCGCGTTGCACCCAGGCAGCCCGCAAGCCGCAGGCCTTGGCGCCGATCACATCAAACGGGTTGCTGGAAATCATCCAGACAGCTGCTTTCGGTCCGCCCAGCTCCGCCGCTAAAAAATCATAAACCGCTGGATCCGGCTTGAACGTGCGTATCGGATCGACGCTGACAATCTTACTAAAACGCGCCAGCACTCCCGCGTGATCGAGCACCCTTCGAACAGCCGTCTCGGTGCCGTTGGAACAGGCTGCGATCGTGAATCCTCTCGCGGCAAGCTCGTCGAGCGCGGCAATCACGTCCGGAAAAGCCGGTAATCTCTGATACATTCCGAGCAACACGGTCTGAGCCTCATCCGAAAGCCTCACTTCGAGCTGCGTGCTGACAAAACGCAGCGCCTGGGCTGTGCACTCCCCAAAATTTCGATATTGTTTCATCAGCGCGCGCCGGAACGAATATTCCAGTTGCTTGCTGCGCCACAGCTCGGACGCTTCCCGCGCTTTGTCTCCGAAAGCGGCGCGCAGATGCTCCTCCATGTGAAATGGATCGATCAACGTCCCGTAGATATCGAAAGCCAGAACTGCATTTTTGCGTTCGTTGGCCACAAAAATTCCTCAGGCGCCAGCATAAACGGTAAGTATCACCGGTGGGAACCGTGAAAATCGGCATTTCGCGGTCGCGGCGCATCTCGCTGTTACATTCGGGACCGCCGCACACAGTTCCGTCCATTGACAACCCTTCCTTGCTCCGACATTCTAAGCGCACAAGTCCGGGCGAACCGCTTGGATTAGAAGCGGCCTCAGGCTTGATCTACGACTCGGAGTTTTTCCTAAATGACATCGCCCAGCGAAAAAAATGTGTCCGCACTCCTCGATGAACGGCGGAAATTTCCTCCCTCAGAACAATTCAAGCAGCGCGCCACCTGGAACGATCCGGCCATCTACGATCGGGCAGCGAAAGACCCCGAGGGATTCTGGGCGGAACAAGCGAAAAACCTGGACTGGTTCGCGCCCTGGCAGCAAGTGCTGGAGTGGAACGCGCCGTGGGCCAAGTGGTTCGTGGGCGGAAAGCTGAACGTCACCTACAACTGCGTGGACCGGCACGCGCATTCTGCGCGGCGCAACAAAGCGGCCATTATCTGGGAGGGCGAGCCGGGCGACCAGCGCGTGCTGACGTTTGGAATGCTGGAACGCGAAGTGAATCGTTTTGCGAACGCTCTGAAATCGCTGGGCGTCGTCAAAGGCGACCGCGTCGCGCTTTATATGGGCATGGTTCCGGAGCTGGCCATCGCCATGCTTGCCTGCGCAAAAATCGGCGCGGCGCATTCGGTGGTGTTCGGCGGATTTTCAGCCGAAGCTTTGCGCGAGCGCATCAACGACGCAAAAGCGAAAGTCTTGATCACCGCCGACGGCGCGTGGCGGCGCGGCACCGTCGTGCCGCTGAAGGCCAGCGTGGATGATGCACTCACCGGAACGCCAACCATCGAAAAAGTGGTGGTGCTGGAGCGCGTTGGAAAAAACGCACCTATTTCCATGAAGCCGGGCCGTGACGTCTGGTGGCATGAAATTACCGCTGGCGCTTCGGACGAGTGCGCCGCCGAGCCGATGGATGCCGAGGACATGCTGTTCATCCTGTACACCAGCGGCACAACGGGAAAACCCAAGGGCGTCGTGCACACCACCGCGGGATACCTCGTCGGTGTAAGCACCACGCATCGCTATGTCTTCGACATTAAGGAAGATGACGTTTATTGGTGCACCGCTGACATCGGCTGGGTCACCGGCCACTCCTACATCGTGTACGGCCCGCTCGCCAACGGGACAACAACCGTGATGTACGAAGGCACGCCCGACTTCCCTGACCGCGGCCGATTCTGGGAGCTGATCGACAAATATGGCGTCAACATTTTTTATACCGCGCCGACGGCGATTCGCACGTTCATGCGCTGGGGAAAAGAAATCCCGGCAAAGTACAAATTGTCGTCGCTGCGACTGATCGGAACCGTGGGTGAGCCGATCAATCCCGAGGCCTGGATCTGGTACAACGAAACGATTGGCCACGGGCGCTGCCCCATCGTTGATACCTGGTGGCAAACGGAAACCGGCGGCATCATGATTTCTCCGCTGCCTGGAATCACGGCCACAAAACCCGGCTCGGCCACGCGCCCGCTTCCTGGAATTATCGCGGAGGTAGTGGATGCCGACGGCAAGCCGGTTGGTCCGGGAGGCGGCGGTTACCTCGTGTTGAGCAAGCCATGGCCATCCATGCTGCGAACCGTCTACGGCGATCCGGAGCGCTACGTGCAGAATTACTGGTCGCGTTATCCCGGAAAATATTTTACGGGCGACGGCTGCAAGCTGGACGAGGATGGCTACTTCTGGCTGCTCGGCCGCGTGGATGACGTGATGAACGTCTCCGGCCACCGCATCTCGACCTATGAAGTGGAAAGCGCGCTTGTCGATCATTCTTCCGTGGCGGAAGCCGCTGTGATCGGCAAGACGCACGAGATCAAGGGCCAGGGTATCTCCGCGTTCGTCACGCTGAAAGAAGGAATTCAGGCCAGCGACAAGCTGAAAGACGAACTGAAGAATCACGTGGCCACGAAAATCGGCTCCATCGCCAAGCCCGACGATATTTTCTTTACGGCTGAGCTGCCCAAAACACGCAGCGCCAAAATCATGCGCCGCCTGCTGCGCGACATTGCCGAGGGCCGTGTCCTGGGCGATACCACAACGCTCGCCGATCCCACGGTCATCGCCAAGCTCAAAGAGATGGCCAAGGACGAGGGTTAAGTAGAACAGGCTTCAGCCTGTTTTCTTTTGATTTTCGTGATCCTGGCAGAAGTCAAAAGAAAACAGGCTGAAGCCTGTTCTGCTTTTGGCCGCCCTGTAACGATCCTGTCGGCCGTCCGGCGGACCAAAAACAGCAAGTGCGGACCCAATTCGGCAATCACGCGGACGCCTCATTGACGGCCTGCCACATGCCGACCTAACATAGGATCTATGCTTCCCCAGGATTCAAACCGGGCTGAAGTGTCTCCTGACAACGCTCTTGCCGACCAGTTTGGCCGCCCGCTGCGGAGCTTGCGCGTTTCGGTCACAGACCGCTGCAACCTGCGCTGTAACTACTGCATGCCGCAGGAAGAGTACGTCTGGCTGCCGCGGCAGGAACTGCTGTCCTTCGAGGAAATCTCACGGCTGGTGGAGGTGTTCACTTCGCTGGGGGTGGAGGACGTACGATTGACGGGTGGTGAGCCGTTGTTGCGCCGCGATCTCCCGCAGCTCGTTCGAATGCTCGCAGCCAATCCTCGGATCCGGGACCTGGCGCTCACTACGAACGGCGTTTTATTTGCCGAGCAAGGGGAAGCATTGCGTGAGGCCGGGTTGCATCGCGTGACGCTCAGTCTGGACACCTTGCGGCCGGAGCGATTCGCGGCGCTTACCGGCCGCGACACCCACGCACAGGTATTAGCGGGGATTGCTGCCGCGCGTCGGCTGGGTTTCCCGAAACTCAAGCTGGATACGGTGGTGCTCCGCGGGGTTAATGAAGACGAGCTGGCCGACTTGATCGAATATGGCCGCAGTCTCGACGCGGAAGTGCGCTTTATCGAATACATGGACGTCGGCGGAGCCACGCAATGGTCGCTCGAAAAAGTTTTTACGCGCGCCGAAATACTCGAACAGCTGACGATGCGCTACGGATTGATTACGCCGCTGAACGAAAATTCCTCCGCGCCCGCCGAGCGCTTTCGACTGCCGGATGGCACGGTGTTTGGCATCATCGCTTCGACTACCACGCCCTTCTGCAGGAGCTGCGATCGCAGCCGCCTGACCGCGGACGGGCTTTGGTATTTGTGCTTGTACGCGCAAGCCGGAATTGATCTGCGAAAAATCCTGCGCGGCGGCGCATCGGCGGAGGAACTGGCCGAGCGCATTTCTGCGATTTGGCGTGCGCGAAGCGATCGCGGCGCGGAGTTGCGCGCTGCTACCGGCCAGCGCGGCGTATTCGTAGGGATCGAGCAGTTGCGGCAGGATCCACACCTCGAAATGCACACGCGCGGGGGTTAAGTAGCACAGTCTTCAGCCTGTGGGGTTTCGTCCTTGCGAAAACCAAAACCCACAGGCTGAAGCCTGTGCTACTTAAACTCACAGCGTAAAACTGGTATAGACCGACGTGCGGATCGCGTTCGTGTACAAGTGGTCCGCCCAGTAACGGCCGAACCGCCACCCAACTTCCCAGCGATTGCTCACCCTTTTCACTTTGTATGCCGCGGACATATCCAGTTCGCTGCCGTAGTGGATGTGCGGGTAGTCGGAATGATAGTCATAATAAATTAGTGTGAGAACGGTTCCATCCAGGAATCGCACCGGTCCACTTGCCGTCACGTAGCCGGCTTGCAAGCCGTTGCCGCCCGGTTCGCTGGGATTGTTGACGAATAAATCCGTCCAGCCGTTATGCGGGGGAGCGAGCGGAGTGGTCAATAAATCGGTAGCGCTGCGGCCCCCCAGATAAGCATAGCCCGCCTTCAGGCCGAAATCACGCCACCCAGGACCCATCTCGCCCAGAAAATAATTCTCATTCACTTTGTGAGGATTGCTGCCGTAATTCAATTGCTTGGCGAATTCCGCAACGTAAAGAACACTCCAGTCGTTGCCTAAATCGTAGGGGCCGGTGAATCGAATGCCGTAAGTCTGCGTGGACGTCGAGAATTGGGCAGGCGCCCTGAAATTGAGAAGCAAACCGTAGAGCGAGGCGCTGACCCGGCGGGGCTTTTCCCATTTCAAATTCAGCATGTCTGAATGCATGGGTTGCTGGCCGTCCGTGGCGTCATAGCCATCCTGCTTGTAAAAGCGATTGATAAAAGCGTAGGTGAAGGAGAAATGCACGGGCAGTTCGATTTCCAGTCGTGCCGCGTCAAACGTTCCATGGACTTGCCGCCAACTCGAAAAGCTCAGAAAGCGCCCGTCATTGAGCGAAAGTTCCTGGCGGCCAACGATGACGGCCAACTGCTCTGCATTCCAAATAGGATGCGTCCATTTCACATAGCCCTGATTCATCTCCAGACTTTTCGGATCCAGAATCGCCGGGAGATTGGGACGATCCTGCGAGGGGAGGTTGGGAACGCTGTAGTCCGCCGGTCCAGTGACGAGCACGGATTCGCCCTGCGCAAAAACAGAGAAACCGTGAAACGAAGGCGTCTCATAACCAAGAGCGATCCGCAGCGTGGGTGCATATGCGGTAGCCGTGAACGGAGCGCCGTTGCGTTCAAAAGCCTCGAAGCGATAGCGAGTGCTGAATGAAAGTTTACCGTTCTTGACCCACAACCACGGCCAGCGCGACGCCGGTTCCTGCTGAGACTGGTCCTGAGCTTTCAGGTGAACGAGCGGGATCGCACAGAAAATTGCGACCAGCGATAGAGCAATGCGTGGCGCGACGCAATTCAGTTTCATGATTGCTTGGCCTTGCAGGGCGCAAGCGAGCAGTTTACCGATCGGATCCGCAATAAATCGCGTTTGGAACACGCCACGCTGGAATTGTGAGCAGAATTTCCCAAACTGCTTTCACCCGTGTCTATCCTACATCAACGCACGGCTCCAGGGCACAGCCGGGTTGCAGCGGCCCAAGCCTCATCTGCGGATTAGTGCACCATCCGTTTTCCCGCACCGAGGCTTTTTTTGAGCAGAGTGATATCGAATATGTAAGCTTTATGTAAAAGGACACGAGCAAAACAAGATAGTCGCAGCGCCCTGGCAGGGTTCGGGAGGAAGTTCTCTTGTTGTCATTCCGAGTAAAGCGAGGGATGTATTTTTCGCAAAAACTAAGAAAGAAGCAGATTCCTCCGGCATACCCCGTCCTTCGGGATATCAATTGTGAGTTTTTCCGCAGCCTGCTAGACCACGGCTTCGGCGGTCCACAGACACGGAATTAACGCGGATATTGTACGAGTTGCGCCTAACGACGGGGTTGGTTCAAAATCGGCGCAAACCACTGTATAGTTGAACGATGCCATTCAGTACCAAAACACGCAGGCGATTGCGATCCTGGCGCACGCGGGCCCGCGAATTGCGTGGCGTCGTGCGGGGACTTTTCTCCACGCGGCATCCCCTACTCGTGCATATCATTCCGATCCGGCGCTGCAATCTGGCCTGCACCTACTGCAACGAATTTGACGATTTTTCGAAGCCGGTGGACACCGCGGAAATGATTCGCAGGATCGACCGGCTGGGCGAAATCGGCACGGCCGTTGTTACCATCAGCGGCGGCGAGCCGCTCCTGCATCCCGACCTCGATGTGATCATCGCGCGCATGCGCAAAAACGGAATTCTTTCCGGGATGATCACCAATGGATATCTTCTGACCGCCGAGCGCATCAAGCGGCTCAACCGCGCCGGCCTCGAATACCTGCAAATCAGCATCGACAACGCCGTGCCGGACGAAGTCTCCAAAAAAAGCCTTAAGGTTCTCGACCAGAAACTAAAATTGCTAGCCGACCACGCGGTTTTTCAAGTGAACATCAATTCCGTGCTGGGCAGCGGCGTGAAAAATCCCGAGGACGCGCTGCGCGTCGCTCGCCGCGCGCAGGAACTGGGTTTCACCAGCACCGTGGGCATACTGCACGACGGCCAGGGACAGTTGAAGCCGCTGGGCGGGCGCGAAATTGAAATTTTTGAAGAAATCATGGCCATGGGCAAGCGCGGCTTTTCGCGCATCAACGGATTTCAGCACAATATTGCCAAAGGCAAGACCAACGAGTGGCGCTGCCGCTCCGGCTCGCGCTACCTGTACATCTGCGAGGACGGCCTGGTGCACTGGTGCTCGCAACAGCGCGGCTATCCGGGCATTCCGCTGGAAAAATATTCAGCCGCAGATCTGCGCCGCGAATATTACACCAAAAAATATTGCGCCCCGCTCTGCACCGTTTCCTGCGTGCAGCAAATCGCCGTCGTGGACAACTGGCGCGGCCCGCAGACGCTCTCGCCCGTGGCAACGCCGCCATCTTCGCCCGAATCCCTCGTGCAGCTGCGGTAGGATCTGATTTGTAATTTCACAATGCGTTGTGATTTTATTCATGCCGGTGGTCCTGCCGGCCGAGCCTGCAAAAAACCGACAGCCCGGCTTTTAAGGCCGGGCTGTGGTCCCATCTCCAGAGGCTGAAGCATTCGACTCGAGTTACTTGGGCGCGATTCGATCGGTGAGCGTGTCCTGGTGGTATGCGCCGTGTTGACGAACTTCTGACCATCCATCCTTGCCTGTTCCCGTCTTGGGCACATTCGCAGCTTCATCGGTCGCAAAATCCTGCCACGAGTTGTATCGGTCGATCGCCAGAAAATTCCACGGGCCGCCCTCGACGTGCTGCATGACCACAGAGCTGATCGAAACTTTTGAGGCCGGGTCTGTCCGCTTCAAGGCTTCCTGTAGCTGATCGCGATGCCCGGGCGCTGCGCGCCACACGGCCACGACGTAAAGTGAGTTTGCTGAACCGGCTTTGGTTTCCGGCGTAACTCCCATAAGGCGGGAAAATTCCGCCCAAGATGGACCAACGGCAAACGTGTCAGTATGCCAGGCACTTAAATTACGAGACGCAGGATTAGGAAGCGGCGCCGCGGCGGCGTCGATGGTCGCTTTCGTGCCAAGGTGCTCGATAACACAATAATCCCAATCATCGCCTTCCTGGTGGCGCAGAACCATGAAGTGGCCAGGCATGGGTGCCTTGGCATCCTGAACCTTGAGACGGTCGCCGAGAGCACTGGCCTGGCCAAGGGCAGCCTTATTGAAATGGATGTGGTAAATGTCGGTAAACGACGAAGCTTGAGGCGCTTTCGATGGCGCCGTTTGTGCCATCGCTGCGGAGCCGCCCAGCGTGAGAACGAGCAGTAAAGTGTAAACCTGTTTCATCATCTTCCCCCCTGACAAGACTTCGATTTTAGGACAGTGAAATGGTGTGATTGGTAATCGTTGAGCCCGGAATATTCGACCTGGACTCTGGCACACCGAGCATATGCTTCTCCCTCCTTCAGCACAACGAATTTGCTGTCAGAAAACGCTCCGCCTATAGCACGAGTGCCTTCTTCGGATGACAGGAAAGCGATCTGCGGCGGTGGCGATGGAAGCTGGCCGAGCTGCGGAGGAAAGAACGGGCAAAACCTCCTATCAGAGTACGGTCATGGGGTCTGAACCGGGAAATTCCACAATCCGTTAAGACCGCTCATCAGATGGAGTGAGAAGTTATCTTATCGTAGTGTGGAAAACGCGGATTCCCATTAGACGCTAACCCCGTCTATTGGATTAGGCTGCGGTAACTATAACTGGGTTCGGCGGTATCTCCGTGATTAGACCGAGTGGCGGAAGTCAGATAGTTCTCGATTGAATCGCGCCGGTGCTTCCCAGAATGCCGCATGTCCGACGTTCGGGTAAGTACTGCACATCGTGCCTTGCCTGGCGAGTCCCGCCACGTGCTTGCCCATGCTCGGCAACGCAATCCGATCTTGCTCGCCGTAACTTAGAAGCATGGGTTTGTGCATTTGTTCGATGATTGAATCGTTGTTGACATTCCGCGACAACAACCCCTGGCGCACGTAGGCCGGAACCATAACATTATAGCCAAGACAAAAATAGACTTCTTCCAGCGGTGGTTCTTCGTAGGAACACAGGCGTATCAACTTTTCCAGCGCCGCGACGCTTTCGCCTAAGTTCTCGGAAAAGAACCCTGGTACCAGCGCTATAAAGTCAGCACCTAAGAATCCGGGCTGCACCAACGGATCACCTAACCGGGAAACTGCCCCGACCCAGTTCGTTCCGGCAATACTATCCTCGCCATAGTGCTTGATATAATCGGAAATGATGACTCCGCCGTACGACCACCCGCTCAGAACTGGCTTGTCCAAATCAAGTGCGGTGATGACCGCCTGCACATCGTCTGCCCACATTTTCGAGTCGCTGTAAGCATCGCGGGGCTTTTCCGACAATCCGTGTCCCCGGATATCCATGGCGGCCAGCCGGAAGTCTTTGGCAAGAGCGGAATGCAGCTGCTTGCTCCACGCCAGGCTGCACTGCGAGAAACCATGAATGAACAATATGGGTTTACCTTGCGGGTTGCCGGTTTCGTTGACGTTCAGCCGAACGCCACCACCACCGATCACAGAATGGCTTGTCGTCATGAGGAACCTCAAGATGGATTGGGCGAACTTTGGGCGACCCTAGCCCATGATGTGCTTCCTTAGTGCCACGTTTCTCCGTTAGGTGTCAAGATTGAGGGCCCAGTCTCGATAAGTCGGCGAATGCCGGTATCGATCGCCACGAACTCTATATGACAAGCAATATTTGAACAATGGTGCCAAGTCACGTGAAGTCGGCTTCTAAGAAAGTGGCCGCTAAGTCTTTCATTCTTCAGAGAGACGCACAGCCACTTTCTTCCAGCCCTGTCTGGGTGGAACCCAGTCAATTGCTTATCGGATTATGGGAATTCTTCCCAGAGATCATCGAGCACCGAGGTGAACTTTCGGCCACACCCCCTTGAGTCGAAACTTGACCGCACATCGATAGGGACACTACGCTCATGTCCTCGGGGGGAACATGGTTTGGTCACTGGTTAGGCGTTGTCCCTTTTGCGGGAGCAACGATGTGTCCCGCTCCAGCCGTCACGACTTCTTCGAAAAGGTCGTGCTATCCCTTTTTCTACTGCGTCCATTCCGCTGTCTAAAATGCGAGGAACGTCACTATAATTTCGTGCATAGCAGGAGGACGCAGCTCGAACTAAACACGCAGAACAGTTCACCTAAGTAGCATATCTATTTTCACTGGACAGTCCAAAGTTCAGACCTCCCAGGTCGGATTCCTCCTGCGAACCCAACCCTCTACCTCTAAAAACGCGGATAGGGCCTGATCAACGGGCTTCTCCTCAGATGGTTTCTGTCGTGTGACAGCTGCCGATAAGACGCCTGCGCGAGGCTTGGCGCAATTCTGATGCATAGTAGAAAAAATGAAGCCTTTGGGATTTGTGATTAATCCTTTCCTGATTTCCAGAGCCTAAGAAGGAGCGCCGACGGAATTTTTTGAATGGGCCGCGGCAACTTCTCCCCGTCGTGATGGAACATCCATTTTTCGTCGCAGCCAGGGCTTCAGCACGCGATCCCACCACATCATCGCCCCGGTAATGAACAAGGCCGCTGGCGCGAGCCCCACGACCGTCCAAAGAATTTTCACCCAAATCCCCGCGAACCTGCCGAAATGGGCCTGCGCGAGCCAGTACAGCACCTGATCGCCAAAACGTAGACCCCTGCTGGAAACATTGAGCGGCTCAAGGAAATCAACAACGGCGTTGAACGAGGCGGGTATTGATAGATAAATTCCCGAAATTGCCCACATGAGAAAGAAAGCGAATGTCCAGAACCCGAGAGCGCTATGCAGCGTCCAGTTGAAGCCTTTGGGATTTGTCTTCCATCGAAAGCTCAGGCTGCGGCGCCACGTTTCGATGCCCGGCCACCAGATCACAGCGCCCGTGGCGCACAGCAGCAAGGTAAAAATTCCTCCGGCGGCATTGAGCAGGCGGCCAGTCTTCGCCGCAAGAAGATTGTCATGCAGATCGACGAGCCACAGCACAAAGCGAAACGCGGGCCGGATGGAATCGCCAAGATCGGCGCCGGTATAGGGGTTGAACAGGCGCTGCAGTTTTTTGTCGGGGCGTTCCAGCCAGATTTCGGCAGCTTGATCGGCATTTTTTCGCAAGGACACACGCGTTACTTCGTAGGCGGGATAAGCGTGCTGCGCGAATCTCTTTAGTTCGTCCTCGGACAGTCGCGCGGCCGGGCCTGCAGCAACACGCGGCTCGCGCGCCAATGATCGCGTAAGCTCGCGGCGAAAGATCAGTGCCGAGCCGGTAACGCTCATGAGCAAAACATAAAGCCCCAGCCCGATTCCCGCCCAAAGATGAATTTGAAACAGGGCCTTGCGGAGCCACACCGCTTGCGGGCGAATCTTCCATCTCTGCCAGTCTTTCATGCAGCGGTTCTCATAAGTTTCGACATTTCACTCAGTTGAAACAAAGTGCCTTATAGCACAGGTTGCAGCTTGAAATGGAGAGGCAAAGGCAGCACCGCGGCCGCCACCGCATTCAGGCTGCTCATAACTTCCAAAGACTATCTCATTTTGCGCAAATTACTGCATTCCGCCGTTGTTATTTGCAGATAAGTTATATTCTCACATTAGTTTATTGACTGTCCAAGCGGCGACTGGCGTGCTCCACATTCAAGGTTCAGCCTTCGAGGAAATCACAAGTGACAGGGCCAAGGGCCGCTGGCCGACGGAGAAATCTTACGCGTGAACTTTGACCTCGGAGCATTCTTCGCCCGCCACGCCATTGACGTGGTGTTTCTGATCATTTTTGCCGTCAAACTGGTTGTGTTAAGCCATGCGAACCTGCGGGTCAAGCTTCTGGCTTCCTTCGTCCTCGCGTGCGTTATTTACATCGGACGGACCGTAGCCACACAAATGGCGGCATCGGGCACTTCGATCGTCTGGCTTCTGACGGTGGCAATCGGCATCCGCCTGGTTGCCTTAAAAATTATTTTTACGGTGGTTGATTGGGAAGATTGAATGGCCGCGGGATTGCCAGCCTTGATTTGCAGGGCTGTCCTATGAGATGACATTCCTGCCTGATAGGAGATGAGCAATGGATAACCCAGCCGCAATGATGATTCTGGTTCTGGTCATAGTTTTTGTATTTATCGTGCTGGCCGCGCTGCTCGGCTCGTTCTTCACGATCAACACGGCCGAGCGCGGGGTCGTCGAACGATTCAATAAATTTTCGCGCATCGCTGGTCCGGGACTTTCCCTGAAAGTGCCGTTCGCCGAGGTCGTGCACCGGGTCGACATGCGCGTGCAGGAACTGCCGTTCAAGATCGAAACGAAAACCAGGGACAACGTTTTCGTGGTCATCCCCGTTTCGGTGCAATACCAGGTTCTTGCGGACAAGGTTGCCGACGCCTATTACAAACTCACCGATCCTCAAAAGCAGATTGAATCCTACGTTTACAACGTGATCCTCGGGCACGTGCCCAAGCTGGCGCTCGACGAGGCTTACCTGGAGAAAGATCAAATTGCAAAGGCTGTGAAGGACGAGCTGGACGCCACGATGGAAAATTTCGGCTTCGCTATTGTGCGCGCGTTGGTCACCGACATCGTGCCGGACGCCCGCGTAAAAACCGCCATGAATGAAATCAACGCCGCGCGCCGTGAACAGGAAGCCGCGCTGGCCAAGGGCGAAGCCGACAAAACCATCGCCGTGAAGAAGGCGGAAGCCGAAGCCGAAAGCAAGCGCCTGCAGGGCGAGGGCATCGCCGCGCAGCGCAAAGCCATCATTGCCGGCCTGAAGGAGTCGGTGGAGGATTTTCAAAAGGTGGTGGAGGGAACGACCGCCCGCGACGTAATGACGCTGGTGCTGCTCACGCAATATCTCGACACGCTGAAGGAAATTGGCGCGTCAGCGAATACCAACACCCTGATGCTGTCTCATGCCCCCGGCGAAATGAGAAACTTGCGCGACCAAATCAGCGAAGCGATCGCGGTGGGCGACATGCTCGGAGAAAACGTCGGCAAAAAATAGACGCGACACTATCTTTCAATATTCGCTATTTCATCCGGTCTGATTCAGCTGCCGCGCGTTCGATGTTGGCATTGATCTCGCCGCCGATCAGGAACGCCAGCCCGGTCACGTACAGCCAGACCACCAGAATCACCAAAGCCCCAAGCGATCCGTAAATTGCGGTGTACTGATTGAAGTAGCGCAAATAAAGCCGAAACCCGCCTGAAGCGGCGAGCCACAACAGGGCACCGAAAGCCGAGCCCGGCGTAATCCAGTACCAGCGCCTCATCCGCACATGAGTCCCGCAGGAATAAATCAGAGCATGCGAAAGGGTCACGAAGATCGCGGCAATCGGCCATTGCAGCGCCTTCCAGACCGCGACCGTGGCTACCGCGATGTGCAGTTCACTTCCCGCCCAATCCACCAGCCGCCCACTGACCAGCACAATACACAGCGCGGAAAAAATTAAAACGGAAATGACCAGCGTCAAACCCAACGCGATGGCACGCACATTGAACCAGGAGCGAGGCTCCTCTGTACGATAAGCCACGTTCAGAGCCGAAATCAGCGAAGCGACTCCCCCGGAAGCAAACCAGAGGCTGAAAAGAATTCCGATCGTCAGCTTTCCTCCGGTGGCAGTCGCGGCGAGTTCTTCTGTCGTGGTCCTCAGAAGCTGAAAGGCGAGGGGTGGAAGGAAATCAGCGAAGTAGCTCAGCAAGCCGGTGCGCAGCTGGATGCTTCGGGAGGCGAACAAGCCGAACAGAGCCAGCAGAAAAACGAACAGTGGAAAAAGAGCCAGCAGGAAATCGAAAGCCAACCCGGACGCGCGGCCGATCAGATCATTCGCGAGCGCGCTTTGTACAACGCGCCTGGCAAGTTCTCCCGGCGTCAACCCTCCCAGTTTCCAGAGGGTCACGAATTGTTGCCTGCCGCTGCGCAGGGACGACACGCCCTGGGAGCGAGCCGTCTTCAACCGGCGCTCCTGCCATCAGACAGGACACGGTCTACGGACCATGCGCCGCCGCCGGCAAACAAGATGGCCACGGCCATCGCGATCATCAGAAACTGAAATTCCATCCCTTCGCCTTTTTGCTTGCCGGACCAGTTCATGAACATCCCGAATTGGCTGGTGGTGGTGATCGCGGCGACGGTCATATCGACGGCGATGCCAAACGCCGCGATCCGGCTGAGAAATCCAAGAATCAATCCGATGGAGCCGAAGAATTCCGCGATGATGACGAGGAAAACGAGCGGAGCGGCAAAGCCCCGCTGCCCGAAATTGTGGATGGTTCCCGTAAATCCGGCGCCCCCGAACCAGCCGAACATTTTTTGCATCCCGTGCGGAAGCATCACACCTCCGGCAACGACGCGGATGAGGGTCAGCGTCCAGTCATCCCTGGTGTGCAGCAATTTGGTGAACGTCGGCGGCTCCTGAGCTCTCGCTTATTTTCAGGCACCCGGCAACACGATGAAAAACAACAGGCAAGAAACGATCATTTATTCAGCAGCGGAATGTCTTTGCCTTTCGGCGGCATGGGAATGGATTTCAGATACGCATAGATGTCAGCCAGGTCCTGATCGGGAACCGCTTTGCTCGTGTAAGGAGGCATCTGATTCGCCGGTTTGCGGACATAGCTCTGGAACCCGTCGAAAGAAAGCATCGGAGGGCCGATGCGCGCCGCTCCCGTCTGCGCAGCGCCCTGGCCTAGCCGGCCGTGGCACTCATAGCATCCATCAGCCATGAAAAGTTTTTTGCCGTTTTGTGCGTTGCCCTGGGGCGGCGCATCGGAAGATTGCTGCGCCCGGGCGGTCGGCAAAACGAATAGCAGCGCCGCAAAAACAAACAGGGTCCGGGCACAGACTCGGTGCGCGCCCGGTTCCGCTCGTCGTTTAGTCCATATCATCGCGTGCATCTCCCTTGGAGGACCGCCATTTTCATTATCGAGGTTGCGTGACAACATCCACCAAGGCCGGTTCACCGCGCTTGACTACTTCGATCGCGCGCTTCAGCGCCGGTCCCAAATCCTTGGGATCGGATATTGGGCCTTCGCCATACATTCCCATGCTTTCGGCAAGCTTGGCGTACGAAATATCCGGACCGGTGATCGTCGTGCCCGTACCACAGTTGGCGATTCCGCGGCTGTGGCGATCAGCCATGATCTGCACCTGCATCACTTCCTGGTGATATGCACGGTTGTTGTGCATGACGTGCAGCACGGGAATCTTGTGATGCGCGGCGGTCCACAAAATTCCAGGAGCGAACATCAGGTCGCCGTCGCACTGAATATTGACCGTCAGGCGTCCGTGCTTGCGATTGGCAAGCGCCGCCCCCGTGGCCGCCGGCGCGTTGTAGCCGATTCCGTAACCGCCCGCGCCGCCGATGTACTGGTAATGTTTGTCAAAATTCCACAATCGTTGCGGCCATCTGCTGACAAATGTGGTCGCGCCTACGAGTGACCAATCTTCATTCTGAATTTGTCCCCACAGTTCCATGCACATCCGCGCCGTGCTGATGGGGCTGGCATCCCAGGCAAAAGCCGCCGCGTCGCGCGAACGCTCGAGCGCCTGCATGTGGGCGGCCTTGAGCCGCACACCGCGATCCTGAAATGCGCGGCGGCGGTCGTCGGTGGTCAACCGCTTCACGGCTTCCGTCAGGGAGGGCAGCGTGGCTTGCGAATCCGCCGCGATGGCCATGTCCACTTCGTTGTAGCGCTGGAAATCCTGGTAATTGGCTTTGATGAACAGATCGTCCGAACTGATCGAGATGAGCTTGGCATTGGCCTTCGTGCCGGACTTGGAAGTGCGCTCGATCTGATCGCGATAGGTGTGCGTGATGCCGTAAAAATCGGCAACGTCCAGCCCAACGACCACATCCGCCTCGGAGACGGCCGCGCGCGCACGGTCCGATTGATTCAATGGGTGGCGCGTCGGGAAATTCATTCGGCCGGTCTGATCGACCACCGAACATTGCAGCGCTTCGGCCAGATCGACGAGGCACGCAAGGCCCACAGGGGTGCGCGCCGTGCGGTCCGCGATAATCACCGGATTTTCCGCCCCGACCAGCAAGCGCGCCACTTCGTTCACCGATCCCGTATCGCCCACGGGCGGCATTTCGGTGGTCAGCTTGGGAATGCGAATCTTGGCATCCGCGGAGACCGGAGTTTCCTGAAGGTCGCCGTCCGCTACGAGTACCACAGGCAGCGTCGGCGGCGTCATCGCAATTTTGTACGCGCGTAGCGCCGACTCCGCAAAATGCTCCAGCGAAATCGGGAGATCATCCCACTTCGTAAAATCGCGGACCATCGCCGCCGCGTCCTGCACGCTGTGAAACCACTCCACGCCGGGCGCGCGCTTGGTTTCATCAATAATATTTCCGAGGATCACATAGACGGGGACGCGATCGCAGTACGCGTTGTAAATGGCCATCGCGGCATGCTGCAGCCCCACGGTTCCGTGCGCGAAAACCGCCAGCGGCTTGCCTTCCACCTTGTAATAACCGTGGGCCATGGCCACCGAGGATTCTTCGTGGCAGCAGGTGATGAACTCGGGGCTTTTGTTTCCTCCATAGTTAATGATGGATTCATGAAGACCCCGGAAACTCGATCCCGGATTCGCGCACACATATTCAAAGCCGATCGACTTGAGCACATCGACCATGTAGTCGGACCCGGTGCGATCGGCAGTCAAAACCTCGACGACGGCAGGAGCTTCTGTCTCCGCCGCCGCGGACATCGGGGGCGGGACAAGGCGCTTCGGCTCCGCAGGTTCCGCCGCGACGCTCGCCGGAACCGCGGCCAAAGCCGCGGCACCTGCCACAGCGCCTTTCAGGAAATTTCGGCGATCGACGACGGGCTTGGAATGCTTAGCCATGATTTGCACCTCGGGCTCTTGATTGATTTACTTTATATCACATGAATTAAGCACGATGCCACCGAAGGGCGTAGCTGGATGATCACTTACAGGGTCGGTACGCGAACCACTGCCCGCCCTAAGTAGGGCGGCCTTTACGAAAACCTTTCCCCGCGTCGCCGCCATTGCTATCCCGGAACACTGTACTTCAGCGGCGTTGACGCTCCCTTGCTGGGAGGCTATGTTCGAATGGAAGTTGGTGCGGTCCGCCGGCGGTTCCCACAGGGCTATTCCTGCCTGTCGTCGGCCCTCCTGAGCACCTCGAGGAACTACGCCAGTTCCGTGTTCGCACTGTATTTCGACCAGGCCTGCAGGCGATTTTCGCCGGCACTCGATTTTCAAATGATGGAACAGGCCCAGTGCGCCCGCGTGTGACAGATCAGTGAACACCCTAACCAAAGCTGGCCGCTACGATCTCCGCGAAGAATTAGGTCGCGGCGCCATGGGCGTCGTGTTCCACGGCTTCGACCCGGTGATCGGCCGGGACGTCGCGGTCAAGACCTTACGTCTGTCCGAGGCTGGGACCGGCTTATCGCGCAACGAATTGATCGGCCGGTTTCAGACCGAAGCGCGCGCCGCAGGCCTTCTGACGCACCCCAACATCGTGGTGGTCTTCGACGCCGGCGAGGAAGACGGCCTGTTCTACATCACCATGGAATTCGTAGAGGGACGAAGCCTGCAGACGCTGATCGACGCGCATCAGCCGTTTCCCGTCTCCCGCGTCCTGAAAGTAATGGAACAGGTCTGCTCCGCGCTCGATTTCGCCCACCAGCACAATGTGGTACACCGCGACATCAAGCCCGCCAACCTCATGCTGACGTCCGATGACGTGGTCAAGATCACCGACTTCGGCACGGCAAAAATTCTGCAGTTCGGCACGGCGCAGACAGCGCACGTGATGGGAACGCCTTCCTACATGTCTCCGGAACAGGTGAAGGGCAAGCCCGTAGACGGCCGCTCCGACATTTTTTCACTCGGCGTGATCCTGTACGAGCTGATGACCGGGGAAAAACCTTTTCCCGGGCAGAACATCACCACGGTTATCTACAAAATTATTAACGAAGAGCCGATTCCTCCGCGGTCTCTCGATTCTTCGATTCATCCAGGACTTTCCGCGGTGATTTCCCGCGCATTGGCGAAAGATCCCGGCGCGCGATACCAGAGCTGCCACGAATTGCTGAGCGCTTTGAAAAATTACCATGAAATGACCAACCCGGATGTGACGTCTCGCGTTACCCCCGTCGCTTCAAAATCGGCGCCGGCGGTAAACCGCCCGGCCGCCCCACCTCCAGTTCCACGCGTCGCGTCCAGCCCGATGCTTGCGACGCCGCACGATCCGGACCCATCCGTGCAGTTCATGCTGCCTGTCGCAATGGAAGAAAATAACGGCAAAAGACCCGGAGGACTGCTGCTCTCCGTGATTCTGCTCGCGGTCATCGGATATGCGGGATATCGGGTTTATCCTCCGATTTTGGATTTGTGGCACCTCGCTCATGCGCCTGCGGAAACATTGGCCGCCCCAGCAAAAGCGGAGCCCGCAGCGCCGCAGACATCGAATCTTGAGAATACCAATCCCGTAGCTCCGACACCGTCAACCGACACGCCACAAGCAGCCGCGTCGGCACCCGCGCCCGTCCCGGCACCTGCGGTCGCGGAGAATCCAGCGCCCCAACCCACACCGCAGGCGCTGCCAACCCCGACCCCAAAACCTGCCGAGTCGTCGCTCGCGACCGTCAGCAGCACCGACCAGTCCTCCGCACCGCAAAAGCCGGCCGTACCCGCGCCGCCGTCTCCCGCGCGTTTGCTTGAGTTGAGATTGCGCAAGGAACTCGCGGGACAGCCGCTCGCCGACAAAGTCAAGATTCAGGCCACGCCCACTGCTCTCACGCTTTCCGGTTCGTTGAGCATCGCGGAACACCGTGATCTCCTGAGCCATCTGCGATCAGTCCCCAACGGAGTCCGGGTCATCGACGACACCAAGTATTCGGAGGATCAGAAAGCAACACCCACAGCGTCCGCGTCTTCCGGATGGGTTTGGGTCCGATCTTCGCCCCCGGGGGCACAGATATTCGTGGATGGACGGGATACGGGTCAACGGACACCCATAAGCCTGGAGCTGCCGGCTGGACAGCACCTTGTTCGCCTGGTGCACCAGGGTTTTGGAAACGCCCAGAGGGAAGTTTTGGTAAATCGCGGCCAAACGATGCAATTTACAGAAGCTCTCCCGGCAGAATAAATCTTATCTTTTGTTTGGTCTGGGCTTACATTCCTGACCATAGGGCGACTTCCGCAGCCCAAGAATGTTCCCCGCTTGAACTATACCTTGATCACTCTGCCTTGTGTAGATTCTACCCATACTGTGCCCGAGGGTTAATTCTTTAGCATCCGCCAGACAGCAATTCCCTATGTTTCAAGGGTCTGGAAGCGCATTCTGACGGTAGGCGGCGTGCTCTTTGTATGAGATTGCCAGATAGCTGAAGTGTCTGGCGCGGTCATATCCAAAGCTTCTCTCCGAGGTTGAAAGTGCCGTTTTGGTTCTGTTTCTGGCACCCGATGTGATCTTTGGCAGTGGATCGCCTTACTGAATGAAAGTCCTCGACAACTCGAAGGCCCGTTCCAGCGAAAATGTTCCCGTTGTGGATGCCATACCCATCTCTCCGCGCAAGCCGGAGACTCCCCGGGCGGAAGTGGTTCCCGTACGCCCCGCATTTTCGAATGCTGAGACCGCCATCATTTTTTTCCTGCGGCAATTCCGAGTTTTGCTGGGAGCGGCGCGCCTTTACCAACGAAATCATCCACGGCTGATGGAAATTCTCGCTTCCACCGAACAGCAATTGCGAATCGCGTTGGCGGCCCGGTCTCCGCTCGTGGTGGCCGTGGAACCGAGCGGACTGCTCCTGCCGCGACAGGAAGGCAGCGCCGCGGAACTCCTGCACGATGCGCGCGGCGAACTGCGAGCGCTGGCCGAAGAGCTCCGGCGTGGCGGCATTTGTTCCCTGCTTTTTACGCACCCGATCAACGTCGGTGAACTGGATTTGCTGGCGCATGAGATCAGCCGTGTTCCGCGCAGCGCCACGCCGAACGATACAGCGACTCGAAAATTATGGGACGCCTGGATCAGGAATCGCGGCATCGTGGGAATCCGCATCAACATTCCCACGGAGCGGCGTGACTCTCTGCTG
>Ga0157378_10000965_pt1 | contig 26372 bp, 26 predicted proteins | sample M65metaG_FD_115309 | JGI IMG/M metagenome (GOLD analysis project Ga0157378, IMG submission 115309) | Miscanthus rhizosphere microbial communities from Kellogg Biological Station, Michigan, USA - M6-5 metaG | ecosystem: Host-associated > Plants > Roots > Rhizosphere > Soil | place: USA: Michigan...
CACGCGCGTCTTTCCGGACCCGGCGCCGGCCAGGACGAGCAGCGGCCCTTCGCCGTGCGTCACGGCGTCGCGCTGCTGAGGATTGAGTCCGGTGAGGTCGATCATTCGGGCGCATGGTAACAGCCGTTTTCCGGTGCGAAATCCATGAACGGAAGAGGGTTGTTATGCTGCCCGGACAGCGATTCGTATACACTTTGCCGGTTCGTCAACGCGGGATTCAGGGGCCGCCGCGGCAACCACTTCGGAGGCTACTAATGTTCGGTTCACTGGGATTACCTGAGCTGCTCATCATCTTCGCCATCATCCTGGTCGTTTTCGGCGCCGGGAAACTCCCGCAGCTCGGCAAGGGCCTCGGCGAGGGCATCTCCAACTTCCGCGACGGCCTGAAGGGTCGGGAAGAAAAGAAGCCGGCAACGCTGGAAGAGAAGAAGAACGCGTAGAATTCGCGCTTCCGAGGTTCTCTTGTGCCATTGACGCCGGAACCGGCAGCACCGCTCTATCAGACGGAAATCTCGCAGATGCCTCTTGCCGAGGTTCTGGTGAAGATCCATCGATACCGTGCGCCGGGCCGCGTTGATTGCAAGCGCGGCGATGAGCTCAAGCGGATCTACCTCGATCACGGCCAGATCGTTTTCGCCACCACCAATCAGATTGGCGAGTCGCTCGGAGACAAACTCTTTCGCGAGGGCCGCATCACCCGGCAGCAGTACGAGGACAGCCTCTGGCGCGCGCGCGAGAGCGGCAACCGGCACGGGGCGACGCTGGTGGAGATGAAGATCCTCTCGCCGAGAGACCTGTTCGTGGCGGTTCACGAACAGATCGAAGAGATCATCTGGCCGGTCTTCGGCTGGGATGCGGGAACGGTCAGCTTCACAGCCGGCCGCGACAAGAAGCAGGAGTTCATCAAGGTCGATATCCCGGTCCCGATGGCCATCCTGCGCGGCGTTCGTCACGTCGCCGAGGCACGCTCGCTGGTTGCGCGCCTCGGCACGAAGACCACGCTGTTCACGCGCGCGATTGGGCATACTGAGGGGCTGGTGCTCGATGAGGATGAACAGCGGTTGCTCGACGCGGTCGATGGACGCAAGGTCCTCTACGAACTGGTGAACACGCCGCCGCTGGCCGCATCCGACAACGCGCGCATCCTCTACGCTTTCTTCGCCCTCGGCCTGATCGTTCCGCGCGAGCCGCGCCAGATCAAGGTGCAGGTCAAGACCGACGGCGGAAAGTACGCGTGACGCTACGCTGGCTGGTCACAGGAGCGGGCGGGATGGTGGGCCGCGACCTTTGCGCGGCGCTGGAGATGCGCGACGAGCACGTCGTCGCGGTGACCAAAGCGGACCTCGATATCGCTGATGCGCCCGCGGTTCGTGATGTCGTTCGACGGGCAACGCCCGATGTGATCGTCAACTGCGCGGCCTACACGAAAGTCGACGATGCCGAGGCGAATGATCATCTGGCCACGGCCATCAACGGCTCCGCGGTCGAGTTTCTGGCGGACGCGGCGAATGACGTTGATGCCCTGCTGGTGCAGCTCTCGACCGACTTCGTCTTCGATGGCGCGAAACGAACGCCCTACGAGGTCAACGATCCGCCCGCGCCGCTCTCCGCGTACGGCCGCTCGAAGCTGGTCGGCGAGCAGGCCGCGAGCGGCGCGGAGAAGCATGTCGTCCTCCGCACGGCGTGGCTGTTCGGCATCCACGGCCCGAATTTCGTCGAAGCGATCCGCAATCAGGTGCGCAAGGGGACGAATCCGCTGCGCGTGGTGAATGATCAGCGCGGACGGCCGACGTACACGCCGCATCTCGCCGAGGCCATCATTCGCATCGCCCGGCTTGCGCAGGAGGATGCGGATGCGCGCGGCATCGTCCACTACGCGGACACGCCGGAATGCACGTGGTTCGATTTCGCCAGCGCAATCGTGGGCGATGCGGTCGCGGTCCTTCCCGTCCCCAGTTCCGAGTTTCTCCGCGCCGCGAAACGGCCGGCGTACTCGGTGCTGTCAACGGAGCGCTACGAGAGACTCACCGGCGTGGCGCCGGAGTCGTGGGAAGAGGGGCTGCGCGAGTACCTGCGGCTCCGCACCGGATAAAAAAACAGCAGCCGGATCCTTCGCCAAGCCGCGCGACCCAGACGAAGCGCGGCTCACCTCTGAAATCCAGCTGCCCCTCATTAGATGGCCCGATCGCGCAGATTCCCCACGTACATCAGAAATTCGACATTTCCCTCGGCACCCTTGATTGGGCTTTCGATCACGCCCCTGACCTCGAAACCGAGATCACGCGCCGAGGTGACGACCGCATCGACCGCGGCAGCACGCTTCGCCTCGTCGCGAACGATTCCTCCCTTTCCGACGTCGCTCTTGCCGACTTCGAACTGCGGCTTGATCAACGCCACCGCATCGCCGCGCAGGAACGTGGCCACGGCAGGAAGGATCAGTTTCAGAGGGATGAAGGAGACGTCGATGGAGACGAATTCGATGACGTCGTCAAAGTCTGCCGGGGTGAGGAAGCGGGCGTTGACCTTCTCGCGGTTGACCACGCGCGGATCGTTGCGAAGGGAGACATCGAGCTGTCCGTAGCCGACGTCGATGGCGTAGACCTTCTTCGCGCCGTTCTTCAGCATCACGTCGGTGAAGCCGCCGGTGGAGGCGCCGATGTCCGCGCAGATTTTTCCTTCGACGCTGATGCCGAATTCGCGCAGGGCATGAGCGAGCTTCATCCCGCCGCGTCCGACCCAGGGATGTTCGAGCTCTTCGATCGACAGCTCTTCGTCATCCGAAACGCTCGCTCCCGCCTTGTCGACGTGCCGCCCGTTGACGAGAATCCGCCGGGCCATGATCAACGACTGTGCCTTCGACCGCGTGTCACACAACCCACGCTCGACGAGGGCGAGGTCGAGCCGCTGCTTCTTCATTCGTTGACGACAGTGAACCCTTCCTGGCGGAAGTGATGGTCGTTGGTGAGGACGTGGGTGATGCCGCGCCTTTCCATGAGCACCATCGACATGCAATCCGCCAGCAAATACTCCTTGTCCAGGCGGCGAGAGTACAAATCGATCGCTGGCAAGAACAGCGGCGTGAAGGCGGCTACGTCGTACTGAGGGTGCATGAGCAGGTTCTTCACACGCTCAGCGGCGTGCAGGCGTTGCACGGCTCCGAATCCGCCAAAGTAGGTAAGAAACTCGGCCAGAACTCCCTCGTGAGTCACGAGATTCGCGTTTGCTGTACGCGCATCGATTTGGATCGCCTGGCGATGCTGGCTATCAAAGCGATCGACAAGCGCGATGAGGTACCACGTGTCGACGAGGTAAAGCTGCATTACTTAGTCGCTGTTCGGCGAAGACCGTAGACAACTTCGTCAACTCGGTCGGAGCCAGGAAGCTTGCGCAGCTCTTCCTCCGGCACATTGCGAAAGATGAATTGTGCGATCTCCCCTTCCGTAGCACCGCGAGCGATCATGGCTCGGACCTCAGGATCGAGATCCTCTCTCGTTAGTACGCCGCCCAGGAACTCCCGAACCCTCTTCGCAATCCCATTCGCGTCCAGGTCGTACTGCGCGCGGAGAACGTCCTGCGCGCCGTGGTGGACGTATTCGTCCGGGATGCCGATGCGATGGAACTGGACATCGCGGATGCCGAGTTGCTGGACGCGCTCCATGATGGCCGAGCCGAAACCGCCGGCGAGGGAGCCTTCTTCGACGGTGATGACGCGGGCGAACGGGCGGCAGTACTTCGTGATCAGCTCATCGTCGAGCGGCTTGATGAAACGGGCGTTGACGACCGCGACCTCGATCCCTTCCTTCGCCAGGATCTCCGCTGCCTGCATCGACGGCCACACTTCGTTGCCGATGGCGAAGATGGTGGCTGCGGCGCCTTCGCGCAGCACCTCGCCCTTGCCGACCGGCAGCGATTGCAGATCGGCGTCCATGGTCACGCCGAATCCGTTGCCGCGCGGGTAGCGCACCGACGTCGGATGGCCGGTTTCGAACGACGTCTTCAGCATGTGCCGCAGCTCGTTCTCGTCCTTCGGCGCCATGCAGATCATGTTCGGGAAGATGCGCAGGTAGGCCATGTCGTAGATGCCGTGGTGCGTCGGCCCGTCGGCGCCGGCGATTCCGCCGCGATCGAGGGCGAAGACCACCGGCAGATCCATGATGGCCACGTCGTGGAAGACCTGGTCGAAGGCGCGCTGCAGGAAGGTCGAGTAGATCGCCGCGATCGGCTTCATCCCCTGCGTGGCCATCCCTCCGCAGAACGTCACCGCGTGCTCTTCGGCGATGCCGACGTCGAACGAGCGCTCCGGGAAGGCTTTGCTGAATTTGTCCATCCCGGTGCCGTCCGGCATGGCCGCGGTGATGCCGACGATCTTCGGATCGTGCTTGGCCAGCTCGATCAGCGTCTCCGCGAACACGGCCGTATAGCTCGGCGGCGACTTCTTCGTCGACTTCACTACCTCGCCCGAATCGATATCGAACGGGGTCACGCCGTGCGACCAGATCGGCTTGTTCTCGGCGGGGACGTAGCCCTTCCCCTTTTTCGTGATCACGTGAACCAGGAGCGGGCCGTTGTAGTCCTTGTTCTTCTCGAACAGATCGATCAGGAAATTGAGGTCATGGCCGTCGTACGGCCCGAGGTACTTAAAGCCGAGCTCCTCGAACAGCGTGCCCGGTACGATCATGTGCTTGAAGAGCTGCTCCATGTCGCTGGCCATGCCGTGGATCTTTCCGCCGACGAGAGGGATGCGATCCATGATGCCGCGGGCCAGATCCTTGGCCTGGTTGTAGGCCTGCCCTTTGATGATCCCGTTTAGGTAGCCCGACATGGCGCCCACGTTGGTCGAGATCGACATGTCGTTGTCGTTGAGGATGATCATCAGCTTGCGCTTGAGGTGGCCGGCCTGGTTGAGTCCTTCCAACGCCAGGCCGCCCGATAGCGCGCCATCGCCGATGATGGCCACCACGCGGTAGTTTTCGTCCTTGATGTCGCGCGCCACGGCGATGCCGAGGGCGGCGGAGATGGAGGTCGAGGCGTGGCCGGCGTTGAAGACGTCGTACTCCGACTCCTCGCGCTTGCAGAAGCCGGAGATTCCGCCGTGCATGCGGATGGTGTCGAAGGTATCGCGGCGGCCGGTGATCAGCTTGTGCGGATAGGTCTGATGGCCGGTGTCGAAGACGATCTGATCGCGCGGTGTGTCGAAAACGTAGTGCAGTGCCAGCGTCAGCTCGACGATGCCGAGGTTGCCGCCGAAGTGGCCGCCGATGCGCGAAACCACGTCGATGATGCGGTGGCGGATCTCGCCCGCCAGCTCATGGAGCTGTTTGCGGTCGAGTTTCCGAAGGTCTTTCGGGGAGTTGATGGTATCGAGGAGCGTCATGGCAGCTTCGGCGCCTCACGATCGCCGTTCGCAGATGAAACGCGCGATCCCGGCGAGATAGTTCACAGGGCCGGCGATGATATCAGCGTTGTGCAGAGCCTCTTCCAGCAGCGTTTCCACCCGCTCCCGCGCGGCGTCCGCGCCGAAGAACGCCGGGTAGGTCAGTTTCCCTTGTGCAAGATCCTTCCCAGCCGTCTTGCCGAGCGTGGCCGCGTTTTCTTCCTGGTCGAGCAGGTCGTCGACGATCTGGAAGGCCAGGCCGACGGCGTCGCCGTAGCGGCGGAGGGCGTCGATTTTTTCTTTGGGGGCGTTGGCGAGCAAGCCGCCGAGGACGACCGAAGCGGTCAGCAGCTTGCCGGTCTTGTTGCGATGGATGAAGTCGAGCAGTTCGGCGCTCGTTTCGTTCGTGCCGGCGGTGATGATGTCCGCGACCTGCCCGCCGATCATCCCTTTCGAGTCGACGGCGACAGCCACTTCGCGGATGGCGCGGAGCTGGTGCGCCGGATCGACGCCGGCGACCGGCCTCGCCAGCCAGGCGAACGCTTCGGTGAGCAGGGCGTCGCCGGTGAGGATGCCCATGGCCTCGCCGAAGACGACATGCGTCGTCTTGCGCCCGCGGCGGAGGTCGTCGTTGTCGAGCGCCGGCAGGTCGTCGTGCACGAGCGAGTAAGTGTGGATCAGCTCCAGCGCCGCGATCGGCACGAGCAGTTTCTCCACCTGCGCGCCGCAGGCTTCGGCCGCGGCGATGGCGACGATCGGCCGGATGCGCTTGCCGCCGCCGAGAACGGCGTAGCGCATCGCTTCATGAATGACCGCCGGCGGGGTGTCGGCAGGCGGAAGGTTCGCGCCGAGGACGCGATCGACAAGTTGCCGTTTCTCGTTGAGGTAAGCGTCGAGCGAGCTCACTCCCCGTCAACCTCATCGAGCTCCTCGCTCTCGAACGGCTCGACTCGCGGCTGCCCCTTGGCGTCGGCGAGGATCAGCTCGATCTTCTTCTCCACCTCTTCCAGCTTCTGATTGCAGAAACGGGAGAGCCGCACGCCCTCCTCGAAGAGCTGCAGCGACTCGTCGAGCGGCATCTCCTCCGACTCCAGCCGCTTGACGATGGTCTCGAGCTGCTGAAAGGCTTTTTCGAATTCGTTGGACTTGCGGGCCATGCGTGGGCAGTCATTCTTTCGCGAGCGGCCACACAGTCTCAAGCCCCATGGTCTTCGCGTCAACCGTGCATTCGATACGGCCCTTTTTCAGCTGCACTTCGATCAGCTCGCCAATGGCCACGGCATTCGCGTCGAGGATCGGCTTGCGCCGCCCCCGTTTTGTGCGCGAGAAGGCGATGGCGTAGCCGCGGGAGAGGACGGAGAGGGGGGAAACCGCACCAAGCGTGGCCACGGTCGAGCGGAGCCGTTCGCGCTCGCGGGCGACCTGGATCGGGAAGCGAAGCAGCGGCGCGTTGATCGACACCAGCCGCGAGCGCATCGAGCGGGCACGCGCTTCGAGCATGCGGAAGAGCGTGACCCGGCTGCGGTTGAGGCGCTCGCGGCGGAGAGCGATGCGGCGCGGCACCAGTCCGAGGCGGTCGGACGACGCCAGATGGCGAAGCTCGTGCCGGTAGTTGCGGACGCGCGACTCCACCACCTGCCGCACCCGGCCGGTCATGTGATCGAGCTGCGTACACAACTCGCTCCGGGTGCGGATCACGATCTCCGCGGCGGCGGACGGCGTCGGCGCGCGCAGGTCGGCCACGAAATCGCAGATGGTGAAATCGGTCTCATGACCGATGGCGGAGATGGTCGGGATGGTGCAGGCCGCAACCGCGCGCGCCACCGGCTCCTCGTTGAAGGCCCACAAATCTTCCAGCGATCCTCCGCCGCGGCAGATCAGCACGACATCGTGCAGCTGCCAGCGTGAAAGGTGGCGGATGGCGATGGTAATCTCGCGCGCCGCATCGCGTCCCTGCACGCGAACGGGGTAAACCTGCACGTGCAGTCCGGCGAAGCGGCGCCCGAGGACGTTCAGCACATCGCGGATGGCAGCGCCGGTGGGGCTGGTGACGATGGCGATTCGCTGCGGCAGCATCGGGATCGGCTTCTTTCGCGCCGGATCGAAGAGTCCTTCATCGGCCAGCTGCTTTTTGAGTTGCTCGAACGCCAGCTGCAACGCGCCGAGACCGGCCGGCTCGACCGCCACCGCATTGAGCTGAAACTCGCCCTTTTGCTCATACAGCGTCAGACGTCCGCGGACGATGAGTTGCAATCCGTTCTCGATGCGGAAGCGGAGAAAGCGCCCGTTGGTGGCAAAAAGGACCACGCGCATCTGGGCGCGGGAGTCTTTGATCGAAAAATAAAGGTGTCCGGCCGCGGATCGGACGACATTCGTGGCTTCGCCTTCGACGCTTATGTCGTTGTATCGAAAGAGATCCGCGTTGATCTGACGGATGAGCTCACTTACCTGCCAGACGCGCTCTGCCATTCGGGCATCTTAGAGAAATCGATTTAGGCAAGCTAGTTGCTCTTCCGTAAATCGCCAAGAGGCACAAACACGCTGCCCGCGAACGGGCAAGCAAGGAGCAGGAAAATGAAAAAGGAAACGTTTCTGAAGAAAGCAGTAGCGGGCTTAGGGACCGCGGCGCTCGTAATCGCGATGGGCGCGTGTGCGCACCATACGTCTACCGCGGATCAGGGATATGGGCAGATTCGTCCGGAAGGTTCCGCAACGAACAGCGGCGACACGACCGCCGTGGCAGTCGCAGCTCCGGCCAATGCCGAGGGCGTTAGCGGCACGACCACACCGGCCGTCATTCCGGGACCGGCGGCAGTCGATAGCACCGGCCGCGCCTACACCAGCAGCTCCGTCGGCAGCGCAGGCAACGCCAGCAACGTCGGCACGAACACGAACGTCAACATGGTTCCCAAGAAGGTCAAGTCGGATGTGACGGTTACGCAGTCCGCGGCCACGATCGAAACGCCGAGCTCGACCGAGACCACGGTGACGACCCAGACGCCGACTGTCATCGCCGAGGCTCCTCCGGCCCCGGTCATCGAAACCCCGGCACCGCCTCCGGCTCCGGTAGTGGAGACGCCGATGGCCTCGAGCACGACCGAGACCACCACGACGACGACAACCACGGAGACGCCGAAGCATCGCCGGATGCGCAAGGACTAATCCCCGGTCAACGCATTGCAGCAGGGCGCGGGCGACCGCGCCCTTTTTGTGTTTAGTAGACCAGTAGATAAGTGGATTAGTGATCAGGACAGGGAGTCCTGACCTACTAATCCACTAATCACTGGTCACTTCTTCTTCGCCGGTGCCGGCGGCGGAGGCACCAGCGGCTTGATCAGCGTCTCCATCACGTCAGGCTTTCCAGTAGTGCGCTCCAGATGCGGATAGCGCTCGCCGCCGTGGTAGTCGATCGAGACGGCGGTGAAGAACTCGCCGTTTCGCACGATGAGCGAGATCGGCGTGGTCTCCTTGGCGGACGCTTTCACCGCATCGCGCAAACGTGGCGAGCTGTACGCGCGGCCGTTGATGGCGATGATGCGGTTGCCCGGCGTCAGACCGGCCTTGGCGGCGACAGAATTGGGGACCACGTCACCGATCGCGCCACTCTCATTGATCGAGAATCCCAGCGACGCGCTCAGATCGGCGTTCTTGCCGCGCTCCTCGCTGTACTTCAGCGCCGTGTTCGGCTTGTCGGTGTAGACGAGATGCCAGCCGGACTGCTCGATGCCGCCCATCGGAGGCGTCGGTGAGGTCGATGTCAGCCGCTGATTCAGAAACGCCCGCCAGTCATTCGGCACGACGGCGTTGAGCGCGTTGACGATGTCGTCGAACGTGTAGGGCTTGAGCTCGGGATGTCCGCTCGCGCCGCCGTAGAACGCGCGGCAGAAATCGTCGAGCGATTTTTTGCCGCCGGTGAGCGACCGAATCGTCATGTCCGCGTCGAGCCACAGCAGCTCACCCTCGGGGTAGTAATCGACGCTGCGCCGCCAGTTCGTCGACGCGCCGGGCGCCTCGTAAAGAAGCTGCGCGGCGACGGCGGTGTCGAGCAGCGGACGCCACATCCGTCCGACGTGCTCGGTCATGTTGGCGGCGGTTTCCGCCAGATTATCGCGATAGTCCTCGGCGGAAAGAATCCCGCTGCGGACCGGCAGCAGATCGCCGAGGTACTCGGTGAGCCCTTCGTAAACCCAGAGAAGCTCGCCCGTCATCGGCTTGTCGTAATTGCCGGTGGCCAGTCCGGCCGGACGGCGGTACTTGCCGTTCCACGAGTGCACGAACTCGTGCGCCATCAGTGTCGACACCCACTTGCGGCTGGTGTCTTCGCGCAACACCGGCTCGCTGGTCCGGTCGTCGCTCGACTCATGATGTTCGAGGCCGAAGTGGGCCACGCCGTCGCTCAGCGTCAGCAGCCAGTCGTAGTGGCGATAGTGATTCGCGCCGAAGAGCGCCGAGGCCTCGTCGACCAGGCGGCCGTATTGCGTTGCGAAATCGTCCGGCGTCTGCGTGGCCTCAGTGCTCTCGGAGAGGAGGTTGATCGTGTGCTTCAGCGGCGAATGGCTGGGGATTTCGATCTTGCGCAGGACCACACCGAGCTGCACCGGCGAGTCGATCACGCGCGTGAGCGACGCCGATTCAAACTGGATCTCGTCGCCATTGCGGCCGCGCGTCTCCAGCGCCGTCGCGTATTGCCAGCCGGCCGGAATGCGCAGCGTGGCATCGACCTGCAGCGAATCGCTGCTGGCCGGCGTCTTCGGATAGAGCAGCACCGTGTTCCAGCTCAGCACCGCCAGCCGCGGCGAGGTCGAGGCGCCGGCGGTGAAGTTCGCGCCGGGAGCAGGGGCGAGAAAATCGAGGTCGATGTCGAGCGACGTCGCATCCGCCGGAACGTCGATCTGAAACGCGAACATATCGACGCCATCGCGAAGCCACGGAACGCTCTTGCCGTTCGCCGAGATCTTCAAACCGGTGAGGCCGTTGATCGGCCCTGTCGGCCCGTGCTCGCCCGGAATCCATTTCGGGTAGTAGAGCGTCATCGGCCCCGGCGTGGCCGGGATCGTCAGGTGCGCGTGATAAACGTTCGACGCCACGTTGGTGGCATCGACGTGCAGCGTGATCGGCGCCGCGGAAAGCGCGAGGGCGGACAGGAGCAGCAGCAGGACGAACGCAAAACGTTTCATCGAATCTCCTTGTGAGTGCTCAGTAGATCAGAAAACCACCGGTCATCGCGAGCGGAGTAGACTACCGGAGGTGACGAATCTAACGCCGCGGCGCGGGAAGCGGCGCGAGCGCCAGCAGCACAGAATGCCTTTCCGTTCGATGAAGAACGGCGCTGTATGTCTGAGTCACCGTATCAAAACGCGCCTCCACAATACGCTCGTCCAGTTCGCCCTTGATTGGCGTTATTGTCAGTGCCTCATTCTTTTGCGGCTTCATGAGAAGCTGCGCCAGCGCGCTCAGCGCGACCCTATAGATATCGGCATCGGGTTCCATCGTAGCTGTAACGTACATTGGCGGTTTTCCGACTAGCCGTTCCAGCCGAACATCATCAAGCGACATGCGCAGGACGTCCTGTGTTTCGGGTCTCCAAAGATGTGACTGTGACGCGTTGATGAGCCCCTCGGCAAGTGCAGTTTGTATCTCCCCATCCGATAATCCGATGTGATAGCTGACCTTTTCGGCGAGCGACATCCCGCTTGTGTCGGTTGCCGGCAGACTGAGTACCGGCCGTCCGGAACGTAGATTGCTGATTAGGACACGGGCCTGGCCAAATGCTTCTCGTCGCGCCTCGGGCGATAGGGTCGCCGCACTCTGAAGTCGCTCAATCACGCGCTGGATCGTTTCTTTGACGTAGGCTACTTGCGCGGATCGCATCTGCTCGTCCAGAGAATTGGCCAACGTCTCGAGTTGGAGACGATCCTCCTCTGCCATCAGATTGCTCTTCTCAATCTGCACGTCTAGTTCACCTCGAGTCCGTTCGACGCGTCCTCCAAGTTGCAAGAGGTTGTAGATGGTGACCGCGTCGCCCGGCGCGAGAAACAGGAGCAATCCGAGGATGAGGCGATCGGGATCAAAGGACAAGCCGGCAATCGCGACACCGAAGAACACGCCCCAAGGCACGAACGCCAAGCCTCCTTGGTTCGACCCCAGATAGGTCAGGGTTGCCAGCACTGCGGAAAATACGAATGCGACGACAATACCGGCGCGGTCCAGAGCCTTGATTCGAGTATCGTCCGCCTTCGCTGCCAACGCTTGGAGCTGGATGCCCTTTTGCAGCAAGAAGACGATGAAAAACGTGATTCCAGCCACAATGAACGTGGCGACCACCGACTCGAACTTGTTCAGTGGCGGCACCGAAATGCCCAAGGAGCGGAACAGGTAGTACGCGATGCCTTGGACGAGGACGAACGCAAGTAGGTTCCGGCCAGCGATGCGTTCGAGGACGCGATACGACGTGAAAAATGCGGCGAGGGCACACCAAATCAGGGCTAGCACGAAAGTCCATCGCGCCAAACTGGAGATGACTTTCGCGGTATCACTGTCCATGGGTAAGCCCAAGACTTGGCTTACAACATCCAAAAGGGTGACGACGCCCCAAACAATGGCGGGGACCAAGAAGAAGATGCGCGTGCTGCGCAGTCGCTCTAGGCGCCCCTCGCGGCGATCGTGTGCTGACAACATCCTTAACCTCCTACCTCGCTGACTGCCATTGACCTTCGCGGTGGAGCATGACGATTTCAATGCGGCGATTCATTCGCCACGCACTCTCATCGCGACCTGCATTAAGTGGATGCAACTCGCCGTAGGACGCCGCCGATAACCGATCTGCTGGCACCCCGCGAGCGATCAGGTACCGCACGATAGCTGTTGCCCTTGCTGCGCCAAGATCCCAGTTGTCCGCATACTTCCAGTTGTGAATGTGTCGCTCGTCCGTGTGGCCAGCCACGACCGCGCTATCAAACTGGCCCGCGTTAAATGCGGTCAGTAGTTGGTCGGTGTAGGTTCGGAGCGTCGGAATGAACGATGCTCTGATCGTGGCTTCGCCAGGGTCAAAGAGCACGTTGCCGTTTAACTCGTTCGGAATGATGATTGGCTGCTGGCGATGCCGTTCGGCCTCTGCGTTAAGCAGCGCGACCTCTTGTTCGAGCGCCTTGATCCGCGCGAGTGCGACCGCGAGGGCGCTGGCGCTGTGTTTTTTTGTGGCGTCGAGCTCAGTGGTGGCAAGGGCCGCTTGTCGTTGCGCCTCCGCAATGATGCCCCAGAGTAATGAAGAGATGAGAATGAATACGAGGGTGGTTGATAGAAAGACATCAAGTAGACCAATAGTGACGCCGGCAATTTGGTCATCGTCGTTGTCAGTGGTGTCGATCATGGCTTTGTCTCTCGCGATGGGAAGACTGCGTGAGCGATGCGCGTGAAGAGGCCGGCTCGTTGATGTCGTGTTTCCTGAAGTGACCGCGTCACGCCGGCGGCTTCCTGTGCGGCGCGCTGGAGTACTTTTTGCGATGTGCGTAGTTCCGTCGACAAGCCGTCAGCCGCCTGCTGCACGAAATCCATCGCCGAACGCACAGCCGCGAGGCGCTCGCGTGTCTCAGCACTCTCAGTACTGAGCACCGCAAAGTTCTGCGTCGCCTGTGCCGCACCGCGAATTGTTGCGTCGATACTGGCGGAGCGTTCCTCGATCGATGTTGCGGCACGCATCAGACGGTCCGCTGTTGGCGTGAGGGCCGCCGCGAGCTTGACCGGGAGTTCTGGGAACTCCTTCGCTGCGATAGTGAAGGTCGCGGATGCCGCGGCGGTCGTGTCTCTTATCGCGCTGAGCTGCCCAGCGATCGTAGTGTTCGTTTCGTTCAGCCCTCCCACCGCTTTAACGAGCGGCGGAAGTGCGGCTCGCAACTCATCAATAAGGCCCGGGAGCTGCTTTGTTGTTTTACTCAGGGTCGACGCTATTGTGGCAAGGTCCTTGGCGGCATCGCGTAAGTCGCGAGAGGACGCCTCGACGACCGCGGGTAGCGTGCGGTGGACGGCGTCATCAACGATGTCGGCAATACGATCCGCGGCGCTCCGACGCATCACTGGCAGGACAGCGTCGAGAACAAAGTCACCCGCTTCACGCATCGTGGCCTGTTCGTACCGTCTGCAATCCAGGTTGATGGTTCCAAGAAGCAGTGATGCGAGAATTCCGATAATGGTCGTGCCAAACGCGTTATCGAGGCCCGACAAGATCGTCCGCAAGGAGTCAATCGCGGAGATATCCTGGGCTGCCGCGGCGCGGTACCCCTTCACGGCAGCCACCATCCCGAGGAAAGTGCCCAGAAGGCCGAGGAACATCACGGCGCCAGCGCAGAACCGCAGGAGCGCACCGTTGCCACGCGCTCGTCGAAGTACGGTTGTCTCTCCGACACTATAGGCCGTCGCAAGATCGCCGTTCGTGGACGCCTGCAGCGCAGCAATGAACAGGGCGACGAAGCTCGTGGAATGCTTTCGTCGCACGGCCTCGATTTGGTCGTTGGCCTGAGTCGTCGGCAGCCGACCCGATGTCGCCTGCCGAGCGGTCACCAACGCAACCGTCTCTTCTGCCATCCGGTTTGTCCAACGAATTCCGTCAGTTAGAGCTGCGGCGAAAGTAAAGAAGATTGCCAGGAGTAGTGCGATACCGGCGCCCCGGACTCCGAATCCGGCCGAAAGGCAGGCAATCGTCACGGCGACGAAGAGCGAGGGTGCGATGATCAACATTGGTGCGCGCATGGCAGTTCGTTCAGATGTCTCGGAGGCGTGGATGAAGTTGCTGAAGGACATAAATACCACGCCTGAGTTTGGCTCAGTGGGTTGCGCGTCAGTCGGCTCGGGCGTTACACAGTCAGGACCGTCACGTCGGGATGTCTCCACAGCGCGCTGGCCGGAAACTCCTCGCTGATCTCGCCGCTTCGCAGCCGCTCGATCGCCGGCTGCTTCTTCTCGCCGCTGGCCAGCAGGACGATCGACTTCGACTCCAGGATCGTGGCGATGCCCATGGTGATGGCGTGCGTCGGAACGCGGCCGTCGGGAAAGAGCGAGGCGTTCGCGGCGCGCGTCGATTCCGTCAGCGTCACCACCCGCGTGCGCGAGTCGAATGGCGTGCCGGGCTCGTTGAACGCGATGTGGCCGTTGCTGCCGAGGCCGAGGAATGTGAGATCGAGACCGCCGGCGGCGGCGATGTCGCGCTCATAGCGGGCGCACTCGGCGTCGAGGTCCGCCGCCGCGCCGTTCGGGATGTGCGTGTTCGCTCGATCGATGTCGATGAAGTCGAAGAGATGCTGCTTCATGAACGTGGAGTAGCTGCCGGGATGCGTGCGCTCGATGCCCGCGTATTCATCGAGATTGAACGTCACCACCTCGTTGAAACAGTGGTACTTGCGGCCGCACGCGGCAACCACGCGCTCGTACATCGTTACAGGCGTACGACCGGTCGGCAGGCCGAGGACGGATCGCGGCTTGCGCAGGATCGCTTCGAGAAAAATCTCCGCGGCGCGATCGGAGAGGATGCCGTAGTCGGGGAGCGTTTCCCAGTTCACGCGAGCTGGCCTCGCAAGTACGTTGCCGCAATCTCGAAACGGTCGGTGAGGACGACGAGGTCGGCGTCATATCCCGGCGCAATCTTCCCCTTGTGATCGCTGACGCCGAGGACGCGCGCCGGTACCTCGGTGGCAAGAGGCAGCACCAATTCGAGGGGCAGGCCGGCGAGCTCGACCATGTTCTGGACCGCGCAGCGCATCGTCAGCACGCTTCCGGCGAGTGTGCCGTCCGCGAGCCGCGCCGCGCCGTCGGCGACGGTGACTTCGTGCTCGTAGAGTTTGTAGGTCCCATCCTTCATCCCGCAGGCGCGGATGGCGTCGGTGACCAGGGCGATGCGGTGCGGCATCGCCAGCGCGGCGATGCGGAGAACGGCGGGGTGAACATGGATGCCGTCGGCGATCAGCTCCGCAGTGGCGTCGACCGAAGTCAGCGCCGCGCCCACCGCGCCGGGCCGGCGATGTTCCAGGCCGGTCATGGCGTTGAAAAGATGTGTGAAGTGCGACGCCCCCCACGCCAGCGCGGCGACACAGTCGGCGTACTCCGCCGCGGTGTGGCCGATGGAGAAACGCATGCGATCGCGAAAATGCTCGATCAGCGCGCGCACGCCTTCGATTTCCGGCGCTACCGTCATCATCCAGCGAAGATGCGGCCCCTCGGCGATAAGCGCCGCCAGCTCCAGGATCTCGGCGGGCCGGATCGAGCCGATGTCCTGCGCTCCCGCGCGAGCGACGCTGATGTACGGCCCTTCGAGATGGATGCCGTAGATCGCCGCGCCGCCGGTCCGCGGCGCGCGCGCGATCGTGGTGACGGCCTCGTGCAGATGCTGCCGCGACGCGGAAAGCGTCGTCGCCGCCATCGCCGTCGTGCCCTCGGTGGCGTGAAACCGCCGCACGCGCGCGACCGCGTCATCAGTGGCGTCCATGAAGTCGGCGCCGTCTCCGCCGTGAACGTGGACGTCGATGAATCCCGGAACGATGACTCCCTCGGCGACGTCGCTTCCGGGCGGCGGATGGGCGGCGTCGCGGACGTCGATGATGCGTCCGTCGTCGATGGCAATCAACGTCCCCTCGCGGAGCTCGCCGCCGACGAAGGCCCGGCCGAAAAGTTTGCGGTCGGTCATAGGCAGATCTTGCCGAGCACCGTGGCCCGGCCGCCGGTCAGCGAAGCGACGTTTGTGTCGAGGCCGGAGATGGAGTCGCTGGCGATCAGCGCCATAGCCATCGCTTCCTTCTCCTGCAGGAACTCGTAGATCTTCACCTCGGTGTCGGGCATCCGTTCGCGCAGCATCTGAAGCAGCGTGGGATTCTTCGCGCCGCCGCCGGCGACGATGATCTCGTCGACATGCCGCCCAATGAATTCGCGATAGGCGTGAGCGATGCTCTCGGCCGTGAAGGCAGCGGCAGTGGCGATCAGATCGTCCGGCGCGACGTCGGCGAACCGCTCGGCCATGCGCGCTGCGAACTGGCGGCCGAATCGCTCGCGGCCCGTCGTCTTCGGCGGCTTGAGCTGGAAGTAGGGATCGGACATGCACCACGCCAGCACGTCCTCGCGCACCTGCCCGCGCGCGGCGTGCTCGCCGTCGCGATCGAACGTCTCGGCGCCGTTCGTGACCAGGTACATCAGCGAGTCGATGACCATGTTGCCCGGCCCGGTGTCGAAGGCAAGCACGTCATCGAGCGTCGCGTTCGGCGGAATGTAGGTGACGTTGGCGATGCCGCCGATGTTCTGCATGGCGCGGGCGAGCTTGGGATGGCGGAGCTGGCCCCAGTCGAAGTAGGCGACCAGCGGCGCGCCGTGACCGCCGGCGGCAACGTCGCGCACGCGCAGATCGCCGATGGTGATGATGCCGGTGCGCTCGGCGATGACGGCGGCCTGGCCGATGGCGAGCGTGGAGCGCGTGGTGATCGGCTCGTCGAGCCACGGCAGCGATTCCGTCGAAGGCTCGGTCGTCGGACGCGGGCGATGCCAGATGGTCTGGCCGGCCGCGGCGATGAGATCGACGTCGTCGTTCTTCATGCTCGCGTCGGCGATCAGTCGATTCGCGGCCTGTGCGAAAAGCTCGCCGAGGACGAAGTCGAGATGGCAGATCTCTTCGATGGTCCACGGTGCGGGATGCTCGCCGGTCTCCGGATCGGTCAGCTTGCGATCGCGCTCGCGCTCGAACAGCAGCTTGATCCGGGTCTGAATCTCGCGGGGGAAGCCGAAGCTGTCGAAGCGGAGCTTTTCGATGAGGGCGCCGTCGCGGGCGTTGCCTTCGATGCGGACCAGCACCGCGTCGATGGCATCGACCGAGGTCCCGGACATGAGGCCGATGACGACGCGTTTTTTCTTGCGCGCGATCTTGATGAAACGCTCGACGCGATTCACGTTTCCAGCACCTCGCGCAGGTTGCCGCGATGTGCATCGAGCAGCGCGCGCGCTTCGTCGGGCGTGATTTTTTTCTTCGCCATGACCGTGGCCAGTTTCACGTTGCCGTCCGCATCCCGTATCGCCTGCACCGCGACCGGACGCTGCACACCTGCCGCTAGCTCCACCATGCGCACCGCGCGGTTGCGCAGTTTTTCATTCGTCGCGGGCATGTCGGTCATCAGGTTGGAGTAGACGCGCCCGAGGAGAATCATCACGCCGGTGGAGATCGTGTTGAGCACCAGTTTCTGCGCGGTCCCGCTCTTCATCCGCGACGACCCCATGATGACCTCGGGGCCGGTCCGAGGCGCGATGGCGATGTCGGCCTCGCTGGCCAGCGGCGAATTCGGATTCGAGGTGACGGCGATGGTGAGCGCGCCGAGCATGTTCGCGCGGCGGATGGCGGCAACGGTGTAAGGCGTCGTCCCAGATGCGGCGATTCCAACCACCGCATCCTCCGCCTTCACCTCGGCGTTGACCACTTCGATGGCGGCATCTTCGTCATCTTCCGCTCCTTCGACCGCGTGCTGAAAGGCGTGCTCGCCGCCGGCCATGAGCACGCGCACGAGCGACGGATCGATCCCGTACGTCGGCGGCAGTTCGGAGGCGTCGAGCATGGCAATGCGCCCGCTCGTGCCGGCGCCAACGTAGAAGAGCCGGCCGCCATGTTGGAGGCGATCGGCGATCTGCTCGACGGCGTGGGCGATGCGATCCGCCTCGGCCGCAACAGCCGCGGCGACGAGTGCATCCTGCTCCTGAATGATGCGGACGATCTCGCGCGCCGATCGCTGGTCGATGTCGAGACTCGCCTCGAGCCGCTCCTGGCTCATGGCGTTGGAAGATATCATCTACGAAACTCGTCGTATGATGGCGCGGTGTCGAGTGATCAATTCGTCGGAACGCCGCAGCGATGCCGGCAGCACGCGGGCTTTTCGTTCGGCCACTGGCTGGCTACGCAGACGGGCGACGACGTTAGCGAGCACGTGCACGTCGAGCCGCATTTCATGTTCATCGCCGGCGGACGTTTCGTGACCAGCGCCGGTTCCGGAAGGTCGCCGCTGATCTACAACCCGCCGAACACGGTGCATCGCGATCGTTTCGAGTCGCCCTCTGGGCGTTTCTTCGCCGTCTCCGCGGCGGATATGGAGCTTGCCGACACACAGCCGCGGCAGATCGAGAGCATCGAATCGCATGCCATCGTGATGCGGCTGATGCGCGAGTGCGCATCGTGGGATGACGACTCGCCAGAGATTGCCGAATCGCTGTGCATCGAACTCTTTTCGCGACCGGACCGCCGTCGCGCGGCGCCGCGCTGGCTGGCCACGGCAGCGGCGATGCTGCGAGAAACGACCGACAAGCCGATCGCGATCGCGGACCTCTCGCGCTTCCTCGGCGTTCACCGAACGCACCTCACGCGGACATTTCTCCGCGTCCACGGCTGTACGCCGACGGAGTTTTCGCGGCTGCACCGATTGCGAAAAGCGGCCGAGCTTCTCTCGACGACGCGCGCGCCGATCGTCGAGATCGCGCTGGCCAGCGGTTTCACCGATCAGAGCCACTTCACCAAGCACTTTCTTCGCACGTGGAGTGTCACGCCGGGCGAGTTCCGGCGTTTGGCGAGGTAACGCAATTTGTCATCCTGAGGCTGCCGGAGCCGCCGCCGCATCGCGGCGGCGCGGCGGAGGACGCCGAAGGATCTCCAGTGGCAGCGCCTGTGGCAAATGCGGCGTAGTGCAGATCCTTCGGCCGCGCTCCGCCGGCCTCTGGATGACAGTGAACGCTTCTTTTGTACAAGACGGCGAACCCATTCGGCGGTATCTCTTACGCCATGCAACTGCTCGCTCGAATCATCCTGATCCTTCTCCTCACGTCCGCGATTCCAACCGAGGCGGCCACGCTGGCCGAATGGCGGCACGACGTCGATCAGATCGTCAACGACATCCGCACGATCCATCCGTCGCCGTTTACGAAGATCGGGGAGCTGACCTTTCGCCGTCGCGTGGCGGCGCTTCAGGATGCGCTGCCGTCGATGACCGAGGAGCAGCGCGTGGTCGAGATGATGCGCATCGTGGCCACGATTGGGGACGGGCACACGAACCTTTTCCCCGATCAACCCGCCCTCGCGCTCTGGTATCCGGTGCGCGTTTACGAATTCACGGACGGCTATTTCGTCACCTCCGCGCACAAAAGCGTGGCCGATCTCGCCGGTGCGGAGATCATCAGCGTTGCCGGGCATCCGATCGCCGAGGTCGCGGCGCGGGCGCGCGAGCTGGTCGGATGTGACAACGAGCTCGATTGCAAGGAACTGCTCGCGCCGCTTCACAACGCCGCGCTCATGCGAGGACTCGGTTTCGCCGCCGCCGACGGCACGCTTGCGATTCGCCTGAAACTGGCGAACGGCACGACCGTCGATCGCGTTCTCACGCCGCACGCTACCGACGATCCGCGGTATGAGAAGAACGATTCGAGCTTCGACTGGCGGTTTCGCCGCGAGGTTTTCGGCACGCCGATCGGCCCCGAGAGCGACTGGATCGCGGCGTATCGCGGGATTCCGGCGAGCGCCTTCCGTACGTTCGATGCCGCGCGGCCGCCGCACCTGACCCAGGCGCGCAGCTTTTTCACGAAGTCGATTCCGGAGAGCGAGGCCTACTACATCCAGTCGTATGCCATCGACGAAAACGGATTCGGCGCAGGTTTCCCGAAAGCGCTGGCCGAGGTCGATCGATTGAAGCCGAGGCGGCTGATCATCGATCTTCGCTACAACTTCGGCGGCGACGGCAGCCTGATCCCGGCAGTCATTCACGAATTCATCCGGCGCGAGGCCGCGCCGCCGTGGAAAGAGCTCTATCTCCTGACCGGCCGCAAGACCTTCAGCGCCGGCGTCGAAGCGGCGGCGACGCTGATGAAGGAGTGCGACCTCACCGTGATCGGCGAGCCGGCCGGCGCCGCGCTCAATTCGTACGGCGATGCGGCGGAGCGCGATTACCCGCACACCGGGCTACGGCTGTACGTTTCGTCGCTCCGTCACGAGCTCTCGACGTCCAACGATGTCGCCGACGTCATGCGCGTCGATGTCCCGGCGCCGTTCTCGTTCAGGGAATGGTCGGCCGGGCAGGATCCGGCGGTCGATCCGATTCTTCGCGGCGAGGAGATGCGCAGCATCCGTGTCATCGCGCGGACGGCCGGCGGCGCGGCGGCCCGAAAGGTCTACGCCGATCGAAAGGCGCGCTTTGCCGGCATTCGCTGGTGGCAGCCTCCGACGGAACTGGAGTTGCGCCAGTCGTGCTCGCAGCTGCTGGCGGAGAAGCGCGTGGCCGATGGCCTCGATGTCTGCACGCTGAACACCGAGATTCATTCGTTCATCTGGAACACGTGGCTTGGCCTGGCCAGAGCGCAGAGCGCGGCCGGCTTGATGCTGGACCGGCTTCACAGTCTCAAGCGGGTGCTGGAGATCGATCCGACGAATTTCAATCGGGATGAGATCGAGAAGGCCCTTGCCGCCGGGCTGCGTCCGACCGTGATTCGTTTCGGCTCCAAAGTCGCCGAGATCCAGACGGCGCTTGCCGGCTCGTGTTCGACGATCAACGTCCGCGAGATCAATCCTCCGTTTCTCAATGACGTGAAGCAGAAGCAGATGCAGATCGATTGCGAAGGTTTCCCATTCCTCGGCGGCGCACGCCACGCGGAGTTCGTCTTCCGCGACGACTCGCTGGAGATGGTGTGGATCATGACCACGCCCGCCGAGCAGGAGTCGATCCGCGCGGCGATGCGCGAGGCGTACGGCGGCGAGTCGATCCGCAACGCCAACTACGAAGCCTGGCTTCGCGCCCGCGCGGCGCTTCGCGTCAAGCCGACCGAGGTTCTTTTCTATTCGGAGGGCGTGGCCAGAGGCGTCGAAGAGGAGTTTCGATAGAGAATGCTCCTCGCAAATGCCCACGCTGATGCAGAAGATCCGCCTGGCTTTCCGCGGCTGGCAGCGGCGGCGCGAGGAGAGTGAGAAAGAGTTCGTGAAGCGCAACGCCGGCTGGGCGGCGGCGCCGGCCGCGGCGGTTGCAGCGCCTCCGAAAGCGCGGTCCTACGAGATCGACACCGAGGGACTGACCGTTGCCTACCTTGACGACTCGGGACAGCTCGCGCATTTTCTCGACACCGAGGATGGCGAGATCGTCGATCTCCGCGTTGCTGAGCTGAGCGCGCATCCGGAACTGGTGCCGCCGCGCTACCGCCGCATCCCGTCGCGGTCGGAGAAATCAGAAGCCGAGGATCGGCGCGCGTTCATGGCATCGCTCGATGCCTCGCCCGCTCGTGATGCCCTCGCGCGCACGATCGATTCCGATGCCTTCCGCTCCACGCTGGCCTCCGATCGCACGATCGAGCGCGGCTGGTACAACTTCCGGAACGATCGCGCCATCGCCGCGATCGAGGCGTGGCTGGAGACGCTGTGAGACGAGCGATCGTCTCGGCGATTGCTGTGGTGATCTGCGCGGCGTGCGCGACGACGACGCCTGCACCGAAGGCCGCGCCCGCGTTCTCCGTCCCACTCGAATACCACACGCTTCCGAATGGTCTGCGCGTCGTCCTGTGGCGAGATCAGACATCACCACGAGTCACAGTGGCGGTCTATTACGGCGTCGGTTTTCGTGTCGAGCCGAAGAATCGTACCGGTTTCGCGCACCTTTTCGAGCACTTGATGTTCCAGGGGTCGCACAACCTCGGCAAGGGCGAGTTCATGAAGTTGGTGCGATTGAACGGCGGCGTGGCGGGCGGATCGACGGCCTTTGATTTCACGCACTACCACGAGATCGTTCCGTCGAACATGCTCCGGACCATCCTCTGGGCGGAAGCCGACCGGATGAAAGGCCTCGACATCACCGAAGACGCCCTGACCAGCCAGAAGGGAGTCGTCAGCAACGAGATCCGGGTGAACGTCCTCAACCGCGCGTACGGCGGCTTCCCCTGGCTGGACATGCCGCAGGCGGCGAACGTCAACTGGTACAACGCCCACAACTTCTACGGCGACTTTGCCGATCTCGAAGCGGCGTCACTCGAAGACGTTCACAAGTTTTTCAAGACCTACTACGCGCCGAACAACGCCTCGCTGGCGATCGTCGGAGATTTCGATCCGGCGCAGACGATGTCGTGGGTGAACCAGTATTTCGGAGTGATTCCGCCACAGCCGCAGCCGCCGCGGGCCGACGTCTCCGAGCCGCGGCAGGAGCAGGAACGGCGCAGGTCGAAGATCGATGACAAGGCCACGCGGCCGGCGATTGCGATCGCCTATCACGCGCCGGAGCCTGAATCGGATGCGTACTACGCGCTGGCGCTCATCAACCAGATTCTCGCGGCGGGAAAGGACAGCTGGCTCTACGAAGACATCGTCCGGAAACGCGGCTTGACCGCCGGGATCGACGCAACGATGAACAGCTACGGCACGATGTTCGACATCAAAGGGCCGACGCTCTATACGATCAGCCTTTTTCACGATGCGAACCGGTCGCCCGAGGAGATCCTGACGGCGATCGATCAGAACATCGAGCGCCTCCGGACGCAACCAGTCGACGCGGCGACACTGGACCGAGCGCGCGTGAAGATGCGCTCGATGTTCTACAACGATCTCGACGCGGATTACGGCTTCGGGCGCGCCAATCTGCTGGAGGCTTTTGCGCTCTTCTACGACGATCCGTCGCGCATCAACCGTGTCGAGTCGCGTTTCGCGGCCGTCACGCCGGAGCTGATCCGAAAAACCGCCGAGGAGTACCTGCGGCCTTCCAATCGCACGATCCTGACCATCGTGCCGGGGAGAAAGTGATGCGACGGCTTCCGATGATGGTCGCTCTTTACGCCACGGCGGCACTGGCGCAAGCAGTTCCGAAGGAAACGCCTCCGACTCCCGGGCCGCCGACGAATTTCTCGCTCCCCGAGATCCGGCGATTCGCTCTCCCGAACGGAATGAGGGTTCGCCTGATGCAGTACGGCAACACGCCGAAGGTGGCGATCCGGCTGGTTACGCAGACGGGCAACATCGACGAGAGCGCGGATCGTGTCTGGCTGGCCAACCTCACCGGCGACATGATGCAGCAGGGGACCACCACCCGCTCCGCCGAGGAGATCGCCAGGCAGGCAGCACTGATGGGAGGAACGCTCAGCGTCAACGCCGGCATGAACGAGACGTGGATCGGGACCGATGTCTTCACCGAGTCGGCCACCAATGCAGTCGCGCTCATCGCCGATGTCGCGCGCAATCCGCGCTTCCCCGAATCGGAGATGGCGCGGATCAAGACTGACGCTCTCCGGAAGCTTTCCTTCGAGAGCAGCGACCCACAGTCACTTACGGACGCCAAACTGCGGCAGGTTTTCTATCCGAATCAGCCGTACGGGCGCCCCTTTCCGACGCCGGAGATGCTGCAGGGATACACGCTCGACCAGATTCGCCAGTTCCATGACCGCAACTTCGGTGCGGCGCGCTCGCGGCTCTACGTCGTCGGCCGCTTCGACCAGGCCGCAATCGAGAGCGCGATCCGCCGCGAGTTCGCCGGCTGGAAGGCGGGCCCGCCGCCGGCCGTGCCGGTCGTGAGCCCCGCCAGCCGCCCCGGCGTCTACCTCATCGACCGTCCCGGAGCTGTGCAGTCGACGATGCTCATCGCCCTGCCGGTGATCGGTGTCGTTCCGGGTAGTCCCGACTACCGCCCTCTCGTCGTGGCCAACGCAGTTCTCGGTGGCTCGTTCATGTCGCGTATCACATCGATCCTCCGCGAGCAGAAGGGCTACGCCTATTCGCCGGTGAGCTACGTTCAGATGATGCTCGGCACCGGCTACTGGGCCGAAGATGCGGACGTCACCACGAACGTGACCGGAGCGTCGATCAGAGTGGTGATCGATGAAATCGATACGCTTCGGGCCCAGCCGATCACCGCGGACGAATTGCGCGGGTTTCAGAACTTCCTGGCCGGGATCTTCGTCCTGTTCAATTCCTCGCGCGACAGCATCACCGTGCAGCTCTCGTCGCTCGATCTCTACGGTCTCGGCGCCGACTATCTGCGCGACTATGTCAAGAGCATCTACGCCGTGACGCCGGCCGACTTGCAGCGCGTGATGCAGAAGTACATCGATCCGGCCAGGCTGGCGATCGTCGTCGTAGGCGACAAGAAGGCGATCGCGGAACAGTTGAAGCCTTTCGGAACCATCGTCGAGTGAGTTTGCAAACAAAAAGCCGCGCCTCGCGGCGCGGCTCAGGAGCAGGCGATCGGGTTCGGGTTATGGCTGCGGAAAGTGGGGAACGTAATTCGTCCGCGGAACCGGCACGATCTCGACTTCGACGACCTGGAGCTCGGGATAAAACTCTTCGCCGTGTCTCGGCATGATCGTCTCCGGCGTTTGTTTGTCGGTTTCGCTCACGCCCTCTTCGGTCCACTGATCACCGTCGTATATCCACATTGGGGCGTCCTTTCCACTGCTTGCTCGGTATCTCCGAGTTGTCCTTGATATTTCAATTGGCCTGCCAGCAGCTCGCAGAGCCAAACTCACTGCTATCAGTAGTTTCTACGGATGGTTCCGGCAGAAGGTTTAGGCGCGCTGTCCTCGGCGGGACTCAGTCCGTCCGGAGCGCGGGTCATCCGTTTTCGGCGGCGAGGTAGGCGGCCAGCTTCCGGTAGGCGGCGCCGCGATGGGAGATCTTGTCCTTCTCCTCGTCGGTCATCTCGGCGAAGGTCTTCGTCATCCCGCGTGGCTGAAACCAGGCGTCCCAGCCGAAGTGACGTTCGCCGCGCGGTTCGACGAGAACTTCTCCTTCGCAGATGCCGCAGAAGATCTCGACCGTAGTCCCGTTCCAGTAGCCGACGCAGCACTCCGCCTTCGCGGAACGGTTGTTGAGCGCGTAGGCGATCGCGGCGAGCCCTTTGCCACCCGCGGCTTCGAGAAGCCAGCGAACGTAGGGGCCGGGAAAGTTGCCCAGCTCGTCGAAGCCGAGGGAGACGTCTTCGACGATGAGCCGGCCGTAGCCCTTGGTCCGCGCGATCTCCAGTTTGTTGCGGGTGATCTCTTCGACACCGGCGGCCTGGATCTCCGGAAGGGAGATGGAGACGCGAAGCAGCGGCATGCCGAGGATGCGCTCGGCTTCGATGCCTTTGTTTGGATTCGACGAGACCAGAATCAGCTTGTCGCGGTGGGACACGCGGCGGATTCTATGACTCGCTGCTGAGCGCCCGGAAGCTTCGGGTGAGGCGCTGGCGCAATCGCTGCGGTGCCGAATCGCGTCCGAGGCGATTGACGATGAACACGCGCAGCCGGCGATGGATGCTGACGCGCTGTTCGCAGTCGGGGCAGAGGCTCATGTGGGTTTTGAAGTCGGTCTGTTTGCGCTCGCCGAGGTTTCCGTCGAGGAAGAAGTAAGCAACCCGTTTCACATCGTCACAGATCATTACTGCGGTTCTCCTTGGTCTACGAGGTGACGACTCTGCAACGCTTCGCAACTGGCGGGCCGGGAGATGAATTCCGAAAACAAAAAGGGCGGCCAGTTGGGCCGCCCTTCGATGAATCGTTGAGGATGCGTTACTCGATCTCGAACTGCTCCGGCTCTTCCTCTTCTTCGATCTCCAGCTCGAGGTCTTCGTCGTCCGCGAAGAGGATGGCCTCTTCGTCGACCTCGGGCTCCTGGATCTCGGTCTCGTCGCCGGTCTCGGTGTCCTTCTTCTTGCGGCCCTTGGTCTCGTCCTTGCGCGAGCGCATCTTGGCCGGCTCGGCGCCGCCGCGGATGTAGCCGTACTTGCGTGCGTACTCCAGCAGCGTCCGCTCCAACATCTTGCGGCCGCGGTAGAGACGCGACATCACGGTGCCGACCGGGCAGTCGAGAATCTCGGCGATCTCTTTGTAGGAGAAGCCTTCGATGTCGGCCAGGAGGACCACCATCTTGTAGTCGTGCGGCAGGGAGTCGAGGGCGCGCTTGACGTCGGCGTCCATCATGTCCTGGAAGATCTCGCTCTCCGGATCCTTGATCAGGTCCGGCGCGTTCTTCTGGATGACCCGTTCGTACGACTCTTCAATC
>Ga0157378_10000968_pt1 | contig 26320 bp, 22 predicted proteins | sample M65metaG_FD_115309 | JGI IMG/M metagenome (GOLD analysis project Ga0157378, IMG submission 115309) | Miscanthus rhizosphere microbial communities from Kellogg Biological Station, Michigan, USA - M6-5 metaG | ecosystem: Host-associated > Plants > Roots > Rhizosphere > Soil | place: USA: Michigan...
CGGTGCCCAAGTGGAAGTGCAGCGCTGCCAGATTCACAAGCGACGGAATGTGAAGGAGTACCTGCCGGAGAATTGCCAGAAAGACTACGATCGGCGGATGCGCAATGCCTACGCGATGAACAACCGTTTGTGGAACCATGACAAAAGCTACGATGCATACGTAGCAGGCGGTTTGCTAATTCACCCCTGACCTGTTCGCACGGACCGATTGTCGTTTGTTTTCTTAGCGTTACGAACGCCTCATTTGCACCAAAACACCCCATTTGCAGTCTATTGTTCAGCAACTGTTCAGCAAACGACCGTGTTGTTACGCTCGCAAAATGAGTCGCATTTCGATCCGCGAGTTTCGAACCGAATCTATTGTTCAGTTTGGTGGTCGTCCCCCGCTTGCTCCACACGGTTCGCATAGAGAAAATGTCGGGTCTTCGGAGATTCGAGAATAAGATTGAGCACACGCTCTTCGAACTTCTTGTCCGCAACCGTAAATCGATCGTGCTGCCGCGCGTGTTCAGCCCAAGACTCCACAACAAAGGTCTCTAAATACACCCCGGGAGTTTCCGCATCGTAGAAAACGCCCCAACGCACGGCGCCATCGCGTCTTCGAACCCGTTGGTAGTCGTGCAGCGCGTCCAGAAATTGCGGAACCTTTTGTGAATCGACCCGGTATTCGACGGCGACAAGTACCGGCCCCTCGTCAGGTTCCGGTTGTGTAACCATCGACAGCTTTCCCCAGTGGTTCCATGCCTCAAGCGAACCTTGTGCCGCAGGCAGTCGCGCTATGAGGGGAAGTGCCAGGCAAGCCCCAATGCCAATACTAGAAAATAGAAGCGAGGTGTTCGCACTCGAGTGCTCCGCTGCGAAACCCCAAAGCGTACTGCCTAACGCAACACTTCCTTGAAACACAAGAAGGTAAATCGCCAGCACCCGAGCTCTCACCCAGTCGGGCGCAAGATTCTGCACCAGAGTGTTGAACGTGGACATGAACACTGTCCACGCCGCTCCACCAAAGAAGATCAGAAAGCACAGCAACGGCAACCTGTGCAAGGTCGCAACCGCAAGAATTACGCCTGCGAACACCACTGTCGCTCCAGACACCACCCACTCGACCGACAGCTTGTTTCGCGCGCGTTGCAACACTATCGCGCCGCTCACCGCGCCAACCCCGAAAAATCCGAGTAGCAATCCATAGCCGAGCGAACTCTCCGTCAGCCGTCTTGCGACTGCAGGAAGTAGTGCCCAGAACGCGCTCGAGAAGAAAATGACGCAAGCCGAGCGAAACAACAGCTTCTTAATGTCGGGTGAATAACGCACGTAGCGCAGTGCTGCGATTGTCGCCCCGCTGAGGGTCTCCGACGGAAGCTGGTTTTGCCGCGAAGGCCGCTTCCAACGCGCGATTACACCAATCACTCCAAGGAAGGAAAGTGCGTTGAGCACAAACGCCGTGCCTACTCCGGCCACCGCGATAATCAGTCCTGCCAAACCGGGGCCGACGGCGCGAGCCAGGTTAAATTCGATTCCGTTCAACGCCAGCGCTGGTGGCAGATCTTCTTTTGGCACAAGCTCCGGGAAAATGGCTCGCCACGTCGGAGCTTCAATCGCATCGCCAGCCGAAAGTCCGAAGGTCAGCAGAAGTAACAACCACGGCGTCATTGTATGGGTGAGCGTGCTGGCGGCGAGGACGATGGCCATCCCCAGCATCCACAATTCGGTTCGCAAGATCAGTTTGCGACGATCAAAAATGTCTCCGATGGACCCGGCCGGTAAAGCCAGTACGAAAAAGGGCAGCGCACTCGCAGTTTGAATCAGCGCAACATACATCGGACTCGTCGTGAGCGAGGTCATCAACCACGCTGCACCCACACTTTGCATAAACGTGCCTACGTCCGAAACCAGGTCCGCGATCAGAAGATTCCGAAAAAGAGGAATGCGAAGAGGACGCCAAAAGCTTTGCGATTGTGCAGTAGCGTTGTTCACCGAAAGATGATGAGGCAAACCTGCCGCGCGAGACAATGCGTGACTTCACGCATGCTCAGGCTGTCTGGTACGTCCAAAGTCACGACGGTTTCACAGTTTTTACCGTTGCCCAGAGCGAACCTGGATTAACGCGGTTTGGATGCAATGTCAGCATCTTCTCGTAGAGGTCTAGCGCCGTCGATGTGCTCGCAGAGCTCGCGTTGAAGTCATGGAGGTATCTCCGGGTTTCCTCGATGTGTCGAGGAGAGCTGTCGGGGTTAAGAACACCATGACCAGCTACGACTGCTTTCGGATGAAGGGCCTCGATCTTATCCAGCGCACGCAGCCACTCGACGCTGGCCTTTTCATCGCACTCCGCGAGATAGAGGTGCGTGTTGTTATAGACGGCATCCCCAGACATCAGCAGTCCAATAGAGGGAACATGCAGCGCGGTTGTGTGCTGAGTGTCGGTATGGCCAAGCTCTACTACGTTCAGTTCTTCTCCCTCAAGAGACAACGAATCTCCTTCAAGGACCTCCGGCACTGCCAACTGCGAAGGAACTTGACCAGGGAAACGCGGCTCCCAAAAGGACCTTATGAATTCCGGCTTCATCTGGTTTTGCATCGCCGCAACAACAGAAGCGGTGGCAAACGCCCTTGCGTTGGGGAACCTGTCGAGCAGGAACTTCAGACCTAAGAAATGGTCACCGTGGGCATGGGTGATGTAAATGGTTGTTAGATTTTTGCCGCTCTCGGCGATCCAAGCGACCAGCTCTTCGAATGCTGGACAGACAGAAACGTATCGACGAGGATGGCGTCGCGTTCGCCGTAAATGAGCGTGACCGTATTGGTAACCCAAGCGAGATCTTCTTTGCCTGGCGGAAGGCCTTGTGTAGAGCTAACGCGTTTCTTGGTCAAAAGTTTCCAGCTGAGCCTAGACATATACTTTCTCCCTTCTCGACGGATGATAGTCGGAAACGTTCCGCGCTTCGATACCTTTGACTGAGGGATCGGCAAAAGTGGTGGGCGACAACAGGGAGAAAATCAATACCGCCCCAAGATACGATTCGCAGCAACAATTGCGGTATCGCTAGAGATCGAGTGTTATCCAGGTCGGCGCGTGGTCGCTAGCGTTTGCCTCTCCGCGCGCCCATCTGTCTACTCCACCGCCCACAAGACGTTCTGAGGCCTTCGGCGAGAGCAGAAAGTGATCAAGCCGCATGCCTTTGTCCTTCGGCCAACGTTCATATTTGTAATCCCAGAATGTCCAGAGTGGTCCGTCCGGATGCAGTTTTCGGAGCCCGTCGGTCCAGCCTTGCCCGACTAAACGCGCAAACGCTTCACGGCTCTCGGGCTGGATCAGCGCGTTGTTATCTAGTGATCGGGTCGGATAGATGTCCTTCGGAGTCGGCACGACATTGTAGTCGCCAGCTAACACCACAGGCGCACCGCTCGCCATGAGATCGCGAGCATGGATAAGGAGCCGCCCAAACCAGGCCAACTTGTAGTCGAATTTTGGCCCCGGTTGAGGATTCCCGTTGGGCAGGTAAATCGAAGTGACCAAAACTCCCTGAACAGCGGCCTCAATGTAGCGTGCTTGGTGGTCTTGCGGACTTCCGGGCAAGCTCATCCGGGTGAGCACTGGAGTGTGATTTCGAGCGAGGATAGCAACTCCATTCCAGGAGCGTTCACCTTGCCAGACTGCTTCGTACCCAAGAGTTCGAAGGGCGTCTGCGGGAAAGGCCCTCTGCTCCGCTTTCAGTTCCTGAAGGCTAACAACGTCTGGTTCAGCTTTAACTAACCAGGCGATGAGGTTGTTGAGACGTTTATTGATATTGTTAATGTTGAAGGTCGCGATTTTCACCAAAGTCTCTCTGTCCGCCTATACCCCAATGTCGTCGGTATTCGGTGCGGCTGGCATCGGCGGTCTCACGGATTTGTTCTTCATCGTCATCATCTTCTTCTTACGCTGATTACCAGCAGTCGGCGGCTACGCTGCCGTGCTGTTTTGCTGGCAATTTGGCGTAATCGCGTTCCAAATTCTTCAGTAGTCAGATCTACTTCCGTTATCTTCCCGTAAAGCTGGCCTATGTAGTGCAGTTAAATTTGTGGCACTCATATGACAGCTTGATTCACTCGTGCAAGCAGCCAGCCGTCTCTCAAACTATGCTCGATTCAACTAGAAAGGACGAATGCGGTGAAAACGTCCCAACCAATAGCGCGTACGCGCAAAGGAGACAACAAAAATGGAAACATCATTACTTCCGACACAGTCGGCGAACCAAACCAATATTCACGAGGATATATTCAATCGCCAGAAAGCCTATTTCGCCACCAACATTACGAAGTCGTTTGAATGGCGCCTTGAACAACTGGACCGCCTCGCGCAACTGCTGTCTGAGCATGCCAACGAGTTCTACGATGCGCTAAGCCGGGATTTCAAGACCGCCTTGTCAGAAAAAGTCTTTGAAGTCGCTGCGACGCTCGGAACAATCAAGGTCACGAAAAGTCTTCTCAAGTCCTGGATGCAACCTATCGAGGCACCCGTACCAAAGTTTCTCGCAGAGTCGGGACACAAAGCGATCGTGTATCGCGAGCCCTATGGCGTTACGCTCATCATGGGACCATTCAATGGTCCATTGCTCTGTTTGTTGCGTCCTGCCATCACCGCCCTTGCAGCTGGAAACACATGCATTCTGAAAGTCTCCGACTCGCCACACACCGGCAAACTGCTAATGGAGCTTGTTCCGCAATACTTCGCTCCTGAAGCTCTCGTTGCGATTACTGGAGGTCCCACAGAGATCGCCGAGTTGTTGCGACTGCCTTTCGATTTCATCTTCTTCACGGGTTCTGCTCGAGTCGGAAAGATTGTCCTGCGTGCGGCAGCTGAAAATATTACGCCGGTGCTCCTTGAGTTAGGAGGACAGAACCCAGCCATCGTGGATCAAACTGCGAACCTGCCGGATGCGGCGAAGAAAATTGTGTGGGGAGCGACCGCATGGGGCGGCCAGTGGTGCACTTCACCCGGCTACGCATATGTTCACGAGAAGGTGGCAGATGAGTTTGTTGCGGAGTGCCGTAAAGCCGTGATTGAACTCTATGGTGAAAATCCAAAAGAGAATCCCGACTATTCTCGGATCATCAGTGCACGTGAGGTAAGGCGACTGGCTCTACTGGTCGACAAGGAAAAAGTAGTCGTGGGAGGAGACTATGACGAGGCCGAGCGCTACTTCGAGCCAACGCTTCTCTATCATGTCGTCTGGACCGACCGAGTAATGCAGGGTGAGATCTTTGGCCCTATCTTACCGATTCTGAGATTTTCCAGCCTGCACGAAGCAATAAGGCAAATCAAAGATCGCCCCAGGCCACTTGCCGGCTACATCTTTAGCCGAAACCAGAATGCAATCGACCAGTTTATTGCGGGTTTCTCGTTCGGAGGCGGAGCCGTGAATCAAACCAATGTTCACGTGTACCTTGACAGCATTCCTTTCGGGGGCGTCGGAGAATCAGGAATCGGGCCCGCCAACGGAAAATATGGATATGACAGCATGACGCATGCGAAATCGATATTGATTTCCCCTCCAGATGCAAGCATCGATCATGTCTACCCTCCTTACACAATGGATAAGATCCAGGCATTGAACCAATGGCTCGACTACTAAATGCCACGCATTCCTCTCCATGACGTAACAGAAAAACCATCTGAAGAGGTAACAAGAGTTTCGTGAAATGTGAGCAAGAACAATCCCCAGTATTCTGCCAGCGCTTCTTACGGAGTTACGGATTACTGAACTTCATCGCTTGCCGCCTGCTCGGCGACGAGGACAAAGCACTGGTTGCAATACAGAACTGCCGGCAGGCTGCATCTCGCAATCCGCCGCATTTCGAATATGAAGGCGCGTTTCGAAGCTGGCTGGTCAGAATTCTTATCGACGAGGCTTTGGCCGTTCGCCGGAGAATGTGACCTGAGTGTGATACACGACATCAAAGTTGAGAGGCGGAGGACACGCCGCCAAACTTAATCCCCATATTCTTCGATCGAAGGAGTTTGATTTTGGGAGTTAACGTGACTGAGTCGTTTGATTCCTTCCTGGCCCGCTTATCGTCGCAGGCGGCGTCAGGAGATGCGATCGCTAGAGGCGTTGCTATCGCGCCTTATAGTGGGGTCCAAGGTGACGGACCGAAACATACGTCGGACAAGCACTTCCTCACAATGTGTTCTAAGTATCCGTCTCGTTTTGAAGCAGGTCGTGGGGTAAATGGCAAAGTTTACGCTAAGCGACCGGGATCACTTTCGTTAGTACCCGCTGGCGCGTGCCCCGCAATGCGCGCTGAGACCGAGTTCGATCTTGTAGTCTGTGCTTTGGATTCCGCATTGGTCAGCGCGTTGGATTCAGAGCTGGAGCATCGCCCCGACGGCGAGTTGCGTTTGCAGGCAAACTTCCAGGACCCCGCTGCGCAGCAACTCATGACGCTCCTCGTTGCCGATGCGAACGAGGGGTATACAACCGAAAAGCTGTACACGGAACACCTTGCGCAGGCCCTAGTCGTGAGGGCGCTCTTCCTGGGCAGGCAGGCTAAGCCTCAGACCAACACCAGGCTCACATCCGCTCTGCCTGGACACATATTGCGACGGATAATCGAGCGCATGCGGTATTTCAATTGTGATCTGAGCCTGCAGGCTCTCGCGAACGAGAGCGGCTATAGCCGCGTCCATTTCGTCCGGATGTTTAAGGCAGCGACGGGGTCCAGCCCACACAATTACTTGCTCAATTTGAAGCTGGAACGAGCTCGGGAATTGCTGAGAAACCCGTCGATGTCACTTATTGATATCGCTCTCGATTGCGGTTTTTCGAGCCATTCCCACATGAGCCGCTTATTTCATAAGATTGTTGGGGTCACTCCGACTGCCTACCGTCGCAGCCTACAGCCTTGAACTCGCTGCTCAGTTCACAAAATTTAAAAAACAAGATCCAATTGTGACAATAGGCTACGTTCTGGCAAGCTCTGCCGCCTCCGTTGCCGTACTTTCGAATCAACGTCTGCCCGAGTTGTTCATGCAGACATGAGATGCGAATTTGCGGAGGGCAATTATGCGAATTGGTTTCCTTAGCCTGCCTGTACCTGGACATCTGAATCCCATGACAGCATTGGCCCGTAAGCTCCAGTCACGCGGTCATGACGTAGTGTTTATGTCCCTAGCCGACGTTGCGCCTTTTGTTGAGGCTGCGGGCCTACCATTTGTACCCTGTTCGGAGGCGGCATATCCAGCCGGCTCACTCGGTAAGCTCGTGCGCCGCCTCAGTGAGTTGTCGGGTGAAGATGCCCTGCACTTTACCGTCAATTCGATGATGAAGGGATACACCGCCTCATTATTTGAGTCCCTTCCGGATGCCCTCTCCAAGGCTAGTGTGGATGGAATTGTCCTTGATCAGTATCAACCGTATGTCGAATTGATACCGATGCACCTTCGAATGCCATTCGTCCATGTGTCCAATGCTCTTCACGTCGACTACACGGCACGAACTCCTATCTGTTTCGTGGACTGGCCATACGAAACTGGAGCTGATGCTCTGGCCAAAAATACCGAGGGAATCCGACGCGCTAGAATACTTCTGGAACCTGTCACGGCAGTAGCCCAGGCTTATGCAAAAGAGGTTGGGCTCTCAGTTGACTGGAATAATCCGCATTCGACTCTTTCTCCTCTTGCCTGGGTTACCCAGTGCCCTAGGGAATTCGATTTAGGTTGCGCTCCCGACTTTCCGCAATTCCACTATGCCGGGCCATTCCACGATGGTCGCGGCCGGATGGACTTCGATTTTCCCTGGCAGCAGCTTACAGGCGAGCCGATCGTCTACGCTTCGATGGGCACGCTACAGAATGGATTGATAGACATTTTTCGTTCGATCACGCAAGCTGCGATCGGATTGAAGGAACTACAGTTTGTCCTTGCGGTTGGCGGCCAGCTCGATCCGAAACAGCTCGGAGACATCCCTGCGAATTTGGTGGTGGTGAGTCACGCGCCCCAAATCGAAATCCTCAGACGTAGTTCTCTGTGTATCACGCACGCGGGATTGAACACTGTCCTTGAATCCCTTTCTAGCGGTGTGCCTATGCTTGCGTTACCCATAACCAATGATCAGCCAGGTGTGGCGGCGAGAATAGCGAACAAAAAGGTGGGCGTTGTCATCTCCCCGGACCAGGCGGCCCCAGAGAATTTCGTAGCAGCGATCAAGCGGGTGCTTGGAGATTCAACGTTCCGGGATAACGTTCGGACAATGCAGGAAGCAATCCGCAGCACGAACGGTCTTTCGATTGCCGCAGATATTCTGGAAAGAGCATTTGAACTGGAGGAGAGGCAGCAGGGAGCGGCCTAACATCGCCTTCGAATCCCCCTAGTGTGGGGCTCGGGTTTTTCCGGGTCTTTGTAATTTCAGCACACCATCATCACCACGGGATCGTTGCGTTTTCCCAGCGCGTGAACGTATCTGTCGGACCGTTCGGGCCAAGCAGCGCAACGCGCACCACCTCGCGCGAACCGTTCTCCAAAGACTCCGTCCCTGCATATTCGTTGAGGTTCGTCTTGATGAAGCCCGGGGAGACCAAGTTGACTTTGATCCCGGTCGACTCCAGCTCGATCATCATGGCCAGCGTTATGGCATTGAGGGCCGTCTTGGAGGCAGGGTAGACCGGGCCGAAGATCGCGCGGTAGGCGACGGACGGGTTCGCATTATCCGTCAGCGAGCCGACGCCGCTCGACACGTTGACGATGCGGGCGTCCGAGGACTCGCGCAGCAATGGCAGCATCGCCTGGTAAACGGCTAGGACGCCGAACACATTGGTCTCCCACACCGCGCGCACTTCGTCGAGCGACACGTTGCTCGGTCGGGTCAACTTGGCGTACTCCGCGATGGACATGCCGGGCAGCTTGGTCGTATTCGAAATAGCCGCGTTGTTGACCAGCAGGTCCAGCCGGCCAAACTCCTTGCGGACGCGCTCCGCCGCGGCGGAGATCGAAGCCTTATCCGTCACGTCGAGCTGGATCGCGATGGCGCCGGGCCCAATCTCCTTGGCTGCGGCTTGCCCGCGCTCGAAATCGCGCGATCCGACCAGCGCAGTGACTCCATTCGCTACGAGTTCCTTTGCCACCTGAAGTCCGACTCCTTGATTGGCCCCAGTGATCAGGGCGATGCGTTTATTTTGCATAGATATTGCTCCTAGGTATTGACATGGGCGACCTACCCATCTAATAGTTGAGGGCAGGCTCGCATAGGAACATTATTTGAGTATACCCTCGCATACGTCAAGTTTTAAAAAAGCCCGCCCTGTCCAGATGCCGCAACGCGCCAATGGCAAGTTGCGTGTGGCCGCAATATTGGAAGCTGCGGCGGCCGTCATTGGTGAGAAAGGGTACGAAAGCGCGACGATGGCCGAAATCGCTGCTCGCTCCGGCACAAAGATCGGCTCGCTTTACCGCTTCTTTCCGAACAAGGAAAGCGTTGCAGACACGATACTCATAGGTGCTCGCGAGAACATCGACAATGTGTTCGACCGATTTGATGCCCGCGCTAATGGACTATCGATTCGCGCTCTCGCGGACGATCTCATGGGCTTGATCTTCGAGCTATTTAGTAGACCTGCTTTTATGAAACTTCTCGATGCCGGGCAAGATTGGTCGGTGAAACGGGAAGAATTCCGCAGCGCGCTGCAACAGCGCGTCGCCAAGACGCTCATGATCCATACCCCGAAGCTGTCGAAGAAGTCGGCTGTAGATATCGCTCTCGTCGTTATGCTCAATGCGAAGGCTGTGGCAACGCACAAGGCGTTTTTCGACCACTCCGCGTCGAGCGCCGCGGATGAGTTTCGGGACATGACACGGCTCTATCTACAGAGCAGACTACGGTCGCTTGCAGCGCCGTGAGGCACTATCTCCGAATTATTGTTGGAAAGCTGGAGCGGGTCCCCTGATACGTTTCCATTTCAGGGAGACATTCACTTCAACATGGTTGTTTTGTGTCTTGTGCTACTTGAGCCCCCAGCATCCGCCGAGATGACGTCGCGTATCGTGAGCATTAGGTTGAAGAAGAAGTAAGACCTATCGGGTGAAAGTCATAATCCAGTTTGTCTCCCACGTCTTGCCAGCGTCGTCGGAGAACGCCTGTTCAAAGTGGCTCGAGTTTGGGGTAATGGCGGAAAAGCCCTTGCGAGCCATGATGATTCTTCCCTGGAATTCGTCCTGGTCGTAGAACTGCCCCTGTCCGTGGACAAATCTGCCAACCATGGGAGTTGTCATGACGGGGTCTGTGCTGTTTGCCCAGTTCCGGCTCCATTGATGGGATTGTGGATTGAAGAGCCGCAATCCAACGCCTTCGATGTGCCCCGCCGGGCCGCTAGCTTCGAGTTCGAGAAGGCTCGCGCGTCCTCCCCAGACTTTGCTGACTACAGAAGTGCCATTGTGGTTGGGCCAGGTGCGTGAACCGGTGAGTGGCTTTTGCAGGCGCCGGATATGCGTCTTCCACACGCCGAAATTAAAGTCGAAATCGGGCGCGCCATCGCGTGCGCTTGAGGCAGGAGGTAAGGACATCTCGTCGCCGGTCGATGTTTCTTCATCGCGCGTCAATGTCGCGACAAAAATTGGTTCCCAGGTTCTGCCGCCGTCATCGGAAAACGATTGTTCAACGTGGTGGAAATCTGGAGTTATGTCCGACCAGACGAATCGCACAAAGATAGTCCGCCCGTTGAACGATTCCTGGTCGAAGAGTTCGCCACGGCCGTTCTTGAATCGCCGATCTGAGGTTGATTCACCACACCCACCGCGCTGTCGACAAAGTACTGACCCTACTGATGCGCCTGCGGATTGTAAAGAAACAATGTGAGGCCTTCGAAATGTCCGCTCGAACCATCGGCCTCGATCTCCTCCAACTGCGCGCGGCCACTCCAAACCTTCCGGACGCGCACCGTTCCATTCAGATCCACCCAGTCGTTGGAGCCCGTAAGTCGATGCTGGAGGCGGCGGATATGTGTCTTCCATGTCCCTATGTTGAAATCGAAATCGTCCTGCCCGTCCCGCAACTCGCTGGACGATGGCCCCTCAGGCGCTGCTGAGAACGCTTGGGTGAATGCGCTTGTTGAAAGTAAGCACCCAACGAGCAAGCTTGAAAGAAACATTCTTCTGACATTCCGAGCCGGATTCAGCGCCTTCTTCATAAACCGTGATCCTTAGGGTCCGCCTGAGCTCGCGTCTGCCATCGATCGCAGCTTGCCGAGCCACGTTTTTATGGAATTCGCGATACCACTTTTTGAGAATAGCGAGCGTTCTTCCAAGAGATATCTGGAGTTACTCGACTTTTCAGCTGCAATGCCTATTACGATTCGGAGGCCCATTTGCAAAATGACTGTCTCGTTTAGGGACAACAGCCGAAGCTCACGCGTTGTCTCTGGCCTCTTGCTCTTCCGCTTTATCTTTGATGCGGTTCAACTGATGTCGCCAGAAATCTTCGCCGCCGCAGTTTCCATCAATGGCACAAAGACCCGGGTGGCAGGCCGGGTCTTTTTGTAGCCGTTCGCGATCATCCATAGTTCGACGTCTCCTCGGCGTAGATTGCGCTTCTCTTATGGACGCGCCTTGATCGCCAGGTTGTCATCGACCGGTATTGCCGCGACTGCAAAGGGAGTCCCCACATCTTCGAACACGACCGGAAGAGGGCTCCCCGCGGCATTGTCGCCGAGCATCGCGTTCTTGTAATAGGGCACAAAGACCATCATATGAGGATGCCAGTGGCCCACCGGTCCGAGGACCTGGTCCGCCGACCACATGTAGGCAAAGCTTACGGCCTCGCGCTTCGGGATTTCGCCTTTTGCATAGGCGGCCTGAATCGCCTCGGCCATTTGGTCGGGCGTCTTGCCTTCGATTCCAAGCTTGGTTCTCAGTTCGTAGTGCGGCAGTACGGTTTTCGCTGCCTGAGGATTGAAACAAATCGGTGCCCTGGTTTTAGCATCGTAGACAAGACCACGGAGTTGGATTGGAGTGAGAGTCGGCGCGCCGGTAAACCCGCGCATGACCATGCACACAAAGCCGTTGTCCCCCTCATGCACGGTCTGGTAACCCGATGCGGTAAAAACCCTGATCGTTGCGTGTTCCGAGACAGATTGTGGGGCTGCACTCTTTGCCAAAGCAACTTCGTCGGCTTGCGACATCATGTACTCGCTAAGTGGAGGGTATTTGGCTTGCTGAGCCTTCGCGCTGATCACAGCTAGACAGATCAGCAGTGCCAACGAAGGATACTGATATCTTTTGTTTTTCACGTTCATCCTCTCTCTTGGGTCACTTGCAGTTACAACCGCGCTCTCTATCTCTATTACGATCCATCGGAGGAGGAGGATACGTCGGCCATGTTGACTTGCGCTCGGCGCGACGCAATTCGCGCGGTGTCATGTAAAGATGACCGGCATTCACATACGCAATCAAAATTGTAACGACGGGTGATTCGAACAGAACGAAGGACGAGCTTAGGTCATGGCCTAAGCTCGTCAGCAGCTCCGGATTAGCAGAGCCTTAGCTCGGGGCCGATGTCGCCAGCGCACGCCCAGCCGCACGTCGCGCATCGGTCACGTTGCTGCGATGCATCGTTTGGTGCAGGGCCAGCACGAGGAAGCTCTGCCCGTAAGTGGCGAACTCCCACTCCCGCCCCTTGGGTGGCGCTTTCGTCGGCTGGTCGAGGTCCACTTCGCTCAGAGACTCAAGAAGCTTCAGATTGTGCTCGCGCAATTGCAGATACTTCTCTCTAACCTCGGTGAAAGGCGGATACGCGCTGGCTTCGGCGACTGGTTTCGAGTTCTCACCGAAAAACTGCTGCCATTCTGCCGCGGGATTCTTCTCTCCAAAGAGTATCGCCGGGATCATCCCCTCAACCAGTGTGAGGTGACCGAGGACCCAGAGCGGGTGACACCCGCCATTCGGTGTCGGAAACGTCGTTGCAGCGTCGCTCATCTCGTCGACCACGCTAAGCACCGCTCGATCCGAAACGGTCAGCGCGAACTTAATAGCGTCTTTCGTGTTCATTTTCATTTCTCCTGGAATTGCACTCTCATTCTGTATTACGGCTCTCGAGTGGTGGAGGATATGTCGATTGGCAAAATGCTCAGGAAGGACGGGCCATGACAACGGAGCTGGCTGCTGAAAGAACCCACGGACAATGCGCGTAATCCACGATACGCACGATGTGCTGATCGATCACTTCGAGACGAGCGACCGAAGCAGGCCTCCACTCGTCGCAGTGTTCATGCAGCGCAACGATCACCAACTCGCCGTCCACTTCTGCCACCGCCAGCCGCCACGGCACTGTCTGGCGTTCATAGTTCTTGAAATATGGCGCTTTCTCGACGGGCCCGGCAAAGTGATCTACAACGTGCAGTTGAGCGTCAGCGCTAATCAGTTCGCGGAGTCCGTCCCAATCACGTTTATTAAATCGATCGACGTAGAGATGCAAAAGCCGCGATAGCTCTGCGTTCACTTCGCGGCGTGACTTGACCGGCTCAGGCGAGGCAGCCAATTTCGATCGGCCCCGGCTGAGCGCAGCCTTGACGCCGCCCATCGTGGAGCCGACGAGTTCCGCGATTTCTTCGAGGGTGTAATCAAAAACATCCTTGAGCAGAATGCATGCGCGTTCCTTGGGAGGTAGACTCATCACTAGTTGTTCCACTGCTCGACCGACACCGAGGACTGGAGGAGTGGCCGGCATAACGGAATCGGGACCCATAGCGGTCGTTTCGGCCTCAACGCGGACACCTCGCCTCCGCAGGAAATCGATGCAGCGATTGTGCGCAATCCCGAACAGCCACGGACCAAGAGGACGGCTGTCATCGTACTGGTCCAGCTTCCGATAAGCCTCGAATAATGCATCTTGAACGACATCTTCGCCGTCCATCACCGATCCTGTCATGCGCGAGCAGTACCGGTGCAGCCGCGGTCGGAGTTGAGTGATAGTTTCAAGGTATGCCTGATAGCGTGCATCGAAGGGACCATGGGCTTCGATATCGTGTGAATGATCCATATCTATACATACGCAGCGAATCGCCTCTGGGATACGGAGGTTACGACGGCCGCCCCTGAAGCGGCGTGCCATAACCCATTTTGGGGAGAAGGACGGTAGATTGGGTCCCGGGTGGGTAGTCGGCACACCGTATCCTTTCGTTGACTCGCGCGTCTAATCTGCCTAGAGTCGAAATAGGGCAATGCGCAATAGACTGTTCATCGTTGTGGCGTTGGTCGCCTTGTTGGGCCTGCAATTTGCGGACTGCGCGTCCGCGATGGCGCAGGATGAGCAGAGTATGCAGTGCTGCGGTTCCATGCCCTGCGATCCGTCGAACCAGAGTCACGATTGCTGCAAGGGCATGGTTTCCTCTCAATCGCCAAGCATATTGCCAGTTGCTCATGGAACGCTCCATGCGCCGGTGATGGTTGTGACCGATGTTCTTGCTTCGCCGCAGGCGACGCCTTACGCTGAAGTTTCTCGCTTGGACTTCGAGGCTTCGCAGCATTCTCCTCCGGAGCTGTACACGCTTCATTCTTCCCTCTTGATCTGATCCTCTGCTCCGCGGTGCGGTAGCGCACCGTCCTGTCTCTTGTTGCGTCTCTACTGTTCCTTTAACCCGTCGATTTGTTTCGGCTGAACCTTCACGGGTGACTCGCCGACAATCCACGGTTTCGTTGTCCACGTTCGGGAGAGAAAGATGTTTTCGATAGCGCGAAGGAACTTCGCTGTGCGTTTGTCGCGCGCAGCTCTAAGTCGAAGTATTTCTGTGCTTTTGTTAATTGGTGCGTTGGGTGGACATGCTTTTGCCCAAGAGCCGACATACTCGCACGCGGGAGCAGCAACTCCGCTTTCAGACTTGCTCGCGGAAGCGGAAAAGAACAATCCGCAGATCGAAGCCGCGCGGCATGGCTGGGAAGCAGCAAAGCAAGTGCCGACACAGGTCTCGACGCTTCCCGACCCGCAATTCAGTCTGCAGCACTTCAGCGTCGGCAGCCCGCGTCCGTTTGCTGGCTACACAAACAGTGAATTTGCGTACATCGGCTTGGGAGTCTCACAAGACATTCCGTATCCCGGCAAGTTGCGCTTGAAAGGTGAGATTGCGAAGCGCGACGCAGACGTTTCGCAGCAGCAGATCGAGTCCGTGCGCCGCTGTGTTCTCGCGGAACTCAAGGCGGCGTATTTCCAACTGGCGTACCTCTCCAAGACGCTTGCGATCCTCGAACAGGACGGCGAACTGCTCAAGCAGGTGCAAGAAGCCGCAGACGCCCGCTACCGGTCGGGCATGGGTTCACAGCAAGACTTGCTACAAGCCCAACTGCAACAGACGAAACTGCTTCGTGAGATCGCGATGCACTACCTGGAAGTGGGCAAGCTCGAAGCCCAAATCAAACAGCTCGTCAACCGCCCGCAGGATTCGCCAGACGTCCAACCCACCGATCTCGTCGAAACGCCTCTCGTGCAGACCTACGCCGAACTTCTGGCTGCGGCCGAAGTCCAGAATCCAAAAATCGCGAGCGCAAAGAAGATGATCGAAAGGCAGTCCCTTCAAGTCCACCTGGCGCGCAAGGATTTCTACCCCGACTTCAACGTGCAATATATGTGGCAACGCACCGACCCAACGCAGTTTCGCGCCTACTACATGCTGAGTGTCGGGGTGCGCGTGCCGATCTATAAAGGACGCAAACAACGTCCCGAACTCGCGCAAGCGGAAGCGGAGAAGCTTCGCGCAGGAAGCGAACTTCAGGCGCAGTCGCAGCAAATCGCTGCGGAATTGCGCGCGCAGTACGTGCTAGCGCAACAGACCTCCCAACTTCTCAAGATTCACCGTGAGGGACTCTCGCCTCAGTCGCGGTCGGAATTTCAATCTGCCTTGGCCACGTACCAATCGAACAAACAGGATTTTCAGGCTTTGCTTGCTGCGTTTCTCGACGTGCTCCGCCTCGACGAAGAGTATTGGCAGAACGTCGCCGAATACGAGACCTCAATTGCGCGGCTCGAACAGATAACGGGATTGTCGCTTCGCTAGAAAAGGAAAATGAACATGCGAAATTATCGAAACGCGTTTCTATTGGCCCTGGTGGGCAATCTCGCTCTCCTCGCTGTTCTTGGCGGATTGTGGTGGCGCGAAAAGCAGCACCCAAAGACGGAGGCTGCGATGCCACCGGCTTCGACCGAATCGGCCCAGAGTTCTCCCAACGGATGGGACGGTCCCGCGATGGCACCGCGCGAAGCAGCGCTCGTCCCCGTGCAGCTTTCGCCGGAACGTCTACAGAGCATCGGCGTCAGAACCGGCCGGGTGGAAAGCAGAATTGTCGAAGACGAGATCCACGTCACCGGTAACGTCGCGATTGATGAAACACGCCTCTCCACCGTACAGGTGCGCTACTCCGGCTACATCCAGAAAGTCTTCGCGGACGCCACCTATCAATACCTTCGCAAAGGCCAGCCGCTTTTCACCATCTACAGCCCGGATCTCGTCGCTACCGAGCGTGAGTACCTGGTGGCGAAGCGAAATCAGCAGCGCGTAGCGCAAAGCACCGTGTCCGGTGTGACCGACGGGGCTGCTTCGCTCCTAGCCGCCGCAAGTGAACGGCTGAAACAATGGGGTGTCCCACAGCGCGAAATCGCGCGCCTCGAATCCACGGGTGAAGTCCAGCAGGAACTCCAGGTCGATTCTCCGGTTTCTGGCTACATCACCGAACGCAACGCCCTTCCGAATCTCACCGTCCAGCCAGAGACGCGGCTTTATTCCGTCGCCGATCTTTCTACGGTGTGGGTCTTGGCCGAAGTGTTTCAAAACGATTTGGGAAGAATCAAAGTCGGCGACCGCGCCTCACTCACGGTCGATTCTTATCCGGGCCGCGTCTTTGAAGGTCGAGTGAACTTCATCTACCCGCAGGTGGACATGATGACGCGCACCGCGCGAGCCAGGCTTGTATTTTCCAATCCTGGTTTGAAATTGACTCCGGGGATGTTCGTCAACGTTGCATTGAAGGTCGCTATGGGAAAGCAGTTGGTTATTCCTGCTACCGGTGTTTTGCAATCGGGAACGCGACAGATTGTTTTCGTCAGCCGAGAGGACGGCTACATCGAACCACGCGAGGTGCAGCTCGGCTCGCGAGCAGGAGATGACTTCATCGTTTTAAAAGGAGTGAAAGAGGGCGAGGAGATCGTCACGTCCGCCAACTTCCTGATCGACTCGGAAAGCCAACTCCAGGCGGCACTCGGGACCTTTGTTCCTCCGCCGCCCGGCGCTGGAGCGGCAGGAGCGATGAACGCTCCACAGGCAAAACCGGAACTCACAACCGAACCCGATCCTCCCCGAAAGGGCAGCAATACCTTTCGTGTGAAGCTCACCGATGCAACCGGTGCACCGCTCTCTGGTGCGGAAGTTTCCGTGACCTTTTCCATGCCCGCCATGCCGGCAATGGGCATGGCCGCGATGCGCACGCAGGTTTCTCTCGCCGAAAAAGGCAACGGACTCTATGAGGGTATGGGGCAACTAGACAGCGGAGGAACCTGGCAAGTTACAATTCTTGCAAAGAAGAAGGGCCAAGTCGTCGCCAGCAAACAACTCAGCGTGAACGCCACGGGAGGAATGTAACGTGATCTCTCGTTGGATTGATTGGTGCGCGCAAAACCGTTTTCTGGTGTTCACGGGAACGCTGCTGCTGGTGCTCGCTGGAATTTGGTCTTTGCGGCGCATCCCGCTTGATGCCTTGCCGGACATCTCCGACGTCCAAGTCATCGTGCACACGCCATGGGCGGGGCAGCCTCCCAGCCTCATCGAAGATCAGGTTACCTATCCGATGGTCACCAAGCTTCTCGCGGCGCCTCACGTCAAGGCGGTGCGGGCGCAAACGATGTTCGGTGACTCTTACGTTTTCGTCGTCTTCGAAGACGGAACCGATCTCTATTGGGCGCGCTCGCGCGTCCTCGAATACATGCAGCAAATCACGGGGCGTCTTCCTGCCGGAGTTCATCCCGTCATTGGACCGGACGCAACGGGAGCAGGGTGGGTATACGAGTACGTGGTTGTGGATCGCAGCCACCAGCGCAGTCTCGCCGAATTGCGCAGCATCCAAGACTGGTACTTGCGGTATCAGCTCGAAACCGTTCCCGGTGTCGCGGAAGTCGCGACCATCGGCGGGTTCGTCAAGCAGTACCAGGTCAATCTCGATCCGAACAAGCTGCGCGCCTACAACATCCCGCTCGCAACTGTGATTGAGAAGGTGCGAGCCAGCACAAACGAAGTCGGCGGACGTTTGCTCGAAATGGGCGGCGCGCAGTACATGATCCGCGGCCTCGGCTACCTGCGTTCGCTGAACGATTTGGAGGCTGTTCCCGTCGCCACGAAGAACGGAACGCCTGTCCTCGTCCGCGATCTCGGCACGGTCAGCTTCGGACCGGACATCCGCGAAGGCGTCGCAGAGTGGCAGGGCGAAGGGGAAACCGTTGCAGGCATCGTTGTCATGCGCGACGGCATGAATGCCCTGACCGTCATTGATGGCGTAAAGAAAAAACTAGCCGAAACCAAATCCTCGCTGCCCCTCGGAGTCGAAGTCCTCTCCGGTTACGACCGCTCCGGTTTGATTCATGCCTCCATTGAAACCTTGCAACGCGATTTGCTCGAAGAAGCGATCATCGTCAGCGTCGTCATTATCCTCTTTCTGTTTCATTTTCGTTCCGCGCTGATTCCGATCCTCACATTGCCAATCGCCGTCGTTGCGTCGTTCATCCCGATGCACTACCTCCACGTCAGCTCGAACATCATGTCTCTCGGTGGACTGGCGCTAGCCATCGGAGTCCTCGTAGACGCGGCCATCGTCATGGTCGAAAACGGTTATCGGCAGCTTTCCGAACATCCATCCGCTGAAACCGAAGGTGTGTCTGCGCAGGAACGTCGGCGCATCCTTCTCAGTTCTGCCAAACAAGTGGGCCCCGCCATCTTTTTTTCACTGATCATCATTGTCGTTTCCTTCCTACCCGTGTTCTTGCTCGAAGCGCAGGAAGGAAGAATGTTCCACCCGCTCGCCTGGACGAAAACGCTGGCCGTGGGCTTTTCTTCCGTTTTGGCTGTCAGCCTGGTTCCGGTGCTGATGATTCTCTTCATTCGCGGGAAGCTCCGGCCGGAATCGAAGAACCCCATGTCCCGCGTCACGCAGGCCATCTATTTGCCCGTGTTGCGGCTCTGTCTGCGCTACCGCAAGACCACCTTGCTGCTTAACTTGCTGTTCTTGCTCGTGACTCTACCGCTCGCTCTGAAAATCGGCAGCCAATTCATGCCGCCACTGTTTGAAGGCTCCTCGCTCTACATGCCGACGGCGCTTCCCGGCATTGCCATAACGCAAGCCTCGCAGTTGCTCCAAGAGCAGGACCGCATCATTCGAACCTTTCCAGAAGTCGAGACGGTCTTCGGTACCATCGGACGCTCCGACAGCGCCACGGATAATGCGCCGCTCGACATGTACGACACGACCATCATGCTCAAGCCGCGAGAGCAGTGGCGTCCGGGGATGACCTACGAAAAGCTCATTCAGGAGATGGACACCAAACTCCAGTTTCCGGGTCTCTCGAACACCTGGACCATGCCCGTTGAGAATCGCCTCGACATGGAGCTGACAGGAATCAAGACGCCGCTTGGATTGAAGATTCAGGGGCCGACGCTGGAAGGCATTCAACAGACCGGCGCGCAAATCCAGCAGGTACTCTCCTCACTTCCGCAGGTTCGCTCCATCTTTGCGGAACGCGTGTCGCAAGGTTTCTACATCAACATCGAGGTCAATCGGCTCGAAGCCGCCCGCTACGGTCTGACGATCGCCGATGTACAGCAAGCGGTCAGTTCGGGCATCGGCGGGGAAATGGTCTCCGAAAACATCGAAGGCCGCGAGCGATATCCCGTTAACGTCCGCTACAACCGCGATTTCCGCGATAACGCTGAGGAGCTGCGCCGGGTTCTGATTGCCACACCCGCCGGCGCGCAGATTCCCATCGAACAAGTCGCGCGCATTTCGTTCTCCCGCGGCCCGGCGATGATCCGCGACGAAGACGGAGCGTTGACTGGTTACGTCTATATTGACCTCAATTCCAAAGACTACGGCGGATTCGTGAAAGCGGCGAACGACCTCTTCCGCCAAAAACTTCACTTGCAGCCAGGGCACACGTACAAGTGGGCTGGAGAATACGAATTCGAACAACGGGCCAAAGAGCGGCTCAAGATTATTCTTCCCGTCGTGTTCTTCGTCATCTTCGTGCTCCTCTACATGGTCTTTCACTCCGTCGCGGAATCCGCGGTGCTCATCTTTCCTACGATTTACGCGCTCACAGGTGGACTGATCCTGCAGAAGGTGCTCGGTTACAACTTCAGCGTGGCCGTGTGGGTCGGCTACATCGCGTTATTCGGAATCGCCGTCGAGACAGGCGTGGTGATGGTTGTCTATCTGCATGAGGCGCTGGACCGAAGACTCGCATCAGGGAAGCCGCTGAAGCACGAGGACATCGAAGAAGCAGCCATCGAAGGTGCAGTGCATCGCTTGCGCCCGAAGCTGATGACCGTGTCTGTCGTGCTCGCGAGCCTCATTCCCATCCTGTGGGAAACCGGAGTCGGCTCCGACGTGATGAAGCCGATCGCAGCGCCGATTGTGGGCGGCATGATCACATCCACGATTCATGTCCTGATTCTGGTGCCGGTGTTTTTCGCGCTGATGAAGGAACGCGCGCTGCGTCACGGCACCTTGCAGCCAAAAGAACCGCAGGCGGAAGGCTAAGACTCTTGAAGTGATTTCGGACCGTCCCCAGGAGAAAGTACGATGAAAACGATGTTCTCGGTGAAGGTGATTCCCATACTGGCAGCGGCAGCGCTCGTCCCGCTCACCAGTCTTGCGCAAGCGTCCGGCGAACAGAAAACGGTGACGGGTGTCGTAAGCGATGCGATGTGCGGCTCGACGCACATGATGAAGGACAAGCCCACAGCGGAATGCTTGCGTTACTGCGTTAAGCAGGGAACCAAGTACGCGCTCCTAGCGGGCAAGTCTGTGTACACCCTTGAAGGCCAGGAAACGGAGCTCGACAAATACGCCGCGCAAAAAGTCACCGTGAAGGGCGCGTTGAAAGGCGAAACCCTGACGGTGGAATCCGTCCTTCCGGCGAAATAACTTACGTCACTATGCGGAGCATTCGTCGCAGGCCCTGCCCTGCAATCCTTCGATCCCTTCTTTCGCAATGATCGGGACCATGATGAGTCCCGCGACAGGGTCGGCCCACCACAGACCGAAAAGCGCGTTGAGCAACAACCCGGCCAGTAGGATGGCAGACAAGTACGTGCAAAACTCTGTTTGTTTGGCGTCCGCGTGCATCGCGGCGCTGCCAAGAGCGCTCCCCACCTTTCGCTTAGCTCGCGAGAGCAACGGCATGACGATCAAGGAGACACACGCCAGAATTATTCCTGGGATGCTGTGTTCGGGAGCATGACGAGACCACAAGTCGATCGCAGATTCATAGGCAATGTAGGCCGCCAGTAGAAGAAAACATGTGCCTACAATCCTCAGGGCCCGCTTTTCGTTTAGTTCTCGGCGGTGTACTTCTGCGTCAACAGACATCCTCCACAGCAAGGCGGACCCGGACGTCACTTCGATGAAGCTGTCGATTCCAAAACCTACGAGCGAAATGCTTCCGGCGATTGCGCCTGCGACGACCGCCACCAGGCCTTCCAAAGCATTCCAGGCGATGGTGAAATATTCGAGCCTTCGTCCACGGAGCACGACGGTCTTGCGTTCCAAGACACCGGCTTCAGCCATGTCTTGAGTCTACAACGAGCTGACCCGAAGCCGGTGTGCCTCGCCAAAACTCTATTCGCACCGGAAATCGGGCGATTGGCTAGCACGACAGCTGAAGAGAAGACTTGGATGGGACCCTCAGGGCGCGAAATTCTCTCCTGCGGGGAACGCCCGCACGAGCTGCGCACATATACATATATACATATACATATATACAGGATGGAGGAACCTCGTTCTTTGGACGACGCTACATCGGTGCGGATTAAGCAACTCGATCGTAACGATGATGCAGCCCCCAGGTCGCGCACGAGAAAGAACAAGGCCTGAACCATGGGAGTGAGGTCTGCCGAACGGCGTTTCCTTCCCGAGTCCAAGATGCGTGCGATCCTCATGATAATAGCGGACATAATCGGAAAGCAGCCGCATGAGGTGCCTCTCGTTCAAAGGAATCACGTGGTCTAGCAAGTCGCGGCGGCAACTCTGAACCCAGCGCTCGGCAACGCCATTCTGCCAAGGACGCTGCTGAACAACCCACAGGCTCGTCGGGTGCCGCGTGACGTTGAAATGCAGAATGCGCCGACGGTCGTGGCCGATGACAAAAAAGCAGCAGAGCACACCGAAGGTGATTGTTGGCACGGTGAAGAAGTCCATCGCCGCAATGGCTTCTCGATGGTTGCGCAAGAACGCAAGCCAGCGTTTCGAAGGCTCGGGATCTCGCGGCGCTTTGCGGATCCAACGAGAGATGGTTCGCTCGGAAGCGTCGAAGCCGGGCATGATAAGTTCACCATGAATCCGAGGTGCTCCCCACGTCGGATTTTCGGCGACCATCCGGAAAATCAAATCTCGGATCTCTTTTGAAATTCGGTTTCTGCCAGCCCGCCCAGGAAACCTGGGAATTAACTCGTGCTTCACGGGCTCACCAACGAACAGTGTGGCACGATGCGCCTCGCATGGCATCCCACCTTCCTAACGAATCGGATCGTGAATCGACAGTTCGCTGTTGGTCGTAGCGTTCCCCAGCATTCGTCAGTGCTTTACATCGGTTTCAATAGGGCAGACTTCGCCATCGACGGCGGAGCTGGGGCCTTTTCTCAACTCGGCGGCTGATAGCCCGCAGGTCTAACGTATCCGCTCGAAAAAGCGGCAGAAACTTACGAGCGCATGAACGTTATTACGTTTCTATGACGCCGATCTTCTGCAAAGCCCCTGCTTGAGAGGCAGGCGCTTCCCCCTACCCACCTGCTAATTGGCGAGCATTCGGTTTCGAGCCGAATACTTGGTTTGAGCGCGATTGACCGCGGTTGACCGCGATTGATCTGATCGACCTCAGAGACACCTGCCCTAGTTGATTTTCCTTCGTCTTCATTGATCGAGATTAATCGCGATTCGTGCACCTGACATTTCATCGCGAGAGGGCAGAGTTTCCTGAAAATGTTCGCAACTCACTGCATGAAAAGGGAGTTGGCTCCCCGGGGAGGATTCGAACCTCCAACATTTCGGTTAACAGCCTTGAAGTTCAAAATCACAAGTTGCTGTCCAGCCGTCGCTTAGGGTTCCTCTGGGACGCCAATCTTCTCCCCTAAATGTTCCGAAGTTGTTCCAAGTCCGGTGTGGCGATTTCAATGCGTAAGCGCGGACTCTTCGGCGTTCCCGACGACTCGCTCTTCGTCTTGCCGCCCGATGAAAATATGGCCGACATCGACGTTGGTGCTTGACCCGAGCCTGCCCGACGCTGCGTGATTTGATCGCCAGCCCTGCTCAACCTGGGCACAGGTTATTCGCGAAGAAGTTGATGGACCAAGGGAATCGCGATTGAACCTTCGCCTACTGCCGAGGCAACACGCTTGACGTTCCCGCCGCGCACATCACCGGCGGCGAACACACCCGGCAGACTGGTTTCGAGCAGGTACGGCCGGCGCGCGAGTGGCCAGTTCGCGGCACGCAGCTCATCCGCGGAAAGATCAAAACCGGTCTTGATGAATCCTTTTGCATCCAGCACGACACAGCCCTCAAGCCACGTGGTGTTCGGAATAGCTCCCGTCATTACGAATAGATGAGCAATGCTCTTCTCGATGGTCTTGCCGCTCTGCCCGTTCCGCCAACTCACACCCCCAAGGTGTTCGGTGCCATCGAGCGCGACAATTTCAGTATGTGGAAGGACCGTGATGTTCGGAGTTTCCTCGATCCGCCGAATCAGATAGCGCGACATAGTGTCTGCCAACCCGTCTGATCTGACCACCACGAAAACATGTTTTGCGCTTTCAGCCAAAAACACTGCCGCTTGACCGGCCGAATTTCCACCGCCAACGACGATGACCTCCTCGTCCTTGCATAGCTGAGCCTCGATAAACGTTGCACCGTAATAGACTCCAACACCTTCAAACCGTGAAAGATTCTCGACGGCCAGTTTTCGGTATTTCGCACCGGTAGCGATCACGACGGCGCGCGCCGGGACTCGAGCGCCATCTGCTAATTCGACGACATAAGGCTTATGGTCGCAGATGAGCCGCGTCCCTTTCGCGAGGAGCATTTGCGCGCCGAACTTCTGTGCCTGTGCGTAGGCTCGGGACGCCAGACTATTTCCCGAAATACCTGAAGGAAAGCCAAGATAGTTCTCGATTCGCGAACTGGAGCCAGCTTGGCCTCCCGGCGAGTACGTTTCCAGCAGCAGGACATTGAGGCCTTCAGACGCACCGTAAACCGCGGCAGCCAGGCCCGCTGGTCCTGCGCCCACTATAACCAGATCACGCACCTCGGATTGGTCCACAGCCTGGTTAAAACCGAGACAGTCGGCAACCTCCTGGTTGGTGGGCTTACGCAACACAGTTTCGCCTCGGCATATCACCACTGGGATGTCGGACGCAGAAACGTGGAAGTGATCGAGCAGGCTCTGTACGTCAGCATCGCGATCGAGATCGATGTAGGCACAAGGGTGGCCATTGCGCGCCAGGAATTCCTTAATGCGGAGCGTGTCAGCTGAGTGGCTGGACCCCACAACGGTGACGTCGCCTAGGCCCTGCGCGAACAATTCTGCCCGGCGAAGAATGAAGGCACGCATCAGGATCTGGCTCAACTCTCCATCGGTCTGCACTAGTGCCAACACATTTTCGCGGCTGACTTCGATGACCTCACTGGCTACACGGGCCCGGATGCGGTTCAGAGCACGCCGTCCGGAAAGCGTGTTTACTTCGCCGGTGAATTGCCCCGGCGGTACACGTGCGATCAATGTTTCATGAGCACTAGAAGGGCGCACCGTCTCCAGTTCGCCGGAAATTACGACGAAAATCGGTATGTTCTTGTCGCCTTGCTCGAGCAAGACATCTCCCGCTTTGGCTGAACGAGCGTGACCGTGACTTGCGATTCGGCCGATTTGCGCCGACGTCAGCGTCGGGAATACCTGATCAGCCCGCGAAGCAGTCAGCGGAAGGTGAATCGTTGGTTCGGTCATAACGCGCAACAAAACAGAGCGAAATCCTCAGTTGGAAGTATATGCCTGTCAGTTTTCCGCTCAAATTCCACAGCTCGCGGGGAAATTCTCGATCCATTGCCCAAGGCCTCACGCCACGGAGTTCGGTGGAATCGCCAGGAACCGGAACGGCAGGTTCCTAGGATTGCGCTCAGGCCAATGGCGCTGGTGCCGAATGCGTTGCGAGATGCTCGATCATCACCGCAGTTGCATTAGTCAGGCGCGAAACGGTAGTTGACGCGGAAGGTATGCAGCCGATAGCGCACCACTCGAAAGCTGGCAAATTGAAAAGCAGATCGAGTGCCAGCGAGCGATGGGCGCTCAGGTTAAGTAGATGCAGCCGGATCAAGATACTGCGAGCTGCCCTATTACGGAATCGAGCCGCACCAGCCTGAGACTCCACTACCGCAGATGCGCTCCTATAGCGAGATGGGCGCGAAGCCTTCGCGCCCGGCGAGCAAATCCATCCAATTGCAGATCGCCGCTGTGTCGTCCGTGCGCTCACTCCTTGGCCCTCACTGCTTCGCGGAGTTTGCCGCAGTGGCGTGCGGCTCGCCGAAATAGGGAAAATCCGGGCGCATCAGCCGCTTATCGGGCGCCACCCCATCGCCGAGGGCCGTGTTCGTGGCCAGCGTGAGAATCACGTCCATCACGTCGTCGCAGAGGCTGCGGCCGTTGAAGGCGGCAAAGGTGAATGCGGCGGGCGTGTCCAATTCGTATGGAAGGACGCCTGGGCAGAGGCGCGCGAGCAGTTGCGTAGCGTAGGCGGATGGGTCGGCCGCTGAGTTGGCGAGCGCGGTGACTTTTTCCACGAAGTCGCGGATCGGTTTGGAGAACAGCGCCACTTCGTCCGCCGGGACCGCGCGGTTGTAGTTTTCCGATGCGTCGTGCAGCGAAGGATCGGAGAGCAGGATGTGGGTGATCATCGGCAGGCCCCAACGCGATACCTGCACCTCCGGCGCGTGCCCGTAGAGCGACGCGGTGGCCCAGGCGTGCACCACACCTCGGCCGATCAGGCTGCTGGGGACCTCGAGGACGATGGCGGTGACATTCTTGCCGCCGAAGAAGTTCTGGCGATTCTGGAACGCCTC
>Ga0157378_10000969_pt1 | contig 26312 bp, 31 predicted proteins | sample M65metaG_FD_115309 | JGI IMG/M metagenome (GOLD analysis project Ga0157378, IMG submission 115309) | Miscanthus rhizosphere microbial communities from Kellogg Biological Station, Michigan, USA - M6-5 metaG | ecosystem: Host-associated > Plants > Roots > Rhizosphere > Soil | place: USA: Michigan...
ATCAGGAATCAGGAACCATATTCACCATTCAAATACCTGTATAACTATAATACTGTAAATATGAAGATTTTAGTTGTAGACGATGAAAAAGACATACAGACACTTTTTGAACAGCGTTTCAGAAAAGAAATAAGGGATGGCAGCGTTCAGTTTGCTTTTGCTTTCTCAGGCGAAGATGCATTGGCTTACCTCAATGGGCACGAGGCAGTGCTGATCTTATCGGATATCAATATGCCGGGCATGAGCGGCCTTGAATTGTTATCGCATATCAAACATATGTACCTGAAACCGCCTCCTGTAGTAATGATGATAACGGCCTATGGCGATGCAGAAAATTTTAATACCGCCAAACAACTGGGTGCGGATGATTTTCTGACCAAACCGGTTGACTTTAATCTATTAAAGGAAAAATTAAAATTGATACACTGATGGCAAAAATACTCGTGGCAGATGATGAGGTGGATCTGGAGATGCTTATAAAACAAAAGTTTCGCCAGAAGATACGGGAAAAAGTATATGAATTTGTATTTGCCGTAAACGGCAACGATGCATTGGATAAGATCAGGCAGCATCCTGATGTGGAGATTGTATTGAGCGATATCAACATGCCTGAAATGGATGGACTCACCCTCCTTAGCAGGCTCGGTGAATCCAGCCCGCTGATAAAATCGGTGATCGTTTCCGCTTATGGCGATATGGAAAACATCCGCACCGCCATGAACCGCGGCGCCTTTGATTTTATTACCAAGCCCATCAATTTTGAAGACCTTACGCTTACCATGGAGAAAACCATCCGGCACGTGGCCCAGGTACGCGAAACCCTGCAGGCTATCAAGGAAAACAATATTCTTAAGATGTATGTAGATGAGACCGTACTAAAGTTTATGGGCAGCCGGGAATTTGAATCGTCGCTGATCGCCAATGAAACCGTAGACGCCAGTATCGTTTTCATCGACATCTGCAGCTTTACTGCCATCAGCGAACATGCACCGGCAGACACCGTTGTAAAATTGCTGAACAATTATTTCGATACCATGGTAAAAGAAATTATTGCGCAGGGTGGCTATGTAGATAAATTTATCGGAGATGCGGTGATGGCCGTTTTCCGGGGTGACTATCACCTCGACAGGGCACTTGACGCGAGCCTCACTGTCAGAAACAAGATCAATAGCCTGCCCGTAGTGGAGGAACAATTTTCTTTCACACCAAAAGTATCTATTGGTATTAACAGTGGCGAAATGATTTCAGGAAATATCGGATCCGCCAGTCTTCGCAGGCTCGATTACACCGTGATTGGTGATGTAGTGAACACTGCGCAACGCCTGCAGGCCGCCGCTGCACAAAACCAGATATTGATAGATGAAAACTGTTTCAAAAAAGTTAGCGAATCATTTAACTGCAAAAAAGTAGGAGAGATCAGCCTCAAGAACAAGTCCGCAAAAGTGGTAGTGTACGAAGTCATGGACTGATAACATCTCAGCAGCGCATTCCGGACAAAATTAAGCAAACTTAAAGACGCTTAATATATAAATGATAATGAACAGGAGCATTTGAACAGCCTGCACTATTGAAAAGTTTATTTTTATACGATGCCATTGTTTGTCAAAAGAATTAGTTGACAGGATATCGGGTAAAGCTTTTTTTAGCCTTGAACCCATCATTCTCCGCAAACCAAGACCATTGATAATAACGAGCAGCAGGACACCCATTTTTATCCTGAACCAGAGCTGAGCGCCCCACACTTCATGTAATTTTACCATCATGGTAATGCCTGATGCAAGAATGATAAGCATGCCAATCCCCAAAAAACGTTGCAGTTGGTACAGGTAATTTTCTAAAACCGGGCTTTTGGCTTTGTCCGTTTTTAAAGCTTTGCCGAAAGCTCTGAATGTTATAAAATCAATAAACGTTGTTCCTGCCATAATGGTAATGCCAACTATATGTGTTACCAAAGCGATATTATACAATGTTGCAGTCATAGCTGTAATTATTAAGATGGTTTGTGTTGCAATAAATCTTTTCCTGATACATACCGTATGCTCAGGATAATAAGCGCCAGATCGACGGTTACGAAGATGATTTGTGAAAGTGGGTCACCCGTGCAGATATGTGCTATGAGTGCGGAGACCATGGCAATAACAAATCCGGCATATACCCATTCTTTTACCCTGGCAGCCGTAACAGGAAGTAAAAGCGCCACTGCTCCGATCACCTTGGCTATCACAAGTTCTATCCTGAAATAATCCGGGAAACCAAGCTTTCTTAAATCTGCTGCATGTGTATATGAAAACCAGGCACTAAAAAGTATAAAAAGACTGATAAAGCCTTTGACTATCCAGTACCGCAACCTGTATTGTTTTTGATGGTTCATGTTGTATTTTATTTACTTCGATAACGATGTTTATATTTCAAAAGTAGTACGTTTTCGTAATAAATCAAAATACCTTGTATTTTTCTTTTAACTTTATTCCGGAAACGAAATAGATTGTATGAATAAGACCGTTGAACTTGTAAAGCTTTGGGGAGAATTTGAACAAAAGCATCCTAAGGGCAGTATTGAGGAATTCTGCAGGCATTGTCTTGCTCATGAGCAGCGAAAAAGCATAAAAGGCACGCTGGTGGGTGGGGTGGTACCGGCCCTTAAGGACGGGTTATTAATGAAAATAATCGGCAGGATAAGCAAGCTGAATATGGCTTATGCCAATCTTGCACTTAAGGGCACCGAATTAAATCAGATCGAGGAGTTTGGGATATTGCAGACCATCAGGAGGGAAAAAAGCCCCAAAAAGACGGAAGTTATTTATGCCAATCTTTTTGAACTGTCCAGTGGCACAGATATGCTGAATCGTATGAAAAAACGGGGTCTTATAAAAGAATATGCAGACAGGAACGATAAACGTTCTAAAAGAATTGAACTAACCGCCAAAGGTGAAAAAGCAGCCACAGCCTGTACAACAAAAATTGAGAAAAATGCGGCAATGCTCATGAATGATCTGGCAGATGATGATAAAGAATTATGTATCCAGTTATTGAAAAATATTGAGATTAAATTTTCTGCATTGTGGACCACTCATAAAAACGAATCGTTTGAGGAAATTTATAAAGCGCTGATGACTGATAAGAAGGAAAGAACGCCGAACGCCTGACAACGTCTTCCCCCTTCTTCGCTGGGCCTCCCAACGCGTTCCCAGGCGCAGTCTCTGCTATGAATGTCATTAAGCAAAAACTGAAGTTGTGCAGGACTCACCGTATCAGATGTCTGATCATCCGGCTGCATGAATCTGATAAATAAATTCAAATCATTCCCTCAAAATTTTAACCTGGAGCTTGTCAGTAAAGCAAGTCACTCTGTTCGGATTTGACAAAAAGCGAACCACCGGGTCCAGCAGAAGATTCGTTACAATGAAAAGATTGTCGTAGCGGAGACCCGGCGGGGAAGAGAACCTGAACACTATGGTACATGAGTATGACGGCAGTATGTCGTAAATGACTCTTTAATTGGCGTAATCACACCCGTTGTATATTTTTTACAGCTTTTAGTTTTACATGAAATTGTAGATAATGAAAACGAACACCCCGGTACTGTTGGTCTTGCTCTTGATATTTAATATACAATTTCAAAAACCGGATTTCCAGCCAATGCGAAAACAATGCTAACGGCCGGGATAAGAGTATAAGTGCCTAAACCATTGTAATACCTGTCATGAATAATAATACTTTTTTATCACTAAAAACTTTCAACAATATGAAAAAATTAGTTGTAGCCGCTTTTGTAACATTGGATGGTGTTATTGAAAAGCCCTGGGAATGGGAAGGCTCTTTTTTTGACGAACAGTTAAAGCAATCATCAATAGACAGTCTTAAAAATACGGACACGTTTTTGATGGGACGGGAAACTTATGAACAGTTCTCTTCTACCTGGCCCAATATAAAAGGCGATCCTTATTTTGATAAAATTAACGGCATGGACAAATTTGTAGTTTCTAATACCTTAAAAAAAACAGGTTGGAAAACAAAAGTGCTAAGTGGTGATATAGGGGAGCAATTGAAACAATATAAAACAATTTCAGGAAAGGATATTATGAAATATGGTGTTGGCAGTTTGGATCAAACTCTATTAGAGCACCACCTGGTTGATGAATATCAGTTAATCATCGTCCCCATGATTTTGCATAAAAAGCGGAAATTATTTGACGGAGTTGATACATCAAAGATATCCTTCAGGCTAAAAGAAAGTTTGACTTTTAATAATGGAGTGATTAAGGCTACGTATGTACCGGTTTATAACAACTAAAGCAAAATATCAGAGACAACAAATTAGTTTTACCCCTTTAAAGCGAACCGCCAGGTCCCGCGGAAGATTCGTTACAATGAAAAGATTGTTATGGCGGAGACCCGGCGAGAAATTATCAAAAGTACAAGGGTGTGACACAACGATGTTAAATAGCAGCAATACCGCCTGGCCCATAAAAATCTTACCGCTCAAACAAATTGTTCTATGAGATTTATTATTTGCTTAATTCAATATATCACCTGTGCTTTCGCTACAAAATTCTTAAAGTGTTCCAGGAGGGCCGGCCAGTTTTTTTCGTCAATCAGTTGTTTATTAAAAAGCGGGCTGCCAATGCCAAACCCGTCGGCGCCGGCCTGGGAGAAAGCAGCTATATCGTCCAGGCCAATACCACCGGTTGGCAATAGTTTAATCTGATTAAGGGGCGCTTTGATGTCTTTTATATAAGCAGCACCCAAATTTTTTGCAGGATATACTTTTACCATGGCTGCGCCCAGCGACCATGCCTTGTAAATTTCGGTGGGCGTAAAAGCGCCCGGGAAAACGGGTATTTTTTGCTTCACACAGGACCGGATTATTTTTTTATCTGTTACCGGCGTTACAATAAATTGCGCGCCGGCATCCAAAGCCGCTGATAAATCTTTTTTGGTACATACCGTGCCCGCACCGATATTGAAACCCGGGTACTGGCCTCGTAAAAAATGAATGATATCGCCCGCGTTTTTTGTATTCATGGTTATTTCAATGGTATGCAGGCCGGCATCCCGGTAAACCGGCATAATATCCTTTACGACCGGCAGCGAAAAATTTCTCATGATACCTACAATGGGAACCTGATAAAACTTTTCCCAGGAAAAAGCATTTTTATTCATGCAGCATTTTATTTTTCAGGTATTGGGTATAAATAATTTTTTGACCCTGCATGGCTGCCAGTTCTACCGTTCCAGGGGGAATAAAATCTGTTCTGCCTGCCAGGCCCAGTTCTTCCATTGCAATTTTATACAATCCGAAAAGATTTTTACCGCTGCACAAAAATAATGGCTGCAGAGCCGCTTTTCTCAGTTCCTGCAACTCAGATCCAATGAGCAGGCCGCTCAGGTAAAAAGCATTCTCTGTTTTATTACACTGGTTGAGCAACTGGTTGGTGCGAACGGTAAATAACGTGTTCAGCAAGCCGGTTTTCAAAGATTGCTGTACGCCTTTTTTGAAAGACTGCAGGTTGCCTGAAGATTGTTCCAAATCATTATCGGTTTGTACAGAATCTTTTAAAATGCTATGCCTGGCGAGTAACTGGTATAGTTCGCCTGTCATAAAAGTGCTGAAATGCATCAGCTTTTCGTCTTTGACGTATATGTGTTTTGAATGTGTTCCGGGAAATATAAAGATGCCTTCAGATGGTCGGCCGGTTTCAGCCAGCAATGACCAGATCCCGATTAGTTGCGTTTCCTCGCCCCTCATTACGTCCTGCTCTCCCCGAACACCGGAGATAAGAAATATCGCATGCAAAAAATTAGCTTGTGCGGGAAATTCCCGGCTTTTTACATGGCCACCATCGAGATCAAACGGAGTATCTGCATAAGGTATGTTCACAATACCGATAGAAGATGAAGCCATTCCTGAAATAACGATGGGCGTGCCTGAAAGATCGATAGTTGACTTATTTGATAAAGCGGCCACCTGTTTTAATAATGCTTCCCGAAACAGGTGCTCTTTACTAATCTCATTGTTATCCTGCTGCCCATTTTGCCAACTGCGGTAAATGCCGGCAATTCCATCTGCGGACTGAATTGCATCAATAGTTTTTTCCTCCGCAACGCTATAAAGGCCGAGGCGGAAAGACGAGGTTCCCCAATCACATAGCAGCAAATATTTTTCCATCAAGCGAAATAAAGATAAATAAAACGCTGCATACCTTCACCGGAAATAATAGCCGCCGAACACCTATCCGGTGAAAAGGAATAAAGCCCCGGATGATATTGCAGCAACCGCTTTATCTTTTTAGCATTTTGTCTTTTACTATTTGTTTCAGTACTGTTTCATAAAGACTCTGGCTAATGGGTATGTTCACTTTTTCCAGGTTGATGCCATCTGCATCTATACTTTTAATGCAACCCAGGTTGATGACATAAGATTTATGCACTTTCATAAATAGGGTCGCGGGCAGTTGTTCGATAATTCCCTTAAGTGTGAGGTATACAACCAGTTTTTTTTCTTTGCTGTGTAATATTACGTAGTTCGACATAGCCTCTACATACAGCAGGTCGCTGTAAAGAACTTTTTCAATTTTGCCATTGCATTTTACGAAGAGAAAATCATCATCACCGGCTACGGCCGTTGCAGGATTTTTGAGCAGGTGGTACTGTTTCCCCTTATTTGCAGCCTTCAGAAACCGTTCAAAAGAAAATGGTTTTACCAGGTAATCCAGTACATCCAGTTCAAAACCATCTAATGCATATTCTGCATAGGCCGTGGTGATAATAGTGGGTGGAATTGTGGCGCCGGTACGCAAAAATTCAAGCCCGGTCAGTTTCGGCATATTAATATCAAGGAACATGAGATCAATCTCGTGGCTACCCAGAACAGCATTGGCTTTAACCGGGTTCTCCGCCATGGCTTTCAGTTCAAGAAAATCAGTGTCTGCAATATATTCAGCCAGCACTTTTCTTGCAAGCGGTTCGTCATCAACGATCAGGCAATTCAGTTTCATGATAGTTCCATTTTCAAAATTACTTCATGCGTTTTGTCTCTTTCATTTATTACAAGCTGATGCCTGCCGGGATAGAGCAGTTCCAGCCGCCGGCGCACGTTTGCAATTCCAATTCCCTTGTGGGTTATACCCGCACGAGGTCGCAGTTCACTGGTATTAAATGTCCGGAATACAAGTGTATTGGCCGTGCCGGTAAAAGATATTTCTATCCTGTTTTCCGTTTCCTCATCATCGCTCACATATTTAAAACTGTTTTCAATAAAAGCAACGAACAGCAGCGGCGCTATCGTGAATCCTTTGATATCGTCTGCTACATGAAAATGAACAATAAGGCTTTCTTCTTTCCGCGATTGTTGTAATGCAATGTAATTCCTGATAAAATGCAGTTCTTTCTCAATGCTGATAGATTCTGTATTACACTCATATAGTTGGTAACGCAGCATCTCAGAGAAGGTCAGCAGCATATGGCGTGCAGCGCCATTTTTTTTATCGATATGCCCGTATATAGCGTTGATCGAATTAAAAAGAAAATGAGGGTTGAACTGGGCCTTCAGAAAATCAAGTTCTGTCTTCGACTTCTCTTTTTCTATATCGGCAATATATTGCTGAAAGCGCATGCGATCCGCAATAAGCTTGATGGTTACCAGGCTGACTGACCAGATAAAGATATTGGTAAATGAATTGAGGAATAACTGCAGCATGCCTGGCTGGGGTCTACCGGGAATAAAGAAATGCAGGTTGAGGTAAGTTGCCAGCGGTACCCTTAACAAAGCGCCGGTAACTATGCCACCGATGAAAAGCAAACCAAATAACACATATTGCTGGCGGTACAGGTAACGGGGTATCGTGTAGACGGTGTTAAAGTAGAAATTACCGGCAATAAAAAAAAGATAGCAAAACTCAACCGTCATTGTTCTTGAAAAATTGAAGCTTCTGTTCCGGAAGATAATTATCCAGAAAAGATACAATACCACCCATAATGCAATATGGGATATGATTTTGGTCCGCTTCATTTTTGTCAGTGGGATGCCTGCAAATATATCCATCTCTTTTCTTTTAAGTGATGCTAAACAATGCTGCTGCCCTCTTCCGGCAGAAAAAGGCCCTCCTGGAAAGGAAGGCCGGAACTTTGTGTACTTCTACAACCTAACCGCTGAAGTATAAGCGGTGGACGAAATTAGCCGGAGCTGGCATTGAGCTGTAAAACTTTACACGTTCCTTCCCGAATCCTTGATGAACAGCTTTAATGAGGTGGCGTTTGTTTTTGCCGGACGCTATTGATACCATCGCATCATTGATCAAGAAATCCGGGTGGTTGGCGTAAATACGCGAAACCGGGCGCAGATAATATTTTTTTTTGCTCATTATTCACCTAAAGCAATTGTAATGGCAAAAGAAAATACAATTATCACAAACGATAATGACGACGGTATCGACCGCGCCGGATTTATTAAATGCATGGCCTGGGCAGGCACGGGTATTCTTTGGATGATGAACGGAGGCATTCTGAAATCGTATGGCATGAGCCAGTTGATTGATAAAAAAACCGGTCACTTAAAACCGGGTGTGGTAATACCGCCTGCTGATTTTAGTTTCGTACAAATCAGCGACAGTCATATCGGTTTTAACAAAGCGGCCAATACGGATGTATTGGGAACACTCCAGGCCGCTATCTCTAAAATCAACAGCGTGCCGGCCAAACCTTCCTTTGTTTTGCATACAGGTGATTTAACCCATCTTGCGCAGGCGGAGGAATTTGATTTGCTGGACCAGTCGTTAAAGAGCGTGCAAACTGAAAAAATTTTTTACGTGCCCGGCGAGCATGATGTTTTAAATAACAACAGCAAACAATTTCTTGACAGGTATGGAAAAGAAACAAAGGGGGATGGTTGGTACAGTTATGATTTTAAAGGCGTGCATTTTATTGGGCTGGTAAATGTGCTCAATACCTCCGAAGGTGGATTGGGATTCCTGGGTAATGAACAATTGAACTGGCTTCAAAAAGATCTTGAATCCCTTTCTGCCAGTACCCCGGTGGTTGTATTTGCACATATACCACTTTGGGCGGTGTACCCGCAATGGGGCTGGGGTACAAGAGACAGTGAGCAGGCGCTCTCCCTGCTAAAAAGATTTGGATCGGTAACCGTCTTGAATGGACATATTCATCAAACCATGCAAAAAACAGAAGGCAATATTGTATTTCATACCGCCGCTTCCACGGCCTTTCCACAACCGGCACCCGGTGCAGCGCCCGCTCCGGGACCGATGAAAGTGCCGGCCGAAAAACTGCGCTCCGTGCTTGGGTTAACAAGCGTCGAATACAGGGAACATCCGCATACACTTGCGGTTACAGATACACCGCTCGCGGAACCCAATACGCAGTAATATCAATTCGTTCATGGAACATCTGGCTAGTTATGAAAATTAGAAAATCGTGTACAGTAATAGCAACTATGACAATTATTATGGTGGGAAGCATAGCCGCGATGGAACCTCAAACTATCACATCGGGTGAATTTGAAAATCTTGTGGTGCTGCCGAAAAATATTAGCGCGGGAGAATTATCGAAAATAATGATCGACGAGTTTGAAGACGGATTGGGCGTTTCCTGTAATTTTTGCCACACGGAAAACAAGGAGACGCACCGCCCCGATTACGCCAGTGATGAAAAGCCGGAAAAGAAAATTGCCCGCGCTATGATGCGTATGACGATCGGTATTAATAAGAAGTATTTCAACCTCAGGCACCCGCAGATAGGGCAACCATCACTATCTGTTACCTGTGAGACCTGTCACCACGGTATCCCAAATCCAGGACAACACAGGGATCAATAACCCTCGTTTGTGAAATGGATTTTAATTGAGCTGTTTAATACGATAAGGGATGGCGATTGCCATCCTTATCGTATCCGATTTACAGATAGTCCATCTGGAGCCATCCTTTATGAGCTGATCTATATTGCTGTTCAATCATGTCAACCATTTCTTCCGGCAGTCCCTTGATTTCTTTGAGTGCGGTCTTGTACCAGTCAACGATTGTTTTCTCGATCGATTTAATACTGGCAAGAATTTTCAGGGAACTTTTTTTGCCGTTAAAAATACCTGCCAGCATTATATCTGTGTTGGCCATGTTGGCAATGGGATTTACTGCGGCAGGATTTCCCATATTAAGCATAAGCTGCAACTGCTTAATATTGATTTCACTTTCTTCTGCTTTTTCAAGATAAAACTTTTTAAAGCTGGGTTCATTGGTTAAAAAAGCGGCCTGCTCGAACGAAACCATGCGCTGGTAATTGGCTGTAATCAGGAACTGGATATTTCTATCCAGGGATTTAGTTGGTTGCATATAAATAACATGTTTAGGAAGAATAATAGGAATAATGATTATAGATAAATACTATGCCATTCGAATTTTTGCCTGCAAAAAGCTTATTATGGCGCAGAATGCGCAGAACGGGGGAAATAAATTCCCCAAATCTTATAAGGCAGTAGTCTGCCGGTTAAAAAAGTCTGAAAACGGACCGGCAAATGCATCGGTTCTGTTATTATATTTGATAGCCGTTATGGTTGGGCAGATGTTCTTATCGCAGCATCATTGAAAACCCGGACCGTTTTTCATTACTAAAGCAAAGCACTACTTCAATTAAAATATGCGTGTGAAACTATTTTGTATCAGCTGTTTATTGCTGCTGCTTTCGGTGGAAAAAAATGTTTTGGCACAGATTCCGGCAAAAACTTTACCTGCATTTACTTTTTTTAAGCTGGATCACCAGCCTTTTACAGACAAGGCCCTGCCAAAGGATAAATTGTTGTTCTTTATTTTTTTTGATCCGGGTTGTGAACATTGCCAGCGAACAGTAGGATATATCAACCGGCATTGGCCGGCTTTCAATAAAACAGCCATGATTATGGTGTCTATGGACAAACCCGATAAGATAACCTGGTTTATGAATACCTATGCGCAGCAATTACTTAAACAAAAAAATCTTATCCTGCTCCAGGACAGGCAGTATGAGTTCATCACGAAATTCAAACCAAAAAAATATCCGGCCCTGTTTCTGTATTCTGCCAAAAAGCAATTGCTGGGCTATGATGATCGCGAAGAAAGTGTAGACGGGTTTATCAGTACTATAAAAAAAATGACCCGGTAAATTCAGTAGGGCAGGGGCATAAAAAAGGGGTTGTATAGAAATACTACCCCGTTTTAAATCCAATATCCTATGAAAAACCACTGTAAAGATATCATCCTGTAACTATGCTGTTAGTGTTATTCGCCGTATGGTTAATAAAACGCGTTTAAACAGCCTAAAACCCGGTTGAGCCGTTTGCCGGATCATTTTCACCATCCCATTCCCATCTACAGTCGGCTATTTTCGCCGGACACATCCTTTTCTGTGTCCTACCAACTACATCATGCCCGCCATTCCTGCTTTTTGTACGCTGCAACAGGCAGTTGGTTGATTTAATGACTATCCTGTTGGCTAATAAAATATTTTTAGGACTGAGAGAAGACAGTCATGAAAAATCAGGTATACGCGGAACCTCCCGCGTGAGTGGGAGGTTCTATTAGCCCAGCCGTTATGAAAATACTATACTGCTTAACATTCTTTTGCTATTTGCTGATTGCTGCCGGTGCACAGGAATTGCCTGCGCCGTCGAAAGCCTCATTGATCACCCGGTTTCCTTTTATGCAATACACCGGCGGCGTGATGGTGGTAAAAGCGAAAATCAGTTCGATACCAGACTCACTTCGTTTTATACTGGATACCGGTTGTGGCGGCATCTCACTTGACTCGGCCACCTGCGCCTTCTACCATTTAAAAACAGTTCCGACCGACACAGTTATCAACGGCATGGGCGGCCAGCACAAAGTATCCTATTTATTTAATGAAAGCCTGCATCTGCCAGGACTTGTATTGAATAACCTCAATTTTCATATAAATGACTACAGCCTTTTATCCGGTGTATACGGTGAAAAAATTAATGGTATTATTGGGTATAGTTTTTTCAGACGGTATATCGTGAAAATGGATTTTGACAGTTCTATGCTGGAGGTCTATACTACTGGTTATATGAATTATCCAAAAGCTGGTTCCATTATACGACCCCGCATAAACCGGCTGCCTGTACAAACCGCCACCGTGCGCGACAGAAAAAAAATTGGCTACAATTTTTATTTTGATACCGGCGCAGGATTATGTTTCCTGATGAGTACCGCTTTTACGCAGGATAGTAACGTATTGCTGAAAAGAAGAAAGCCAGTTGATATGCAGGCCGAAGGAATGGGTGGTAAACTTCCCGTAAAATTAACCGTCGTTAAGCTGTTGCAATTGGGAAAATATCGTTTTAATAATGTACCTACCTATATCTACGACGACGAAAGCAATGTAACGGCCTATCCCAGTGGTGGCGGACTGGTTGGTATAGATCTGCTGCGGCGTTTTAATCTTATTGTAAACTATGCCGCCGGTGAAATTCATCTTTTGCCAAACAGTCACTTCAATGATCCCTTTGATTATACCTATACCGGTCTTGGTATGTATTTCCAGGAGGGAGTTATTTATATTGAAGATGTGATGCCTGGCTCACCGGGTGAAAAAGCCGGTGTGAAACCGGGTGATATACTTGTTGGCGTAAATTCCAATCTATCGAACAATATACTTGAATACAAGGCCCTGTTACAATCTGCCCGGGAAAAAATTATGTTGCTGGTAAAAAGAAATGGTGAATTGAAAATAATAGGCGTTCAGCCGGGTACTATATTTTGATTACCGATCACCTAAATCAATTTACATGTTTACACTGGTAAAAATTGGCCGCACAATGTTTGCATCAAGCTTCCTGGTACTGGGTATGCTATGTATTATTTATAAAGATTTTGTGGTGGGCAGGCCACCCGAATGGCCGGCTGAATTCCGCATTCCTGCATTGGGCTATATCACCGGTGCAATATTAATGGTTTGTGCTATTGCGATACTTCTAAACCGCTATGTTATTCAGGCAGCACTTTGCATGGCAACACTCATCCTGTTGCTTTCGGTATCGCGGCACCTGTTCAGTTTTACAGATACCTGGATCAATGCCTTCAAGTCCATTGCGCTGCTGGGCAGTTGTTTGATTATCGCTGCAGCAAAAAATCATTCAAGCAGCACTCATCCGGGATTGCATAGCAGCAATCTTCTTCTAACGGGCATTTTTATGCAGGCTGCGTTTCTACTGATATGTGGCTATGCACATTTTAAATATGCGCCTTTTGTAGACGCGCTGATTCCTGCCTATATTCCCTTTCATTCTTTCTGGACCTACTGCTGTGGTATTTGTCTGTTTGCCGGTGGCACGGGACTGCTGATTCCCGTTACCAGGCGTTCTGCCGCATTATTATCGGGCATTATGATTATAGGATGGTTTTTCCTGCTGCACATACCAAGGTTCCTCGCCGATACCAGCAATAAAAGTGATCTACTGGGCGTGTGCGAATCCTTTGCCTTTGCCGGTATCTTTTTCTGCGTGACCGGACTACTGGCAACAACAGCAAATAAATTTTCAACGGTGGTAGATGAACATGCCTATCTCGGAGAAATAGGCATCAAATAATCATATATGGTGGAAGTTTTCAAAACTAATGTGCAACAACCGGAAACGGCCCGGCAGTTGGCAGGTTATATACTGGAGCTTTTTCCGGTTAAACGTGTAAATTTTGATCTGCACGATTGTGATAATATTTTAAGGGTGGAAGGTGACAGTTTTTCGGTGCGGCAAATCATTGCGGCAGTTAATGCGAACGGATACCAGGCCGAACTGCTGTAGCAGAAGCGTGTGGATACCTGAAGCCGTTGTTGGGGAATGAATGGCGGTTATTTATATTGAAAACGGCGGGGCCGTTTTTTTAACGAATTTTGACCCTGATGAAAAGATTTTTCCTGCATGTGCTATTCTGGTCGGTTTATATGGCCCAGGATATCCTGCTTTCCTATTTATGGGACACCGCCAGGCTACAAAACCTGCCGCTTAGCCAGCAAATCATTATGGCGATAGGCAATAGCTTCGCTTACCTGCCTCCCAAATTGTTATTTACTTACTTCCTGTTGTATTTTATTCTGGGCAATATCCTCAACGATAGGCAACAGCTCTGGAAAAACGTCATCTACATTTTATTGTCCCTGCTGCTAACGTTATTCCTGTTCAGGCTGATTGCAAGATATATAACCGTGCCATTGATTTATGGTGGATTGGTACCCATACCTGCCGTACTGAGCCCGGTGGGGTTCCTGGCCAACCTGATGGACCTTGGATTCGTAGCGGGCGCAGCTATTTTTATTAAACAACTCAGGCTGCAACTGTCAGGAAAGGAAAAAGAAAAAGCTCTGCTGAAAGAAAAACTGGAAACAGAATTGAAATTCCTGAAAAGTCAGACCAATCCCCATTTTCTTTTCAATACCCTCAACAATATCTACGCGCTGGCCAGGAAAAAATCAGATAGCACACCTGATGTCGTAATGAAACTTTCCAAAATGCTTCGGTTTATGTTGTACGAGTCGGGCAAACCCTTCATCACGATTGCGGAAGAAACCTTGCTCATAGAGGATTATCTTGACCTTGAGAAGATCAGGTACAATGAGCGACTGGACATCTGCTTCAAAAAAGAAATTGACAATATTCACCAGGAAGTATCTCCGCTGCTACTCCTGCCTTTTGTTGAAAACGCGTTTAAGCATGGCGTTAGTGAAACCAGGTTTAATTCTTTTGTGCATATTGAATTATTACTGGAAAAAGGGCTGTTGCATTTTAACGTAAAGAATGCCAAGGAGAATACAGGTCTCGCTGGGGGCGACAATAAAATCGGCCTTAGCAATGTGCGGCGCCAACTGGAACTGATGTACCGCCAGTTTGACCTGCAGGTACATGATGCGGAGGACTGCTTTTCCGTTCATCTTACAATACAACTCAACAGCCATGAAAAAATATAACTGCATCATTGTTGAAGATGAGCCGCTGGCGGCTGAGATACTGGAAGACTATATCCGGCAGGTGCCGTTTTTACAACTGAAAGGCATTTGCAGCGATGCATTGTACGCGATGGATAAACTGCAGAATGAAGCCATTGATCTTATCTTTCTTGATATTCATCTGCCGAAATTAAAGGGCACTGATTTTCTGAAAACCCTGAAGCAGGCACCGCATGTTATTATTACATCGGCCTATTCGGAATATGCCTTGCAGGGCTATGAGCTGAATGTAACAGACTATCTTTTGAAACCAATTGAATTCAGCCGTTTCCTGGCAGCCGTAAATAAGCTGCAGCAACCGGCAGAAGGCAGTACCGGTGTTCCCGCGCAAACAATGGTTGAACAACCGCATTTGTTTTTTAACGTGGGCAAGAAACGGGTAAAAATTATCATTGATGATATCCTTTATATTGAAAGTGTGAAGGAATACATCCGCATCAATACCCCGGGTAAAACGGTGCTAACCAAATTTCAATTGCACGAAATAGAAAAGGCTTTACCAGGCAATCATTTTATACGGGTGCACCGCTCGTTCATTGTTGCAAAAAATAAAATCGATGCATTTACGGCCGCTGATATTGAGATCAGGGGAAAGCAGATTCCCGTTGGCAGAAGTTATAAAGAACTGGTGCTGGCAGCTCTCGGCCAATGGTAACATTCATTCTATCGATGCCGGATAATTTGCAGTAGGAAGAATTACAAATGAACTGTTTGAACCAGCACCTGCTTATCTTTTTCCCAGGTGCACAATACATAATCGTTATTGATATGTTTTAACAACGGCAATTGACCTTTCCCAAGATGAACGGTATCGCCGCCCGGTTTTTTTATGATGACCTCTCCGTTGTTGGTCCATGCGTAAACATTTTTTCCGTTTACCGGTTCAATCGTACAATTTCTTCCTTTTGCAATTAACTTTTCTTCATTGCCGGCGCGGCAACTGAAAATGCTGTCATTGCGACGCCAAACGGTTTCTGCTGTATTATCGTTTGCAAGCGCCAGTCCGCCGCCATCCATGGGGCATGCGTTTAATTTCCAGGTATTGGTTCCTAATTTTTTTGCGTCGCCAAAAGTTTTTCCACCATCGGCAGAGCTTATCAAATACAAATCGCGGCTGCCTTTCAGCCGGTTCCTGAACATTACCGATACATTCGATCCATGAACTGCTACAGAAGGTTTGCAACATTCACAAACCGTTGTATCGGGCGAATTATAAATGATCCTGTTCACTGACCAGGTTTTTCCCCCGTCATCAGATTGCGCACCGGCTATCTTGTTGCGTTTATTATCCCTTAGATCCAGCCATACTGCAAATGCATGATCTCCGTCCGCGCCCAGCGCCATCAATCCTTCTTTGGCCACAGTATCCACATCGTTCACTTTTATACGAGGCGACCAGTTCCCGGATCTATTTTTTGTAAAAGAAAATATATCTCCTTCTTTATTGCAGGCAGTTATAATCACTCCGCCGGCCGTTGCCGCCACCTGTGGGCCGCGCATGCTGTGTGCCATCAAATCCGGCAATACTGCCACCAACGATGGCACAGAAAATGTTCTGCCCGCATCGGTTGAACTGCTGCATAAAATACTATCGCCGGAACCATACACTACATAGAACATACCCGCATCATTCCCGGCAAGGTTTGGCATCTTACCCTGACCAATTACATGACTTGTATATTGCTGCTGTGACTCACTGCAACCGCTTGCCAGCAGGATGGCCATTATAATTGCTGGCAGATTAAATTTTGACCGTATAAAATTATGCGCCATAAACGATTAATTGCGTTTAGTAAGTATTACGCAAAAGTAAGAAAGATAGTTATCCTCACGCGATGTTGTCTGGTGATAAAAAATTGAACACGGTGATCTATGCAGGCAATGATGGCGACATGGAGGTTATTTGTGCAGGAAATACAATGCTGCAGGTGGTGCCTAATCCCTTTTCAGACACGAGTTGCAGTTCAATACCATGGTACTGCGCAATGCTTTTAACGATGGACAAGCCAATACCGAATCCTTCGGTGGTAGTACTGCTTCCTTTCTTAAAACGGTTGAATATAAACGGGAGATCAGCTTTGTCGATACCAATGCCGGTGTCTTCAATCGTCAATATATAGGGCTCAGTTGTCTCAGCATTATCATAGATGCGGATACTGCCCTCTTTTTTATTGTAACGAATGGCATTGTTGATTAAATTGTACAAAAGCTGGAATAGCAAATCGCGGTTAAGGGAATGTAGTGTAACGGATCGGGAAACATTTATTTCAATACTGATACAACCGGCTTCGATGCGATCCTCCAGTTCTGCCCGTACTTCTTCTACGAGACTGTATGCCTGCACACTGTCTTGCCTCACAAATTGATCGTTTTCAATTCTCGATATCAGCAGCAGTGAGCGGACAATTTTTTTCAGCCTGTTCAGTGTCTGCATCATACCCATTATTTTTTCCTGTGCCTCTTCCTGCGGCATGGCATCCATCAGGTTTTCCATTTTATTCTGGAGGATGCTGATAGGCGTCATCAGTTCATGCGAAGCATTTGAAGTGAACTCCCGCTCTTTGTCAAATGCGGCAGTAATTTTATTCATCAGGTCAATAATGGAATCATCAAGATAGCGGAAGTCTGTTGTGGTTGTCTTAACCGGCGGATGCGAGTCTTTGAAAGGGAATTTCCGGTTCAGTAGTTTGGTTCTGATAATAATTCCCAATGGGCGGAGCAACAATCGTGTAAAAAACAGATCGATCAGCAGGGTTGCCAGTATCAAACCCGCCAGTGCGTATAATGCTACCCGTTGCAGGGGTGCATTGTACTGGTCAATGGCGGCCAGGGTTTTCCCGATTTCCAGCAGGTATTTTTTATGATTGTATTCAAAAACATGGCTGAGTATACGGTAGGTAAGGGTATCCTTATCAACAATACGTTGAGTGGTTTCTATGGTATCGGCCGGAAAGCCTGCGGGTGCAGCGTCCAGAGAAATATATTCTTCTTTCAGCATGGTATAGCTGCCATAGCTTGAATCGCCCTGGAAATAGTAATCAATACCGTTCTTGTCAATGGTCTGCAGCACTTTATTCTTTTGTTCCTGCAGTGCCGTATTGGTATACCGCGAAGCGATTTCTCTCACCAGTAATGGCAATAAAGCCGTAAACAGGATAACGATGACTGTTTTGGAAAGGGTATGATAAAGGGTTAATTTATTAAGGAGTTTCACGTTCAGGATTTTATTTTATATCCAATGCCCCGGATGGTTTGCAACCAATCCGCAGGCGCGTGAACAGTCAGTTTTTTACGGATGTTCTTGATGTGTACATCGATATAATTGGAGTCGTAATCATCGTCAGAAAAACTTCCCCAGATATGTTCACTGAGTTGCAGCCGGGTAAGCGGGCGGTTTTTGTGCAGCAATAGATAACTGAGCAGATCAAATTCTTTTTTTGACAGTTCAATGCTGGTCTTTCCAAAGAAAACCAGTCGCTGGTTGAGATCGATGGAAAAATCGCCCAATTGTACCAGCGAGCCCGCCAGCCCCGATTTTCTTCGGGAGATAGCGGCCATTCTTGATTGCAATTCCAGTAATGAGAAGGGTTTGGGCAGGTAATCATCTGCACCCAGATCAAGGCCTTTGATTCTGTCTTCCAGATCGCCCCTTGCCGTAAGAATAATATAGGAAGCATCCGGGCATTTTAATTTAGCTTCTTTTAAAACAACCAACCCATCCTTATCAGGCAAACCCAGGTCCAGCAAAATAAAATTATACGGGTTGTTATCCAGCAATTCATTGGCCTGCCTGGCGGAAAAAGCAAGATCACATATATAGAATGCCTTTTTCAGAAATGCTTCCATTTCCAATGCCATCGGACGTTCGTCTTCCACAATCAATACCTTCATGTTAATCAGAATTGGTAATAAAAACTGGCACTCAGAAACGAATTTGCCTGGCCGGCATTGCTCTGCGCCCTGTTGCTGAGTACGGAAAGCTGGTAGGCAATTTCAACCAGGTAATGTGCACGATTATAAGCCAGTGGGCATTTAAAATTATAAGACAAAAGATTAAATTGGGTGCTGGTGGTTGTTTGCGTTGAAGTCTCCTGTCCGCCAGGCTGGCCTAGTATCGGTCCTATAACGGTGCCGAGCAGGCTATCACGTAATCTTTTTTCAGTAAGATAAGCCTGGTAAAAACGTTGTGTTCCCGCCACCACATCAACAGAAGGGGTAATGGTAACGATATCTTTTTTGCTGATACTGCCCAGCGTAACCTGTTTGCCTGTTCCGAACGTTCCAAACAAATCATGGGTTTTGCCAAATGCATAATCTACCGTTAATTTAGTACTTAACCAATTCTCATACACCAGCGTGGCGCTGCCGTTATCGGGGTTCGATGCCTGCAACAGGGGAGAATAAGCCGGGTAAAACGTGTGATTGTAACTGATGTCTGCTGAAAAATGCTTACCCATACTAAAAGCAATGCCGGCGCCTGCGTTGGCTGCCGATACTATTGCCCCGCTATCGTTTAATAATTTGTAAGCCAGGCCGGAAAAATAAATACCGGATTTTAGTTTGTAAGTGGCGGCAAGAGCTGCATATGGAATTTTTATTGCTGCTTTTTGTCCATAATAATTGGCATTGTTTGAATAACTGACGCCAAGGGTCAGGGTGTTTTTTGCAGCCGCGCTATCAGCTGCTACGGGTGCCAGTGCGGTATCTGCCTGGGCTGCCGCCGGAAGGCAATAGATTACCATTAATATCGATATAATAAATAATTTCATAAGGTGGGCGGGTTTGTTTAATGAATTTTGATAATTGGCTTGACGATAACCTTCGGTTTAACAACAACCGGTTTTACGGTTACCGGTATCACTGCAACGGGCTTTTCCTGCTTTCTCGCTTTTGGTACTTCTTTTATCAAATCGTCTTTTTTTTGAACGGGGCTGTTTTCGGGAACCGGTTTATTACCAGGCACCGTATCCGCTACCGGCATCATCTGCGACAAATGATCATCACCCAGTGTAATCCTGCCTGAATGCGCGTTTGCTTTACTTAGCAATGGGTACAACAGCATACCGAAAAGAACCAATAAGCAACTGAATAGCGGGCGTTTTACCATAACAGTGATGTTACTATTAAACCCGGAACTGCCGCAATAGCTATTGAGACAGTTCCAGGTCAATTTTTATTTTATTTTAATGCCTCCGGTTGCCTGTACACGTGTTTGTACCTTAATGCTTGCCGGTCTTGGCTGAACCGTTTTTGCTACTGCTGTTTTTACTCTGGTCTTTGCGGCAGTGGCGGTGCCAACGGCTGCATTACTGCCAGCTTTTACTTCTGTGGCGGTATGCTGTGCTGCTGCTTTGACGGTGTTTTTTGCGGGTTGGCCCGATGCCGAAATACTGCTTTGTAAAGACGCATCCTGGCTAAGTTTATTGTCTTTTGTGCCCGCATTTACCTGGCCTTCACCGTTAACGGAAGCAGATGTGCTGCTTTTTCCCTTTACGGCCGGTACGGTTTCTTTTTCGGCTTGTTTTTCACGGGCATTTGCTTCAGTTCTTGCAGCGTTTACTTCCTGTTTTGCCTGTTGTTTTTCCTGGTTTGTTTTTTGGGCCGCCAGTGCTCCGGCATTGCTGCTTACAGTAGTATTGCTGCTACTGGTTGAATGAATGTCGGCAGTTTTTCCCGCGCTGGCGGTAGTGGCTGAAGACTGCGCATTGGATGATTTGATGGCCTGGGCATAGGTTCCGGCAGATAATAACAGCGCTGCTGCAAATAATAGATTCGTTTTCATAAAGTGTTTTGTTTTTGTTTTGAATAATATTAACAGGAACAAAACTATTTGCCCAAGATGAAGGGAAAATGAAAAATGAATAATCCGGCAAATATTTTTATAAGAAGGCCATAAGTCAGGGCCTCCCAAACCGGGAGCCGGGTTGAGGCAGTCTAACTGGGCAAAAATTTGCTCAATGTTATCCCGGCTCCGGTATTTTAATTTAATAGCAGAAAGGCCTCATTTATTTGGCTCGGGTTCGGTTTCCAAAGCGGTGCGAACGTCGAAAGGAGCTGCTGGATTATGGCACTGCAATTGAGACGTTTAACGGAACCCCCTACAGGATTCGCCAGCAATGCGATGCGTACAAAAAAGATTTTAGTGGTGGATGATGAAGAGGATATACTCGTCAGTATGAAATCATGGTTTCTGAAAAAAGGTTTCCAGGTGGCTGTAACCAGGTCCTGCAAAGAAGCTGTGGCCATACTCAATAGCTTTCAACCCGATATTATTTGCCTTGATATAAATGTAGGAACAGAAGATGGGCGCCAGACTTGTCTCGATATAAAAAGCCAGGCGGCTTACCAGCATATCCCGGTCATTCTTTTTTCCGCCAATCCTGTCAATGGCCAGTCATATACCGACTGGAAAGCGGATGCGTTCCTGGAAAAACCTTTTTCCCTTCGGCAACTTTCAAGCCTGGTTCAATCTTATCTATGACTATCGTTGTTCGTTCGAGGGCTCATCCCGTTCAGGATAGCGGGCGGGTAGGGGGCAGATGTGGCCCGATGAGTATGTGCGGTGACTGGCTCATTCTTTAATTGGCTGTCAACCGGGCTATGCGCCCAAGCAGTTGCTGCACATTAAATGGCTTCACAATAAATTCATCGGCCAGCGATTGCTGTATAGAATCTTTTGTGATGATGCCCGCAGAATACAGTATGATAGGAATATCTTTATAATTGGCTGATGTCTTCAGTTGCTGACAGAGATCCCTTCCATCAGCATCTCCCAGGTATATGTCCATGATTACAATATCCGGACGGAATTGTGAAAGAGTATCAAACAGGCCCTTGCCTTCACTGAGGCATTCTACCTGCATCTCTGATCGCTTCAGTACAATTTCCATCATTTCCAGGAGATCTTTGTCATCGTCTACTATTAATACAGAGGGCATTTTATTGAATTGGGTTATAAAGGATAAATGTACATATTTTAACGTAAGATGAGACGCGCTCGTATCCTCACATATAATAATTTAAATTGTTGTGTGTCTAACGCCATTTGCCATTACAATAGTATGTTGCTTTGCGTGCCGGTTCTTTGACAGCATGCTATTAATAAGGCCTGTGGCACTTTTGTATGCTATAATGGACGCCGTAAATAATACCGGTCAAATACAAACGAATATCAGGCTTCATGTCCCGCTGTTATGCTCGTTGCAGAAAGTATGCCGCTATCCCGGGGTTGTGCCCATCAGGTTTGCCAGAGACCGCAACCTGATCATTTCTTCTCCAACCATTAGCTGCCTGCAATACATCGAATACATTGATTATTTGTTGATGGTGAAAATAACCGGTTGCGGGGTAAAGTCTCTTATATAAAGCAGCAGCGTGTAAATAAAATAAGCGATACCCAGCATTTCCATGGTTTCTTCAATATGGTACTCAACCACGTAAGGCCAGCCCAGCCCGCTTCCATGCATTGAAATATATTCGCCCGCCACTACATCACCGCCAACGGCGCCGGTGATATACACCGTACCGGCAATCAAGAAGCGCTTCCGGCAGGCAACGGGTAAATTCACAAGAAACCGCAGGAGAATAATTCCCAATATCAATAAGATGATAACGGCCGGTACCACCCAGGCAAAATAAAAAAAACCGCTGGTGTGAAAATGCTGATGCAGCAATAGGCTGGCTCTTTCATGAAAGGATTCCAGTTCATCAAAAGCGATGTAAAAAAAAAGTAAAGTCATCAGCCACCAGTAGCCGCGGAGCCTGTCATTTGTCTTCGAGGCATGCCTGGCTATCAATACAAGTAAAAAAGCAGCAGTCAGCAACTGAAAAAATGAATACAGGGCCGGTATATTGTGCTCTTCGTCAAGATTGAAGACATAGCACAGTTCTTCGATAAGCGGTGATTTGTAATAATGGAACAACAGGCGTGTAACGACAGCGCAAAAAACCAATGCACACACTATTTTTATTAATGTGCTCAGGAGGCGCAACGGTGTTATCGATATGTTCATATGGGCTGCCAATAAATAACATAAACAAAATAATACATTTACATTGAATATCAAATTGTAAACGGCTATGTTTATGCAGGCTGTGTTTGGAAAGAATCTATTGGATGCATCCATAACATTTGCCGGCAATATTATTGCGGGCAAAGATTTGCTTCAGCTAACGCTGTAGAATAGTGGCTTTATAAGAAGGTCATCAGTACTACAACAAACGGAACCGAAGGATGGCGGAGCCTCCCAATTCTATCTGGTCGCCATCGCAAAGCCGGTGCCCTACACCATAAATATGCAGCCATTTTACTTTGTCGTTGCTGGCATGTACTTTCAGCTTATTACCGTTTTCGGGAAGACCGCCCTTGTCGGGATAAAGCATCCATCCCCCTGCGCCGGCATCGTACATAATATAGGCATGGTTACGGCTTACACGCAGATTAGGGCTGCCCTGCTGCTCATGATAGCCGGGTTCATCGCCTCCCAAAAAAACAATATCGTTTTGTTGTATTTTCCCCGAAAGCAATTGGGGATTTTTGGTTCTGCCGATATAAAATTTTAATTGCTGCGCCGGATCCAGCGTATACTCATCCTGTTCGGCCTGTCCCGTTAACACCTGTATCAATCCCTTTAAAACCTGGCTGCTTACAGGCCGATCGCCCCGGCGGCTTATGATCAGTGCAAGGTTGTTTTTTCGTATGCAATTAGCCGGTAGTTGATCTTCTGTTACCGGCTGACATTCAAAAATCCAGCCTTCATTCAGTTGTATAAAATGATTCAGTAGTTTGCGTTCCAGGAGCGCTGTTTTGAATTTGCCTGGTTTGTCCTGGTACGTTGCCAGCTCTGCCGCTTCCACTTCAGCAGGATTATTGCAGACGATATATAAATGAAGCCCGCTCACGGACAGCGCTTTTTCATCTACATAAGGCTGTAACGATTCAACAATAAATTCAACAATGGTTTCCCTTAGCGCAGGGGTTGAAGGCATTGCCAGACCGGTTTTAAATATATTTTTCATGCCGTTTAATTTTAAAATGAACTGATATACGATCTTTTCTTTAGTATGGGTGCAATGGTATTGGCGACCAGTACCGCATTGGCAGAACTCTGCCCCGTCTCAATCCGGATACAGGTAACTGTGTAAGAATCTTTGCCGGGCACAGGTGCAAAAAATAGATACCAGCCATCAGATTGTTTCAGGCCTTTTACTATCCTTTCCGGAGTGCCTGTTTTACCCGCTACAATGGTATTGCGGATTTTTTGTTTGCCGGGCCGGCTGCTTTGGTCAATCATGTATTGTTTCAGCAGCCATGCATAAGCGGTATCGTTCGCCAGTTGAACAGGCTGTGTCGCGACTGGCTGCTGTCCTGCTTCCTTTAAAACATAACGTGATGGCATCAACGATCCTTTATTGGCAATGGCGCCGGCCATTCTTGCTACTGAAACAGGTGTTGCCGTAAGCACACTTTGCCCCCAGGCCAGCCCGGAAAAAAGGCTGCGGTAGCGCTTCGTTGTGTGCGCGTAATTGGGATTATTAAACGCCTTGCGATCATTGTTCAGCACATTTTGTCTCCATGCGCTCAAATCAGCCATTTCTTTTTTTGTATCTGCAGAACGTGTGTAATCATAACCGCCACGCTGGTTCAGGCGCATACCGGTAGATTGGTACAGGGCCGCCATCTGGTCTTCAAGGTTAAACTCGTTGGCCAGGCGTATGAAAAAGATATTGCTGGAGTTAACAATCGCCTCGTGCATATCTACAAAAGGAACTTTGGGAATAAAAGGCTCCTGTTCATTTTTGTTATCACGAAAAATTTCATCCCTGAAGATGTCTTTGTACTTTATTCCGGTAGCTGCCATTCCCATTTTGTTAAGCCCGGCCATGGCAGTTAATATTTTGATGGTTGATCCGGGCGCGGTTGCATAGGTCATTCCCAGATCCCGGTCTGTAACAGGGATGGTTAACTGATTTTTTTCCCTTTCTGTAAGTTCCATCAGTTCCGGCGATTGAAGATCGGGGAGGGGATTGAGCGCGGAAGCCAGTATATCGCCGGAGGCCGCGTCCAGTACCACTACCGCTATGCGCTTATTGTGAAAAAGGTTGTTATGTAATGAATCCTGCAGCTCTGTTTGCAGGGCCGCGTCCACACTCAAATGAATGTCGCGATCCTTATCCCGTATTTTCCGGATAGCATTGCCTGTGGTATCGATACCTTCCTTCAGCCCGTTTACCAGGTTGGCATAGTCATAGTGCAACAATTGACTGTTTTGCCAGAATGGTTTGGTAAAACGGTCCGGTTTGTATAATGCACGCACTGAATCTTCCGTTTGAACGGCAATCCCAAAACCTCTTAATGCGGTTAGATGCCGGGCCTCCGCAAAATAACCATTGCCCTGGCCCCAGAATAAACGGGTATTGTAATCGCCCGTCCAATAAAACATTTGTTCTCCAAATGGATAAAAGCGGCGCACCCTTTTTTGCATCAATGATTGCAACCTGCCCCTGCTAAGACCTGCGTGTTGCAATGAATCTATGTTTCGTACAATAGCACCGGTTTCGCTGGTTGCCAATACCAGCCCATTGCGATCGTATATATTGCCCGCCGCGAGCACACGCATCAGCTTGTCAATTCTTGGGTTATGGCTGTAAACAGGTAGGCCATTGCGCATTACCACGCGGGCCTGTTTTACCAGGTATTGGTCGCGGTCAATAACCTGCACAAACAATAATTTCACGGCCAGTACTACCATGCCCGTTAAAAAAAACAGGATGCCGGTGGTCAGCACAGGATCGTATTTTTTCTGGACATAATCCTGCTCTGCCCTTTGTCCTTCGCGTGCCGAAATACCCGCCACCAGCCCCATTGCTGCAATATTGATAATAAGAGAGATTTTACCATAGCTGAGAAAAGGCACCGCTACTCCTGTTAATGGCATCAGTCCTATGGAACCGGCCGCAATTAAAATGAATTGAACACCGGTAGCGATGGCGATGCCAGCGCATAAATAAAACGTAAATGGTTGACCCGATCGACGGGCATGTAAAAAGCTACGGTGTATTAAAATAGCAAAAAGAATAAATACCGATACCAGCCCGAGCCAGCCCAGTTCCTCACCAATACTGGGTAGGATCATATCCGTATGTGCTGCAGGCATGGTGTTGGAAAATCCGCGGCCAACACCCTGCCCGGAAAACCCGCCGGCCGACAGTGTCCAGTAGCTGTGCGCGAGATGATCTCCTCCATAGACATCGTTGTTCCATTGGCTTAACCAGATGGCTTTGCGTTCGCCTACCCGGTCTCCCACGCC
>Ga0157378_10000971_pt1 | contig 26260 bp, 18 predicted proteins | sample M65metaG_FD_115309 | JGI IMG/M metagenome (GOLD analysis project Ga0157378, IMG submission 115309) | Miscanthus rhizosphere microbial communities from Kellogg Biological Station, Michigan, USA - M6-5 metaG | ecosystem: Host-associated > Plants > Roots > Rhizosphere > Soil | place: USA: Michigan...
CGGCGCTGGCCTGCGGTAAGATGCAATCCACCCAGAGCAGCTGCGCGCACAGCAGAAAAGCCTCGTAGCACGCCGGAGCAGGCGGTCAGCGAATGGCGTGGAAATGAGACGGGGATCCTGTGGTGTGGAGTGGCTGAAAAAATGCCACACCCAGAAAGAAGTTTAGCTGCGATTTTACGGCGCGAGTGTCGCGCCTTTCGTTCTTCCCGTTGATCGTATTTTCGTCCCACAGGTTGGGTTCATAAGTTCAGCCGGGAAAGATTTTCTGCAGTAGCGCGTCTGTAGAGTTTTCGCGCAACGGATGGTTTCCTGCACCCACACTCGCCAAACGCATCGGCGTGCAACTCAGCGCTGGCCTGCCAAAACGTTCAAGCCTACTGAATCAGCAACCACATCCCTTCAGAACGCCGTTAGCTCCCTGAACCCTGGGGGGTGCAACATTGGAACTTTAATGAAACATGTATATTTTTCCCGTTCCTCGTATTCGATATATTCAGCGCCGGATGGTTCATTCGAAAGAATTGATTGAAAGCAGCCTGAAGTCTGCAATTTCGAACGGCGGGGGGATGTTTTTCGGGGCCGGAAATCGGAGTTGTGGCAGATTTGTGTTTCCCCCAGTAAAACAAGCCTGAGAAATGTTCCGAACGGGTTGCGCAGGATTCAATCACGGTGCGGAGACCCGGCATCTTGGGAATCTTGGGATGAACGCTAAAATGGCGAGGGGTGAAATGAAATCGAATCATTCACGGCGATTCAGAGTGACCCGAATTTTTCTCGGCGCGGCAATCGTATTCGCGCTCATGCTGGCCCGCAATGCTAAAGCGGGGGATGAGCACCAGTCACTGGTGACGGACTGGAGCCATCGGCACCTGATATATTCAGAACCGCGCTCCCAAATGAAGCGCTCTCAATTGTGGGCAGAAACGAGATATGTGCAGCACGTGAGACGGAAGAATGCCGAAAAAAGAGGCATCGGTCGGGATGAATGGCGATGGCACCATGCACCCGAGCATCCGAACCAACTCCAGGGGGACTGGAGCATGGACTTGGGAGCGGGGGCCACGGTGGGCGCGGGAAACTATCCGGCCAAATTTTCGTTTAACACGACTTCGGCAAACTGCGCCGTTGCACCTCAGCCGGATTTCGTGGTGTACAACACGGGGCTGACGGGATCGAGCACGCAAGCCACGATCGTAGCGTTTGACAATCTCTATACAAGTTGCGCGGGCGGCACTCCGCAAACCTATTGGGCGTACAACACGGGTTTGGGGGGAAAGGTGGTTACATCCCCGGTGCTCTCTTTCGACGGCTCGCAGGTGGCGTTTGTAGAGACCACCGGAAGCACAGCGACTCTGGTAATCCTAAGGTGGAAAGCAGGTACGGGCACGCTGGCGGCGCCCGTAACACCAACGACGGGTGCATGTACGGCACTGACGGCGCCGTGCCAGACGACCATTACTTTTTCGACGGTTAACGGCGACACGACTCCGACAGATGCCTTTTCATCGCCTTTCTATGTCTATGGGGCAGACGCGCTTTTTGTCGGAGACGACATGGGTTTTCTTCACAAATTTACCGGCGTCTTTCTGGGAACTCCCACGGAAACGGTATCCGCTGGCTTTTGGCCCGCAAGCCTGACAATCGGCGTTGCGGGAGACTCCGGCCATCTCAACAGCCCAGTATATGTCGATGGTGTTAACGAAGTTCTCGTAACCGGCAATGACGGACTTCTCTTTGCGGTGGACGCGACAGTCGGTGGTGTTTCGTCTGGCGGTGGGGCCAACGCCCTTGATCCAAAATTGGCAAGCCCCGGATTTGAAGATGGCCCGATCGTGGACGTGACTACAGGCAAGGTGTACCTCTTCACTAGGGCGTCGAGCGAGTTTATTACCCCATCCGACCCCCCATTTCACGGCACACCCGGCATTCCTAGCATATTTGAAGTCGATATCCCTGCCAATCCATTCGCCATTCATAGTGAGCCCTATATTCAAGCTATCATCTCAGACAACTTCAATGCGGGCACCGCCACCATATCGACAGTTCCGGTTGCGAACGACACCATCACCGTCGGACCCACATGGTCGGGAGGACCAGCACCCACGACGTATAAATTCGTGACCACTTTGGCGAGTGCTAACGATGTCCTCATCGTGGCAGGCAGCACCGCAAATACTGCACAGAACCTGCAGGCCGCCATCAATGCAAACTCAGGGCAGTGTTTCGCCTCTCCTTGCTTTGGGACTGGAACGATTGCGAATACTGGCGCTACGGCAGGGGCTGCCGGCAGCGTCGTCACCGTGACGGCCACTACTGTCGGCGGCAGCGGCGTTGCCTTTGCCACCACCAGCGGCGGAAGAATTACATTATCGTCGAGTACGGGTACGCTGGCTCCGCCATTCCCTTCGGCTATGTACAACGGAGCTTTTGACGACCTCTATAACGGCTCGGCGAACGGTACTGGATTTTTATATGCATGCGGTACCCACACCGTGGGCGCCAATACGTTCAATGCGATATGGTATACAGCAATTGACGCTGGCGTCATAGATACTGCTACGGTCCTCGGACCCACGATTACCACTGCCATCTCTTCCTGCTCGCCGATCACCGAGTTTAATAACGGGGCCAATGACAGAATTTTCTTGAGCGTCACGGGAAATCCAGTAACCGCCGCGCCGATAAACTGCACGGCTGGCACAGGTTGCATCATGTCCTTTCGAGTCGACAGCTTGTTGACCGGAGCATCCGGTACTTCTGCAACAGCGCCTGAGGCAGGGGGAACCAGCGGCATCGTTGTCGATAATTCATCAGCGGCCGGCGGAGCCTCGCAGGTTTACTTTACGCCGCTGGCGGATCAGCCTTGCGCGGGATCAGGTGGCGTAGGCACGGGCACGGGCGGTTGCGCAATTCAGGCGTCACAATCGGGATTAAATTAGCAAGCGCAGGAGGACGAGAATTGAACATGGACAAATCCGTTACAGACAAAGCGCGCGATACAGCACCTTCGCCTGCGAAGAAGCCTTACACGGCTCCTTCCTTTCGGTTCGAACCTGTTTTTGAGATTTCGGCACTGTCGTGCGGCAAGGTGCAAACGACGCAGGGAAGTTGCGCAGCCAGCAAGAAAGCCTCATAGCACGTCGGTTACGGCGCTCATGAAACGACAGTGAAAATGTGGCGGCAACCCTGCGTGCAGTCCGGGTGGAAACATTGTCCGCACATTCGGAGCACCCCGCCGTCGGGTTTTCACCACCTGAATGGCCCTTCCATCCATCTGGAAATCGAGTGGCACGCGCATTGCAGACCTCCGATTGCGCGACTCACTGTCATCTTCATCACGCCCATCCCAGCAGGGTCTCAAACCACAAGAATAACGGTCGTCTCATCGTCCACGGCTCGCCAGGCGGTAGCCCCTGCTCTGCTGGACTCACGCTGCTGCGGAAATCAGGGAGTGGGCACGACTGCCGCAACCTGCGTCGAATCCGCGCTTTCCACCCCAGCCGAGTTAACTGACGTAACTACGAAGTAGTACGTTTGCCCGGCCTGCACCGAGGAATCGTTGTACGAAGTCGAGGATACGAGCGCGGAATCCAGCTTGGAGTAAGGTCCGCCGGAAACCTGGGAGCGGTACACATTGTATCCTGCAACTGCAGAACTGCTGGGCGTCCAGGCCAGTGCTACGGAATGAGATCCTGCCGCAACTCCATCCCCTGTGACAGCGATTGTGGACGGCGAATTTGAGGCGTTGCTGGCCACAGTCACGCTGCCGGGCAAATTGCCGGTCACCGTGGGCGCAAACGTCTCGGTCAAAGTCGCCGCTTGCCCGGGTGCCAGAATCAAACCGGCCGAAACTCCACTAACCGAATATTGCGCCCCCGCAACGGTTACCTTGGACACGGTCACATTGGAATTTCCCGAATTCGTGAGTACGACGCTCAATTCGCTGCTCTTTCCAATCGCCACGCTTCCGAAATTCAAACTGGTAGTGCTCATGGTGAGAAAAGCGGATGCAGCCAGGCCGGTACCACTCAGTGCAATCGTGCTTGGCGTTCCGGAAACATCACTCACGACAGTTACGTTGCCCGACAAGGGCCCCGGCGTCTTGGGCGAAAAGACGACATTGAACGTAACTTGTTTCCCCGCCGCAACCGTGAGTGGAAGCGACATTCCCGTGATCGTCACGCCTGCTGCCGTGGTGCTGGCCTTGGTAATCGTAACGTTTGATGTGCCGTGATTTGTTACGGTGACCGACTGCGAGAGCGTGCCGCCCAAACCAACCGAGCCGAACTTGATGGCGTCGGGCGCGACCGAAAGTGTCGAGGATCCAGGGGTGGGGTTCTGGCTCGAACTATTCGGCGCGCCGGTTAGCCCGGTGCAACCTGAACTCGAAAGGATAGCTAGCAGAAAGAGAAAGAGAGCAGCACTCGAAATAAATTTCCGGTATACGAAACTCACTGTCATTACGAATCCCCCCACGCGACACCGAATCAATTGTTCGGTCCCAAGTTTTTGCAACGCTGTGATTGTGGTTGGGAGCTCGCAGAGGGGCCTACTGTCCGCACGTACAAGCGAAGGACAGGGTGCGAAACCTGAACTTATTCGAGGGGTAGTGGCGAGCCACCGCTGGTTGCGATTGCGGCTCGCCGAATGCAATCAACTGAGTGGAGGCTGTTTCTACGGCACACTCGCCGAAACTTCGCTCGAGAAGGCGCTCTCGACGCCATTGGAATCGACGGATGTAACCACGTAGAAGTAGGTTTGAGAAGCCTGAACCGTGGTGTCTGTGTAGGACGTTCCCGCGACGGGGCTGGAGTTCAGCTTCGAGTATGGCCCGCCACTCGCCGTCGCACTGTAAATGTTGTAGCCGGTGACCACCGACGTGCTTGCTGTCCAAGTGATAACAACCGAGTGCGACACCGTCTGCACGCCTGTGCCGGAAAGCGTAATAGTTGACGGCGAGTTGGTAGCGTTGCTGGTCACCGTGACGCTTCCTGGAAGGAGTCCCGCAGCAGACGGAGCGAAAGTGACGTTCAAGGTCGCGGTTTTGCCTGGAGCCACAATTTGCCCGGACTGAATGCCGCTGGCCGTGTATCCAGCGCCGGAAACGCTGACATTCGAGATCGTGACATTCGACGTGCCGCCGTTTGTAAAGGTAACGGGCAGGATGCTGTTGCTGCCGATGTTGACGTTCGAGAAGTTCAGGCTCGCCTGGCTGGCATTGAGGATTAATGTACCGGCGGCAGCCACTGTGAGCGTCGCGGCGTTGCTGGTGACGCTGCCCACACTGTTGGTGACCGTGACCGTAAACTGCGATCCGCTGTCGGCGGTTGTCGTCGCAGGAGTTGTGTAGGAGGACGACGTAGCGCCGCTTACGGCGACGCCACCCTTTTTCCATTGATACGTCAGGGTGCCCGACCCAGTGGCGGTAACGGTGAATGTCGCGGTCTGTCCGGCAGTCACGGAACGATTCGCTGGCTGCGCGGCGATCGATGGCGGTCCGCTGACCGTCAACGTGGCTGCGTTGCTCGTGGCGCTGCCGCCTGCTCCAGTAACTGTCACGGTGAATGCTGCGCCGTTGTCGGAGACCACTTCGGCAGGAGTCGTGTAAGAAGCGGACGTTGCGCCGCTGATCGCCACGCCGTTCTTTTTCCACTGATAGGTCAGCGTTCCCGCTCCCGTTGCGGCCACTGTAAATGTGGCGGTCTGCCCGGCATTAACCGCGCGACTTGCAGGTTGTGCAGTGATCGCAGTTGGAAGATTGACCGTCAGTATGGCCGCACTGCTGGCCGCGCTGGAAACGCTGTTGGTGACGGTTACAGTGAAGCTCGCATTGTTATCGGAAGACGTTGCGGCCGGCGTCGTATAGGAGGACGAGGTCGCGCCGCTGATGGCCGCCCCGTTTTTCTTCCATTGATAAGTGAGTGGCGCAGTGCCAGTGGCCGTTACGCTGAACGCAGCGACTTGTCCCACGCTGACAGTCCGATTTGCAGGCTGGGTGGTAATGGAAGGCGCTACGGCGCTTGCAGTGACAGTAAGAACCGCGGCATTGCTGGTCACGCTGCCGGTACTGTCAGTCACTACGACCGTAAATTTCGCGTTATTGTCCGCGGTCGTTGCGGCCGGAGTTGCGTAGGATGCTGCTGTTGCTCCAGAGATTGTGGTTCCGTTCTTTTTCCACTGATAGGTAATGGTGCCCGTGCCCTTGGCCACAACCGAGAAATCCGCAGCCTGTCCGATCTTAACGCTTTGATTTTCCGGTTGCGTACTAATTGTCAGCAATGCCTTGCCGGTTCCGGTCAGGGGGACATCCAACGGCGAATTGGTGGCATCACTGAGAATTGAAATACTGCCGGAAACAGCCCCGGCGGTCTTGGGAGCAAATTCAATCTGGAAAGCGTGCGACTGTCCGGCGGCGATCGAAACGCCAGACATTGAGCCCACCATGGTGAAGCCGGCGCCCGTGACGGTCGCCTGTGAAATCGTGATCGTGGCCGTGCCGGTGTTGCTCAACGTGAGAGTTTTCGGACTGGATGCTCCGGTACCCACACTTCCAAAATCCAGAGTCGCGGCACTTGCTGCGAGCGTTCCCAAAGAGGTCGCGTTCTCTGCGGATGTTCCGGCGCCCGTCAGACCCACGCATCCAGAAAGCGACAGGACCGCGAAGGCTGCAAGAATCAGGGCGATTGGGCCGAGTAGTGTCCGGCGGTGGAGGTTTGCGTGGGCGCGAGAAACAAAATTTGTATGTGAATTCATGACAAAGCGAGATTAGGTTTGACATTGCAAAGCCTTCTACTGGTCCGCGGAACTAACGTGGGACAGTCCATGCACGCTGTCCGGACGAACAGCCGAACAATATTCGCGGCACACTGGTACAGCTGGCCGCGCCAACGAAGTGAGTGTGGTTACAGCAGATGCGGAAAATGTATTGCGGAAAGTTGATGCGGTAGAAACCCGGTGAATACCGTCTTCCCGGAGGATCAGATACGCTGTGCTAGACTCAGGAACGTTGAGGTTGTGGGATGCAATGCGCTGATCATGAGAACCCGGGAACTTTCACACCGACAAGCCAGCGCTGAATGGTCCAATCGAATATTTATCCTTTCCGTTATCGGAATTATTTATCTGACTATTTTTCCTTTCCGATTCGATTTTGCGGCGCCGCACGAATATCACACTTCTCCCTTTTTTCTGGGGACCTCCACGAAGCCGTCGCACTACATCGGTATGGATTTTTTCCTGAACGTCCTGCTATTTGTCCCGTTCGGGTTCGGCATTTGCGCTCAAGTGCGGAAGCGATGCGGCGGAGTGTGGACTTCGCTTCTTCTGGCGTTGCTCCTCGGTGCATTCACGACTTACTCGGTGGAATTACTGCAGCTATATATCCCCTCGCGCGATTCTGGCTGGCTGGACGTGTTTTCCAACACGCTGGGATCCGTCACGGGGTTCTCTGTGTTTGAGTTTTGCAGCGACGCCATACTCCCATGGTTTTCCATCGGCGAAGACACTCTTGCGCGCTGGATCTCGCCGCGGCGTACCGCCATGGTCCTGCTGGCCTACTTTGCGATTTGCTTCGGCATTTCAGCCCTTCTGCAAAAAGAAGCAAGACTGAGCAACTGGGATCCCGAAAGTTTTCTGGTCGTGGGAAATGATGTCTCGGGCAATAACCCGTGGACAGGAAGAATCTTTGGCTTGCAAATCTGGAATCGGGCTCTTCCGGATGCAACCGTGCGGCAGATTGCAGGGCAGCAACCGGCGGACGATGCGCGGACGGGCCTGCTCGCATCATATGATTTCACGGGCCAACCTCCCTATCTGGATAAAAATAATTTTTTACCAGCGATCCAATGGACTCCCCAACAACCGCACTTCACAGCCGGCCACACTCCTGAATTGAACGGCACTTCCTGGTTGAGCACTGGAGTGCCGGTCGAAAATCTCATGGAGCAGATCACGAAGGCTAGCCAATTCACGGTCCATCTGACCTGCGAGACCTCGACTCAGGACGTCAACGGTCGCATCATCTCCTTCTCAAGATCGGCCGGGAATGTGAATTTCCTGCTGCGGCAGGAAGGTCGCTCCCTCGTGTTTCATCTGCGCAATCCGCTGTCGGCCTCGCGCTTTTTTCTTTCCTGGTACGTGCACGGCGCCTTAGAACCCGGGAAGGTGATGGATATCGTGGCCTCCTATGACGGATCAGATGCCTTTCTCTACCTGGATGGAAAACGCGTGCCACAAAATTACCGATTTGGCCCAGGGGCCGGCGTCGCGCACCATTTTTCGTTGGCACAAACGGAAGTGCTGGACGGCTACATTACAGTGTATGAAACCGTGATTTTTGCGCCGGCGGGATTGTTGATCGGTATTGCCGCCAGAAAGTGGTACGCGACGGGAAGTGCTGGCCGCTGGACTCTCATCCTATGCTGGCTGGCTCCGGCGGTCTTGCTCGAGATTTTGCTGATGGGAGTGAGCGGCCGAAGACTGTGGATTGAAGATATTGTGTATTCGGTGATTTTCGGGCTGGCCGGGATGCTGCTGGTCAATGCCGATCCGCGCACCAAAAATTACTCTCAAGGCTGCTGATTCTTTCGGCGAAATTGAGGTGGATCCGCGAGTCGCTCCACACGTTGCAGGCTGCGGAGAAACTCAAAACGCCGAGATTTTGAGCGGAGTGAAGAAAATCTCTTTATTTGTTTTCTCATCCTTAAATCGAAGAGAGATTTCTTCGCTTCGCTCAGAATGACAGAACAAGTCATTTTTTCCGCAGCCTGTTTAGCTCACGGCCGCCGCGGACATTCCCCACTTGTGACGGATTGAGGCATCCAGCCTGCGAAACACGAGGCTATCTACGACGTATCCAAGCAGGGCGATGAGAATCATGACTGCAACCACCAAGTTGATATCACTGAAATCACGCCCAGCCATAAGAAGCTGACCGAGACCCAGCGAAATGTAAATCATTTCGCCGGTAATCAGTGAGCGCCAGGCAAAAGCCCATCCCTGTCTTAAACCATCCAGTAGATAAGGCAAGCTCGCAGGCAACAGCACGTGCCAGAACATCTGCGGTCCCTTTGCGCCCAGGTTACGGCCGGCCATCGACAGAATACGCGGCACATTGTCAAAGCCTGCTTTAGTCGATTGTGTCACGGCCAACAGAGAACCTGTAATCGTGACGAAAATAATCGCGGTCTCGGTCAAGCCAAACCAGAGCAACGCAAGCGGAACCCAGCAGGCGCTTGGAAGGCTTTGTAGGCTGAGGATCACGCGTCCAAGGGTATCTTCCAGGAATCGACTGGCGGCAAGCGCGATCCCCAGCAGAATTCCGAGAAAAACGGAAATGACATAGCCGATCACAACCCGGCGCAGACTCACTCCGATGCCGATCCAGAAGCTGTGATCTTTGAATCCGTAGTACAGCGACGCGGCCACGCCCGCCGGGGTGGGAAACAAATAGGGCGGCCAGATTTTTGCGAGCGCCAGTGCTTCCCAGATGATGAGAACGCCCGCGGCAAAAATGATCTGATTAACGCTTTTCTTCACGGGAATACTCCGCATTAAAGGAACGGTCGATTTCTTCGCGCAATTGACTGAGAATTTCCTTGGACATTTTGGCTACATCGGAATCTTCCACGTGTCTTGGGCGCTTGAGATCGACGGTGAACTGTTGCTTGATGCGGCCCGGCCGGAAACTCATCAGCAGCACGCGATCGCCGAGGCGCACGGCTTCGCGGACGTTGTGCGTGACGAACACGATGGTCGGCGCTGTTTCCTTCCAGATGCGTTCGAGTTCATCGTGCAGCATGTCGCGCGTCTGCGCGTCCAGAGCCGCGAACGGCTCATCCATCAACAGAATTTTTGGCCGCAGCGCGAGCGATCGCGCCAGCGCCACGCGCTGCCTCATGCCGCCGGACAGCTGGTGAATGTAGTGATCCTCAAAATGGGACAGATGCACCATACGCAAAAAAAATCGGGCGCGCTCCGTTCTTTCGTTCTTGGGAACGCCGGCCATTTTAAGGCCGAACTCCGCGTTTTGGCGCACGGTCAGCCACGGAAATAATCCCAGTTCCTGAAACAGCAGAATTCGATCCGTTCCAGGCCCGGTAACGGGACTTCCATCGACCGTGATTTCTCCCGTGGTGGGCCGGTCCAGCCCCGCCACAAGGTGCAGGAGTGTGGATTTCCCGCAGCCGGAGGGACCGACGATGCAGACAAATTCGCCCTGCTCGATTTCGAGATCGATATTTTGCAGCGCGGGGGTAAAGGAACCTCTGGAGTTGGCGTAGCTGCGGAAGACGCCGCTCAGCGCAATGCTTTCCTTTCGCGCGGGTTGCGCAGGCTGCCGGAAATCGGGGTCCACGGATTCCTTTTTGCCGCTCTTGAGCGGCTGAGGCGGCTCTTCGATTTCGGCCGGCGGCCGGCCAGGATCACTCGAGCGGCTGAACAAATCCAGAACGTAATGTGTCATTGTACTGGTCTCGCCTTCTTTTCGCGTAGGACTTCGTTCAGAAGCGTCAGATCGTACAGGCCGGAAATATCCGGCGGTGTTCTTCCCAGAAAACCTTCGTCGAAGGCCTGCTGCGTGGATTTCTGGAGCGCCGAGTGAATAGGATCGTAGGTCACGGCCATGCGGGAAAATGCGTCGTCGAGAACTTCCGTCGAGAGGGGTTTCCCTGTTTCTTTCTGCAGCTCTTGATTCAGGATTTGCTTGGCCGGCGCGGGATTCTTACTGATCCACTCCGTGAGCTCCACATGACCGCGCAAAAAATTCTTCACCACGTCGGGGTGCTCCTTCAAAAATTTGGGACGGACAATCAGGTCGGTGATGACGAACTCGCGGTTGGGCCAGAGGTCGCGCTCGTCGAGGAAAATGCGTCCACCGGCATCATGCACAAGCCGTGCAGCCCAGGGCTCAGGGGCCCAGGCCGCATCCAGCTGTCCCTTCAGGAAAAGTGTGAACTGGTCGGCATTGGTGATGGGCAGGATCTGAACGTCGCCGCCCTTCTCGCGCGGCTTGAGGCCGTTGGCGCGCAGCCACGCGCGCAGAGCTACATCCTGGGTGTTACCCTGCTGCGGCGTGGCAACTTTTTTGCCGTGAAAATCCGCGACCTTCTGAATCCCCGAGCCTTGCCTCACAACGAGCGAGGCGCCACCGCTGGCGGCTCCCGCGATCACGCGAACGGCGTCTCCCTGCGAACGCACATATCCCGTCACCGTGGGATTCGGCCCCACATATGCCACATCGATCGCATTGGCAAAGATTGCCTCAATCGCGGCCGGACCAGCGTTGAACGCCTTCCACTCGATCTGCACCCCTGGACCAACGGCTTTCTCAAACTGGCCGCCTGCGCGTCCCACGAGGGCCTGAGCGTGCGTGATGTTGGTGAAATATCCCACCCGGACGACCACCGGTTTCTGCTGGGATCGGCTTTGGCAAACGCAAATCAGAAGCAACGCGATGAGAGCGCCGAACCTGACCGTCATCTTCATTTTGCGGTGCCGTGACCTGAAATTCATCGTTGCCACCTGTGTGCTCTTGCTTTCGTAACTGCTTCGCTTCCCACCCCGGGTTATTTCGGATTTTCTTGGGCCCAAAAGAAAAATCCCACCGCCAGAGTTCTTCCGGCGGTGGGATTCTAGAATGGCTCGTTATGATTCTAGAGTATTGGGTTCCCGGCGCCAGAAGACGCAGACATACAGCAGGTACAACAGAGGCAAGCCTGCTTGGTCTTCTGGACGTGAGAAATCATGTGTTGAAGATACAGGGAGTTAGGGCCGAAGTCAATGAGGCAATGACTCGGTAAATGGAAGAAAGGCGTGGCTTTGGTAGGACGGGCTTCGGCCGGTCCTACGGGGTAACGTCGGCACCATGCACGAAAAACAGTTCGGGCAACCAAGATTTTACTCGGCGGCCACCCCACCGCGAGAATCAGGAGAGAGTCTGATCCTGACTGCGAAGTTTCTCTGCGACTCCTGCGATCGTGGGAGCTTCCAGGAACTCTGCGAGTGATAGATTCACTCCGAATTTTTCCTCGATCTGCGACACAGCTTTCATCGCCATCAGCGAGTGCCCGCCGAAGTCGAAGAAATCATCGTGAATCCCAATTCGCTCCAACTTCATCAAGCTGGTCCAAATGTCGGCGATCGCTTTTTCGGTTTCCGTGCGCGGAGCGGCGAAATCCTTCCCTTCCGTGGCGCCCCCGTAAGTTGGCGCCGGCAAAGCCTTTCGGTCGACCTTGCCATTCGTGGTGAGAGGGATGGACTCGAGAAAAACAAAGTGAGCGGGCGCCATGTACTCCGGCAGCTTTTGCTTCACGAATTGCTGCAGATCTTCGGCGGAGGGCGATGCGCCTTCACGCGGGACCACATAACCGACGAGTTGCTTATTGCCGGGCTCGTCTTCCCGCACCAGAACGGCGCAGGATTTTACTCCCGGAGCGCTGGCCAGCGTTGCCTCGATCTCTCCCAGTTCAATGCGGTAGCCGCGAACTTTCACCTGATTGTCTACACGGCCGAAATATTCGAGTACTCCATCTTTGCGGTAGCGGGCCAGATCTCCGGTTTTGTACAGGCGCGCGCCGCTTTGGGTGGAAAATGGATCGGCAATAAATCTTTCCCTGGTCAGTTCCGGCCTGTTCAGGTATCCGCGCGCAACACCAGCGCCACCGATGTAAAGCTCACCGATCACACCGACCGGCACCGGATTCATATAACGGTCCAGAATGTACAGCTGCGTATTGGCAATGGGACGGCCGATGGGTACGGAGCCGGTTACCGGATCGTTTGCGCCAACTTCGTACGTGCAGCAGCCCACCACTGTTTCCGTCGGACCGTACTCATTGATCAAACGCGTGGAAGGGGCGAACTTTCTCCATAGAACCAGGCTTTCGGCCACCAGGTTCTCGCCGCCGATGACAAACACCTTCGTGCTGCCCGCGGCTTCTTCTGAACTGATCTGCTGATTGAGAAGCTCCAGGTGGGCTGGCGTGATTTTAACGAGGCTGCGGTCTATGCCTTTCTTCAATGCTTTCACCAGGCTTTGCCCGCCCACATCTTCCGGCAGAATTTCGACAAATCCCCCGACGAGCAATGGGGGATACAGACCCGTGACCGTCAAGTCAAAGGAAGTTGAAGTGTGTACCGGAACTGATCCGCCTTCCTGAACCGAATATGTCTTGATAGCCCAGGTGAGATAATTCACCAATCCGCCCTGCAGAACCATCACTCCCTTGGGCGTCCCCGTCGATCCCGATGTGTACATCACATAAGCAAGGTTCGCGGGAGTCGCCGCGGGCTGTAGATTGGTGCTGCTTTCCTGGGAGATGGCCGTCCAGTCGGAGTCCATGCAGATGACTTCGTTGCTCGTGGATGCAAACAATTGTTTATGCTTGCTGTCTGTCAGCAGAACTTTAGCCGCCGAATCCTTCACCATGAACGCCAGACGGTCCGTGGGATAGGCGGGATCCAGAGGTACGTACGCGCCGCCGGCTTTCCAGATGCCCAGCAGCGAAACCAGCACTTCCGGAGAGCGTTCCAGGCACACGCCTACCAGAACATCAGGGCCAACGCCACGCTTCCGAAGATAATTCGCCACCTGGTTAGCGCGCTCATTCAGTTCTCGGTAGGTCAGTCGGCGCTCTTCAAAAACAACGGCATGGGATTCAGGGTGCAGGGACACTTGCTGTTCGAACAATTGGTGCACACAACCCTGAGGGAATTCCGCACGCGTAGCGTTCCATTCGTACAAGATTTGAGTGACTTCGCACTCGGTGAGCATCGGCAACTCAGCGATGCTCTGATGCTGGTTGAGGGCGATAGATGTCAAAAGTGTTTCGAAATGTCCGCACATGCGCTGAATGGTGTGGGCTTCGAAAATATCCGTGGAATACTCAATCGTTCCCTGGAGGCAATTTCCGATTTCGGAGAGGGTCAGTGTCAGATCATATCCCGGGGTTTCTGCCTTCGCCGGCCCACTACCATTGCGATTGGATCCCTGTGACGCTTTCTCTGCGTTGTTGACCGCGAACATCACCTGAACGACCGGAGCATGGCTCGGATCGCGCTCCGGAGCTAGTTCGGCGACGATCTGCTCAAAGGGAAGATCCGAATGGGCATAAGCACCGGAGGTCCGTTCCCGCATTTGTTGCAGTAGAGCGCGGAAATTCAAATGCTCATTAAACTGTGCGCGCAAGACGACGGTATTGGGAAATCGTCCGAGAGCCGGGGTGCCGATCAGAATATCGTCCTGACCCGTGTAGCGGTGCAGCAGGGCCATGAAAGCAGCGCCCAAGGTCATGAACAGGGTCGCTTCCTCCTGCTGACTGACGCCCTTAAGTTGGCTCAGCAGCTCCTGAGATAGCTCGACGGTCTCGGTCGCCACGCTAAAGCTCTGCACGGCAGGGCGCGACTTATCAGTGGGCAGTTCGAGTTTCGTCGGGGCCCCTGCCAGTCCTTCCTTCCAATACGCGAGCTGATCGTGCACGACATCTTCCTGTATGTTCATCGATACCCCGTCGCTTCCTTCTAATTTTATCGGCACCGGCGCAAATGCGCCCTGCTCGGGCTGTTGTGGCTCCCTTACCTTAGGAGCCGTTCATAATACGGAAATACAGAGAGGCGCGTTGGCCCCTACGACTGGTAATGCTGGCAATTGAACTGCCAGCGATAGATTCGATCTAACTGTATTAGTTGCTGTTGCTTAGGTAGATTTCCAAGGCTCATAATGGAAATTGGTAGCCAACAATGGTAAGAAAAATACTACTTTTTGTCCTGATTTGGCCTGAAAACGACGAGACGCCATTGCTCGCTAAATGGAGGTTCAACATTTTCAAGCGCGGATTCCATGGGGTGGTCCGGTCGCTGACGTGCTTGGTGCACAACGGACACAGGCGCAAGTGTCTGTGCTGGCGGGAAGCGGAAGGATGGAAGTTTAGGTTAAACGGTTAGTATTCAAATTGGAACGCATAGATAATTTCAAGAGACGTGGGGATCCGCCAAAGGCTCACAATATAAAGCTAGGCTAGAAGTAGTTGGCGGCTGTGGAGATCGAATCGGAGCGCATCGCCTCATAGATGCCCCAGTAAGTTTGTCGCAGCCAACGTAGCTTGAATTTCATGAATTTAATGTTGGAATAGCTTTCCCGTCTGTGTTTTGCGGGCAAGCCAGAGAGTATCGATCGGCGTTTTCTATTTCGAAATGGAGCGGTCCATATGTGTGGGATTCTCGCTATTCTTAACCTCAACCCGGTTCGGCCAATTAATACCGAGTTGCGGACCCAAGCTTTAACGATGGTAAAGAAGATCCGCCATCGGGGACCCGACTGGAGCGGCACTTACAGCGACGAGCGGGCTATGATCTGCCACGAACGGCTTTCCATCGTCGATGTGGAGCACGGCGCTCAGCCTCTGATCGATCGCCAGAATGGTAATGTGCTGGCGGTCAACGGCGAAATTTACAATCATAAGGATTTGCGCGAGCAGCTGAGACAGCCCCACGATTTCCAAACCGCGTCGGATTGCGAAGTGCTCCTGTATCTTTACTCCGAAGGGAACCCCAAAGAGTTTTTGAACCGCATCAACGGAATATTTGCGTTCGTCATCTATGACCCTAAACGCAAAACATTCCTGATCGCGCGCGATCCAATTGGCGTGAACCCGCTTTATGTGGGATGGGACCGGCACGAAAATCTTTACGTGGCCTCGGAGATGAAGTCGCTCGCCGGAGTTTGCGAGCGCATTCAGGAATTTCCGCCAGGGCACTTCTACCTCGGCCATGAACCGGAAAAAGGTTTTCAGAGATACTACGAGCCCAAATGGGCCGAACCGGGTTTCGTGCCTTCCGAGCCTTATGATCCGGCGAAATTGCGCACCGCTCTGGAGGCGGCCGTGCACCGCCAACTCATGAGCGACGTGCCGTACGGCGTGCTGATTTCCGGAGGGATTGACTCCTCGATTGTTGCGGCGGTCGCTGCAAAGTTCAGCGCGCGGCGCGTCGACGAAAACGATCTTTCGCCTGCCTGGTGGCCTCGGTTGCACTCGTTCGCCATTGGACTGGAAGGCGCCCCGGATCTTCTGCCCGCGAAGACTGTGGCGGACCACATCGGTTCGGTGCATCACGAGATTCATTTCACCGTGCAAGAGGGGCTGGACGCGTTATCGGACGTCATCTATCAACTGGAATCCTTTGACATCACCAGTATTCGCGCAACCACGCCAATGTACCTGCTAATGCGCAAAATCCGAACGATGGGCATCAAGATGGTTCTGTCCGGCGAAGGCGCGGACGAAATTTTCGGAGGATATCTCTACTTCCACAAGGCTCCGAACGGCACGGAGCTACACGAGGAAACCGTTCGAAAACTCCAGAAGCTGCACCTCTACGATTGCGCACGCGCGAATAAAGCCAGCGCCGCATGGGGCGTTGAGGCTCGCGTGCCCTTTCTGGACCGTGAATTTCTGGATGTGGCCATGATGCTGGACCCGGACGTAAAACTGCCTAGAAACGCAAAACACACCCGGGCCATTGAGAAGTGGCCACTTCGAAAAGCATTTGAGGGTTACATTCCGGATTCCGTGTTGTGGCGGCAGAAGGAGCAGTTTTCCGACGGCGTCGGATACAGCTGGATCAATGGGCTGAAGGCCACCGCGGAGCGCGAAATCACGGACGGCATGATGCGCGGAGCGGCCGAGCGCTTTCCGGTGAAGACTCCGGAGACCAAGGAAGCCTATTTTTACCGCCAGATTTTCGAGACCCATTTCCCCTGGGCCACCGCTATCAATTGCGTACCTTGGGAACGCAGCATCGCCTGCAGCACAGCCACAGCGCTCAAGTGGGACGCGGCATTCCAGAATAACGCGGATCCTTCCGGGCGAGCCATCCTGGACGTGCATACGGAAGCCTATGAAGTCCCCACAAAAGTCTAGCGGCGAAATCGAGCCTCCCGGGGCCTGAATCACAAATCGGCGAGATCCAATCCCTGGCGTTGCCGTTTGTAGATCCGTTGTTCGCCCCAATCATCCCTAGGCATCCAGGAATGTACCGGATGTTCCCCCGCCTCATGCTCGTAACGAAACACGGGCGTTTGATTCTCGGGCAGACTGCTGGTGAATTCATTTTTCGCGGGATAACATTCTAGTTCAACATGCCCAACTACGAATCACCATGGATGAATGAAGACCTGCGGATGTATCGCAAGGCTCTCCGCGAATTTATTGAAGAAGAATTTGTACCGAGGCAGGCCAAATGGCGCGCCGAGCACCGGCCAAGTGCGCAGGATTGGAAGCAAGCGGGCGCGACCGGGCTGCTGCTTCCTGACGTTCCCGAGGAGTATGGCGGCGGTGGCGGCAATTTCGCCCATCAGGCCGTGGTGACGGAAGAATTGGGGCGAGCCGGAGTGAACTTCGGTTGCGGAGTTCAGAGTATCGTCTCGCACTATATCGCCCATTACGGCAACGAAGAGCAAAAGAAGAAATGGCTACCGGCAATGGCGCAAGGTGAACTGGTTGGAGCGATCGCCATGACCGAGCCGTCGGCCGGCTCTGACTTGCAAGCAATCAAGACCAGCGCGCGCCGCGAAGGAAATGAATACGTCATCAGCGGCTCCAAGACATTCATCACCAATGGCGGGCTCGCCAATCTGATCTGCGTCGCGGCAAAAACCAATCCCAATGTGGCGCCGTTCCGCGGCATCTCCATGATTGTCGTGGAGACCCAAAATCTCAAGGGGTACCGAGTCGGCAAATCGCTTGAAAAAATCGGCATGCATGAAATCGACACGTGTGAACTTTTCTTCGACGATGTACGCGTGCCTGCCGGGAATTTGCTGGGCAAGAGTGAAGGGGCGGGATTTGCCCAGATGATGGATCAGTTGCGCTACGAGCGCCTGATGATCGGCGTAGGCGCGATCGCGACCATCGAACGGGCGCTGGCCATCACCATAAAATATGCGAAAGAGCGTAAGGCCTTCGGCCAGACGCTCTTGGAATTTCAGAATGCGCGCTTCAAGCTGGCACAGTGCAAAACGGAAGCGCAAATCGGTCGCGTGTTCGTCGACAATTGCATCCTGCGAATGATCGACGGCAAGCTGGACCCGGTGACCGCCGCCATGGCGAAATACTGGCTCACTGAGTGCCAGTGCCGCATCGTGGATGAGTGCGTGCAGTTGCACGGCGGCTACGGCTATATGACCGAATACCCGATCGCCCAGATGTGGATGGATAGCCGCGTCCAACGCATCTATGCCGGAAGCAATGAAATTCTAGTGGAACTGATCGGCTCGTCACTCTGAGGTTCTGGCGCCGCGGCGCTCGTCTCGTTGAACGTATACCGTAAAATTTTTTCTCGGCCTGCCTGCCGCTTCCTGTTTTCAGTAGCGCGGGCTTCGGCCTGCGGGGGTTAGTCCTTGCGAGGACGAAAACCCACAGGCTGAACACATTGCGGAAACAATGTCTTGTTTTGTCATTCTGAGCGAAGCGAAGAATCTCTCTTCGATTTACGTATAAGAGAACAAACAAAGAGAGATTCTTCGCTTCGCTCAGAATGACAGCGTTGTGAGTTTTTCCGCAGCCTGTGAAGCCGACGCTACTCAAGCGCCTTGTCACCAATCGCGTTGCGGCGGTCATTCCCCTGAGAGGCAGTGACCGCTAACAGCTCGCAGGCCGCCGGGCGACGATTTCAGCGACCGCACGGCGGTGCGCGGGGTCGTTTGCTTTTCCTTCCCGAAGATGGAGAATTTCCCAGCCGTTGAAGTATTTTTCCAGATGGCCGGGTCGCAAACGAAAAGGCCCGTCTCCTTCGCCTGGTTCGTTAAGGTGCACGATGGATATCAGGATGCCGCCGGGCGCAACTCCACGCTTGGCGGGCTCGAAGAGTTCCCGCTGCAAGTAGTAGAGTTTTAGAATCAGGTCCCAACGGGACGGTTCGATGTTGAATTCATCTTTCTCCAGGTCGGCCACGACCGCGGCGATCTTCAATCCTTGATTCGAAGCGCGACTGCGCAAAAATTCGATCGCCGTCTCCGCCCCATCCACGGCGGTGACTTCCCAACCTTGCTGCGCAAGCCATAGCGCGTTTCGCCCGGCTCCGCATGCAAGATCAAGCGCTCGCCCCGGTTTGAGCGACGCCGCGGTTTCGATCAATAGTGGCGTTGGACCAGCCTCCAGGTCGGAGGCCGCATGCTCGCGAAGTCTGTAGCGCTTGTCCCAGTCGCGGACTTCCATACGGATATTGTTTCCGGGCTGGCCGATGATTGCAAGGCACGGATCGAATCAGAGGGCCGCCGGAAATTCAATAAAACCGAGCGTGAGGCTTGGTCCACGCGATACAAAATTCCGCAGGCTGAACAGGCTGCGGAAAAACTCAAAACGTTGTCATTCTGAGCAAAGCGAAGAATCTCTCCTTCTTTGTTTTCTTATACTTAAATCGAAGAGAGATTCTTCGCTTCGCTCAGAATGACAGAGCAAAGCATTTTTTCCGCAGGGTGTGAAGCCCGCGCTCCTTGCGGCCGGTCTCTGGCCCAAGGACCGCTAGGATCATTGCGCGATGTGGCAGTATAATCCGCCAGTTCTCAGAGCTCTGGTACACAAACAATTCTGTTTCCGGATCGCCGATCGGGTTCCTCTATCTATGCACACGCGCCGAATTCAAATTGGGCTTCTCCTGATGGCTGAATTTTTTGTTACGGGGATGAATTGGGAGAAGGCCATGGCACAAGACCGCGGTCAAGGACGTTCGATGGTGATTTCGCAAGGCGGGATTGTGGCCACGGAATCTCCGCTGGCGTCGAAAGCGGGTGCGACCATCCTGGAGCGCGGAGGAAATGCGGTGGACGCGGCGATTGCGGCGCACGCCGTCATGACCGTGGTGGCTCCGGTGTGGAACGGAATCGGCGGAGATTTGTTCGCAATCGTGTATGACGCGAAGAGCGGAAAATATTACGGGTTGAACGCCAGTGGCTGGGCGCCTGCCGCGCAGTCAGCCGAGCGGCTCCGGCAGAAGGGGCTGCGTGAGATGCCGGCGCGGGGGATTGAGCCGGTCACCGTGCCTGGTTCAGTGGATGGCTGGCAGAAATTGCTGGATCGATTTGGCAAAAAGAAAATGAATGAAGTGCTGGCGCCGGCGATTCAGATCGCCGAGGACGGCTATCCCGTGACCGAGTGGATCGCACAACACTTCACAACAAACGTGGATCTGCTGCGTGGTAACGAGGATGCCGCGAAGACGTTTCTGATTTCCGATCGCGCTCCGCGCCTCGGCGAGGTGATGCACAATCCCGACCTGGCGTGGTCGCTGCGACAAATCGCGCAGGGCGGCCGGGACGCGTTCTATAAAGGGGAAATCACCAAGCGCATTCTGGCGCTTTCCGCGCGTCACGGCGGCACCCTGGCGGCGAAGGATTTTTCCGAGTATTCCAGCGAATGGTCCGAGCCGATATCGACCACCTATCGCGGCTGGACGGTTTACGAAATGCCGCCCAATGTCCAGGGCATCGGCGCGCTGGAAATGCTGAATCTGATGGAGCAATTTGACCTGCGTTCCTACGGGCTCAATTCGACGCGCGCGCTGCACGTGCAGATTGAAGCCAAAAAGCTCGCTTACGCAGACGTGCTCCGCTACATTGCAGATCCAAAAACGGCGAAAATACCGGTCAGCGAAATGCTGTCCAAGGAATATGCTGCTGAACGCTCAAAACTAATCGACATGCAGCACGCCAATTGCGAAGTGGGAGCGGGCACGCCGGTACCATCCGGCGGTGACACGACGTATTTGAGCGTCGTCGACCGAGAAGGCAATATGGTTTCGTTTATTGAATCGAACTATTCGGAATTCGGCTCTGGGCTGGTCGCGGACGGCACGGGATTCGTGCTGCACAATCGTGGCGCGCTCTTCAGCCTGGATCCGGCGTCACCGAATCTGATTGCCCCGCACAAGCGGCCTCTGCACACGATTATTCCGGCGTTCATGGAGAAGGACCAGATTCGCATCGCGTTTGGCATCATGGGCGGATGGAACCAGGCGCAGGCTCACGCGCAATTTGTTTCACACGTGGTGGACTTCGGGCAGAACATTCAGGCGGCGCTGGAGACGGCGAGATTCACGAAGCTGACGTTTACGGGTTGCGACGTCCGGCTCGAAAACCGCTTGCCGGGAAATGTGAAGGCTGAGCTCGAAGCCAAAGGGCACAAACTGACGATGCACAATGGCTTTTCGGATGCGTTCGGAGGCGGGCAAGCGGTGATGCGCGATTATGCATCTGGAGTGAATTACGGCGCGTCTGATCCGCGAAAAGATGGCGCGGCGATTCCGGAACTGCCGATTAAGAACTGGCCATAATAGTTTGCGAATCCTTTACGCGTAGCTACTACGTGACTGCGTTTCAGCCGTGGGGGCATGACATGTCTCGTGCCTCTGCGATTTACGAGCGGGTAATCGGTTTCGCGGCTTCCCTTCCGGCGACGCGGCCAAAGGTTAGTGATCTTGCCAGGCCATGCTGGTTAAATCCGCCCGCCGATTCTCCTGCGCAATACAGCCCCGGAATTACCTGGCCCGATAGATCGATCACCTGCGCCTTGCCATTGATGCGCACCCCGGAAAGGCAATCGTGAACGCATGGCGTGGACCACGCCGCATAGAACGGCGGCGTTTGAATTTTGAACTGCGGCTTCGGCTTCTTGAAATCTTCATCCGCGCCGCGATCGACGAAAGAATTGTACCGGGCGACCGTTTCCTCAAGCGTCGCGCCCGACATCGGCTCCTTCTGATACTTGCTGACGATTTTCCCGCCGAGTTCGCGTAAAGTTCCGGCACTGAAAAACCAGCCGTCGGGATCGACGTATGGCGGAGCGACTGTCCAACTCTCGCGCTTCACGGCGTCCGCGTCAAAGATGGCCCAGATCGGACCGCCTCCTTCCGCTTTATTGCCGCTCTGTTCGAGGCACGGATTCCACCAGTCAAAACCCGTCGCGAGTTCATTCACAAAACGGCGGCCGAATTGATTCACCTGAATGAGATTCTGATAGTCCGCCACCTGCAAGCCGATCGCCCGAGCGAGGGCCTTGATGGGGCTGTTTTTCAATTCGTCGGGCCGCTCCCCACCTCCGTGGGGATAGCCATACTGATTGCCAATGACGTACGGCTTCTCAAAAATGTGTGAGCGGGCTTTCGTCTCGACGGTTTGGCTTGCGGCTCCCCACAACGAGGCGCCCACCTGCATCGCGGCAATTTCTCCGTCTCCCGATTGGCGCGAATACGGTTCGCCGACCACTTGATATTCCTCGGTAAGGCGCGGGTCAAACATCCTTCGGAAATTTACGTTGCTGGTGTGGCCGCCCGTGCTGAGAATGACGCCGCATTTTCCTTGGATGTTCAAGGTCTTGCCTTCGTGTGTCACTGTGATTCCCAAAACGCGGCCGGAAAATTGCTGCTCGCGGATCACGCCCGTCATGCTGTGCAGCAAGAGAATTTGCACCCCCAGTTTTCTTGCGGCGGCTTCGAGCGGGCGCATGAGCGCCGCCCCGTTTCCTCCGTTCGGCGCATACGTACTGACCTCTCCGGACCACGCGGCGATCTGTGCCCTCGTAACATCGTGAGGACCGCCGTCCGCTCCGAGGGGAGGCCGGTCAGGAAATTTGACTCCGTGGGCCACCAGAAACTCAAACGTAGCCGGACTCTCATCGCAGAATGCGCGGACAATTTCGCGGTCGCTAAAACGATAATCGCGCCAGTTCACCAGGGCCTCGAACATTTTGTCCGGGGAATCTTCGACGCCGAATTTTTTCTGCAGGCTTGTGCCGCCGCCCAGGGCTATGTTGCCGCCGCTCTGAATGCCGTGGCCGCCGATGTCGTAATTTTGTTCCACAATGATGACAGAGGCTCCCGCTTCCGCGGCCGCAATCGACGCGGGAAGTCCGGCGGCTCCTGAGCCGACGATGACGACGTCGGCGGAGAGGTCCCAGTGGCGGTCGAGCTTCGCGGCATGCGTTTCTTCCGCGCCAATGCCGCCGAGCGCGGCCACGCCGAGTCCGGCGGCGGCCTTCTGAATAAATCCCCTGCGTGGGAGCGACGTGTTTTTAGGATCGGTTTCGCTCATGTTTTCCTTCCCGCCGTGCGAAATGTAGTTCGCCTCTTAGAGGCGAGGTTTTGACTGTCGATGAGAAAGACCTCGCGTTTGCAGACGCGGTCCACAGCAGTCCCGAGCACAAATTCTGGACATTACGCAAATGCTGTTTGCGTTCGCCTCAACTCAGGCGTGCGGAATCAACGAATCGCGGCGAATTTGTGCGACGGTGGCTGCACCGGTTTGCGCCATGATGGCTTGCAGCTCGCGGCGCAAAATCGCGACCACTGTTTCGACACCCTCCTGCCCGAAGGAAGAGAGAGCCCAGATGTGGGGGCGCCCGATTCCAACCGCAGCCGCGCCAAGCGCCAGCGCTTTGTACACGTCCGCGCCGCCGCGAAATCCGCTGTCAATGAGCACGGGAATTTTTCCTGCCGCGCCTGACAAAACTTCCGGCAGGCATTCAATCGTTCCGCGCGCGCTGGCGTCTTCGTGTCCGCCGTGATTGGAGACGATGACGCCGTCGACCCCATGCTTCACGGCCAGCGCCGCGTCCTCGCCGGCCACGACTCCCTTGAGGACAATTTTCATTTTGGTCATGTCGCGGACGCGCTTCACGTCCTCCCAGTTGAGCTTCAAGCTTGTTTCCCCTTGCAGCGCTCCGATTGCGCCAAGCACGTCCATCGGCGTGTCCTTGTTGATGCGCGTGACTTGGGGAAGATTGGAGTGGCATCCGACGCAACGATCGTCGGCCTCGCGGTCCAGGTTGCGTACGCCGGCGCGTTGCACCGATTTCGCGCCGATGGTATTGGCGCCGCCATCATCGATGGTCCAGACCAGCACGGGGCAACCCGTAGCCTCAAAGCGGCGAAGCATTTTTTCGTCCAGGCTGCTTCCGAGCCCTGCGATCCACAACGGTTCCCCGCGCGCCGCGACCACTCGTTCCACACCGCGCGGATCGATGATCACCGCCGCCGATCCAGCCAGCACTTGCAGCGTGCGCGTGGACTTCGCGGCCTGGGCCACTACGACGGCCCCATCCGCATAGTAGGCATTCATTCTGCCCACCGGGGCGAAAAAGATGGGAGATTCCCAGGTTTTTCCGAAAAGTTTTACGGATTGATCGACCTTTTCGATGCCGGTTAGACGGCGCAGGCGTACTTCGTATTTTGAAAATCCGTCGCGGTTGGCGCGCAGCGTTTCATTGTTGAACGAACCGTCGGTGATGAATTCATAGTGGGCCGCATTGAGTTTCACACGCGCCGCGGCATCGAAATCGAATACATTCAGGGCTTCTTTCACCGATTTGATGACCACTTCATTCTGTTGGGGAATCGGCGCCGCCAGAACCTCGTCGATCCAGCGCGAATTGAAGCCGGCATATGCCAGCACGGGGCTGGCCGCCAGGAAACTCAAAAAAGCGCGGCGATCTGAAAGTTGTCGAGAAAGAGTCACGGTTGAGCGGTCCTTTCCTGCCCTTACACACATTGGATTTTGAAACTGCGAGCGTAGCGCAGCCCGATTCGGCAGGCAAGGAAAGAAGTCTTAAGAACTGTTAAGGCGTTATTCGGGCTCGCGGGTATCCGGCACCACGGGTCGCGGCATGCGTTCGCTGCCGGGTAAGGTTTCGCTATGACGGCCGCCATTTTCATGCCGCGGCAGGTCGTTGACGGCATGGGGCTGCGGCACGCGCGTACTGGACATCTCGGTGCGATCATCGAGCCGACCAAAAATCATTTTGCCCGCGGTGGTTTGATGGACCGACGTCACCGTAATGTCGATGGTCTTGTTGATCATGCGGCGTGCGCCGTCCACCACAACCATCGTCCCGTCATCGAGGTAGGCCACGCCCTGGTTATATTCCTTGCCTTCGCGCAGGATGAACACGCGCATGGTTTCGCCGGGCAGCACGACGGGCTTCAGCGCGTTGGCCAGCTGGTTGACGTTCAGGATTTCGATTCCCTGCAACGAAGCGACCTTGTTCAGGTTGTAATCGTTGGTGATGATTTTTCCGTCGTAGCGTTTGGCAAGTTCGATCAGCTTCAAATCCACGTCGGCGATGTTCGGAAAATCGTCATCGGCGATTTCCACTTCCAGGTGCGGCATCTTCTGGATGCGCTGCAGCACTTCGAGTCCCCGACGGCCCCTCTGGCGCTTCAGCGAATCGGCGGAATCGGCCACGAATTGCAGCTCACGCAGGACGAACTGCGGAATCAGCATGACGCCGTCCAGAAAATGCGCCTCACAAATGTCCGCAATGCGGCCGTCGATGATGACGCTGGTGTCCAGCACTTTGGGCATGCGCCGCGTGCTGCGTTCGCTGCCGAACAGCCCGCCGAGCGCCGAAAGATTCAGCATGTCGCCTTTATTGGCGCCAACCACCAGGCCAATGTAGGTCATCACCAGCAGCAGCCCGACGTCCAGGAAAGACCGCGAACCTTCTGGAATCGTGGTGCGGGCCAGGACGAGACCCATGAGATACGCGCCGAGAATTCCGAGAATCGAGCCGATCGCGGCACCGATCAGGCGTCGCATACTGGCCCGCTGCAGCCGAATCTCAAACAAAAAGACGGCCACCGCAAAGGTCAGACCGACCCCCGCAGCAGCAAGGTTGGATAGACCGAACGGATGAAAATGGTAGCCGGCCGCAACGCATGCGATCGCAAATATCAGCCGCACCAGCATATGGTCCCACCAATTTCCGAATTCTTGCTGTGTCTGAGCCGGGGTCGCGGGACGAAGAGGAAACGGGACTGATGGAGGCGGAGGAACAGCGGTTCCTTGCCGTGTAAAAGGACGGTTCATAAAGCCTCATTTCTTATGAGGAGGCAAAAAAATGAATCGGTAACACTCACTCACTTCTATGTTTATCAATCGGGCTGACCTGGACGCCGGTATGAAACCAGCCCTTTATGTCCTCCACATATCCCATTTCTCACGGAATAGTCAAGTTTTTATAAAGGGGGTCAATCCGGCATATTTTTGAATTGCTAAGTTAACGTACTTTTATACAGGCAAAAGAGCCGAACCCTAGAACTGATTCTAGTGATCGTACGAGGCAGGAATTATGATTCAACGGATAATCGTAGCGGTACGGTTCACCGTGAGTGATAACCATGTATGGAGGCCGTGCCTGCAACAACACATTTATATTCCTAATCCGGAAATATTTCCGATGGCGATTCCGATGAAGTAGGTGACCACACCTTCGAC
>Ga0157378_10000972_pt1 | contig 26227 bp, 19 predicted proteins | sample M65metaG_FD_115309 | JGI IMG/M metagenome (GOLD analysis project Ga0157378, IMG submission 115309) | Miscanthus rhizosphere microbial communities from Kellogg Biological Station, Michigan, USA - M6-5 metaG | ecosystem: Host-associated > Plants > Roots > Rhizosphere > Soil | place: USA: Michigan...
AGCCAATCTGGCCGATCAGCCGGGCAATCAACAACACTCGGTTGTTGCAGCCCTTGTTTACCATCTACCGTCTCACAATCCGCCGCTATTTCCCTGCACTTGGGTCGCTCCGCGGTTGATGTAGTTGATTTTGAGAGGAGACTGACCGTGAATTTGGATCATGGTCTCGCCATCCGCCATAGCATAGTGATGGCTCTGGAGGACAAAATTCCCCGAGAGGAAGTTGAACCATTTTGTTTTCCCGTCAGCAACCCGTCAGCGCGCAATCGCTCAAGTGGAGGAATTCTTGCGGAGCCAGTCGAAGCAGGCACAAAATCCGGCACAGTGCCACGAAACGAAAGGGGAGGATCGTGCGATTATCCAGTGAAGTGCTAGAAAAGAATGGCTCCTCAGGTAGGACTCGAACCTACAACCCTCCGGTTAACAGCCGGATGCTCTGCCATTGAGCTACTGAGGAATCTTGTGGTCGCGCCGGGAGGCGCATTGCAGGTTCATAATAACATCCGAGCATGCGGCTGGAAACTGGCATCCGCGCGGTTTGGTTTGGCCGCGAACAATTCTGCTAACCTAGATTGCATTCTTAATAATTTCCTCCGAGGTGTATATGTCTGGAGGTTTCCGCTTGCTGTCGGCTCTTGCGCTTTTGCTCCCCATGGTTGCAGCTTTTTCGGCTGACGAGAGTTCTTCCACCAAGTCTCCTGCACCAAACCGCCCACCTAAAGTGAAGGTCGAAGTTGTCGAAGACACCATCCATGGGCACAAAATCGCCGACCCCTATCGCTGGTTGGAAAAGGCTGACAGCCCCGATACCCAGGCTTACGTACGTGAGGAGCTAGCTTACAGCCGCAGCCTGCTCGACCCGCTGCCTGGGCGTGAACAGATACAGAAGCGCTTGCTGGAGATGGCCGCCATCGGGACGATCGGCACGCCGCAGCCTGCCGGGCCCTATTACTTCTACACCCGCCGCGAAGGCACGCAGAACCAACCGGTATTGCTGGTGCGGACTGGAGTGAAAGGGAAGGATCGTGTCTTGGTCGACGTCAATACCATGTCCACAGATGGCACGACAGCGCTGGACTGGTGGTTTCCGTCAGAAGATGGGAAATATGTGGCGTACGGCATCTCAGCGAACGGTTCAGAAAACAGCACGCTGCACATTGTAGAAACTGCCTCCGCGAAGACGCTGGACGACACCATCGACCGCACTCGTTTTGCCAGCCTGGCCTGGAAAAAAGACAACTCCGGATTCTTCTACAGCCGGCACCCCAAGCAAGGCGATGTTCCGCAAGGCGAAGAGGTCTATCACGCCAAGATTTTCTATCACGCCATGGGGACCGATCCGGCCAAGGATCTGCTGATTTTTGGCGAAGGCCGCAATGCGCAGGATATACCCGTGGTTGCACTCGCCGACGATAATGACCGCTGGCTACTGATTACAGTTTATGAAGGTTGGGCAAAGAGCGAGTTGTATCTAAAAGATCTAACCACCGATGCCGCGCCCCTTGAGCTCACTACTGGCAAAGAATTCCTCTACACCGCGGAGATATTGCGCGACAAGATTTACATTCTCAGTAACCAAGACGCGTCACGCTATCGCGTGTTCCTCGCGGAGGTGGCCAGCCCAAAACGCGAAAGCTGGAAGGAAATTATTCCCCAAGGTGATGCGGTACTGCAGGGCCTGAGCATTTTCGACGGCAAGCTTTTTGCAAATTACGAAAAGAACGCCACATCACAACTTCGGCTTTTCAATCTGGAGGGCACGCCGCTCCGCGAAATTTCTCTCCCGACTCTCGGATCGGTATCCGGAACCGGGGGGCGTTGGGACCGCAAGGAAGTCTTTTTCGGTTTCACCTCTTTTACTGTGCCGCCTTCTATCTATCATTGCGACCCGGCCAACGGCGAGATTTCGCTCTGGGACAAAGTGAACGCACCCATCGATCCCGACAAATATGAGGTCAAACAGCTTTGGTATAGCTCGAAAGACGGTACTAAAGTGCCCATGTTCGTATTTCACAAAAAGGGATTAAATCTGGACGGGGAGAATCCGACCTTGCTCACCGGTTATGGAGGCTTCAATATCAGCATGACGCCTGCCTTCGTAGGGGGGCGTTTCATCTGGCTCGATCATGGGGGCGTCTTCGCGGTGGCAAATTTACGAGGCGGAGCCGAATTCGGAGAGGACTGGCACCGCGCCGGAATGCTCGACAAAAAGCAGAATGTTTTCGACGACTTCATAGCCGCGAGTGAATTCCTGATCGCGCAGAAATACACCGACAAGAATCACCTGGCGATCCAGGGCGGATCAAACGGTGGGCTCCTGATGGGTGCCGTTTTAACCCAGCGCCCTGATCTGTACCGCGCGGTTGTCTGCCAGGTTCCCCTCCTGGACATGTTGCGCTACCAGAACTTCCAGATCGCAAAGTTGTGGATTCCAGAATATGGTTCAGCGGAAAACCCGGAACAGTTCAACTGGATCTACGCCTATTCGCCGTATCACCATGTAAAGGCTGGGACAGAATATCCAGCCATCATGTTCATGACCGCGGATACCGACACCCGCGTAGACCCCATGCACGCCAAGAAGATGGCTGCCCTGATGCAAGCCGGGGCGGCCAATGGAAAAAGCAGGGAACGGCCTATTTTGTTACGGATAGAGAGCAAGGCCGGTCACGGAGCCGGAAAGCCTATCGCCAAGCAGGTCGAGGAGGGAGTGGATATCTATTCTTTCCTGTTTTGGCAACTCGGCGTGACGCCATAGACTCTTTTAACGGTCAAAAAAATGCCGGGAAGTCCATAAAATTTCAATAGCCTGGCGGAGGGCAGTTGGAGTGCGTTTTTTGGGCAAAACTCTGTCCTTTTCGATGGCTTTTATCTAGTACAACTAATGTTGACGGCACGACCCAAATCTATGCTATAAAAGCAAGTTTTGTGTAGGGGCGTCTCAATGGATTACCTGTCCAGCCCAGACTCAACCTCGCGCAGAACATCCGACGCGGCCAAGCTCAGCACCCTGTTCCAGTCTTGCGGTGGAAGCGTGTTCGGACTCCGGCAGTGCGCTTCCGTGGCGCTTTCCAAAGGCGTTCGGTGCCGCTTGCGCGGAAGATAGGGCATAAGACGTAGTCAATTCTGACACGAGCTCTGATCCCGGAGGACCACATGCGCATTCGGCTCGCAACACTTGCGTCCAATGCATTCGGTTGCTTTAAGATTTTGACCGCTGCCGCCGCCCTGACCCTGCTCAGCGCGACGGCGGCACTTGCCCAGCCCACGGCCGAGACCGGGGGCGAAGCCAACCTCAAACTTCCTGACCTTTCTTCGGTAACTTTCCTGGGTAATATCGACGGCCACAAATTACTTCTAATAGGAATCATTTTCTGCGTTTTAGGCCTGGCGTTTGGGCTGGCTATCTATACCCGCTTGCGCAACCTGCCGGTGCACCGTTCCATGCGGGAGATTTCAGAACTGATCTACGAAACCTGCAAGACCTACTTGGTCACCCAGGGCAAGTTCCTGCTGATCTTGTGGCTGTTTATCGCGGTCGTAATCGTTCTCTATTTCGGAGTCCTGTCACCGGTCCCTGGCAAACCGATTGGCGTCACCCTGCCCATCATTCTACTGTTCAGCCTGGTAGGGATTGGTGGCAGCTTCGGGGTGGCGTGGTTCGGCATCCGGGTGAACACCTTTGCAAACTCACGGACGGCCTTTGCCAGCCTTCGGGGTAAGCCATATCCGATTTACCAAATTCCCCTGGAAGCTGGAATGAGTATTGGAATGATGCTGATCAGCGTTGAATTGCTGATCATGCTCTTTATCCTGCTGTTTATTCCCAGCGACTACGCCGGGCCGTGCTTCATCGGCTTTGCCATAGGGGAATCGCTGGGCGCGGCGGCGCTGCGAATCGCTGGCGGTATTTTCACCAAGATTGCTGACATCGGCTCCGACCTAATGAAGATTGTCTTCAAGATCAAGGAAGACGATGCCCGCAACCCAGGTGTGATTGCCGATTGCACGGGTGATAACGCCGGAGACTCTGTCGGTCCCTCCGCCGATGGATTTGAAACCTACGGCGTCACCGGCGTGGCACTGATCACGTTCATCCTGCTAGGCGTCAGCAACCCCACGGTGCAGGTCCAGTTGCTGGTGTGGATCTTCGTCATGCGGATCATGATGTTGGTTTCAAGCGGGGCAGCGTACTTCCTGAATGCTGCCATTGCCAAAGGGCGCTTCGGCACTGCCGACAAGATGAATTTTGAAACGCCGCTTACCTCACTAGTCTGGATCACCTCGTTGGTTTCCATCGGCCTGACCTACCTCATCTCAGCAATGATCATTCCTGAACTGGGAGGAGACCTAAGCCAGTGGTGGAAGCTGGCAACCATCATTTCCTGCGGAACTCTGGCAGGGGCCGTTATCCCGGAATTGGTGAAGGTCTTTACCTCCACCGAATCACGGCACGTGCGCGAAGTCGTCAGCTCTGCGCAGGAAGGCGGGGCCTCACTGGGCATTCTTTCCGGCTTTGTTGCCGGAAATTTCTCAGCCTATTACCTCGGACTCTCGATGGTGGCATTGATGTCGATCGGCTATTACTTCAGCACCATGGGTCTCTCGACGCTAATGATCGCGGCGCCGGTGTTCGCCTTCGGGTTGGTGGCTTTCGGATTCCTCGGTATGGGTCCTGTGACCATTGCAGTCGATTCCTATGGCCCGGTAACCGACAACGCTCAATCGGTATATGAACTTTCGCTGATTGAGAACGAGCCCAACATCGAGGCGGAACTCAAACGCGAGTTCAGCATCGATGCGAATTTCGACCGTGCCAAACATTTGCTAGAAGAGAACGACGGTGCTGGCAACACCTTCAAGGCCACAGCCAAACCCGTGTTGATCGGAACTGCGGTTGTAGGTGCGACCACCATGATTTTCTCCATCATCATGGCGCTTACCCACGGCCTCACTGATAACGTCGGAAAACTGTCACTGCTGCATGCGCCCTTTGTACTCGGAATCATCACCGGCGGAGCGATGATCTATTGGTTCACCGGGGCTTCTACGCAAGCGGTGACTACAGGAGCGTACCGCGCAGTCGAGTTCATTAAAGCCCACATCAAACTCGAAGGTGTGGTAAAGGCTTCGGTCGCCGACAGCAAGAAAGTCGTGGAGATTTGCACCAAGTACGCGCAGAAGGGGATGTTCAACATTTTCCTGGCGGTCTTCTTTGCCACTCTCTCCTTCGCATTTGTGGAGCCTTTCTTCTTCATTGGCTACCTCATCTCAATCGCGATCTTCGGCCTCTACCAGGCAATCTTCATGGCTAACGCCGGGGGAGCCTGGGACAATGCCAAGAAGATCGTCGAAGTCGAACTTCACCAGAAGGGAACTCCGCTGCATGACGCAACCGTGGTAGGCGACACCGTGGGCGATCCATTCAAAGACACCTCTTCGGTGGCCATGAACCCGATCATCAAATTCACCACGTTGTTTGGATTGTTGGCCGTGGAGTTGGCGGTAAAACTTACCGCGGATGCGGGGACCGGTCTCGCCCACATCCTGGCTGGCGCCTTCTTTTTGGTGTCTTATATCTTCGTATATCGGTCGTTCTACGGTATGCGGATCGGCTCTGAGACGCGAGCTGCAGAGGTCCCAATCGCCGCGGATTGACGTTCTTTTGTGTCGGCGACTCAGGTAAGTACCGCGGCACTTACCTGAGTCGCGGATGATTATCCCGTTTATTTCGCCCGTTATGCCATTCCTCTCGGGTTTTGTCCAGTAGGTATACCTGCGAGTTCGGTTCTTGCCGGTAACCCTCCCGTTGGCTTAGGTTGTAACTCTCATCAGATTACGAAGGAAACTCCGAAAAATTGTTCCAGATTGACACCTCATCCGGCGCTGGCGAAACTACTTCCCAACCATGCGGGATTGCCGAACTAGACGGAGTCTTATTGTTCTCACTGCTGTCTTTTTTGCCACTCTGGCAGTGGCGTTCGCTCGTTCTCATCCTACTGCCCCGGAAGAATCGTCCAAGCTCATTGCTTTAGAGAATGCCTGGAATCAGGCCCAGTTGCACCATGATGCCCGCTCGCTCGATGGCTTGGTGGGAGACGATTTCGTTTATACCGATACCGACGGCACGGTGATGAACAAGGCCCAGTTTCTGGCTGACATCGCTGACACCGGTTACCACCCCACGCTCATGGCTAATGAGGACGTTAAGGTTTATTCCTATCCCAACACCGCAATCGTCACGGGTACATACCACGCCAAGGGAACCTCAAAAGGGAAGGCGTTCGAACACTACGGCCGCTTCACCGACACCTGGATCTACCTGGATGGAATGTGGCAGTGCGTTGCCAGCCACACCACCCTGGGGCATAAATAGCGTCGAGTTTTCCGCCCTTCCGCCAGCCATTTGCTGCCTGGCTGCTGCCCGGCACTTCGCCTTTCCCGCAGATAATGTCCGCCGGCCCAGGCATTTAAGCTACATTGTCGAGTTGCCGGGGAGGAAGTCATGTTCATCGGACATTTTGGAGTTGCGTTGGCCGCGAAACGCCTGGCGCCAAAGACATCGTTGGGAACATTGATCTTCGCGGCTGACTTCCTTGACCTCTTGTGGCCGGTTTTGCTTCTGTTGGGAGCCGAGCATGTGCGCATCGCTCCGCAAATCATGCGCATGGCCACATTGGATTTCGTCGACTACCCCATTTCCCATAGCCTCATCATGGCGTTGCTTTGGTCAGTTCTGATTGGTGCGTGCTATTACGCACGGCGCCGATACGCGCCTGGTGCGTGGGTGGTTGGAGCAGCAGTGTTCAGTCACTGGGTGCTCGATTTCGTGGTCCACCGCCCGGATCTGCCACTGTGGTTGCACGGTGAAATACGGATGGGTCTCGGCCTCTGGAACTCCGCAACTGGAACGGTCCTCGCAGAAGTATTCTGCTTTGGCGTCGGGCTATGGATTTACACGAATCTCACTCAGCCTGTCGATAAGACTGGCGTCTATGCCTTCTGGTCGCTGATGCTATTCATGCTGCTCGGCTGGATCAGTTCCATTTTCGCCGGAGCGCCACCTAATACGACAAGTATTGCCTGGGGAGCGATGTTGTTATGGTTGCTGATTCCATGGGCATGGTGGGCGGACCAGCATCGCCAGCTTCTGAAGAGTCCTTATGGAGCGGTCTTCATTTTTTCTTTCACGCTGTGAGCGTACTTTTCGATCTCTTCGGCTTTTTTTACTACTTCCATGGACAAGACGTTTTCGTTCGATCTGTCGACGTAGCTTTTCAGTTCCGTGGCTAGCTGTAAGAGTTTGTCGCTGTCGCGCTTGATCTGTTCTTGTCGCGCCAGGTTGCGACGCTTCTCCATGTCCTTTTCTAACCTGGCGCGGGCTTCATCCTCAGGATTGCCTGAGGGAGCACCGTAGGGCGGGGAAGCCTTTTGGGGGTTCACCTGGCTTCTCAGCGGGACAACCAGGACTGCAGCAACTAGCAAAATGACCGTTAGTCGAAGTGGCACAAGAACCTCGCGAGACTGGCTAAATTATAAGGCCCGTCCGGGGCAGGTTCCGTCTATTGGCTTGGCTATAATCGACTCAGATGTCTACCGTTAGCAACTTCATACCTCAAGTCGGCAATATTCCCGTACTGCTCAATGGCTGGCGCGACGATTTCATCCGCTTTCTTCACCAGGATGCGCCCAAAATCCTATTCGTAGCTGTGATGGCGTTTGTCGTTATTCGAATATTCCGCGCCGTTGTCGGCAAAATGGCGTCTTTGCAGGAGAAGCGCCTTCCGTCGGGAATGCGTGCCCAGCAGGTTCGTACCTTGGCTGCCGTTATCAACAGCGTGGGCGTGTTCGTGGTGATGTTCGTTTCGACACTGATGATCTTGGGAGCGCTCGGCCTGAACCTTGGTCCGTTGCTTGCCAGTGCCGGCATCGTCGGATTAGCCATTGGCTTTGGTGCTCAGACGCTGGTGAAAGACGTGATCAACGGGTTCTTCATCTTGCTCGAGAACCAATATGACGTGGGAGATACGGTCCGGATTGCAGGAGTAAAGGGCACCGTCGAAAACATGAGCCTTCGCCACACCACGCTGCGTGACGAGGACGGCACGATTCACATCGTACCCAACAGTGCGATACTGATTGTCTCCAACACTACCCGTGACTGGTCGCAGCTGACGCTTAAGGTCGTTGTCGCCTACAGCGAACCGAGTGACCGCATCGTGGCGCTGCTGAAACAACTGGGTGAGGAGATCCGGCATGATCCCGCGTATGCCGACGATATCGTTAGCGAAATTCAGGTTCCGGGAATTGATCGTATCGGAAACGGGGAGGCCGAATATCTGATGCTGATCAAGACTCGGCCTTCAAAACAGTATGGCGTGAGCCGCGAATTGCGGCGCCGTATCAAGGAATGCTTCCACAAAAACAACATTCAAACTGCTGGTCCCGGGAAGGTGTACGTAATCGACCAGGGAGCACAAGCCTCATAGAGGGGCCTAGTTCTCGCTTGAGAGTCCCTCGTTTTCGCTGGCCTCCGGCTTCATTTGGAAGTTCTGGCCGAGAGTCCGGGCGACAGAATTCAAGTCGCGGGCCAGTGCCATGCGCCACCGTCCGACGGAGTCCTGGGCGAGTTCCTCCATGGTCTGTCCAAACGATAACAGGCTGCCTGCGACCTCGGTTTTGATCAGTTCGGAGACTGAGGCTTCGATGCTCTTTCGTGATTCTTCCAGTTTTCCGCAAGCCTGATCCAGCTGATGACCAAGCTCTTTCGCGTTCCGCGTGCCCAATTCTTTGAGGACAGACTCCACTGCGGTTTCGAGCTGTGTACGAGCGGCGGCAATGATGTTGTGTGCAACCTGGTTCAGGTGGCTTTCCATTTGGGATTCGAGTCGGAGGGCGGCCTCGTCCAGACGGCCGACGCGTTCATTGAGTTCGGTAATCTGGGCTTGTAACCGGGTCGACTCGGCGGTTGCCTCCGCGTGCGCCCGCTGCATTTCCCGACGGTAGGCGTCGTATTCGTCTGCAAGGCGCTGCTGCAATCCACGAAGGAATTCCTCGCTGTGCCGCTCCAATTGAAGACCTGCTTCCGACACATGCTGGTGAAACCGCTCCACCCGGGTATTCATGTGCTGCTGCAGGGAATCCGCGATTTCTTCAGAGAGACTTTGTGCCTTGCGTTCAACCGTCCGCAGTTCCTGGGTCACGTGCTGCTTAAACTCTTGCTGGGCGGTGCCTATTTTTTGATCGATAATTTGTTTGGCGGCGCCTAGGACGCGCTCGGACTGCTCACGAGTCTGTTCCAAAACCTGCGCGCCTAAGTCTTCACGCAAGCGCAGCCAGAGTTTTTCTTCCACTTCTTCCGGGATGTGGGTGAGGGAGATGTCAAAATTGCTGCGTTTGGCCGTGCCCTGGGCCAGTTTCTCGCGGAGTTCCATGACCTCGGTCTGCAATGGCTCCAGCAGTTGGGTGACCAGGCTGTTCAGGTTGGAAACGCGAAGATCTGCCCGCGGCGATTGGTCGCTGAAAATCTCCGTTACTAGCCAGCGCTTCCAGTCATCTGGACAACCTTCGAGGCCCCACAGATTCTGTGGCTGGTCGAGCTTCGCGGCCACTTTCCAGCCGCGCTGGCCGGAATTAAGCGGCTGGCAATCCACCACGTGGGCCGTGGTGTGACGCCCTTGTTTGGTCTGGAAATGAACCGGAGCCCCGGGTTCCAGCGGTGTAGAGGTTTTTATGGCGCAGCCGTGGGCGCTCACCACCATGGTTTCGCACATCTCGGAGTAACCGGAATTGGGCTCGAGACTGGAGACCAGTACCGGAACAGCAACAGGAACTCTGGAACTGCGACGTAAGGTTTCGGGTGACTGAGCAGCAGACATGACGATACCCTGTGGCGGTGAATACGGGCCAAGGCCCGTGCACAGCCCTTGCCGTGCCTCAGTAAGGTAACGCAGATTTAATGTTTGGTATTTGCCCGGAAGTATCCCTCCCGATGCGCAACCGGGCACGCTGGGTACTGCCCCTCTGTAATGCCCAATCCGGCTATTGGACATGGCACACGCCTTGGCCATCAGCGTGTCAAGAGTGAACCTGGGTGTAAGGCGGATTAGAAGGATTTAAGCTAATCTCCCCCTACACAGTTGGTCATACTTCATTCGCCCAAGGAGTGCCAATGTCGCAAGCAGGTCTACCGCTCGGATTCAGCGCACCACAGAGCAAAATCAAGGCAGGCAATATCTGGAACCGGGTACTGGAGATGTTCTGTTCCCACAACTTTTCCTGGCCACATATCGGAACACACGGGCAGGATTATCAGGTCTGCGTGATCTGCGGCGTTACGTACGCCTACGACTGGACGACCATGCGTCGCACCGAGCGCATCGCTTCGAAGGAGAATGCTTAAGGATCGCGCCCAGAACGGCAAAGACACCCTCCCCGGCAAAATTGCGGCTTAGTTTGTTAAAAATGGATTTACGGTCTTGACGCCATTTATCTGCCGTTGGTTCTGCAGATCCTCTGAGAAAAGAATCGTGCACCCCGTCGGTTCCGCGGCTCGCACAATCAAAGCGTTTCCAAAACGAAAATCCATGCAAGATCTCGCGGAAATAATGTCGGTCATGTCAGGGAGCGAGACGTCGAATTCGCCAAGCAATTCGACCTTTCGTCGGGCGACCACCGGATCTACACCGAGTTTCCGGGTGATGGCAAGGAAGTACTTTTTTTAAACCTGCAGCGATGAAACCCCAGGGGGCCGCGCGCCGGTGCTCGGACAGGAGTTCTATGGCTCGACGTTGTCTTGCAGGGCCGATCGATCGTCGGCATCGATGAGGATATTTGTATCGAAGAAACTACGAGCGCTCATGAATTTTATCCCAGTCGAAGCGCCAACCTCGCGAATCTCCCTGTCCGCAAAGGCGCTTGAATTCCGCAATACTCTGTTCGGGATCAGCCACCAGCGAGCCGCTGCAGGTGGTCGCGAATGACCTGGTTCCGGCTTTTGCCGAGAGGCTTCGGCTTTCTTTCTTGCCCGATTGACGACCGGGTCTCGATGGAAAGGGTAAATTCACTTCCACCTATACGTGTACGCGCGGATTATGTGTTAATACTTGGCATCGAAAACATTACGGTTTAAGAATTCATTCCTAAACTTCCCTTGCGGGTCATATTTCTTGGCCAATTCCGCGAAAGCATCCAGCTTGTCATAGTGAGCCTTTAACTGCGCTGGCGAAATTGTGAAAAGCTTGCCCCAATGAGGTCGGACATCAAACGGCGCCAGCTCCCGCTCTATAACCGGAAGCAGCTTACTGACGGCGGGCCAGTCCTGTTTCCACGTAAAGTGAATGGCGACACAGTTCTCATTCCGGCACGGACTCATCCAGAAATCGTCGGCCGCGATGGTGCGAATCTCGGAAATCAGCAGATGCGGCGTCACCTGGTCGCGCATCTTCTCCACCGCGAGGATGGCCTCGACGGCATGCTTCCTCGGTACAAAATACTCGGACTGTAGTTCTTTGCCGGCGCTTGGGGTAAATCCCATCCGGAAATGCGGCATGCGCTCGTACCAAGGACCAGGCACTCCCATTTGCTCGGTGCAGTTCTCTGCCGACAACTCGGCGATGGGATGAAGGTTCCGGGTGGCAAGCCTGGCTCCGAAGAAGTCAGGATGCGCCTCGAAAGCTTGTCCGGATTCGGTTCGGCTCTTGATCCAGACTTCATTTAGTCGTTGCTTCTGCCAATCCGTGAACAAACTGACGCTATACCCGCTAGCCTCGATAGCGTCGAAGTGATCCTTCATCTGAGCAAGCGGTAGATCCTCGTAGACGTACTGCTTCATCAGGAAGGTCGGCTGAAGATTCAGCGTGATGCGGGTGATTACACCGAGCGCACCAAGTCCAACTACGGCTCCTAGGAAATTCTCCCCATCCTGCTTGCGGGAAAGCCGGACGACCTCCCCGGAAGCGGTAACAAATTCGATGGCAGCGACGGCGGTTGCGAGATTGCCGTTCTTTTCGCCGGATCCGTGGGTAGCCGTACTGCACGCACCTGCGACGGAGATATGGGGCAGGGAAGCCAGATTATGCAGGGCAAATCCGTTCTGGTGCAGGTAGGGCGCAAGCTGTCCATAGCTCATTCCAGAGCCAATCGTTACTGTGTGGGCCGCCGAGTCCAGCGCAATGACTTTGTCCATCGGCCGGACCGACAGAAATTCGTCAGTGCTGTCAGCAATGTGATTGAAGCAATGACGCGTGCCCAAAACTTTGAAGCGGCTGTGCGTGCGTACGAATTGCTGTGCTTGTTCCACAGAACCTGCCGAATCGAGCCGATTGGTGCCGTATTCGACATTGCCCGCCCAGTTCTTTAAACGTTCCCCTGTAGCCCAGGATGTGAGAGGAGCGACCAGTGGAGTGGCCATCAAGGTAGAAATTAGTTTCAAGAAGGATCGTTTGTTCATAGAAGGTTGGGCCCAATCATTGGAGATGGCGGCCATTGTATAACGTCGATTCAGGAAGTGGTGCAATGGATGGCGGGAAGATGCCTTGAACTTGAACACTGAAATCCAGGAAATTATTTGTCGAAACTGGATGAAGGACGATACCGAAACCTACGGCGTACCTGGTAATTTCATGTGCTTGGTTCTACCGTCTGCCAGGTCCAATCCGAAAGACGGATGCTGATAGGTTCCTGTCACTTTCACGGGAGCGATGTACCCGGTTTTGTGTTTCTTGAAGAACGGTTCGAGAACTTTCAACATCGCCGCCTTAATTCCATGGGTGGTGTTGTCGAGTTGGGCCGTGGTCTTCAAATTTCCACGCAGATCAATTTTCTGCGTCAATAAGTTGTACGTGCCTTCCATCACAGCGGAGGCCCCGGGAACGTTGAAAGATAGATTCGAAAAGTGGGCGGTTCCGTTGGTGAGCGAGACATGACCTTTGAGATCGGAAAGCACAGTCTCAGGCCCGGGTTCATCCGGTTCATCTTGGGCACGTTTCTTATCGCCACGCGCACCGCTGCTGAAATCGTTCACGGCCCTTTGCGTGTCTGGTTTTGTAAATTTGCCGCCATCGATTCCGAAATCGCCTTGCAAGGTTACTTTGTCCAGAAAGGCACGATCTCCTGGGGGAAGAATGGCTTTGGCTTTAAAACTCACGCTTCCTGCCATGGGGGCTCGTGGTGCACTCGTGAATAACCGCAAAAGGTCTTCAATGCGTCCATCTTTGGTGGCCAACTCAATCGAGGCGGTCTTCCCGTTTCCTCCCTCGGCTCCCGCTATGCTGCCTTCCGACCAGATCGTCGTACGCCAGAGATTCGCGTTCACCGACTCCAGAAGGGTGTCGCCGTTTGTGCCATTCACGGTCGCTTGAAACTCGGTCCGCAGACGCACCTGATGAGAGCTGGAGGTAACCGCAAAGTCTGGTGTATCGGTGGTTCCGTGCACCGCAACGTGGTCGAGGCGCCCCTCAAATTTTCCAGAAGAACCCAGAGTTCCGGCTATGCCGCCGTAAACGCCCAAATCAGCGTGTTGGAAAGAGTATTCTCCTGCAACCGGCGTGTTGCCAACCTTCTGTTGGTTCCAGGGACCAAACGTGCCACTCGTTTTCACCTCGCCCGGCGGTTCAGGGTTTGAAAACCTTGCCTGAAACTTTGCCGGTCCGTCGCTGCCGATGCTATTCAGCAGGAATTGGTGGAAACCAAACATCAAAGGCCGGGTGCGGGCCTGGCGAGTTGCGAATTCAAGAACCCCGCCATCGGCGACCAGGGAATCGATCACCACTGAGGATCTTGGAGGGGTCTCGAAATTCTCACCACTTCCGATGGCCGGTATCAAGACATGCAGACCATCGGCATGAATCAGGCGCACGTGTCTAGTGAAGAGGCCCAGAAAAGTGCCTTCAATTCTCAACCTAGCAACTGTCATTAAGGGAGGATGGCCCGGGGCCAGATTGTGCTGAAAAACCACGTTATCGAGAACACAACCAGGACGCGGAAAATAGGTACCGTGAAAACGGGCGTATTTGACCTTGGTCTGACTTGCCTCCTCGAGTCCCTCTATCACTGCTTTCGGCCTGAATGGCCAGTACGCCCACAGGAAACAAGTTGCCACTACCAGAATCACGACTGTCGCTATTCCGAACCGAAGGAACCATTTTCTGGCACGGCCAAACTTGCGCGGATTCCCACGGTAGACAATGGCAGGTTGTGGCGTGTACTGCGGTTTGAGGGAGGCATTGTTCAAGGCTGGAACCCTTCCACAGATTGAATCATCCGGACAAGTTTTGCGTGACGCGGAGAAGAATGTCCGCCCTACAGTAATCACGGCACACGAAACTTTTCCTGACCGAAAGCCTTGGATGCACAAATACATGGTGGCGTTCAGTGGAATAAAAAGTTTTGGGAATTGAGTTCCACTATTCGGCAGCTTTGCCAGTAGAGTTCGCCCTGGTTGCGCGTGGCTTTGCCGCCAAGATTGCCTGCCAATTGAGAATTGCATTCCACACCAGGCGGTGGTCGCCCCGGTTGAGATCGCGGTGCAGTGGGTTGAAGTTGAAAGCGACCACATGTCCTTGGCCGACGGGGATATCGAAGAGCGCAGGGCGTCCAATGAGGCGATTCTCTCCCCAGGCCTGGCCACTGACGACGAAAGGTTCTCCGTCTTTGCTCCCCCACTCCAGGATGACGTTGCTATTGTCATCGGGTCCATCGAGACAAGTGGTGCAATACGCCATCCGCAACCAGTACTTCGGCATATCGTAGAGCGGAAAATTCTGGCGAAAGACATAAGTGCTAACTGGATACCCATACGCAAGCGGAGATTCCGGATGGTCGAAAGTCACTCGAACGTGGGCGCCCGGGGTTCGCGTTGCGGCTTGTTGGGCGGCTGCGGCAGAGTCGGAACCGCCGCCCTGGGTGCTACGCGGCACCCCACCTGAGGAGCGCCGAATTCCGCGCACGATTCCTGCTTCCAGAGGCAGCATGGACCCGCTTCCCAAGGTGACCAGCAGCCCACCATCTTCGACAAAGCGCTGAATCTGAGCCAGACCCTCCCACCCAATGCCTCCGGTAATATCGTCCGATTCCGCCGGCTTTCCGAAACTTGGTGTTTGCGGCGTAGCTTTGAACGGCATGGGGCCCCAGGCCTTGGGCAGTCCTTGAATCTGTTCGGCTAATTCGAGATCGACGTGACCGTAAAGTAGTACGTCCACTTTGTCACGCAATGTACCGGCGCGAATGTCCTCATCCCGAAGATATATATAAGGAACTTTGCGTTGATCGAACGAGTAGCGGATCCAGCCGATCGAATCGGTATCAGCCCAAGGAACCCAAAGTCCAATTCGGGGAGCGCGGGCCTCATGTCTTGTAACATCTGGTGCGGCTGCAACGCCAGTGAAGTCCAGTCCGAGATCGGCGCCGGTTGTGCGGACCGCGTCCCCCAGTCCTTCTTGAGTGGGCAGAATCCACGAGCCCGCAGGGAAGGTGGTGCCTGCTGCGCCGAACTCGTGTTCGGCTATTTCAATCTTGAATTTCGCCAACCGGTAGCGCGCCGCAAGAAGGCCCTCCTGCCCGGTGTCTCTTAGCAGGAACGTTGGACCGGCGCCTGCTACAGCTCCGGAGGGATGCGGTTCCTCCACTAGAGCACGGAGTGCCGCGGAACGCACCGACGAGTCGGTGGTCGGATTCACTTTAACCTTGTAGTGGGCCGGCAACTCCCATGAAACGTCGTCGTAAGGCTCGCTACCGTCCTTGGGATAGTGTTGGGGCGTGAGCAAATCCACCGCATAGTTGCGATAGGGCTGGTCGAGGCGGACCACATAAGTCCCGGCGGAATAGTCGCCATCCTTCAGTTTTATCGCCTGCTGCGCACGGCTAACCTCAATGTGCTGTCCCAGAAGGCGTCCGACCAACTGCGCGACTCGCGTGGGGTCGCCCTGCCCATCGGGAATCAGGAATGCGTAAGGTGGCTGGTTAAGCCCCTTCTGCCAGGAATCCCACCCCTTCTTGTAGAAATTGTGAAGCATTGATTTGGCATTGCCTGCGCTGTAATCCAGCGCAGCCAGTGCCGCGGTTTCCTGATAGTTGAGGTTATCGCGAGCCGACCAAGTCACCTCGCCGGCGGGAGGTGGGAGGGGGCGATACCACTCCATAGTTGCGTCGGATGCAGGAATGGTACGCCGCAACGTCTCGGCGGTACCGTTGCCCCAGGTTTCGTAACCGCGGCCGACGCTGTTGTGGTTCATTGCGACTGAATCCAAGTAGAGATGTGCGAAAGCCTCGCCGAAATTCCAGGTTGAGACCCCGGGCATTCCCATGCCCGTCATAGTCTGGACTTCGTGAAAGCTAAGTTCCAGGAATTCGCTATAGGTGATGGGATCGATATTGGGGTTATAAGGGCCGGTACCGTTCCACGTCATAAGAAACGGCTCGCCTTCATGCAGATCATGCACCACGGTCGGGTGCCACTCGTGAAACATGCGGTGCACGGCTTTGGTGGTCTCATGGGTTTGCTGGTGGGTATCGCGATTGATATCAACGAAGGCGTATTTAGACCAGTAGGGAGGCGACTGGCGGGGCAAGGTCGCCTCGTCCGTCTTGCCTTTCAGATACCGATAAAACCATTCCACTACCTTGTCGCGTCCGTCTGGATTGGAAACAGGATTAATCAGCACCACCAGCTGTTCACGGATTCGGCGGATCATCGGCTGTTCCGAAACTGCGAGGCGATAAGCCATCTCCAGCATCGCCTCGGTCGAGCCGGTCTCATCGGAGTGCAAGGCAGCGTTGAAATAATAGATAGGACGCGCGCTCTGTATTAATCGGTCCGCGGCAGCCTGATCTGTGCGTCGCGGATCGGCGAGGGCCATAGTTGCCGCCTTCAGACGATCGAGATCGCGGATACCCACTTCATCAGCAATGGCCAGCATGACGATGTCGCGGCCTTCCTCGCTGCGGCCGATCGTGAATACCCGAACTCGAGGGGATTTCGATGCCAGCGCTCGGCAGTACGAGTATGCCTTGGCGCTATCGACCAGCTCGCCTGGCGCGCCTGCGATTCGCCCGAAGAAAGCGAGTGGAGAAGGCATACTCGAAGACTTGGGAAGGTAGCTCACCCAGGGGGACAACAAGCGGGGATCACCGGTGGCGGCCGCAATTGCCTCTACTGACCCAGGCTCAGGTAAATCGGGAGCGATATTTTGTGCCCATGAAAGTGCAGTAAACAACTGCAGCAAGCACAGCGCTAGAATCCGAAACCGGACCATGCAGCCTCCGCGGGACATTGTTGAGATCTTGTGGAGTGTACTACCTTGCGCTGGTAGCCCAAAGACGATCGCAGGTTTAGGGTTTCAGCCGCAGTGCCCGAACTAGAGATTGGAAATCGGCCGGCGGTTCGCAATCGATGGAGGTTGGCACTCCCGAGCGAGGATGTAGGAACTGCAGGTGACTAGCATGGAGAGCAACCCGAGCAATCCTTGGCTCGGCCGATTCCGCCGGACAATATTTTCTGTCCCCGATAACAGGATGTCCGAGGGCTGAAAGCTGCACTCGAATCTGATTTTGTAATCCCGTGACCAGGGTTAGGCGGAGCAGCGACGCCGCTCGAAGGTTACGTTCGACCGAATATTTGAGCTCGGCGCGGGCCGATCTGGTGTCGTTCGGTTTGGTCACTATTTGGGTCATGCCTTCACGTCGCAGTTGATGAACCAGGGTTGCTTGTTTTTCCGCCAGGTGGCCGCGAACCACTGCGAGATACTGCCTAGTTGGGGCGTGGCTGAGGAACTGCCTTACCATCGCGTCCCGATCTGCTTCGGTCTTCGCAAACAACATCACGCCGGATGTAAAGCGATCAATGCGGTGAACCACAAAGACGCTCCGTCGCTTGGACTTCAATCTCGCGGAAAGCAGTGACCATGCCGATGGCGCGGCGGAACCCTCGACCGGCACCGCCAGCAGGCCCGCAGGCTTGTTGATGGCCACAACTGCGTCGTCCTCGTAGAGCACGACAATATTGCGTGAAAATCGAGGCTTTTTTGGAGCCGGGGTTGCGGGACGGTGATCGCCTCTACGTCGACGCTTCTTCATTTTGGGGGTCAGCGTTTCCAGCTTCAGCCTAAGCTGATTGAACGCGATCCTGCGATGCTACAAAATTCCGGTGGAAAAGTCCGGTCACGGTTGAAGGCGTAGAAATGTCTTCATGCGATCGACTTCCGCCTCGAGTTCCTGCTGGAAGATTGGATCGCGCGGCGGAGATCCTATATAGCCGAACTCAGACCTCAGTTCGCCCTCTTTCACTGCCAGATTTCCCCATCCAATGATCCGGTCACGCCAGAGCAGAGGCAGAGCATAATAGCCAAGTTTGCGTTTGGAAGGCGGTGTATAGGCTTCGAACCGGTATGCCCAACCCCACAAGAATTCGAAGCGAAGGCGGTCCCAGACCACCGGGTCGAACGGAGTGAGCAGCCGAACCAGGTCGTGCTCTGCATGCGTGATTTGAGTTTCGGCCGGCCAGTACCAATCAACGCCATCGAGCCGGGTATGGGAAAGGCGCTGCCTGGCGCGATTGAGGGCAGGGGGCAATTCACCTTGCCAATGCGGCACTGCATAGCGAAGACGGCGCACCAGGGTCGACAGAGTGGTGGCCGGCAGTGGAGCATAGATGCGAACTGCGACATCCACCAGGGAATCAATCCGTACGCGGCGCTCGTCGATGTCACTCGGGCGAGGTTCGTGTTGATGAGCGGCGTAGACACGAATCCCGGCATCGCGGCGCACCACCCGAAGCAGACCCTGATAGTGCATCGCGTCCAGGAGATGCGTAGTGGCGTTTGAAGAACCACCCCAATAGTTCTTCACGGTGCCGTGTGAGAAATGGGCGTCCACCTCGCGCGGGTGCACCATCCCTCGTTCGCGCACGAAGTCCAACAAAAGTTGGACCTTCTTCCGAGGGCCGGTCGATTTACTGCCACGCGGATGCATCAGCCGCTGCACCGCTTTGGTCACGAAGCCGTAGTTGACGAAGAAGTCTTCTTCAATTCCGAGCTTTGCATATTGCCTTTCAAGGTCTCCGGCACGGTAGTTTTTGACGCGATGGCGCAAGATCAGATCTTGCGCGCGGGCAGGGGCGCGGATCGGATCCGCCTGTACGAAGCCGAACGCTTGCAAAGTGCGTCTTAGAGTGCTTGGAGGGAAAAGAGTCTGAACGACGGCCAGACGACGGAGGTCGTCGAGAGTGATCGCCATAAGCCTAGTATCGCCCAGAGTGCGGCCTGGGGATTGAGCTTTGAGTCCAGGGGCAGGGGTTTACCTGCCCCTAGTTTGTTTACGCGGTTTTCCTCTGTGCCATGCTGGCGTAGAAATCCTGCGCCCGCTTGTCTATTTCTTCTGCTGTCAAGTCTTCCTTATGGGTCAGGATCCCCCAATGATGCCCAAAAGGATCGGTAAATGAACCAAAGCGATCACCCCAAAACATATCAGCCACCGGCATCGTTGACTTGCCGCCGGCATCTACCGCTTGCTTGAAAGAAGCGTCCACGTCGGGCACGTAAAGATGTAAGGTGCCGGTGCAGCCGCCTAGCGTCTGCGGTGACCGGGTCACTCCCATGTTGGGGAGTTCGTCAGAAACAAAAATGATCGAGTCGCCAATTTTCAATTCTGCGTGCATGATCTTGCCGTCTGGACTGGGCATACGCGACAGTTCCTCGGCGCCCAGCGCTTTCTTGTAGAACTCGATTGCTTGGGCCGCTCCTCGAACCACCAATGCCGGGGTGACTGTGTGGAATCCCTTAGGGACTGGTTTTGCCATTTCGTTCCTCCTTTCTAACCTTGGGTGTACAGGTCCAACGAGAAAATTTTACGCCCGCGTTTAGGAAGGGAAACGATAAAAGATTGTAAAAAATGAGGATTGGCCAATGCTTCCAGAGATGATTGTCCATAAACCGAGGGCAGTCCTCACCTCATTACAACGTTTTGGTTTGCTAAGAAGATGACCTTAGGCAAGGTGGAGGACACCTGCCATTATCGAAATCTATTGAAGGGGCTGCCCGGGAATGTACCCGCTACGCGTACGGACCGTCAACGGGCCCAAACCTTGGGCTACTGCATCGACCTTAATGTTGCGGAAGCCTCCACCAGAGTTGGGGTTGTTAGATTTGTATCCCAGAATGAATTGGCTGCGGATATCGCGCGCGATGGTGCGGCTGATGCCTGCGATCTCGTCAGTCGTCTGCGGGAAAAAGGCTACCCCGCCCGTGCTCGCTGCCAGAGTGGCGAGCGGATCTTCTCCCGCGGGCCGGTGATCGAAAGCACCGGTAATACCTATGGCATAGAGGACGGGACCATTTTGTTGCTGAAGGCGGCGAGCGGCCTCCCGCAGAGTTTCTTGGCTTGCGTTGTCGCGTCCGTCGGTGATTACCAGCAAGACTTTCTTTTCCAAACGGGCGCTGCCCTTTAAGTGAGCGGCCGAAGCCACGATGGCGTCGTAGAGAGCGGTCTTGCCCTTCATGGGATTCGGCTGCTGCAAGGCGGCGCGAACCAAGCTGACGTTGTTGGTGAAATCCTGATCGAGGTAATAGTCTTCCCCGAAGTTGACGACGAACACTTCATCGTCGGGATTGCTGTCATGAACTAGATTCAAAACGGCTTGGTTAACCTTGGCCCGTTTTTCCTGCATGGAACCAGAATTGTCGACTACGATGCCCAGAGCGACTGGGACGTCCTCGCGGCGAAATGCCGTAATCACCTGAGGGCGGTTATCTTCGTAAATGGTGAAGGCACCTTTTTGGAGATTGGTGACCAGCCGCCGTTCGGGGTCCACGACGGTTGCGTGCAGAATTACTTCCTGAACTTGTTTGCGAAAGACAAATACGCCGGCATCGTTGGAAGGCTCCGACTGGTCCGGGGTTTGACCTGAGTCGGTGCTCGAGGCACCGGGCGGTTTAGGTACAGAATTGGTTGGCTCCGACGCCGGTGGCCGTGGAACTTGAGAGGAGCGCGGCGGCTGAATGGGCTCGTCCTGCGCCGATGCGCCTACGGTCAGGGCGATAGCCACCGGAAAAAGCCACAATTTGGACCTAAGGAAATTCATCTTGATCGCACTCTTTGATGCCGCTGGCGGCGTTTAAGTTGATTGACTGAGTCCAACTAGGTAATTATCACCGAGAATCACAAAGGTACTGGATTCACAGGGGTTAGCTGAAAATTTGGGCTAGTTTGCGGCATCTAATGACTTCAAGGGGGTGTGAATTGACGAGATTTGGATCGCTTTTTTGCATAATTGCTCTAGCGAGCGCGGCAGCCTGGGGATCCACCTTAAAATTTAAGAATGGCACCCAGATCGTCGGCACCTTGATGTCGGAGACGGCGACATCGGTCGTGGTACGCGACACTTCGGGAGTTGAACGCACCTTCGACAAAAGCGAGATCCAGGGCATCGATTTTTCTGACAGTATTCCGAATGCGAGTGGGACGGCCAGTCCCAGCTACCGGTCAGTCCCGTCCGTTTCTGGAACTGAGATGGTCGTGCCCAGCGGTACGGAGATTTCGGTCAGGAACAACGACAAGATCGATTCCAGCGAGGCCAGTGAAGGGCAGACATTTTCTGCCGTCATTGCCGGCGATGTGACCGGGACCTCGGGCGAGGTGCTGATTCCGAAGAGCGCCGATGCCGAGTTGGTGTTGCGGCAAGTTTCCAGCGGAGGCACTACGGGTAGCCCGGAGCTGACCTTGGATTTGCAATCGGTAACCATTCGCGGACATCGCTACGAGGTCAGCACCACTGATTTACAAGAGGGCAACAATAAAGGACTCGGCAAGAATAAGCGCACCGCGACCATGGTCGGGGGTGGTGCAGTTCTCGGGACCTTGCTCGGGGCCATTGCTGGTGGCGGAAAAGGAGCTGCTATAGGAGCGGTGAGCGGCGCCGCCGTGGGTGGTACGGCGCAAGTATTGACCAGGGGTAAGGAAGTTAAGGTGCCGTCAGAGACGGTGCTGAATTTCAAATTAGATCAGCCGTTGCACCTCGAATCACGGTAGCAACCGGCAATCGGCGCTACGGCTGTTCGGTCAGCAGGAACTGTGGCCGGACGGCCGCTTCCGGTCCAGGCATGTGGACGGCTTGCGGCAGCGGCATTACTCGCCCTTCCGGACCCAGGAACTGAGTCAGGCAGCTGGCGATGATTTCAGGACGATCGAGCATCACAAAGTGCCTGGCTTTTTGCAAGCGCACCAATTGAGCGCCGGGAATATCATTGGCCAAACGGGTACCGTACTTGATCGGATGAAAGGGGTCATCTTCTCCGCAGATGATGAGGGTGGGTACGCGCAAGTGATGCAGGAGAGCGGAGATCTCCATGGTGAGACTGGTATTGAGTGCCACAGCATTGCGGATAAGCGAGAGCTTCCCGATCTCTGTGGTGTAAGGCGCCAGCATTCCCGATAAATATTCCTCCTGCGGTTGTGAAAATCCCTTTTTAAGTCCGCGGCGCAAAAGCAGATTCGTCCGCCGCGAGGACAACCGTCGGTGGGACTCGGGATGGCTCAGAGTGAGCATCAGGCTGCCAGGCCATGAGTCGTAACAGACGCTATTGATGAGAGTCAGGCGCTCGATTCTCCCGGGACTAAGGGTAGAGAGGCGCAGCGCGATTCCGCCGCCGATGTCATGGCCCGCAAATGCAGCTCGGCTCAAACCGATAGAATCCATCCAACTTTCAATTAAAGTTGCTTGTCTGCTCACCGAGCGATCGAAGCAATCCCGCTTGTCGGAGTAACCAAATCCGGCAAGGTCGGGGATGAGCACGCGAAAACGGTTCGTCAACATCGGCAGAACGGATGACCATACATATCCCCAGCTTGGCATGCCGTGCAAAAGCACGATTGGAGAACCGCTACCCTCATCGACATAACTGAGGAATGAGTCTCCAATTTCTGCAACGCGCTGTTTTCTCTGGAATTCCGACCAGTTCATACGGCCTGCGCCTCACGGAGAGGGGTGTAGTAACGATCGGGCGCGGGATAGGGAGACTCTTTCAGTTCTTGTTCGTTGAACCAGTCATACAGCATGAAACAGTTATTCAAAATCAGAGACGGTAAGAGAGTTTCGAAGCGTTCCACGACCCGGAGAACTAGCTCCGGTTCCTGCCCAGCGGCCTCGATGGTGCGCAAAGAAACTTTGACCGGGAAGGGGAGTTCGCGAGCCAAGTGAACACTCAGCTGGCGAACCTCTTCGGAAGCCTCGCGATAAGCCGAAAGTCGAAGCATTGGCTTCAGACGTTCCCAGGCTGACGTCAGGTATTCAGGCCAGAGTGCGAGGGTACGGTACTCACTGAACACTGCGGGTAAGGAAAGAGTCCGCTTGATGTCTTCGTAAACCTCTTGAACCCGTTGATCTTCCGGCGGATCACTGGCGAGTTCCATGGGATACATCTTGCGTGGAACCCCGCGAGCTATCAGCGGTACCGATCCGAGATTTGCATCAGCCCGGCCTATGTTTTCTCCATGCAGACTGATCTTCAAGGCCGACATGAGCAAAAGTATTTTGGGGTTTACGTAGTGATAGAGACTGAGGGCGCGCTGAATCTGAAAGCGCTGGCTCTCTCCAAGCATTACACGCGCCTGACCTCGCGAGGGCACCAGAAGGGCAGAGGCTTGTGCTGCGCGAACGCGAATCCGGTCGGCGCTGCTTTCAAAGTCCCGGGTCTGAAGGTTCGAATGAAGCTGATCCCAAAATAGCGGCAGAACATTTTCGTATCCCGCCAACGTGCGGAAGCTTAGTGGGACACCGGTGACCCGCAGGGTTTCTTTGATCTCGTGGTAAACGCGCTCCACTTCACCCGTGGCACTCCGCTCCGATATTGGTTTTGGTCTTGCCATCACGAGATGCTTTTAGTCCTGCTTTGGGGCGCTTATCTTGCCGGCGCTTTGTCGGCAACTACTCGAATACCCACCACCGACTGCGGTATCCTAACTGATTTTCGATCTGTTCGGCTGGTTAGAGGACAGGATCTAGAGCGCGGTTGGCTGGAAGTGAACCCTGCGCTACAGAAACTATTGTACTAGTTGCACCAATGGGAACGCGAAGCGGTTTGCGATCCCATATGCGAATCGAAGGTCCCCGACTTGTCGATCTACATGGCCCTAATGTGCAAAAAGGAGGTTCAAAAACAGCGATTCGTAAAGGAGCCAATGAGTGGGCTACGAAATCTATCTTAGGTCTTTGTGGAAATCCCTGATTGCTCAAGCCAGGCCCGCCGCATCCTAGCCATGTCGTAAATTATTGCGCTCGAGGGATTTGAATGACTGCTGGAGAGGCGCTGGTCGACTCCTTGATCGATTGGGGAGTGGAAATTGTTTTTGGTTTGCCGGGAGACGGCATCAACGGAATCATGGAGGCGTTGCGCACGCGCCAAGAGAAAATTCGATTTGTCCAGGTTCGCCATGAAGAGTCGGCTGCATTTATGGCCTGCGCCTACGCGAAGTACACGGGGAAACTCGGCGTGTGTCTGGCTACTTCGGGCCCGGGTGGCATACATCTGCTGAATGGTTTATACGACGCCAAGCTCGATGGGCAGCCGGTGTTGGCAATTACCGGAATGCAGTTCCATGATTTGATCGGAACCTATACCCAACAAGATGTCGCCTTGGACAGGACCTTCCTTGATGTTGCCGTATTCAACGAAAGAATTATGGGACCCAACCACGTCGAAAACATTGTGGATCTGGCGTGCCGGACCGCGCTCGGTTACCGCAGCGTGGCCCACATCACTTTTCCGGTCGACCTTCAAGAACATGAAGTCAAAAGCAAGTATCGCTCTAAACGAAATGTGCCCCACCACACCTCGCATGCGCAGGCAGAATTACCAGAATTGCCCAGCCTGGGTGAGTTGCACACTGCCGCCGACATTTTGAACGGAGGCAAGAAAGTCACCATCCTCGCCGGCCGTGGCGCCCTGCATGCCGGTCCGCAGTTAGAACGAGTGGCGGAATTGTTGGGCGCACCGATTATCAAGGCGCTGTTAGGGAAGGCTTGCGTTCCAGACGATAGTCCTTACACCACAGGGGGGATCGGACTCCTTGGTACTTTGCCCTCGCAGGAGGCGATGGAAAATTGTGACACGCTTTTTATTGTGGGCAGCTCGTTTCCTTACATCGAGTTTATGCCCAAGCCGGATCAGGCTCGCGGCGTCCAAATTGATTTCGATCCCAAACGGATTGGATTGCGTTACCCAGTTGAAGTTGGGCTGATCGGTGACAGCGCAAGGACTCTGGAAGCATTGGCTCCGCTAATAAAGAAGAAGACGGAGCGCAGTTTTCTGGAGAAAGCACAGAAGGGAATGAAAGATTGGTGGCAGTTAATGGAGAAGCGGGGTACCAGGCCTGACCAGCCGCTGAAGCCCCAAGTAGTGGCCTGGGAGCTGGGAAAACGGCTGAGCTCCAACGCGATTGTAAGCTGTGACAGCGGCACCATCACCACCTGGTGGGCGCGCCAAATTCCCGTGAGACGCGGGCAGATGCACAGTTTGTCAGGAACGCTAGCCAGTATGGCGGCGGGGCTGCCCTATGCATTAGCCGCGCAGATCGCTTACCCCGAGCGGCAAGTGGTGGCGTTTGTGGGCGACGGCGGATTCTCGATGTTGATGGCGGACTTCGTTACGGCGGTGAAGTATCGGCTGCCGATCAAAATTGTCATCATCAAGAACAACACTTTGGGACAAATCAAGTGGGAGCAAATGGTTTTTTTAGGGAATCCGGAGTATGGGGTGGAGTTGCAGCCCATCGATTTTGCTGCATTCGCCCACGCCTGCGGAGGCGTGGGCTACACCGTGGATGATCCGGCTCAGTGTGCAGCGGTTATGGATCAATTTTTGGCTGCCCCCGGGCCGGCAATTCTGGAAGCAGTCGTCGATCCGCTGGAAGCGCCCTTGCCAGCGAAAATCACCGCAGATCAGGCGTTGAAATTCGCCGAATCGTTGGCGCGGGGAGAGCCCGACGGAGGAAAGATCATTGCTAAGGCGCTGGGGGATCGTGTGCGGGAGTTGATCTAGCGGCTACGGTTTGGCGTTGCGCCAGGAAATATTGCCAGCGTATCTGACGCCTCGCGAGGGCGCCCTCGCAGATCGCACAGAAGGGGTAAACAACAATTGGTGCGAGCTTTTGCTGCAGTTCGAATCCGATGCCCGTGCTGACGCGGATCACGACGAGGGTTTGCCCGGAAAGTTTCGGTGGACGCTCGATGCGGCCGGTG
>Ga0157378_10000976_pt1 | contig 26182 bp, 21 predicted proteins | sample M65metaG_FD_115309 | JGI IMG/M metagenome (GOLD analysis project Ga0157378, IMG submission 115309) | Miscanthus rhizosphere microbial communities from Kellogg Biological Station, Michigan, USA - M6-5 metaG | ecosystem: Host-associated > Plants > Roots > Rhizosphere > Soil | place: USA: Michigan...
GACATCGACGCGAACGGCATCCTGCACGTGTCGGCCAAGGACAAGAAGACCGGCAAGGAACAGCGCATCGAGATCAAGGCCGGTTCGGGCCTGTCGGAAGACGAGATCCAGCGCATGGTGCGCGACGCCGAAGCGAACAAGGAAGACGACAAGAAATTCCACGAACTCGTCGGCGCACGCAACAAGGCCGACCAGCTGGTGCATCAGATCCGCGCCGCGATCAAGGAACACGGCGGCAAGGTGCCGGGACAGATCGGCGCGATCGAGTCGGCGCTGTCGGATCTCGAGAAGGTCATGAAGGGCGACGACAAGGATGCGATCGAATCGCGCATCACCGCGCTGGAGCAGGCGGCGCAGTCGCTCGCGGCTGCGGCGCAGGCCGGCCACCAGGGCGGCGGCGATGCCGGCCCGCAGGCTGGCGGCTCCGCGCCGAAGGACGACGTGGTCGACGCGGAATTCACCGAGGTCAAAGACGACAAAAAATAATTGTTGAAAAGTGCAGCCATGGATGGCTGCTTCGTGATCTTCGCAAGCATGGATGCTTGCACAAGTACGAACTGCCGCTGTTGAGCCCCGTGGGAGAGCGCGAGCTCAACAGCGGCTAGATTGGGAGCCGCTTGCTTGCGCAAGCGGCTTTGCCTTTGGTTGGGGCTGGGGAATGGAAAAAGGTCGACTCGAAGCCTTCACCGACGGCGTGATCGCAGTGATCATCACGATCATGGTGCTCGAATTGAAGGCGCCGCATGAGCCCAGCTGGGCCGCGCTGTTCGACCATTGGCCGGTCTTGCTCAGCTACGTGCTGAGTTTTGTCTACGTCGGCATCTACTGGAACAATCATCACCACATGCTGCACGCCATTGAGCATATCAACGGCAAGGTGATGTGGGCGAACCTGTTTTTCCTGTTCTGGCTGTCGCTGTTTCCGTTTACGACCAACTGGCTCAACGAGGCGCACCCAGTGCCGGCGACCGTGCCGACGGCGACCTACGGCATCGTGTTGTTGATGGCGGCGCTTTCCTGGCTTCTGCTCACGCGGGCGCTGATCCAGTGCAACGGGGGCCGCAATGCCGAACTGGCGCGCGCGCTTGGGCGGGGCTGGGGCGATTGGAAATCGACGGCGTCGCCGATAATCTATCTTGCGGCCATTGTGCTGGCGTTTTTCATGCCCATTGTTGCCTGTGGGCTGTACGCCGTTGTGGCCGCGATCTGGTTCATCCCCGATCGCGGCATAGAAGATCACGTCATTGAGAACAAAGTGGCTGAAAACAAAGTGTCCGGGCAATGAGCAAGCGCTGCTATTACGAAGTCCTCGGCGTCGAGAGAGCCGCGTCCGACGATGAACTGAAGAAGGCGTTCCGGCGCCTGGCGATGAAGCATCACCCGGATCGGAACCCCGACAACAAGGAATGCGAGGCGCACTTCAAGGAAGCCAAGGAGGCGTACGAGGTCCTCGGCGATCCGCAGAAGCGCGCGCTGTACGACCGGCATGGCCATGCCGCGTTCGAAGCTGGACGCGGCGCTGGCGGCGGCGGCGGATTCCACGCCGACGTCGGCGACATCTTCGGCGACATCTTCTCCGACATCTTCGGCATGGGTGGCGGCCGCGGCCGTGCGCGCGGCGGCGCCGATCTGCGCTACGTGCTCGAACTGGATCTCGAGGAAGCCGTATTCGGCGTCGAAAAGCAGATCGAGATCCCGACTCTCGCGCCCTGCGAACCCTGCGAAGGTTCCGGATCGACCGACGGCAAGAGCGAAACCTGCGCTACCTGCCGCGGTCACGGCCGCGTGCGCATGCAGAACGGCATCTTCTCGATTCAACAGGCCTGCCCGCATTGCGGTGGTGCCGGCAAGACCATCAAAAACCCGTGCAAGACCTGCCGCGGCGAAGGCCGCGTGCACAAGGACAAGACGCTGGCGGTGAAGATTCCGGCCGGCGTCGATTCCGGCGACCGCATCCGCCTGAGCGGCGAGGGGCAGGCCGGACCCGCGGGCACGCCCGCCGGCGACCTTTACGTCGAAGTGCACGTGCGCGAACACGCGATTTTCCAGCGCGAACGCGACGACCTGTACTGCGAAGTGCCGATCCGTTTTTCGCAGGCGGCGCTCGGCGCGGAGTTGGCGGTGCCGACACTCGGCGGCGATGCCAGCATCCGCGTGCCGGCCGAGACGCAGACCGGCAAGACGTTCCGTCTGCGCGGCAAGGGCGTGCGCAATGTGCGCAACGGCCATGTCGGCGACCTCATCTGCACGGTCGTCGTGGAAACACCGGTCAAGTTGAACAAGCGCCAGCGCGAATTGCTCGAGGAATTCGAGTCGAGCTTCGGCGACGATGCCGCGGCGCACACGCCGCGCGCCAGTTCGTGGCTCGATGGCGTCAAGCAGTTCTGGGAACGGGTGACGTCGTAGGCGCAGTCGTGCGGCGCGGGAGCACGCGCGCTTAGACGTGTCGCGGTTCCCTCGCGTCTGCTCCCTCGCCCCTGATAGGATCGGCGCATGACCACCTCCGTCAATGTCGTCGTTTACGGTTCCGCCGGCCGCATGGGTCAGGCGGTGATTCGCAGCGTGCTTGCATCGAGCGTGGCGCGCCTGAGCTGCGCATTGGTGCGCCCCGGTTCGGGCCTGGCCGACGAGCCGCTCGACCGCGTGTTCGGCGCGTTGCCGCGCAATGTGGATTTTTCCACTTCGCTCGATCCCGACGTGCCCTGCGACGTGCTGGTGGATTTCAGTGGCGTGCACGCGTTCGACGCGGCGCTGGCGCTGGCGCAGGAGCGGCGCATCGCATTCGTCAGCGGCACGACCGGGCTGCGCGAGGAACAGCGCGCGGCAATGCACAACGCAGCGCGTACCATCCCGGTGCTGTGGGCGGCCAACTTCAGCCTCGGCATCGCGATGTTCCTGCGCTGCGCGCGGCGCATCGCGGCGGCGCTGCCGGATTGGGACTGCGACGTGATGGAGATGCATCACGCGCGCAAGGCGGATGCGCCGTCGGGCACCGCACTGGCGCTCGGCGAGGCGATTGCCGAGGCGCGCAACATCAACCTGGCGGACAACGCGGTGTATGCGCGGGTCGGCCATGTCGGTGCGCGCAAGCCCGGCGAGATCGGCTTTGCCGCGCTGCGCGGCGGCGATGTGGTCGGCGAGCACACCGTGATTTTCGCCGCCGATGGCGAGCGCCTGGAGATCACCCATCGTGCCGGCGACCGCGACATCTTTGCGCGCGGCGCGCTCGCGGCAGCAATCTGGCTGGCGCGCCGCGAGCCGGGCATGTATACCTTCGATCAGGTGCTGGCGCCGTAGCGCCGTTCGCGCTGTCCCATCGCAGCGCCGCTGTTGCAGCTCAGTGCATCGTGAGGATGCCGAAACACGCGGCGACCAGCAGCAGCGCGACGCCGACGATGGAACCGATGCCGACACCGATACCGATGGCCGTGCGCGTCTGCCCGCGCACGGCCAGCCAAACGATCAGCGCCACCATCGCAATCCAGGGCAGCAGCGCCGCCAGCACGACCAGTGCGTCGCGGACGCCGGCCGGTGCGGTCTGATAACCCGCGCCGAAAATGACGCTCGATACCGTGTATCCAGCAATCAGGCATGCCCAGGCCAGCCCGATGCCGAGCCCGAGCGAACCTTCGTTTTTTGGAGGAGCGGGAGTCGACATCGGTGGGCCTCAGCAGACGGACTTGCGCAGCTCGGTTTCCGCGCGCAGCGCAGCCAGCTTCTCGCGTCGCTGATCGCGGTAGAACAAGTTGAACGTGTCGAATGGGATGAGCGTGCCTTCGGGTTGCGCGATGTGCACGCAGGATTTCTTCACCGCGCGCAGGTCGAAACTCAGCGCGTCGACGAACTGCATGATCAGCACGCGGAACACGTTGCGATAGCGCAGGTCCGCCGGCGCCTGCACCTGCGGCAGGCAGCACAGCAGGTCCGACAGCGAGCATGCCTGCGACTCGGGCGAATGGTTGGTAGCGAACAACTCGAACAGGTGCGCGCGCAGTTGTTCGTCGCGCTCGACCACGATCGTGTTGCGGCCCTTCGCCACCAGTGTCTCCGGCGCGACGAAGCGGGTCAGCGGCAGCACCTCGCCGCCGAGCTTGAGCGCGTACGCCATGGCCAGGCAATCCGGATTGCATGGCACGGGAATCAGATCGTCGGGCTGGAACACGGCGGATTGTTCCAGGATGCGCCGACGTACTTCGGTCAGCGTGAGGCGGTCGCGCGCGGGATCGTAGTTGTCGAGCCGGCCTGCCGCCTGGATCGGCTGGAACGTGACGCCGCGCACGCATGGCTGGGTCAACGCGAACGCAATGATGTCGCCGAGTTCATGGTCGTTGAGTCCCTTCTTGACCGTGACCACCAGCGTGGTCGAGATGTCGTGTTCGTTCAGATGGGCAAGCGCGCGCCGGCGCACGTCGCCGAGCCGCGCGCCACGCAATTCCTCGTGCACTTCATCGCGCAGCGAATCGAATTGCAGGTACAGCTCGAAGCCGGGTTGATAGTTTGCCAGGCGCGCCACGAACTCGGCGTCCTTGGCGATGCGCAGCCCGTTCGTGTTGAGCATCAGGTGCCGGATCGGACGGCGTTTGGCGGCATCGAGAATGTCGAAGAATTGCGGATGCAGCGTCGGTTCGCCGCCGGAGATCTGCACCACATCCGGTTCGCCTTCGTTGGCGACCACGGCGTCGAGCATGCGTTCGATCGTGGCCAGGTCGCGGAAGCCGGGCCGATGCGGTCCGGATTCGGCGTAGCAGATCGGGCAACGCAGGTTGCAGTGATCGGTGACCTCGATCAAGGTCAGGCAGCTGTGCTGCATGTGTTCCGGGCACAAACCGCAATCGTAGGGACAGCCCCAGCGTTGTTCGGTGTTGAAGCGGCGCGGCAGCTCCGGCGGCTTGATGAATAGCTCGCGTGACTTGCGGTAGTACGCCGCGTCGTCCGCGATCAGGACGCGCTCGCGCCCGTGTTCGGCGCACCACTTCTCGAGGTATACATTGTCATCCTTGATCAGGATCTTCGCTTCGACCCGGCGCAGACAGGTGCTGCACACCGATACGGCGCTGTCGTAGAAAAGGTAAGGCCGCAGCTTGGCCCCCACCTCACGTCTCCGCGCTACGCGTGCAGCGCGATTGATGCGTCAGCTTCGTGCCCACGGCAGGACCCCGGCGAAGCGCAGAATGTCGCGGCGATAGTAGACCAGCCCGGCCAGACACAGCAATTGAATGCCGGACAGCCCGCCGAAATAGACGAACGGCATCGGCTTGATCCAGTCGATCAGCAGGCGGAACGCGAGATAGGCGATCATGAACGCGCGAAAGCGGTCGCCGCTGCGCTCGAACGCCGTGTCGCGCACGCGCAGCCACAACGCCAACGCGAGCAGGAATGCGATCTCATAGAGTTGCGTCGGATGCCGCGGCACGCCGTCGCCGAAGTCCACGCCCCAGGGCAGCGCGGTCGGATTGCCGTAGGTATGGTCGGCCAGTCCGGACAGGAAACAGCCGATGCGTCCGATCGCGATGCCGAGCATCAACGGCAGTGCGAATGCATCGCCGCTGGAACCGTGCGCGCCGATCGCGCGCTTGATGCCCTCCACGCCGAGCAAACCGCCGAGCAGCGCGCCGACGATCGTCTTGCCTTCGAGCAGGTGGCGCCAGTCCGGGAAATCGGCGAACGCGTTGCGCGGATCCTCGATCCAGTAGCCGAGCTTCGCGCCGACCGCGGCGCCGACGATCGCCGCGACGGCGATCCACAGGCTGCGATCGCGGTCGGCCAGCACCGGCAGCGCCAGACGCCGGCGCTGCCACAGAAACACGCGCACGCCGACGAAGTACGCGCCGAGTTCGAATGCCGTGTGCCAGGCGACAGGCGCCATTCAATCCTTGTGCGCGGCGTTCTTGTCGCGGCCCGCGCCGAAACGGCGATCGAGCCCGCCGAACAGTTTCTTGAACAGGCGCGACAGCTTGCCGCGCTGGGTCTTGCGCAGTTTTTCTTCCTCGCTGGTCAGCCACGCGACTTGGATCACGCGGCGCTCGCCTTCGAACGGCAGGTGGCCGTGGAAGGAATTGTCCGCGCGCTTGAACACGACGAAGTTGCCGTATAGCGGCCGGACTTCCGGCGCGGCCAGATCGTCGATCGCATCGATGCGGTTGAGAAAGCGAAAGCAGCCTTCGCTCGTGTCCGGCCAATCCGCTTCGAGATAGAGCAGGGCGGTGGCGACTTTCGAGCGGCTGTCGGTGTGGATCGTGCCGTGGCGCTTGTTCAATGCGCGGCACAGCGTGACCAGGGTCGGGTAGCGCCCGAGATCGGCGATACCGAGCCGCGCACCAACCGCACTGGCCACGGCCGGATCGGTCAGCTCCGCGATCAAACGGTTGATGCTCGCGCCGCAATCCCTGGCCTCGTACGGAAAGAAGCCGGCCCCGGCGTAGCGCGGAAAATCGCGGCGCAACTCGTCTGCCGCCGCGGCCGGCAACTGCTCGCGTGCAATCAGGAAATGGAACGGCTGCGTCCGCACCACGCTGTCGGCGCGGTCGAGGCGGACGGGATCGAACAGCAGCGGCGCGGGTGCGGAAGAGGCGGCGACGGCAGACATTGCAGGGGTCTCGTGGCGACGCGCGCATTCTAGCGCGATGGACACGCACCGCCGTGCACCGGTATCATTCGCACTCGCCCGTAACCTCTTCCCACGGACTGGTCCCCACCAGCCCGCGGGTTGGCCTGCACCCGAAGGTTGCGCAATTCAAGGACCCAAGGCGGCGCAATGACACAAGCCCTTCTCGCACTCGCAGACGGCAGCATCTTCCGCGGCACTTCCATCGGCGCGGAAGGCGAAACCGTTGGCGAAGTGGTGTTCAACACGGCGATGACGGGTTACCAGGAAATCCTCACCGATCCTTCCTACGCACAACAGATCGTCACGCTGACCTATCCGCACATCGGCAACACCGGCTGCAATCCGGTCGACGAGGAGTCCGCGAAAGTGCAGGCAGCCGGACTGATCATCCGCGACTTGCCGCGGCTGGCGAGCAACTGGCGCTCGACCGAGCCGCTCGATGCGTATCTGCGCCGCAACAACGTGGTCGCGCTCGCCGACATCGATACGCGGCGCCTGACGCGCATCCTGCGCGACGGCGGCGCACAGAACGGCTGCATCATCGCCGGCAGCGCACCTTCGGAAATGCACGCGCTGGCCAAGGCACGGGCGTTCCCCGGGCTCAAGGGCATGGACCTGGCGAAAGTCGTCAGCGTCACGCAGCGCTACCGCTTCGACGCCGGCAGCTTCGACCTGGATCGCGGTGCGTTTGGGCAGACGCCGCGCCGCTATCGCGTGGTCGCGTACGACTTCGGCGTCAAGCGCAACATCCTGCGCATGCTGGTCGATCGCGGTTGCGAAGTGACGGTGGTGCCGGCGCAGACGCCGGCGAGCGACGCGCTGGCGCTCGAGCCGGATGGCGTGTTCCTCGCCAACGGCCCCGGCGACCCGGCGCCGTGCGACTACGCGATCGCCGCCGCGCGCGAGTGTATAAAGCGCAAAATTCCACTTTTCGGCATCTGCCTCGGACACCAGCTGCTCGGTCTGGCGGTCGGTGCGCAGACGCTGAAGATGAAGTTCGGCCATCACGGCGCGAATCATCCGGTCATCGATCTGGCCAGCGGCCACGTCATGATCTCGAGCCAAAACCACGGCTTCGCGGTCGACGAAGCGACCCTGCCGGCGAACGTGAAAGTGACGCACCGTTCGCTGTTCGACGGTTCCAATCAAGGTATACGGCTCGTCGATGCGCCCGCGTTCGGTTTCCAGGGCCATCCCGAGGCGAGCCCGGGACCGCACGACGTGGACCGGTTGTTCGATCAGTTCATCAACCTGATGGAGGCGCACGCGGCTGCCGCGGCGTAAGAGAATGAAGAAAGTCACGACGATTGCGGCGAGCCTGGCGCTTGCCATCGCGCTGCCGATCGGCACACAGGCCGCGGACAAGTCACCCGCTGCCGCGAAGCCGCAGGCCAAGGCCGAACCGGCGCAGCAGCAAGTCGCGTACGCCGAGCTCGGCAAGTACGTCGGCAAGCGCATCATCGTGCACTCGAAGCTCAACACCACGCGCAGCGGCGTGCTGACGCGCTACTCGGCGAGCGAAATCGACCTCAAGCTCGACGGCGGCGCCGATCTGAGCATGACGGCCGATTCGATCCGCAGTGTCAGCATTCCGATCGCGCCGGCGGACCCGCTGTTCCCGGAAAAGACCGGCGACGGCAAGCCGGCCGCCAAGGCCACCGACGCGCCGCCCGCGAACACGAAACCCGCGCCGCTGCCGGCTGCGCCGAAGCCCGCGGACAACAAGGCCGCGGCGGCCAAGACAGGCGAAGACAGTGCCAAAAAGAAGTGATCTCCGCTCGATCCTGATCATCGGCGCCGGCCCGATCGTCATCGGCCAGGCCTGCGAGTTCGACTATTCCGGCGCGCAGGCGTGCAAGGCGCTCAAGCAGGAAGGTTATCGCGTCATCCTGGTCAACTCGAATCCGGCCACGATCATGACCGATCCGGAGACGGCCGATGCGGTGTACATCGAGCCGATCAACCGGCAAACGGTCGAGCGCATCATCGCCAAGGAGAAGCCCGACGCGTTGCTGCCGACGATGGGCGGTCAGACCGCGCTCAACTGCGCGCTCGACCTGGCCGATTGTGGAATTCTGGAAAAGTATAATGTCGAGCTGATCGGCGCCTCGCGCGAGGCGATCCGCATGGCCGAGGACCGCGAGCTGTTCCGCCGCGCGATGATCGACATCGGCCTGGAATGCCCGAAGGCGGAAGTGGCCAGGACACTCGAGCAGGCGCTGGAGATCCAGACCAAGGTCGGGTTCCCGACGATCATCCGGCCGAGCTTCACGCTCGGCGGCTCCGGCGGCGGCATCGCCTACAACCGCGAGGAATTCGTCGAGATCGTCGGGCGCGGCCTGGAACTTTCCCCGGTGCACGAAGTGCTGATCGAGGAGTCGGTACTGGGCTGGAAAGAGTTCGAGATGGAGGTCGTGCGCGACAAGGCGGACAACTGCATCATCGTCTGCTCGATCGAGAACCTCGACCCGATGGGCGTGCACACCGGAGATTCGATCACGGTGGCGCCGGCGCAGACGCTCACCGACAAGGAATACCAGCGCCTGCGCGATGCCTCGATCGCGGTGCTGCGCAAGATCGGCGTCGACACCGGCGGTTCCAACGTGCAGTTCGGCGTGAATGCCGAGGACGGCCGCGTAGTGGTGATCGAGATGAATCCTCGCGTCTCGCGCTCCTCGGCACTGGCGTCGAAGGCCACCGGCTTTCCGATCGCCAAGGTCGCCGCCAAGCTCGCGGTCGGCTACACGCTGGATGAACTGCGCAACGAGATCACCGGTGGCAAGACGCCGGCGTCGTTCGAGCCGAGCATCGATTACGTCGTCACCAAGATTCCGCGCTTTGCGTTCGAGAAATTCCCGGCCGCCGATGCGCGCCTGACCACGCAGATGAAATCGGTCGGCGAGGTGATGGCGATCGGCCGCACGTTCCAGGAATCGCTGCAGAAGGCGCTGCGCGGACTCGAGACGGGCAGGGACGGCTTGAATCCGGTCGGGCGCGACGAAGCGCGCCCGTATGCGCCGAACGCCGACGACCTTGCCGTGCTCAAGCGCGAATTGCGCGAACCGCGGCCGGACCGCGTGTTCTACGTCGCCGACGGTTTCCGCGCCGGCTTGTCGCTCGAGGAAATCTACGCGCTCACGCGTATCGACCGCTGGTTCCTCGACCAGATCGCGGAACTGGTCGAGATCGAAACGGCGGTGAAGGCCGGCGGGCTCGCCGCGATCGACGCGGCGCGCATGTTCGCGCTCAAGCGCAAGGGTTTCTCCGACGCGCGCCTGGCCAGCTTGCTGAGCACCGACGAAGCGGCCGTGCGCAAGCTGCGCCACGCGTTTGGCTTGCATCCGGTCTACAAGCGCGTCGATTCGTGCGCCGCGGAATTCGCCACGTCGACGGCTTATCTCTACTCGACCTACGAGGAAGAGTGCGAGGCGCAGCCGAGCACGCGCGACAAGATCATGGTGCTCGGCGGCGGCCCGAACCGCATCGGCCAAGGCATCGAGTTCGACTACTGCTGCGTGCACGCCGCGTTGGCGCTGCGCGAAGACGGTTTCGAGACCATCATGGTCAACTGCAATCCGGAAACCGTTTCGACCGACTACGACACCTCGGATCGCCTGTACTTCGAACCGCTCACGCTGGAAGACGTGCTCGAGATCATCGCCAAGGAAAAGCCCAAGGGCGTGATCGTGCAGTACGGCGGGCAGACGCCGCTCAAGCTCGCGCGCGCGCTGGAAGCCAACGGCGCGCCGGTAATCGGCACGTCGCCCGATTCGATCGATCTGGCAGAAGATCGCGAGCGCTTCCAGCAGATGATCGTCAAGCTGGGACTGACGCAGCCGCCGAACCGCACCGCACGCAACCCCGACGAGGCGCTCGCGTTGGCGCGCGAGATCGGCTACCCGCTCGTCGTGCGCCCGAGCTACGTGCTCGGCGGCCGCGCCATGGAAGTGGTGCACGGCGACGCGGACCTGCGCCGCTACATCACCGAAGCGGTGCGCGTGTCGAACGATTCGCCGGTGTTGCTCGACCGCTTCCTCGACAACGCCGTCGAAGTGGACGTCGACATCGTCGCCGACGCGCAGGGCAACGTGCTGATCGGCGGCATCATGGAACATATCGAGGAAGCCGGCGTGCATTCCGGCGATTCGTCCTGTTCGCTGCCGCCGTATTCGCTGTCGGCGAAGATCCAGGACGAGCTGCGCGCGCAGGTCACGCAGATGGCGCGCGAGCTGAAAGTCATCGGGCTGATGAACACGCAGTTCGCGATCCAGACCGACGAGCACGGCGAGGCGACGATCTACATCCTCGAAGTCAATCCGCGCGCATCGCGCACCGTGCCGTTCGTGTCCAAGGCGACCGGCGTGGCGCTGGCCAAGATCGCGGCACGCTGCATGGTCGGCAAGACGCTGGCCGCGCAGGGCGCCACGCGTGAAGTGGTGCCGCAGTACTATTCGGTCAAGGAAGCGATCTTTCCGTTCCTGAAATTCCAGAACGTCGATCCGATCCTCGGGCCGGAAATGCGTTCGACCGGCGAGGTGATGGGCGTGGGCCGCAGTTTCGGCGCCGCGTTCGCGCGCGCGCATGAAGCGGCGAACATCGCCGCACCGACCGCCGGCAAGGCATTCATCTCGGTGCGCGATCCGGACAAGCAGCGTCTGCTGTCGGTCGCGCGCGACCTGCTCAAGCGTGGCTTCAGCATCGTCGCGACGTCGGGCACGTGCGCGTTCCTGATGGAACAGGGCATCGCCTGCGAGCGCATCAACAAGGTGCTCGAGGGCCGCCCGCACATCGTCGATCTGATCAAGAACGGCGAAATCGTGTTCATCGTCAACACCACCGAGGGCAAGCAGGCGATCGCCGACTCGTTCTCGATCCGGCGCGAAGCGCTGCAGCAGCGCATCACCTATTCGACCACCATTGCCGGAGCGCGCGCGCTGCTGCATTCGCTCGATTTCCGCGGCGGCGGCGACGTGCACAGTCTTCAGGAATTACACAAGGAGTTGGCGTGAAGAGAACCCCAATGACCGCCAAGGGCGCCGAGCGGCTGCGCGCCGAAGTGGAGCGGTTGAAGAGCGTGGACCGCCCGCGCATCATCGCGGCGATCGCCGATGCACGCGCGCACGGCGACTTGAAAGAGAACGCCGAATACCACGCCGCGCGCGAACAGCAGAGCTTCACCGAAGGCCGTATCAAGGAGCTGGAAGCGGCACTGAGCTACGCCGAAGTGATCGACGTGGCGCGCCTGACGCCGAACGGCAAGATCGTGTTCGGCGCGACGGTCGAGTTGACCGATGAAGACTCCGGCGAAGAAGTCGCGTACCAGATCGTCGGCGAGCTCGAAGCCGACATCAAGCAGAATCTGATTTCGGTGTCGTCGCCGATCGCGCGCGCGCTGATCGGCAAGAGCGAAGGCGACAGCTTCGAGTTCCAGGCACCGAACGGCACCCGGCGCTACGAGATCATGTCCGTGCGCTACAAGCTCTAGCCGCTCGAGCGCCGAATCGCAAGATGGCCCGCTGCACCATCCTGCTGCCGGACCTGCGCCGCATCGGCGATGCGCCGCTGCTGCAACGCTGGCTGGCGCGCGGCGATCGCCAAACGGACGTCAAGCCGGGCCGTGAAGGCGCGTTGCGCGCCTGCTTCCAGTTTACCGGTACGGCGCTGCCGGCGGCAGCGCTGACGCGCAGCGTGGATGCCGGCGATGCGGCAGGTGCGCAATGGGTGCGCGCCGATCCCTGCCACGTGGTGCCCGATGCGGTTGCCGTGCGCATGCTGGCGTGGAGCAACCTGGAACTGAGCACGCAGGAAAGCGACGAACTGGCGCGTGCACTGCGCCCGTTGTTTGGCGATGCCGGTTTTCCGCTCGAAGCGTCCTCGCCGCAGCGCTGGTATCTGCGCTGTCCCGACGGCGCGCGCCTGCCGCGCTTTGCCGATCCGACCGAGGTGCTCGGCGCCGACCTGTTGCCGCACATGCCGCACGGCGACAACGAGCGTCAATGGCGTCATCTGCTCAACGAGGCGCAGGTGATCCTGCACAACCACCCGGTGAACGCGCAGCGCGCGCGCGACGGCCGGCTGGCTGCGAACAGCGTCTGGTTCTGGGGCGCGGGCAGGCTGCCGGACTGGGTGCGCGCGCCGTACGCGCGTGTGTTCAGCGACGATGTACTGGTGATCGCTCTGGCACGCATGGCCAAGATCGCCGCATCGTCCGCGGCGCAAAGCGACATTGTGCAATTTGACGCAAAAGATACCGTGCTGCTGGATTTGAGCGCGGCGGCCGGCGCGATCGACGCGTGGTGCGAAAAGATCCAGAACGCGCTGCGTACCCGCCGCTGCAACGAACTCGAACTGCGCCTGGAAGACGGCAGAGCCGTGCGTTACAAGCCGTGGCACCGCTGGCGCGTGTGGCGTCGCGGCCGGTTTGGCGGCGCATGAAGCCGCTGCGCATCGAGCGCCGCGCCGCGCAACCGACGAGCGGATGGCCGGCGTCGGTGCATCCGGTATTGCGCCGCGTGTATGCGGCACGCGGCGTGGCATCGCCGGCGGAAGTCGAGCATCGTCTCGGCGCGCTGCTCGCGCCGCAGCAACTCGGCGGCATGGCGGCGGCATGCACGCTGCTCGAGACCGCCGTGCGCGAGGACCAACGCATCGTCGTGGTCGGCGATTTCGACTGCGACGGCGCGACCGGCACGGCAGTCGCGGTGCGCGGCTTGCGTCTGCTCGGCGCGCGCAACGTCGACTACGCGGTGCCGAACCGGTTCCGCCATGGCTACGGCTTGAGTCCCGCGATCGTCGCGGAACTGCTGCCGCGCCAACCGCAGCTGCTGGTCACAGTCGACAACGGCGTTGCCGCGCACGCCGGCGTCGCGGCTGCGCGCGCCGGCGGCGTGCGCGTGATCGTCACCGATCATCATCTGCCGGGCCCGACGTTGCCCGACGCCGACGCGATCGTGAACCCGAACGTCGTCGGTGACGTGTTTCCGAGCAAGGCGCTCGCCGGCGTCGGCGTGATGTTCTACGTGCTGCTGGCGCTGCGCGCGCAATTGCGCGAACGCGGCTGGTTTGCCGCGCGCGGCATGCCCGAGCCCGACCTGTCCGTGTTGCTCGACCTGGTCGCGCTCGGCACCGTGGCCGACCTGGTGCCACTGGACCGCAACAACCGCATCCTGGTCGAGGCGGGTATCCGGCGCATCCGCAGCCGACGCGCCTGCGCCGGCATCACGGCGTTGCTGCTCGCCGGCAAGCGTGATCCGGCGCGCGCGATCGCCAGCGACCTCGCGTTCGTTGCCGGGCCGCGCATCAATGCGGCAGGACGGCTGGAGGACATGCGCGTCGGCATCGAGTGCCTGCTCTGCGACGATCCGCTGCGTGCCCACGAACTCGCCGCTACGCTCGATGCGATCAACGCCGAGCGGCGCGAACTGCAGGCCGAGATGGTCGAGCAGGCGCAACGCGAAGTACACAAATGGACAATGCAGCATGGTGCGGCGAACCTGCCGCACGGCATGGTGCTGTTCGATCCGGCCTGGCATCACGGCGTGGTCGGGTTGGTCGCATCGAAGCTCAAGGACGCGCTTAATCGTCCGGTCATCGCCTGCGCGCCCGGCGAAGAAGGCAGCGGCGAAGTCAAGGCATCGGGACGTTCGATCGCCGGCTTCCACATGCGCGATGCGCTCGCAGAAGTCGACGCACGCCATCCCGGCTTGCTGTTGCGATTCGGCGGGCACGCGATGGCGGCCGGACTGAGTCTGCGCGTGGGAGATGTGGCCAAATTCGCCGACGCGTTCGACGCGGTCACGCGCAGCCGCATCGCGCCGGAGGCGTTCGACGCGGTGCTGCTCAGTGACGGCGAACTGTGTGCCGACGAGTTCTGCCTCGATCTCGCGCAGCAATTGCGTTTCGCGGGCCCCTGGGGCCAGGCGTTTCCGGAGCCGGTGTTCGACGGCGAATTCTCGCTGCACGGCTGGAAGGTGATGGGCGAGACGCACCTGCGCCTGTCGCTGCGCCACGTCGATCTGGCGCAACCGCTGACCGGGATCGCGTTCAATGCCTACGACGGCACGCCACCGCCATCGAAGTTGCGTGCGCTGTATCAGCTCGACGTGGACGAGTGGAACGGCAGCGCCAGTCTGCGTCTCATGATCCGCAGCTACGAAGCCGTCTAAGTCACGGGTGCCGCCTGCGTTCGAGTAAACTCGGCCGTCCTTCGGAGTCCGCATGTCGATACGTTCGCTGCCGCGCAATGAATGGTCGTTGCTGCTGCTGATCGCCACTGTGCGATTCGCGCTGCATCTGCTGCTCGACGGGCAGTACGGATTCCACCGCGACGAACTACAGGTGCTGGACGATGCGCGTCACCTCGCCTGGGGTTATGTGCCGTATCCGCCGCTGACGCCGTTCTTCGCTGCGATCGATCTGACCTTGTTCGGCGATTCGCCGACCGGATTCCGCGTGTTTGCCGCATTGACGCAGTGCGTCGCGATGGTCCTGGCCGGGTCGATCGCGCGCGAGTTCGGCGGCGGCCGCGCCGCACAACTGCTGGCGGCTCTGGCGAGCATGGCGATGCCGTTCTCGCTGCTTGCGGCAAGCCAGCTCGAGTACGTCGCGCCGGATCTGTTGTGGTGGGTATTGTTGGCGTGGCTGCTGCTGCGCCTGATCAACTCCGGGGATTCGCGTTGGTGGCTGGCGATCGGCGGCGTGATCGGCTTGGGCATGCTGACGCGCTACACGATCGGCGCGTGCGCGGTCGCGATCGTCGTCGGAGTCGTCGTCACGCCGTTGCGCCGCGAGTTGCGCAGCCCCTGGCTGTGGGCCGGCGTCGTGGCGTCGCTACTGGTGTTTGTGCCGAATCTGCTGTGGCAGGCGCAGCACGATTTCGTCTACCTCGAATTCATGCGCCACATCCACGAGCGCGATATCCGCTGGGGCCGCACCAGCGGCTACTTCCCCGAGCAGCTGTTCGGCAACGCCAGTGTCGTGACGTTGCCGTTGTGGCTGGGCGGACTGTGGTTCGTGCTGCGTGCCCGGGACGACGCGCGGCAGCGCATCGTGGCATGCATGTACCTGGTTCCGCTGTTGTTGTTTGCGCTGGCGCGCGGACGCGGCTATTACATGGCGCCGGCGTACCCGATGTTACTGGCCGCGGGTGCCGTTGCGTTCGAGCGAATCCTGGACCGACGCAGCGCACGTGTCGTGACTGCCATGCGTGCGACCGCGTGGTCGCTGATCGCACTTGCGATCGTCACCAGCGCCGCGGTGGCTTTGCCGCTCGCACCGGTCAATTCCTCCGGATGGCGCCTGAGCCGCGCGGTCCACGACAACTTCGCCGAGCAAATCGGCTGGCCGGAATTCGTCGAACAGGTTGCCGGCATCTATCGCGCGCTGCCGGACAGCGAACGTCCGCTGACCGGCATCCTCGCCAGCAACTACGGCGAGGCGGGTGCGATCGACTTCTATGGTCCCGCGCTTGGATTGCCGGCGGCGCTCAGCGGCGTGAATACCTACTGGTATCGCGGCTACGGCGATCCGCCGCCGCAGACGCTGATCGTGCTGGGCGCCGACCCCGACGACATCGCAAAGGCGCCGGCGACCTGCGCGCTGGCTGGCACCGTGACCAACCGCTTCGGTGTCGAGAACGAGGAAACCCGCAACAATCCGCAGATCTTCGTTTGCCGCGACCTGCGCAGGCCGTGGCCGGAGTTGTGGAAACGGCTGCGCGGATTCGGCTGAGCGGGCAGGGGCCGCGTGCCGAATTTTGCTAACATACGCGTCTTTTACGCCGTTCATCATTCACCGACATGATCGAAACCAATCCGATCCACGCGCGCATTGCCGACCTGACTTCGCGGCTGGCGTCGCTTAGGGGGTATCTTTGACTACGAGACCAAACAGGAACGTCTCGAAGAAGTAGGCCGCGAGCTCGAAAACCCGAACGTCTGGGACAACCCCGAACGCGCGCAGCAGCTGGGCAAGGAACGCGCGCAGCTCGACCGCATCGTCAACGGCATCCGCAGCCTGAACGACGGCTTGTCCGGCGCCGACGAACTGTTGCAGCTGGCCGAGGCAGAAAAGGACGAGAGCACGGCGCAGTCCGTTGCCGACGACGTCGAGGGCCTGGCGCGCAAGGTCGAGGCGCTGGAATTCCAGCGCATGTTTTCCGGCAAGATGGATTCGCACAATGCCTTCGTCGACGTGCAGGCCGGAGCCGGCGGCACCGAGGCGCAGGACTGGGCCGAGATGCTGCTGCGCATGTACCTGCGCTGGTGCGAAGCGAAAAAGTGGAAAACCGAACTTCTGGAAGTTTCCGCGGGGGATGTTGCCGGCATCAAGAGCGCAACATTCCGCGTCGAAGGCGACTATGCCTACGGTTGGCTGAAGACCGAGATCGGCGTGCATCGGCTGGTGCGCAAGTCGCCGTTCGATTCGGACAACCGCCGGCACACCTCGTTTTCCTCGATCTTCGTCTCGCCGGAAGTCGACGACGACATCGATATCGAGATCAATCCGGCGGATCTGAAGACCGACGTCTATCGCTCCTCCGGCGCCGGCGGCCAGCACGTCAACAAGACCGAATCGGCGGTGCGTATCACGCATGTGCCGAGCGGCATCGTGGTGGCATGCCAGACCGAACGCTCGCAGCACGCCAACCGCGACCGCGCGATGAAGATGCTCAAGGCCAAGCTGTACGAGATGGAGATACAGAAGCGCAATACCGAGAAGGCTGCGCTGGAGGCGACCAAGTCCGACATCGGCTGGGGTAGCCAGATCCGCAACTACGTGCTGGACCAGTCGCGTATCAAGGACCTGCGCACCGGCATCGAGCGTACCGACACGTCGAAGGTGCTCGATGGCGACCTCGACGAGTTCATCGAGGCGAGTTTGAAGGCGGGGCTCGAGGCGGGTGCGAAGCGAGTCGACGCATAGCGTTTGTTTGAGCCCGTTCGCCCTGCGCCCCTCGACAGGCTCAGGACAGGCTGCGGCGCGCAGCGCCGAAGTCGAAGGGTCGCCCGCGGCGCTTCGACTTCGCTTGCTGCGCAAGCTACGCTCAGCGCGAACGGGAATAGCGAAAAGGATGGATGTACGCCGACTGGAAATGATCTATGACGGGAAAAACTGATGACCTGGGTAGGGCAGCAGATGCCGATGCGGAGGCTGCTGCGCTTCCACCCGACGAAAACAAGCTGATCGCCGAGCGCCGCGAAAAACTGCGCGCGCTGCGCGGGCAGGGCATCGCGTTCCCGAACGATTTCGCGCCGGATGCCTTTGCCGGCGATCTGCAGCGCGAATTCGCCGAGCAGGACGCCGCCGCAATCGAGGCGTCCGGCCGCCGCGTGAAGATTGCCGGCCGCATGCTGCTCAAGCGCGGCCAGGGCAAGGTCAGCTTCATCCAGATTCAGGACATGAGCGGCCGCATCCAGCTGTTCGTGCAGGCCAATGCGATCGGCGACGCGTACGAAGCGCTGAAGTCCTGGGACATCGGCGATATCGTCGGTGCGGAAGGTCCGCTGATGCGCACCAAGACCGGCGAGTTGTCGGTCAAGGTCGAACAGCTGCGTCTGTTGACCAAGGCGCTGCGTCCGTTGCCGGACAAGTTCCACGGGTTGTCGGACGTGGAGCAGCGTTATCGCCAGCGCTACGTCGACCTGATCGTCACGCCCGAATCGCGCCGCGCGTTCGAGCTGCGCTCGCGCATGATCGGTTTCATGCGGCAGTGGCTGGAAGCGGCGCCACGGCGTTTCATGGAAGTCGAGACGCCGATGATGCACGTGATCCCCGGCGGTGCCACGGCGCGTCCGTTTGTGACGCACCACAATGCGCTCGATATCGACCTGTATCTGCGCGTGGCGCCGGAGTTGTACCTCAAGCGACTTGTGGTCGGCGGCTTCGAGCGCGTCTATGAGATCAACCGCAACTTTCGCAACGAGGGCGTCTCCACGCGGCACAATCCCGAATTCACGATGCTCGAGTTGTATCAGGCCTACGCCACCTACAACGAGGTGATGGACCTGACCGAGAACATGATCCGCGAAACCGCGCAGGCCACGCTCGGCAAGACCGCGCTGACCTGGGAAGGCCGTGCGATCGACGTGGGACCGGCGTTCCGGCGCTGGAAAATGGAAGATGCCGTGCTCGAGCACAACCCGCAGATCGCGCGCGGCGATTTGCGCGAGCGCGACAAGCTGGCCGCGCACGCGCGTGCACTCGGTGTACACATCAAGGGCGACTACGGCTGGGGCCGCATCCTGCTCGAGATCTTCGAGCGCACGGTCGAAGCGCAGCTGATCCAGCCAACCTTCGTTACGACATATCCCACCGAGGTTTCGCCGCTCGCGCGCGCGAATGACCACGATGCCGAGGTGACCGACCGCTTCGAGCTGTTCATCGGCGCCAAGGAACTGGCCAACGGATTCTCCGAATTGAACGATCCGGAAGATCAGGCCGACCGCTTCCGCGCGCAGATGCGCGCGAAGGATTCGGGCGACGACGAAGCGATGCATTTCGATGCCGACTATATCCGCGCGCTCGAATATGGCTTGCCGCCGACCGGCGGGCTCGGCGTCGGCATCGACCGCCTGGTGATGCTGTTTGCGGATGTACCGTCGATCCGCGACGTGCTGCTGTTTCCCTACATGCGCCCGGAGGCCTGAACCATCCCGCCGGCGGCGAAACCGTCAGGCGATCAATGCGATGGCCCGAAATGTGCATTTGATTTCACGCACGTCGGTACGCCGCTCGCCCAACCGCCTGCGGGCTGGCGAGCGGGCACGTACTTGGGGCAAGATGGATCGGGGGACAGATGACCATGCAGTCAGACCAGCAACACTGGCGTCACGCGCGCATGCGGATCAGTTCGGCCGTGCTGATGATGCATGGCGCCGACGCCTGGTCCAGCGAGATCGAGGACATTTCCGCGACCGGCGTGCTGGTGCTCAAGCCGGACGGCTGGAATGGTCACATGGGCGACCAATATACGCTCGACATGATCATCGGCGAGGATTTGAACATCCATGTCGACGCGGCGGTGGCGCGCGTCACCGAGCATCACGTCGGCTTTGCCTATTCGCGCATCCCGCCGGAAAAGGAAGCGCCGCTGTGGAATTTGCTCGGCGGCTATGCCGACCGCCTGGAGCAATTTGAGACGTGATGCGGTTCGCCGGCTGACGCCTACGCGGCCGGTTTCTGCGGCTCGCGCAATTCACGGCGCAGGATCTTGCCGACGTTGGTCTTCGGCAACGCATCGCGGAACTCGATGATCTTCGGCAGCTTGTAGCCGGTGAGGTTCGCCTTGCAGTGCGCCTTGAGGATTTCGGCGGTCAGGTTCGGATCCTTCTTCACCACCACGATCTTCACCGCCTCGCCCGATTTCTCGTCCGGCACCCCGACCGCGGCGACTTCGAGCACGCCCGGGCACTGCGCGACGACATCTTCGATCTCGTTCGGGTAGACGTTGAAGCCGGACACCAGGATCATGTCCTTCTTGCGGTCGACGATGTAGAAGAATCCTTTCTCGTCCATCTTGGCGATGTCGCCGGTGTGCAGCCAGCCATCGCTGGTAAGAACCTTGGCGGTTTCGTCCGGACGCTGCCAGTAACCCTTCATCACCTGCGGGCCGCGCACGCACAGTTCGCCGATGTCGCCGGTCTTGAGCTGCCGGCCTTCGTCGTCCTGGATGCTGATATCGGTCGACGAAATCGGCAGGCCGATCGCGCCGTTGTACTCGGCCAAGTCGAGCGGATTCATGCACGCCGCGGGCGAGGTTTCGGTCAGTCCGTACGCTTCCACCAGCGTCACGCCAGTGACCTTCTTCCAGCGCTCGGCGACCGCGCGCTGCACGGCCATGCCGCCGCCGAGCGTCAGATGCAATGCGGAAAAATCCACTTTTTCGAAACCGGGCGTGTTGAGCAGCCCATTGAACAGCGTGTTGACACCGGTGAGCGCCGTAAAGCGCACGCCGCTCAGGATCTTGACGAAGCCGGGCATGTCGCGCGGATTCGTGATCAGGTGATTGAGCCCGCCGAACTTCATGAACACCAGGCAGTTCGCGGTCAACGCGAAGATGTGGTACAGCGGAATCGCGGTGATGATCACTTCCTCGCCGTGGCGCACGTTGGTGCCGAGCCACGCCGAGGACTGCTGCATGTTCGCGATCATGTTGCGATGGGTGAGCATCGCGCCCTTGGCCACGCCGGTCGTGCCGCCGGTGTATTGCAGGAACGCGATGTCGCCATGGTCGATCTCGACCCGCGGCAGCTTGCCGCGAGCCCCCTTGGCCAGCGCCGCATTGAAGCGCACCGCGCCGGGAATGGAATACGGCGGCACCAGTTTCTTGATGTAGCGCACGGCGAAGTTCACCACGTGCGACTTCGGGAAGCCGAGCAGGTCGCCCAGGCCGGTGGTGATCACGTGTTTGCACGGTGTGTCGTGCAGCACCTCGGCCAGGGTCGAGGCGAAGTTGTCGAGCACCACGATTGCGCTCGCGCCGGCGTCGTGCAGCTGATGGCGCAATTCGCGCGCGGTGTACATCGGATTCGTGTTGACCACGGTCAGTCCGGCGCGCAACACGCCGAAGATCGCGACCGGATACTGCAGCACGTTCGGCAGCATGATCGCGACGCGATCGCCCTTGCTCAGCTTCAAGTCGTTGAGCAGGTAGCTGGCGAAGGCACGGCTCAGGCGTTCGATGTCACCGTAGGTCAGCACCTTGTCCATGTTGGCGAACGCCGGACGGTGCCGGAAGCGCTCGCAGGAGGTTTCGAGCACTTGCGCGATCGAACGGTACTGATCGAGGTCGATCTGTGCCGGCACGCCGGGCGGGTAGCTGGCAAGCCACGGACGTGCGATGTCGCTCATGCGGAAATCCCCTGCAGGTGTGCCATGACATTCGGCGCAGTATGGATTTAACACGCTGCCGGAAAATCCGGCAAGTTGCATTGCGGCGCGTGGCGCGGTTCGGGCAGCATAGGCGCATGTCGCTGCGTCGTACTGCATTGCTTGGCTGCGTCGCGTTTGCCGTGCTGGCATGCGCATGCGCGCGCAAGCCGGAGGAGCAGCGCATCCGCGAGACCGTGACTGCGATGCAGACGGCAATGGAGCAGGCAAACCCGCGCGATTTCATGGCCCACGTCGCGCCGGACTTCACCGGCAACGAAGGCAGCGTCGACCACGACGGGCTGCACAACCTGTTGCGCGCCGTGGTCCTGCGCAACGAGAAGATCGGCGTGACGCTCGGACCGCTCGACGTCGAGTTGCAGGGGACGCGCGCCAGCGTGCGCGTCACCGCGACGCTGACCGGCGGCTCCGGCGGCTTGTTGCCGGAGCGCGGGGCGATTTACGCGATCCGCAGCGCGTGGCGCAAGGAGGGCAGCGACTGGCGTTGCTACAGCGCGGCGTGGGAGCAGAAGCTGTAGGGGCGGGCGATGACATCAGATCAAGATGGATCCCCGCTTGACCAGCTTCGCTGTTGAAGAGCGTCTCGCGGGGATGACGTCTGATTTGCAAGGCGACCGGATCATGCAGCCGATCACGCCGCCTTGGCGCCACCGGCGAGCTGCCGCAGCGCGTACGGCAGGATGCCGCCGTGGCGGTCGAAGCAAATCGAGATGCGTTGAAGCGCATCTCGATTCGCTGAGGGGCGGCCAAGGATGGCCGCCGGATCATCCGCTACAGGGACGTACCGTCCCGCAGATCACGCCGCCTTGGCGCCACCAGCGAGCTGCCGCAGCACGTACGGCAGGATGCCGCCGTGGCGGTAGTATTCGACTTCCTTCGGCGTCAGCAGCAGCACGTGCACGGTGAAGCGCTTCTCGCCGGCGGAGCCCTTTGCGACCACTTCGATCTTGCGCGACGCGCCGTCGTTGAGGCCGGCGATGTCGAACGTTTCGTCGCCCTTGAGGCCGATCGTCTGCGCATTCTCTCCCGGCATGAACATCAGCGGCAGTACGCCCATGCCTACCAGGTTGGAGCGGTGGATGCGCTCGAAACTCTCGGCGATCACCGCCTTGACTCCGAGCAGCAGCGTGCCCTTGGCGGCCCAGTCGCGCGACGAGCCGGTGCCGTATTCCTTTCCGGCCAGCACCACCAGCGGTACATTTTGCTTTTTATACTTCATCGCCGCGTCGTAGATCGGCAGCTTCTCGCCGGCGGCGGTGCCGTTGAAGTACAGCGTGTTGCCGCCTTCTTCGCCGCCGAGCATCAGGTTCTTGATGCGGATGTTGGCGAATGTGCCACGCACCATCACGTCGTCGTTGCCGCGACGCGAGCCGTACGAGTTGAACTCGGCCTTGGTCACGCCGTGCGCCTGCAGGAACTGCCCGGCCGGCGAGGTCGCCTTGATGTCCCCGGCAGGAGAGATATGGTCGGTCGTGATCGAGTCGCCGAACAGGCCGAGCACGCGCGCGCCGTGGATGTCGCCGATACGGCCGACTTGCATCGTCATGCCCTCGAAGTACGGCGGGTTCTTGATGTAGGTGGAGCGGCCGTCCCACTGGTAGCGCTCACCCTCGGGTGAGGCGATCTGGTTCCAGCGGCTGTCGCCCTTGAACACGTCGGCGTAGTTCTGCTTGAACAGATCCGGACCAATCGTCGCGGCGATCACGTCGCCGATTTCCTTGTTCGTCGGCCAGATGTCCTTCAGATAAACCGGCTTGCCGTCGCTGCCGTTGCCGAGCGGTTCCTTGGTCAGGTCACGATCGACCGAGCCGGCCAGCGCGTAGGCGACGACCAGCGGCGGCGAGGCGAGATAGTTCATCTTCACTTCCGGATGCACGCGGCCTTCGAAGTTGCGGTTGCCCGAAAGCACCGACGCCACGGCGAGATCACCGGCGCCGATGCCGGCGCTGATCTCGGCCGGCAGCGGTCCGGAATTGCCGATGCAGGTCGTGCAGCCGTAGCCGACGACGAAGAAGCCGAGCTTTTCCAGATCGCCGAGCACGCCCGCCTTCTTCAGGTAATCGGTGACGACCAGCGAGCCCGGACCGAGCGAGGTCTTGACCCACGGCGCCGCCTTGAGTCCCTTCTTGACTGCGTTGCGCGCGAGCAGGCCTGCACCGAGCATCACCGCCGGATTCGACGTGTTCGTGCACGAGGTGATCGCGGCGATCACCACGGCGCCGTCGTTCAAGTTGAAATTCGAACCGTTGAAGGAAACGTGCTGGCCGGGGGCCGAAGCGCTTTCGTCGTGACCCACCGCGGTACCGCCGCCTTCGCCGGCCAGGCGCGACTCGGCACGGGCGGTCGGCTTGCGATTTGCGGTCAGCGGTCCGAGTGAATCGCGGTAGCTCTTCGGTACATCGCCGAGCAGCACGCGGTCCTGCGGGCGCTTCGGACCGGCCAGCGACGGCTTGATGTCGGCCAGGTTCAACTCGAGCGTCGAGGAAAATTCGGCGTGCGGCGTGTTCGCGTCGTGCCACAGTCCCTGTGCCTTCGCGTAGGCCTCGACCAGCGCGATCTGCTTGTCGTCGCGCCCGGACAGGCGCATGTAGGTGAGCGCCTCGGCATCGATTGGGAAGATGCCGCAGGTTGCGCCGTATTCCGGCGCCATGTTCGCGATCGTAGCGCGATCGGCCAGCGGCAGGTGCTGCAGGCCGTCGCCGAAGAACTCGACGAACTTGCCGACCACGCCGTGCTTGCGCAGCATCTGCGTGACGGTGAGCACCAGATCGGTCGCGGTGGAACCTTCGGGCAATCTGCCGATGAGCTTGAAGCCGACGACTTGCGGGATCAGCATCGACGAGGGCTGGCCGAGCATCGCTGCTTCCGCTTCGATGCCGCCGACGCCCCAGCCGAGTACGCCGATGCCGTTGATCATCGTGGTGTGCGAATCGGTGCCGAACACCGTGTCAGGGAACGCCCACTCGGCGCCGTCCTTCGTGCCCGTGGCGACCACGCGCGCGAGATACTCGAGGTTCACCTGATGCACGATGCCGGTACGCGGCGGCACCACCTTGAAGTTGTTCAGTGCCTTCTGGCCCCAGCGCAGGAAGCTGTAGCGCTCCTGGTTGCGCTCGAATTCGATCGCCACGTTTTGGTCGAGCGAGGTCGCCGTGCCGAACACGTCGACCTGCACCGAATGGTCGATCACCAGTTCCGACGGGATCAGCGGATTGATCCGCGAGGCGTCGCCGCCGAGCTTGACGATCGCATCGCGCATCGCCGCCAGGTCGACCACGCACGGCACGCCGGTGAAGTCCTGCAGCACCACGCGCGCGGGCATGAACGCGATTTCGGTGTCCGGCTCGCGTTTCGCGTCCCAGTTCGCGACCGCTTCGATTTCCTTCGCCGAAACGTTGACGCCGTCCTCATGCCGCAACAGGTTCTCGAGCAGGATCTTCATCGAGTACGGCAGGCGCGCGAGGTTGAAGCGCTCGCCGAGCTTGGCGAGGCTGGCGATCTGATACTTCTTGCCGCCAACTTCGAGCGTGGTGCGGGTCGAAAACGAGTCGGTCATGTCGAGCTCCTTGCATGAAAATGATCAAACGGCGGCGGCAAGCGCGCAGCGACTTCGAGTCAGCGCGGCACACAACGGTCGGAATGTTCGGCCACCCCACCAGCCCGGTCGAACGAGCCGAGCAATTATCGCGCATCGCGCGGCAAAGCGCATGCGTGGCGGCGCTCAGCTGCCGTCCAAGGTGCAGCGCGCGAGCAAGCCGCGCGCCAGCATCGCGTACTGGCGGCGGCGGAACAGCAGGCGCAGCTGCGTGCCGCCGAGCTGCCGCCACAGCACCGCGGCGCGGATCGCCGCCAGCAGCAGGGCGCGAATCTGGTTCTGACGCGCCGGCTGCTGCAGGAACGCCTGATTGCCTTCGACCATCACGCGCGGCTTGAGCGGCGACAGGGTTTCGACATACAGCTGGGCAAAGCGCGCCGGCAGGTCGACCAGCGAGTTGTCGCTCTGCGGGTCCATGCGCGCGATCGATTCGATCTGCGTCCGCAAGCTGCCGAGCAGGTCCGGCCGCGCGGCGAGACTACGCTCCAGGCGCAGCACCGTGATCGCCATGCGCGTCAGTGTCGCGTCCTGCGGCGCGTCGAGTTGCTGGATCAGCGTCTGCAGGCCGAGCCGCAGGTTGCCAAGGCCGCCAAACACCTCCGCCACGCTGGCCGCGTCGATGCGCAACACGCTGGCCAGGCTCTCGCGCATCGCCGGTGCCTCGCAGCTGCCGCGCATCGCCACGGCGCGCACCAGAGCCAGCGCCTGCATCAGGCCGGCCAGGGCGATCACGCGATCTTCCCTCATGCGCTGTCCATTCTCGAGTCTTCCATGCCGCCGTACGGGGCGTTGGTGGCATCGATCACGCCGCCGCCGTGGCATTCCTCGTCGCGGTAGAACACCACCGACTGGCCTGGCGTCACGGCGCGCTGCGGCGTATCGAATTCCACAATGCAGCCATTGTCGCAAATTTCCACGCTGCAGGCCTGGTCAGCCTGGCGGTAGCGCGTCTTGGCCGTGCAGCGGAAACGCAGCGCGGGCGGCGCACCGGCGGTCCAGCTCAACGCGCTCGCGCGCAGCCGCGTCGAATCGAGCCAAGGCGAGTCGTTGCCCTGCGCCACGTACAGCACGTTCGTCTCCACATCCTTGCC
>Ga0157378_10000979_pt1 | contig 26126 bp, 24 predicted proteins | sample M65metaG_FD_115309 | JGI IMG/M metagenome (GOLD analysis project Ga0157378, IMG submission 115309) | Miscanthus rhizosphere microbial communities from Kellogg Biological Station, Michigan, USA - M6-5 metaG | ecosystem: Host-associated > Plants > Roots > Rhizosphere > Soil | place: USA: Michigan...
ATCGTTCCAATCAGTTGATCCGGCTCGCGGGTGGCCGACCTATGGCCACCGAAAGGTGATTGAGGTTCTTCAACAAGCCGGTGCCAAACTCTGTTTTTGTTCTTTGCAAAGAAGGTGGGGCGGGAGATCTGCGTTTCAAGGAATTTCCTCTCTTTAATCCCAAGCAACTGAGGTGCGCATACTCGCGCTGTTTGCGAGGGTGGGGCGGCCCCAACTTTTGATCTGTACCGCGTGACCGAGCCCTTTCGCCACAGGTTGTCACACGCCAAGAAGAACGGATCTTATCTCTCCCAGGAAGCTGCCGAAGAACCGGACAATCGAAATTCCAGATGGACAAGAACCATTCCTCCACGCGCGCTTCAGCCGCTAATCCATCGTATAGTGATGCCAATTCACCCCGGAGCAAACTCCGTGAAAGATCGAAGACAATTTTTCAACTCCGCAATCGGACTCGGCGCGGCTAGCGCGCTCCGCCTGCCTGTGGCCACGCACGTCGACATCCATCGGAAGCACCGCGACAACGTGGCCGCGGACCATCGCGCCTTCTTGCTCAACGTCATGCAGAAGATCGCCCGGCCGGTATTGAAGACTTTGGCGCAGAGGACATTGCGAAAGAGCATGCCAGTCGAAGCTGCGAATCGCACGGACCGGGCCCAATATACCCATTTGGAAGCTTTTGGCCGCCTGCTTGCCGGAATCGCGCCATGGCTTGCCGCTCACGAATTGAACGACTCAGAGAGAAAGCTACAAGCGGAGTTCATTCAGCTGGCGCAGGCATCGCTGGATTCAGCCACCGATCCCACCTCGCCCGACTTCATGAATTTTCACCACGGTGGACAGGCGCTGGTCGATACCGCGTTTCTGGCGCAAGCCATTCTTCGAGCGCCTGAGATTCTATGGCGGAGCATCGCCCCCAAGGTACAAGAACGGGTGATCGACGCGCTCAAATCCTCACGGGCCATTGAAACTCCGGCGACGAGTAATTGGGTCATGTTCGCCGCCACGATTGAAGCCGCGCTCCACCTCATGAGAGAGAAAACCATCGACCAGCGGCTCGCCGGCAGCGTTCGCCGCATGCTTGGTTGGTACAAGGGCGACGGCCTTTATGGCGACGGAGAGTTCTTTCATTTCGATTACTACAACAGCTTTGTTATTCATCCCATGCTGTTGGACTGTCTCGCAGTCATGCGACAAATGGACCAGCAGTTTGAGCCGGTTTACCAAACCGAGTTGCGCCGCGCCCGCCGCTACGCTGAGATCCAGGAACGGCTGATCGCACCCGACGCGACCTTCCCCTGCATTGGCCGATCGGTCAGCTATCGTTTTGGAGCACTGCATACTCTCGCCCAAATTTCTTTGCTGCATGAATTACCCGATAGAGTGAAGCCAGCCCAGGTCCGCTGTGCCATGACCGCTGTTATCCGCAGGATGATTGAGGCCCCCGGGACTTTTGATAAGGACGGCTGGCTGACCATCGGCTTTTGCGGGCATCAAGCCTCGCTCGGAGAGAGCTACATTTCGACCGGCAGCCTTTATCTTTGCGCGACCGCACTGTTACCGCTCGGCCTGCCGCCAGCCGACCCCTTCTGGAGCGCTCCGGCTCAGCCCTGGACTTCGCAGCGGATATGGTCCGGAGAATCCCTTGCCCCGGACCACGCGATCTCGGAATCCGGATGAACGTTCCCGCCCTCAACCAAAGTGTGCTTATCCAAAACTCCCGCCAAGTAGTAGACTCAGGCGGTTTTCTGATCGGTTAAACCACTTGCGATTAAGGAGAGGCGATGAAATACGTGATTAGTTGGAACGAACGTCCGCAGGGTTCTCCCGCGGAATACGAAAATGCTCAGACAAGAATCCTTGAAGTATTTGGTCAGTGGAAGGCCCCGGCCAATTTCAAGATCGAGTTCTTCGTGGTGCGCGTAGGCGATTGGGGAGGCCATCTGCTCGTCGACTGCGACGATCCACTCACCATCCACAAGTTTTGCTCGATGCTTCCGGCCTTTTCCATGGAGGCGCGGCCCGTCATCCCCGTCATGGATGCCGTCAAGGCCGAACTGGAGGTCATGGCCTGGCGCGATGGACTGAAACCTAAAACACCGTAGTCCGGCCCTGGCCGCTCTTGTCGAGAGGGTGCCCATCGATAAGAGCGAAGGCTCTGTCAAGGGCACAATTATCCTGGGCGGTGCGTAAGCACCGCCTGCTTTGTCAATCCAGGGTTGAGGGCCAAGACTCTGGAAATCTCACGCTGAAGCACTTCCGGTGGAAGATCGTCCCACCAACCATCGATTCGGCCACGACTTCGACCATGATTCTTCTATGCGAACATCCCACCTCGTGCGGGATGCGAGAGCGGCCAATCAGTTTGCGATCTAGCTTGCGCCGACCAGGGGCACCCGCGAGCTGCTCTCGATGCCAACGATCTTTGGATATGCCACTTGCTTAGGCAGCATCCAGTAGAGTCGTACCGCTAACTTGCGCGCCGCTGCCACTTTCGCCACTCCCTTCGGCTTGCCTCGAGCTTGGCGACCTGTGGATTCAACCTCGCCAACAGTCCCAGCAAGTCTTCCCACCGGCATCCCGCCCTGGCTCCACAGCGTCCGTTTCTTCTGCATTCCCTATTCAGAGAAAGGTGTTGCAGTTCGTTTTTCACCTGGCTGCGAATCTCCACCAGCTTGTGCCGATGCAACACCAGTTGCCGCAGATCGCGCTGCTCCCGGTCCGGAGTCCACAGCCGCGGAAACCGCCCCTCAACCCCCAACCGCAGACTGTGCGCCGCGTCCCGCTTGTCCGTCTTCTGCTTGCGCACCTAGCTGGCTCGCATCTGCGCCGCATCGCCGATCCAGATCTCGTGCCCCAGATCCTCGACCCACTCGACCAACCATTGACTGTTCCCCGTGGCTTCCATACCAACCACCCATTGCTCATAAAACACTTTGCCGTCACCGTTGGGATGTACCAGCTTCCGTTCCCCGCAATCCCCTGTCTCGCTATCCAACCAACTTACTTGCTGCCAGCTGGGATGGAAATCACATCCTATAATCATCATCTGCGGAGGCTCCTTTCTTCCCAGCGTCTTTGTCCTCAAACCAAGACTACCGGGTTAATCGAGCCTTCGCTCTTATCCAATCAGTCCAGGCCCAACTTTGGGGAGAGGTTGGTTTGAGGGCTAGGCGTACACCTAAGCGTTATCCCTAAGTTCTACAATTTAAGGATACAAATGTAGGCTTTCTCACCCTGCCCAAACTACACCTTGCCTCACTCCCGGCCCACGGCTAGACTTCCCTCGTACTGTGGAGGCCCTAATGCAACGCCCCAATGTGAACGAATATGCACACCCTATGTCCAAACGCCACGAGTCCAGGAACGAGGAATTGCGCCACGAACGCAAAACCGAGGACCTGCGACTGGATAGCCTGAAGAAGACCCTGCAAGCAAAGATCAAGATCGTCGATTCCCGCAAACCCTACATCGCCGCCTGACTGACAACTCCCCCCGGTTCTCCTTATATAGTCCCTCTGGTGGTTATCGACTTTCCACGAAAAGGTTCCTTTTCAATAACTTAGCTCCATCCACTGCTTGTTTTTACCACTAAACCCCCGTTTTTCCCCTTTCGTTGGGATATTGTGGCCTTCCCTATAACAATCAATAAGATACAAATAGTGAATTAGCCTGTAACCGCGGTAGTCCGCAGGCGATCACACAGGGTAGAGCCCCAGGGTTGAGTCGCAAAACTTTGCTGCACATCCCGGTTCATGGAGAGCGATAAAAAATGCATAAGCCAGTCAAGTACGTAGAGAAGGCAGTAACCATCGCCGCCAAAGGTGCGTGGGCAATTTTCGATCGGGTCAACAGCGTTAACAAAAACCCGTCGCCCACTCCAAAGTGGTCTGATAAGCCGCTGCTGAAGTCCTACGAAAAGAGCAAGCCGCCACTGGGATGGCCGCGCTCCACCGATTCGCTTTGCCCCAAGTGCGTACCCGAAATCCGCCAGCAGATCCTCGACGGCAAGCTTCCCTACGAAGTGCTGATGAATGAGAAGGTCGGAGAAATTAAGGCCACCATCATCGAGCGCGATGGCCAGATCCTGATGGTCAAGGATTGCGAGAAGCACGGCCACTTCGAAGACGTGATGTCGATCGACACCGAATTTTCGAAGCATTTGGAAGACGTCTTCCCCGGCCGCGACATCCGTGCCCACAATGACGAGAAGCTCCATCACCACGGCTCCTCCACCGTGAAGTACGGACGCGGCTCCGTGCTGACCATCGACCTCACCAACCGCTGCAACATGATGTGCGACCCCTGCTTTATGGACGCCAACCAGGTTGGGTTCGTCCACGAGTTGAGCTGGGAAGACATTAAGACCATGCTCGACAACGCGATCACGATTAAGCCGCGTCGCCAGATGAGCGTGCAGTTCTCCGGTGGCGAGCCGACGTTGTCGCCCTACTTCCTCGATGCCGTCCGCTACGCCCGCAAAGTCGGATACAACAGCGTGCAGGCCGCAACTAACGGAATTGAATTTGCCAAGAGCTTCGAGTTCTGCCAGCAGGCAGTCGAAGCTGGCATGCGCTACGCCTACCTGCAATTCGACGGAATCGGAAACGCCGCCAACGCTCACCGCAAGGTCGGTAACCTGTTCGACGTAAAGCTTAAAGCCATCGACAATCTGCATCGCGCCGGAGTCGAGATCGTTCCGGTCGTCACCATCGTCAACGGCATCAACAACGAGCAAGTCGGACGCATCATCAAGTTCGCCCTCGACAATCCGAAAAAGATCGGCTTCCTGAGCTTCCAGCCGGTCAGCTTCACCGGACGCGACGAAGCCGTCACCGACGACCGCCGTCACGCCCAGCGCTACACCCTGAGCCACTTGGCGCACGACGTAAAAAACCAAACCGGCCTGGGCGAACCGGCAAGAGATTGGTTCCCGATTTCATTCATGTCCACCTTCAGCGATTGGGCCGACCTCATGCACTCGAGCGACGCCGACAACAACTGGGGCCAACTCTCCTGCGGCTGCCACCCTAATTGCGGGACGGGAATGGCTGTGATGATCGACAAGGAAACCAAAGAAGCAGTGCCGGTTACGGCGTTCCTCAAAGGCGATCAGTTGGCTCTGGACATTCAAAAGGTCAACGATGCGGCGCGGGGAAAGTTTCTGACGATTGTTGGGATGGCGCTGTGTTTGATGAAGAATTACGATCCGTTTCAGTCGCCTACGCATTTTAAGCTGATGGATTTGCTTAAGAAGTTCGACAAGAACTTCAACGCAACCGGCAAGAACTACGGCAAGGTTGGTCCGGACCGTACCGTCGAAGACGTCATGAAGCGCCGGCAAGATCGCTGGAACTTCCTGTTCATCGCCGGCATGTGGTTTCAGGACCTTTTTAACTACGACTTCCGGCGGACGGAGCAGTGCATCATTCCTTACGCGACGCAGGAAGGCGAAATTTCGTTCTGCGCTTACAACACTGGCGTGGGATGGCGGAACATTATCGAGAAGATGCACATGACGGCAACGCTCACCAAGTGGTACGAAGAGCATGGACGCCACGAGATCTTCGCCGGTGGCAAAAACGTGAAGATGGAAAACGTCAATCACGGGCTGCTGCTGAAAGATGAGTTGGTCACCACCGAAGAACAGCACGATCTCGACAAGCTGGGCATCGCCAAGAACTCCGGCGAAGAAAAGAAGCGGGCACGGGACGCCAATGCCAAGGCCCGCGGCGCACAGAAGAACGATGCCGCCTACGACGCCCGCATGGCCGCCCTCTACCGGGAAGTCGTGCTGAAGGAAAAGCCAGCAGTGAGCGAAGGAGGATTTATCCCGCTCGACACACTGGCGAAGTCAAATGGCAACGGCAACGGGCTGCACGGGATTGCCCCGGCGCCAGCTGTTAAGCCTGCGGTTGGAGAGCCGGTCGCGGGAGACTAGGGACCATTTTGCAATCGGGTAATTGGGTAATCTTAGGGCTGCCACCAGGCAGCCCTTTTTGTTGGAGAATGCAAGGCTCCGCCACCACGTGGTGAATTATCACGCGTTATTCCCCCGAACCACTGCGCATGTCCCCATGACGCTCGATCGCCCATCCCTTGGCGGTCTTCCTACCGCAGTGATAATCTTGGGCCGCCAATCTTGCCAGTGAATGGAGGTGGCCATGAGGGTCGCTTTGATGTTGGCAGTAGCCATGTTGAGTTCCATGCTGCGCGCCCAGACACCGGATGACGCCGCAATCCGAAGAGTTATTCAAGATGAGGTGACTGCCTGGAACCATGGTGATGCCGACGCCTATTCGCAACATGTCGTCGAGGACGTCACTTTTACCAATCTGGCGGGGATGTTTTTCACCGGGCGGCAGGCATTCCATGATCGGCATGACCAGATACTAAAGACGGTGTATCGCGGTAGCAAAAAGCAGGAGGATATTGTTGCGATCAAGTTCCTGCGTCCGGATGTCGCCCTGGTTGATATTCTTCAAACCATCACCGGATATCAAAAACTACTGCCGGGAACCACTGCGGACAGCAAGGGGCGTCTTCGATCCAGGCTCTTGCAGGTCATGGTAAAGAACGGCGGCGAGTGGCGAGTCGCGGCCTACCACAATGTCGACGTCAAACCGGGTACACCGGTGCCAGAACCGCAATGACCGCATCCTGGCGTCAATTCCCTCCCCTATCCGCAGGCGCCGATGCCCGGAAGTCCGCGCTATACTGCAGGTGTCATGTTCCAACGTAAATTTGCGCTGTTGCTTGCGCTGGCGATTGCGCCGTGGATGTGCGCCCAAACCGCCGACCAGCTAACACCTCACCAAGTCAGAGTTGCACCGGTTGATTACCAGGGTAAACGCGCAATCCGAATCGTCGAAGACGGGCAAATAGCCAACGGAGAGGCCTATGCATTGGTTAAGAACGCGCAGTTTCACAATGGAGAGATTGAGGTAGACCTTGCCGGGCGTCCCGCAGGCAGCGCCGATGCCGGTGCACGCGGTTTCATTGGAGTTGCATTCCGCATGCAGGACGGCCAGTACGAATACATCTACTTGCGCCCTACCAACGGTCGCGCCGACGACCAGGTCCGCCGCAATCATTCCACCCAGTACGGTTCACATCCGAAATTCGACTTCGCCGAACTTCGCAAGGAATCGCCCGAAAAGTATGAAAGTTATGTCGACCTCGAGGCGGGAACATGGACCCATGTTCGGATTACGGTCGAAGGCACCAAGGCTCGGCTCTATGTTCATGGCACGGCCGAGCCCTGTCTGATTGTGAACGATCTCAAGCGTGGTGATTCCTCCGGCGGCGTGGCCCTATGGATTGGTCCAGGCACCGAGGGGTACTTTGCCAATCTCAAGATCACCCCCGCCAGCTAGTGGCGCCTTCCAATAATCAATATGCGGTCGGATCTTCGATCGCACCCATGAACAAGATCGTGTCGGTGGAATTGTCGCAGATCGTAAAGAAGAATGGACGATCAACAATCATGCGAAATGTACGTGTTGGCCTGGCTTTCATGGATGCCATTGTCATTGGGATTGCCGCTGTCGCAGCCGCGGCCTCAGTCCCACTTTCTGTGACCTCGATGTAGGCCTGATGTCGAACTTGGTCGATCCACGTCGCCGGCGGCGGAACGTGGATCCCATCGAACTGGGCACTTTCGGAGTCGAAGGCGATACCCATTCCAAGGTTGGTCAACGCCGTCTTCAAGTTTGCACCATATTCCAGTTTGAAGCGAGGAACACGGAGCAGTCCGGGCACCTCGTCAAAGTTATGAGTGCAATGGTCCCACGCCCCCGAGTCGAAATGTTGCAGGAAGCTTACGAGGCTCGAGCCTTCCGCCGGCAGAAAGACCCACATCGACAGACGGCTCGTCCGGTAAGGGATACGCACCGCCTGGAATATTTTCTCCTCATAGTAGGAATACGAACCGAACTGAATCATAAGCGGGACCTTCACTTGCCGGTCATTGCTGGTGTGAAACGTCTCGTCCCGGGTATCGGCTGTCTCAAACGGAACCCGCCATAGATCCTTAAAGTAAATAGCATTGATGGCAACGAGAGAAGTAAGCGAGTCGAGATTGTTGATCACATTCTGAATCTTGCCATGGGTCTTCTCCGATACCCAGGAGTTGATCTCCGCAACCGCCCCGGGACCACCAAGTTCGATGACTCTGACCTCACTCTCATAGGCGGTGATGACTTCTTTGATGAACTCAGGATTTACCTGCAGCTTGTGATCACACCAAAGCGAGTTAGCGACTTCCAGTTGTAAGGCCGGTTCCCGCATTCGCAGACTTGACCGCAGGGCAGCAATCATCAGCCTGAACTTTTCGGGCTCCAGGCCCGTGACTTGCAAAGCTCTGGCAATGGCTTGTCGAGTTTCTCCGGCTGCACCTTCATGCAACATCCCCAAACAAAGCAATATGCTTGCCGGGGAGAAGAAAGTGTTCGCAACCCCGGACGTAGATTTGAGTTCCCGCAGAAGTCTGAAGGAAAATCGTGTGCTTGAGGTCGCACTTGTCTCAGGCAGAACTTGCGCCTGCGCCCTTTTCGAAAATAATGGCCAACGCACTGGTCACCTCATGCCCCGACAGGTTGTCCAGCATTTATTAAAATGACCAATGCGTAAGATTCTACGGCGAAACGAATCTCTGACGGATGGCCCGCCTGGACGAAAAAAGTATACCCTTCCAGACGTAATGCTCATTTTCAATCTAGTACGGCATGTTGCCGACATGGGCAAATAAACATAGAGCGTGGCAAAACGGCGGGAATAACGACGCTGGTAACTGTTCGTAGCGGAGTCCAAGGTCTTAAAGTCTCGGGGGAAATGGAAACAGACGAGACTTCCCCAGCCTCATGAATCTGCACGCCCTCTCCCCATCCCTTCAGCTCCCAAGTTGTTTTTGAACACTCAAAAAGCAGACTCCTGATTCCCAATTCAAAGGCCCCTCAATTTCCCTGGAACCTGCGATCAATCGGTTTGGACCATGAGCTGGTTGCGCCGATCCAGTTGTGAACTGGCCGAGCGGTGAAAGCGAAATGCCATGGCCGTGGCTTCTTCGGAAGAATTTAGAATCCGGGCCAGGGTCGCCTTCAAGGTGCAGATGTCATCATCAAAACCGCCGTGGGAGCGCGCGCGAGAGGCATCGGGAGAGCCCTCGGGACTCTGGTTAGGACAGAGAATCCATTGCCGATTACCGGCATTGAATTTGAGCTTCATGTCCTTAGCGAACTTCTCCATTCCGAGGATGGGCCAACCGTCGCGAATGATGGGGATTCTTGGCCGCTCTTCGAAGGCGTCGGAAACCAGATAAAGCAGCGATTTGTGGTAAATGTTGGCGCAATTATCATCTCTTTCGGCGTGGTCGTTAAGGGTGAACATGGCAAAACGTTTGATCGTGTTGTCCTTTAAGGCAGGCACGTAGTTACTGTTGAACAGATCGACGGTGCAGGCCGGCGCCCATAACGTGCAGGTCTGGATGGTTACGCCCTGTTGCGCCAAGAGAGGAACGAGACCACCGTGGAAAATACTTCCGGCGCTGTGGCCCGCCATATGGACCTCGATCGATGGGTCCGCCTTAACCAATTTCGCAATGTATTGCGCGACAATTCTGGCTCCGCCAGTTTTGCTGGTGCTGGCGAGCAGAGCATTCTCCTTCATCTCGCTCCACTCAAGCTTGCCGCTGAAGATGCGGGCAATGGGCTCCAGGGCATCGTCCAGACGGTCGAGCATGAAGTCTTTGCTCTTGTCGAGAATTCCCTCGGGGCGGCGGCGGCGAAGGCAGTCGCTGAGTACGTCCTTCAAGGTAGACCAATAGTCTGTCTTCCAAATGAAAGCAAGCGGATAAACCTCGGTGTCCAATAACGCCGCCCGATAGTCGGCGACATGTTGGACAGCAGAATCTTCGGGCACCAACCCACCATGGGCATACAGCAACAGGCGTTTTTTCTTCCACTTGGCCGTGAGTCTTGGAAAGTCCCCAGTGACAATGGCCTGCACGTCAGTGGCGGAGGTGCCGTAGGTACCATCTGTCCGCAGCTGTCCGTCGTTGCCAATGCTGATGATGTGCGGCCGTAGATCACAGAAAACGTAACTGCGGCTGCCTTTGGAAGAGGCGGCGTAGCCTGTGGCGGCGGCAACGGCGGTCAGCAGTTTGATGGGAGCCCCGAGACGGGCTACCCAGATGTCCGTGCCATTCTTGAGCCAGTCGTCATAGGAAACCTGCCCAAACCCCTGATAACCCCAGGTAGCTCCCCAGGAATTTTGGATCCACAGACCATCGGCATCATAAGCAACGATGACGAACGCGTGACCTCCGATCTGGTCATCCACAAATTTGATCTTGCCGTCAGAACCCACGCTTGACCAGCCGGTGTGAACACTTGAGGTCGCATACAAGATTCCGACCTCGGAGATGGCGGAATGAATAGCCACGAGGTCGTGGTGATTGACCCGGAAGTAGGCGCCCAAGGGTCGGCCCTTGGCGTCATCGGCCCTGGGCTCGCTTAGGAAATCAGACTTGCCTTTTTTGGCGGCGTAAGGCCATTTATCTTCCGCGCAGACGCCGTGCGCATGCCAGCCTTTCATGGCGCCGCGGGCACTCGAGCCTTCGTAGTTCTCACCCGGCCATTCGTCATAGCGCTTGGCCATCTCGTAAAACATTCGCGGACTGACCGGCTTCGTATCCGGCATCACTTTGCGCCTTCGCAGCAGATAGTTCGCGACGCTGGCCAGACCAAAACCTGTGCAGGCCCCTTCGCTGCCCTGATCGAGTATCGGAACCTGATGCTGCCGATAGTCGGAGAGAGGGATTTTGGTCGGGACCTCGACCAGAGTGGGTTCGAACATGCGATCGCGAAAATCGAGCGTGTCAGGTACGGCGTCTAGTTTGGGGACGGTGAACTTACGGGGCTTGGGTGGCATGGCGAACTCCTTTTGAGCTTTACTCTTAGTCCTGGATCGCGTACCTGGCCCGTGGCAGTGTAACTTCCCTGGAAACAGCGTTTCCGCAGATCAGTGGTTGGATGAAGGGGCGAATCCTACCCCCAGTTTCCCGCAGATCGGATACAGTCGATCGTTATTTACGAATTCAGAACACGTTGCCCTCTCGGTGGTGTGCGCCTTGCAACAGGGATGCCACGGATCTTGGATGTCAATTCCCTATTCTCAAATGGAACTTCAATCGTCTTGACTCTGAGGTAGATTGCCAACGAACTTGGTAAGTTTCTGCCCCTTAGGTGTTAATGCAGGATTACGGAGACCTACCCGCCAATTGCACATGTTCCTCATCACACTGCGTTGGTGCGCTACACTCGACGCCTAGCCTAATCATCTGCTGGCGGAGCAGAGGCAATGACATCGCAAAAGCGCGTGTGGGTAGCGGCGACTCTCGACACCAAGTGTGAAGAAGCTGAATATTTGTGCGATTTGTTGAAGACCACGGGATTGGCGGTTGCATTGGCCGATCTGTCGACTTTAGAAACTCTTACAACCACCGCTGGCTCCAATGAAGGCTATCTTCGGTTGTCCCCTGCCGACATTGCTGAACATCATCCGCAAGGCAAAGATGCGGTCTTTACCCGCGACCGCGGTAGCGCAATTGCTGCCATGACTGAAGCTTTTGAGCGCTTCGTCCAGACACGTGAGGATATCGGCGGCATGCTGGGTATCGGCGGTTCAGGTGGCACGGCGCTGATTTCGCCTGCCATGCGCGCGCTGCCCATCGGCGTGCCTAAGCTGCTGGTGTCCACGATGGCCTCGGGAAACGTCGCGGGGTATGTTGGCCCTTCGGACATCACCCTGGTGTATTCCGTTACCGACATGGCCGGCCTCAACAGGATTTCGCGGCGCGTGCTGGGTAACGCGGCCCACGCCGTGGCCGGCATGATGTTGCACTCTATTCCAGCGCAAGAGCAGGAACGTCCAGCGCTCGGGCTAACCATGTTCGGGGTGACTACTCCCTCTGTGCAGCAGATCGCCAAATTGCTCAGCCCTCATTTTGATTGTCTGGTGTTTCACGCCACCGGAACAGGTGGCCAGTCGATGGAAAAACTGCTCGACGATGGCTACATCAATGGCGTGCTGGATATCACCACCACCGAAGTCTGCGATCATTTGTTTGGAGGTGTGTTGGCCTGCACCAACGACCGCTTCGGTGCTGTGGCCCGCACTCATGCTCCCTACGTAGGCGCATGCGGCGCTCTTGACATGGTAAACTTTGCCGCGCCAGAGACGGTGCCGGAGCGATATCGCGGGCGACAATTTTATCCGCACAATCCGCAGATCACGTTGATGCGAACCACGGTTGACGAAAACATCCGACAGGCCCGGTGGATTGCTGAGCGGCTCAACCGCTGTGACGGTGAAGTTAGATTTCTGTTGCCGACGGGAGGGGTCTCGGCGCTGGATGCACCGGGCCAGCCATTCTGGGATCCGGCAGCCGATGTCGCGCTCTTCGATACGCTGGCCACGGAGCTTCGGCAAACGGAACATCGGAAGCTGGTGCGGGTTCCATGCCACATCAATGACGCACTTTTTGCCGAAACCGCAGTGAAAGAGTTTCTTGCGATTGCCCAACCCTAACCAGTACACAGGAATCCATTCATGCCACGCTTCGCTCGCCAGGAATTGTTAACTAAATATGCGGACATGGTCCGCCGCCGTCAGCCCATCATCGGAGCCGGCGCGGGGACTGGCTTGTCCGCAAAATGTGAGGAGGCTGGCGGCATTGACCTGATCGTGATTTATAACTCCGGCCGCTACCGCATGGCGGGCCGCGGGTCCTTGGCAGGTTTGCTGGCGTATGGCAATGCCAACGAAATCGTCCGGGAGATGGCCAAAGAGGTCTTGCCCGTCGTGAAGAAGACGCCGGTGCTGGCAGGGGTCAACGGCACCGATCCATTCTGCGTGTTTGATACGTTTCTCGATGAAATCGCTGCCATGGGTTTTTCCGGGGTGCAGAACTTCCCTACCGTGGGGCTGATTGACGGCGTCTTTCGCCAGAACCTGGAAGAAACTGGCATGAGCTATGGTCTTGAAGTAGAAATGATCCGTCTTGCCCACGAGAAAGATCTGCTGACGACGCCCTACGTCTTCGAGCCGCAGCAAGCCGAGGCCATGGCTCGCGCCGGAGCGAACATCATCGTCGCGCATATGGGCTTGACGACTGGTGGCGCCATCGGAGCCGAGACCGCCCTGACCCTTGCGGCATGTGTAGATCGCGTCGACGCCATCGCGCAGGCAGCGCTTGATGTGCGGTCGGACATCATCGTGCTTTGCCACGGCGGCCCCATTGCCACTCCAGCCGACGCGACTTTCGTGCTCGGCAAAACCCGTCATTGTCATGGCTTTTACGGCGCGAGCTCGATGGAACGGCTTCCAACTGAGACCGCAATTGCTCGCCAGACCCAGGACTTCAAGAAGATCACTTTCTAACTCGGAGAGTAAAACATGCCGAATACCGTCTACATCAGTGATGTGATCGACGCGCCCATCGAAAGGGTCTGGGAAGTGATGCGGGACTACAACGACATGCCGTCCTATCATCCTGGCATTAAGAAAAGCGTCATCGAGAATAATCTTCCCAGCGATCAGGTCGGTTGCATCCGTCGGCTGACGTTAGGGGAAGGTTATGTGCGCGAGGTTCTGTTGTGCCTCGATGACAGGAACTATGTGTTCACCTACGAGATCATCGAGGGCACCCTACCGGTTCGCGGCTATGTTGCCGGAGTTCGCCTGCATCGCGTTACTGAAGGTAATCGGACATTCGGCGAATGGTGGGCGGACTTCGAGGTAGTAGGCGCCGACCGCGACGCTATGATTGCGCAGATTGGCGGCAATGTCTTTGCCGCCGGCTTTAAAGGAGTGGCATCAAAAATTGCATCAATCCGGAGCTGACCAGTGGGAACATTTGTCAGCTGTCTTGCGGGAGGGTTGCATCGCCAGTCTTTCTGGAGCCTCACTTGCTCGAAGTAGCCGGCTTGATTCCCTCGGCGGCTTTTTGAAACTCCTCTACGGCAGTCGATTCCATCTGGTACAGGCCCGGTTCGTTGTCGCGTTTAGCGATATAGGCGCTGCCAAATTTTGCCATTGAAACCTTCTCGTTTCGCTTGCCGTCGCCCGAGAGAATGGAGACTTCGATCGCCGGACGGCTGAATCCAGCTTCGGGGAATTTGGTGGCAGTTAGGTCACGAAGCTTGGAGATCAAATCCTGCACAGTACCGGCATCCATCTTTTTGCCGTTGAACCACCAGTCCTGGCCGGTTCGCGTAAGGAGGTAGGACTTTGAGCCGTCGTGGAGTTCTATCTTATTGGGATCGTTGAAGCCGAAATCGAACAGTTTCTTGTTTCGGAAATCATCGAGGCCCTTGTCGAGGGCCTCTCCCACGTCCGATCCAACCTTGTAGGCGCCATCGACTACGCTTGATTTCGCAAAGTAGGTATCTTTGTTCTTGCGGACCTCGAGCTGTTGCGTGCCGGACTGATCGGTTAGTTTTGCCACCGCCACTGGCTGGCCCTTGCTAAATGCGGAACCTATTTCCTTGTCGTCGGTTCCGCTCAGGTCCATGCGGGCAGCGATCAGTTTGCCGACGAGCTCGCTTACCTGTGTGCTGTCGGCGCGCAGGGGCTTAGGCTTCAGAATCTGCCAGTCGTCTTTGTTTCTTCCGAACTCGATGTTCTGACCCTTGCGAATTAGGTCCACCCGGCTCAGCTTGTCGGAATTTGCAGTCAACAGCCGCTTGTCGCGCAAATCATTCAATGTCTTATCGACGCTGGTCTTGCTGAAGCTGGCAATGGTGAAAACGCGCGGATCAGCGGCAAGCTTGGCAAAGGCAGCGCCGCCGGTCGGCGTGTCATCCCCGATCAGCACTTTTTGCGACTTGTTGTCCTTGGTGGTGATTCCAACCTCCACAGCTGGTTGGTCTAGTCCGTAGGGCTTCAGGTCTCCAGCCTTTTCATCCACCAGCCGCTGTGAATCCAGCGATGAAAGCGTAGAAACCACGCTCGAAACGCCGCTTTGATCAGCCCCGAGCGCTTTCGGTTCAGTGATTTGCCAGGCCCCCGAAGCCACTCTTGAAAGCAGCAGCGGCGGAGTCTCGGCCTTTTTGATCTCAAGCTTAATGACTGATGCCTCGTCCAGCTTGAGGATCGCCGGCGGTGCGGCGGTTGCTGCCTTGGCGGTTTCGTCGGGCTTGCGATGCTCCGACCAATAAAGGATGCCGGCGAGGGCAAGGAAGACGAGCGCTGCAACGATTAGTCCACGAATTTTCATGGTTCGGAATTGGCTATCTACGCTTCCACCAAACGGACACACCACCAACCACTACCAAGAGGGGCAACAGGAACTGGCTGGTGATGCGTACCCAATTCAGTTGCGCGCGGGTCATCGTGATGCGCCGATCTTCCTGTTCCTTGGGGCGAATGGAGATCAGGTCTTCGTCGGAAGAAAGCCAGTTTATAGTGTTCAGCGCGAGATCATTGTTTCCGTTAAAGTTGATAAACCCATTGGCGGCCCATGACGAGGTGCCAACCACCACGAAGCGGCCCTGCGAATTTTCTTTTCCGGTGTTGAAGGTCCCGGCGGCGGCGAGGGTCAGAGGTCCTTTTCTATTTTTCGGGTCACGAATGTCGACCGCCGGGGAGCTTAGGTTGCTGGTCGCCAGGCTGCTATCGGAGGAGTCAAACAGTTTGTCCACATTGGTTTTGTCGGTGTTCTTGATCTCTAGGGAGCGCGCGAGCGGAAACCCAGTAGCCGTCCCTTTCATCTCGCTGACGATGGGTTGCGATCCATAGTTGCTTACCAGCGCGACTTGCGGACCCAGCCCGGCAATCTGTCCGATCGGATTGAGATCAAGAATCAGGTTCTTGTCCAGGGTCACGCCCCAGCTTTGAATTAGATTCGCCAGCGCATCATTGTCGGCGATTTCGGAGCGCCCGAGCTTAAGGGGAGGATCAACCATCAGCAGCGCCCGCCCACCACCCTCGACGTATTTCTTAATTGCGTCCACCTCGGGTTGTTCGTAGTTGCGGGTTGGTCCCGCGATGACCAGAGTGGTGCAGTCGGCTGGCACCTCCGCCTTTTGCAGCAGGTCTACAGTTCTGGCTTCGTAGTTGTCCTTGCTCAACAGGTCTTTGAAATGCGAGAGGCCGTCGCGCTCAGTGTTATCGATCTGGTGTTCACCACTGCCACTAACGAAGCAGACGGTGCGAGTGTTGCCTTTCAGGTCGCGGATAAAGGCGCCAGTTACGCCTTCCTCGGTCATGCTCTTGGCTTCTTCTTTTTTCTCCCCGATCTGAACAACGGCGGTCCCAAGATTCCTGATTCCCGCTTCCCGGGCCACTTGGGGATTCTTGTCGGGATCGATGTATTCGACCTTCACCTTGGGCGAGAGGTTAGCGTATTGATCGAGAAGGTCCTTGCCTTCGCGAAACTGCGTGGTCTGATTGAAGTAGATGATCCTGGCATCCTGCTTCAAACCCTTAACCACCTTGGCCGTTTGGTCGGAGAGGCTGTAACGCTTGTTGGAAGTGGCATCGAACGATTTGTTGTAACGATCGGCGAGAACGTTGGCGACTGCGACTGCGGCTATCACCACCAGGATGTAGATGGTGGCATACGCCGCGTATTTGGTTTGTCTCGCCTTGAGCCATTGACCTGCCATCTATGACCTCCAGCGCAGCGATTCCAAGGAGCGCGCGGTGAAGAACAGTCCCAGGAAAATCACGGTGAGATAGTAAACTGCGTCTTTGGAATCGAGCACGCCCCGCCCGAACGATTGAAAGTGCGTGATTACCGACAAATAGGAGAGCACTCGGGCCCAGCTCGCCGTTTCGTATCCACTCACCCATTCCAGAACCCATAACAGCAGGCAAACCCCGAAAGTCGCGGCGCCAGCGATGATCTGGTTCTTGGTGAGCGTAGAGATGAAAGTGCCGATGGCAAGTAGCGCGCCAGCCTGGAGCAGCAAGCCTAAATAAGCCACGGCCAGCGGCTTCCAATCCGGGTTACCGTATTTGAAAAGGAATGCAAAGTTAAGCGCGGTGAACAGCAACATGCATGCATAGAGCGCTACCGCCGCCAGCCACTTTCCCAGGATAATTTCCAGATCGCGAATGGGAGAAGTCACCAGCAATTCGATGGTGCCGCTGCGTTTCTCTTCCGCGAACAAGCGCATGGTGATCATGGGAATGAAGAACAGTCCAATTACGCTCACGTTGGAAAGCAAGGGGCGGATGATCTGCTCATTAAGATTCATGGGCATGGACTGGCCGCGCATTTGCATCTCCATGCCTTCGATCACAAAGTAACCAAGCGAATTCCAGAAGAAAAAGCCGAAGATAAGGCCGAACATGGTCAGCAGCAGATACGCAACTGGCGATGCAAAATAGCTGCCCAGTTCCTTGCGACAGATGATCCAGACATTTCTCATGCTTGAGATACCTCGGCGGGTTGTTCGACTTCCTGGGCCGGTTCGCTGCCTGTCAGTTGCAGGAATACTTCTTCCAGGCTCATGGCCGAAGGCCGAAGCTCGTTGAGATCCCAACCAGCTTCCACCACGGCGCGAGCCAGATCGCCCCGCACCAGGCTTCCCTTCTGGCTGTCCACTTCGAAAATTACTCTGCTGTCGATCTGCTGCCTGCACGAGACCCGGCCAACGCCTGAGACCTGTTCCAGCCGCTGCTGCACAGTTGAGGTTTCGAGACTCCCAGTTCGCCCAGCCACCTCAACCAGCACGGACTCAGCCCCGCGAGCCCGCGCCTGTAAATTGCGAACCGAGTCGGTCGCAACCAGCTTTCCTTTGTTGATGATGATGACCTGCTCACAGGTCTGCTCCACCTCGGGAAGAATGTGCGTACTAAGAATGATGGTGTGGTCTCCAGCCAGGCTCTTGATTAGGTCCCGGGTTTCGTTGATCTGCTTCGGATCGAGACCAGCCGTCGGCTCGTCAAGAATCAGCACCTCGGGATTGTGAATGATGGCCTGGGCCAGTCCGACACGCTGCCGGTAGCCCTTGGACAATTTTCCTAATAATTTCTTCTTCACGTCCGTCACGGCGCAGCGTTCTAAAACGTAATCAACGCGCTTCTGCAGGTCGGCACCCGACAAGCCTTTGAGCTTACCCACAAACTTCAGATAATCCTCAGTTTCCATCTCGGGGTAGAGGGGCGGACTCTCGGGCAGGTAGCCAATGCGTTTCTTGACCTCGAGAGGCTGTCCGAGAACATCAAAACCGGCCACGGTCGCCGTGCCCGAGGAAGGGGGAAAGAAACAGGTCAGCACGCGCATCGTGGTGGTTTTTCCGGCACCATTCGGCCCGAGGAATCCCACAATCTGACCGCGATCGACCTCAAATGTTATTTGGTCAACTGCAGTCGCGCGTGCATACCGTTTGGTAAGCTGGTTAACTTTGATCATAAAAAGTTTTTCACAACAGTGAGGTGTTTAACCTTGGCGCGGAGCGGAGGGTTGCGCCCAAGAAAGCAATATTAAGAAGCCTTGCCGAATATGTCAATTTGTTGGTCGCCGTCCTGATGGAATGAGCTAGACAGCAGGTATGCCAAAAAGGGGCTTGTGGACTTCGGCAATCCTTCCGCCACTATCAACGTAAAGTTGACAGTCAACCTGGTATCCATTGGCAACGTTTTGCCGTCCAGAACGTACGGCTTGAACTCCCACAGGCGGACCGCGTTGTAAGACGCGGCAGCGAGCAGCGGATGTCCCACCACGATGTGCAGCGCATGGACCCGGCCATCCACACCGACGATGGTACGCAATTCGACCTTACCTTGAATGCGTCCATTTCGCGCTTCCGGCGGATATTGTACCGGGACCCGCTTGGTGACAAGAGTTTGCGAAACTTCGTTCCTCGACCTGCACGGGAATATCCCCGCTCGGGTCGCGGTAATGATCCAAGGCATTGTTGAATTTTAAGATGATTTGCGTACGCACGGGAACTGGGACGCCGCTGACGAGGTAGGGTTGGAATGCCCAACGCTTTGCCATGTTCGCGGCAAGCTCTTTGAGCGCATCGCTTCTTTCACTGACGGCCTTCGCCTGCCTCACTCCACCTTCAGCAGTGATGGTCAGCCCCCGACCGCCACGTCATCGACTAGTTCATAGGTCGACAGTTCGCGCGGCAACTCAATCTTGGGAGATGAATCCAACCGCTTCAGCTGCGATATGGCAACTTCGTAAACGCCGTCGCGCGCGGCAGTTGGATTAACATTCTGAGTCCAGGTTGACGTCAGCAGGACAACCACGGAAGAGCAGAGCTGAAGAAGACGGCCTCCCCGCATGGCGGAAAAATTATACCCGCAGGCGGCAGGCCGATCTTTACACGGCATGAGATTTGCATTTCCTGTTTTCGTTGGGAACTCACCATCACTCAAAGAATCCCGGAGGCCAGGAAACAGCTGCTTGTAGGGGATGTGTATTTAGCCTACAATCCGCCGTCATGAAAACACCCGGGCTAGTCGTCCTCGTGAGCATCCTGTCCCTTCTCTCGATAACGCTCGCAACTGCGCAGGATTTCGCTGACAGCCGCCTGGCGGTGACCCTGCCGGCGGAAGGAAAATTGGTAAAAGACAAACCCGTAGGCAAGCACTGGGTCAATATGTTGCAGTCCCTGGATGATTGGAATGCCGATCCGCAATACTGGAGCCTGAAGCAAGGCGTATTACACGGCGACTATGACGGCGGCAAGTTGCACAATTTCAGCTGGACCAAGAAGAGTTATCAAGACTTTGAACTTAACGTCATGATCCGCATGACCGGCCGGGATGCGAATTCGGGGGTATGTATCCGGCTGCACGCTACCAGCGTGGATGACGCTCCCGGCTATCAGATCGATATGGGCAAGGGGTACTGGGGAAGCTTGTGGGAGGAGCGCCGGGCGGGGATGGTCCAGTTGTTTCCTCAGGACCTAGTTTCGAAATTGGTTCACGAGGGTGAGTGGAATCATTACTACATCATTGCTAAAGGACATCACATTCAGGCGTGGCTCAACGGCGTTAAGACAATCGACAAAGTGCACGATGAAGGGTTTCCCGATGGCAACATCGGCTTCCAACTGGATCACGGGGACAGACATACGACCATTGATGTGAAAGCTCTTTGGATCCGGCCTATGTAGGCCAGCACTCTGCTGCCGCGGCAGACAACCTCTCCCCCCTGCTCACTAAGAAGCAGGAGCGCACCTTGAAGACTCTAACCTGCAAAGAGCTCGGCGGTACCTGCGATCAAAAAGTCTCGGCGGCCACCTGGGACGACATGGTGAAGGCCATGACCCGCCATGTTATGGAGAAGCATCCGAACGTTGCCAAACAGATGGAGAAGATGCACAACCAGGACCCCAAGCAATGGGGACGGGAGATGAAGCCAAAGTTTGACGCTGCACCGGAAAGTTGATTTTCCACTAATAAAGGATCGACGGCAGATACGCTCCCGTGGGTTCCTGATAGAAGCCCATAGTCATGAGGGTCATCGGCTGCACCACCTGCAGGCCGCGCTCCAGACACCAGCGAAAGAGACCCGCATTTCGTGTTGGCACGAGAATGCCGGGCCCAAGGAACGCATCGGCGCTTGCGATCAGAGCCTGGACATCGGCATTGGTTTCGCCAACCATGTGTCCGAAGAAACCGATCAATGTGGCGTAACCCGTGATCCGGCCTTCGCGCTCGACGATGGTCGCCGTCGCTTGCGTAATCGCATCACCCAGGTCACCGCTGCGCTTGTGACCATGCACTCGCCGGCAAAGCTGGTTGCATTCCTCGAGATCCGATATGCGGGCTGATCGAATTCTGGACCCGGGAGTCGCAATTTTGATCGGCGGGCCTTGCATGGTGGAGATCGGTTCTCGCGTGTCAAACCCGAGCTTGGTGTAGAGAGATAAAGAACGGTTGTGAAAGGCCGCCTGTAGCAGGCGAGTTCCCTGGCAGCCTCGCTCCGCGGAGCGAGCAAGCACGGCTTCCATCAGCGCTCGTCCGACGCCCTTATTCTGTACTTCAGGGTCGATAGTGATCGGGCCGACACCAGCAATGGCGGAACGTTCGTCGACGCAGTTGCTGCCAAGAATCCGGCCATCTTCTTCTGCCACCACGCAATAAAAACCAGGATGATTGAACATCATCGACAACACGCCAGCTGCGACCTCAGCCGACGGAAAGTCTGGTGGAAAAGCGTGCGCGGTTGAAATCCTGGTGAAGGCGTCGTAGCAGATCCGGCCACAAACTGGGGCGTCTTCTGGCACCGCTCTGCGGACTTTCATAGGCAACGGGGGCACAAATATCTCTTGGATCCAGCGTGGAAAGGGAGTGTATCCCAGATCAAGTCAGGTTTTCTAGCCGAAGAAAGAAATTTGCAATTTGGCGGCGGAAAGCAGATTTCTTTCTTCGGATCTGAATGTAAAATCCATTGAGACGGCTTCAAAGGCCGCTTGCTGGCTCCCGGGGCGTCAAACGGGCACTTCCCGGCTACCAATGCCGAGCGCTTGCCACATAGCCTTTATAGCGCAGAACGGACGCGGATCGCTCAAAGGGAGCCGGTCCATTTTGTTGGCGGCATAGGCGAACGTAGTGCGAGCATCCATGTCGATAAATATCCAGGAGCAGCCTCCACCGCCCCAGTGAATGGTATTGGGATTCGGCAGTTCGAGCGCCAGGAGCGGCCCCGGAAGGGCGAACCCCAGACCAAATCGTGCCGGCGGCAAATGGCGCATCACCAGATCTGGTCCTTCAATCTGTTGTTCCAGTACCTTACGGGAGCCCGCTTGTGACATGAAGCGCTTGCCTTTCGCAACGCCGCCATTGGCAAGCATGCAATGGATTTCTGCTATGGAACGCGCGTTGCCGTGGCCGTTGACCGCCGGAATTTCCGCCGCCCGCCAGGCACGGGTGTTGGCAATCGAAAAATCGCCTGGCAGGTTGAAATATGTGAGCTGCTCAATTTCGCTGAGGGTCATCGCGCTGGGTGCCTTCTTACCGTTCTTCTCCGGCATAGCCAAAGGGATGATGTCCGCAACTCGCGAGTCTTCCGAGGCGGTCAGGCCAATTTGGAAGTCGGCGCCAAGTGGTTCCGCGATTTCTTCGCGAAACACGGTGCCGAGAGATTTACCGGTGATGCGGCGCACAATTTCGCCGATCAGGAATCCGAATGTCATCATGTGATATCCCGAGGCGGTTCCCGGTTCCCACAGCGGCGCCTGCGCGGCAAGTAACGATGTCATCTTCTCCCAGTCGTAAAGATCTCCAGGAGCGGTGACGGGTTCTATCCATGCGGAAAGCCCCGAGGAATGGCTCATCACCTGGCTAACCTTGATATTCTCCTTCCCGTTGGCCGCGAACTCTGGCCAGTACCTGGCGACCGGCGCATCGAAATCCAGCAAGCCGCGATCGGCGAGCAACAGCGCCGTGAGCGCGGTCATGGTCTTCGTTGTCGAATAGACATTCACGATGGTGTCCTTTTCCCATAGACGTGTCTTCCCCACATCGGCGAAGCCGCCCCAAAGGTCGACCATTGTCTCGCCTTCCAGGGTGACGCAACAGGAAGCGCCGACGTCTGCACCACTCGCCAAATTCGCTTCGAAAGCATCGCGCACTCCACTGAACTTATCGGCCACGAATCCTTGGATCGGGTTTTCCGGCATTCAGTTCTCCCTTCGTATCGAGTTCGAGCATGCAGGGAAAGAGTTTGCGCCGGTTAGGCGCAAATTGATCTGCTGCTTGGGTTCCTGAACTTACTCGATGAAGGTGAGTAAATCTACTTGTTTTCAATTACTTAAGGTGCTATGTTGATAATGGCAAGAGGGCGGGCAATCCGGTTTTTCGCAGATTGTTATAACTGAATCTTATTTTTTCTAACTTCCCCGCACGCTGACTAGGAACGCCTGCCTCACCACGAGAATTGCCTTCTACCCAGAGGTTCGCTATTCCTACCATCTACTTCTGACTCGATTGTTGTCCGCCGTGGGATCCTCTTTGTCGAGCGTGATCGGCGTTGATGAAAAACCTCATGCTAAGGAATTACTACATCAATCGGGAATGGATTTTGTCCCCGGCGGCGCAAACTATTTATCGTGTCTCGGCAACGCTCTCCCTGGTTTTGGTTTTTATTTTGATGCCTCTGCACCGACGAATAGACGACATGTCTCAGTCGTTATTGCCCCTGGTAAGAATAGTTGTATTTACCTGTGTCCTTGGGGCGGCGATCACGATGGTTGCCATGGAATATTTTCTCTTCGGGTTCGACACCCCTGCCTCTTTCAAGAAATTGTTTTGGTTCTGCGTCATGCTATTCCCCCCGCTTGGGCCTCCTCTTTACTGCTTCATAGTGTATTCGCGGTCAAATGTACTTCAGAAATCCGGAGACCAGCGGGAAAGAGGCCTTCGGTAAGAAGGGGGGCCAACCAAGCAGGCAGGGTGATGTCAAATTGGGCAGAGCGCTTTCGGGCTCCATCAAAGACTGAGTTAAGCAGGTCTACCAATAACTGAAATTCAGCTTATCCAGCCAGATTGAGTACGGATCCTGATTTCGGTTTCCGTCTTGCTGGTAGTTGATGGTGACGCCGTACCATCCTGTGCGTGCGGTGGGATTGTCGTAGCGGTTGAGCACCGACTTTTCGTCGTTCAATGTGATTGACTTAAACAGCAGGCGATCGTCGTCGGTGCGCTGGACCTCGATCACCACGTGGTTCCATTCATTGTTTTTGGGGTTGCAAGGGATGCCGCTCGGCACCCACTCCTCTTTGGCGTTATCCCAGGTATCCCACTCGTGTCCGCCAGCGATGCGGCATTCGTGTCCCCAGATAAAAGACTTGCCGTTAAAGAACTGATTGATATCAAACTCAACTGCTTGCGACACCGGCAGGTTGGCACCGAAGAAATAAACGTCGTAAACAAAGTTGTGCAGCGTGGGGATCAGGGTCTTATTGCTGTCGTGTAGGTTCTGCGAGCTCAGATCGCCAATTAAATGATTGTTCCAGAGAATATCGGTAAACGGTTCGGTGCCGCCGATATCAAACTGGCTGGAATTTGTGCTAACTGATGGCAGGGTGATGCCCTGAACCATCTCCCAGGTCGCTTTCGGGCCGTTGGGGGTGCAGCTGGCGCAGATGGAATAGTTGTCGGAGCGGAGCAACGCGTAGCCGGCCCAACCGTCTTTCTGATGCAGGTCAGAGAGTACGATCGCGTTGGCGTTTCCAGTGGGCGTTCCGCCTCCTCCTGTCGGAGGATTTGGAGTACTTCCACCAGAACCCCCGGTACCTCCGGCGGGAGGGGTGGGACTTCCAGCGGAACTGCTGGGCTCGCTCACTGGCCCAGATGAATTGGGCGTAAGGCTTCCCCCTCCGCAACTTACAACCGACAAGGAAAGCAAACAGATTGCCACAAGCAGGCCCGCGCCCGCACGGGGGACATTTCTCGTGTAATTCATTGCTGCATCGACTATGCCAGTGAGAGTCCCATTTTGGGAGATTACGGAAGGCGCGAGTACCCCTACGTCTCCGACCAATTATGGGGGATCCGGAAGTCTACTGAACCTTCAAGGTTAGGACAATAGGGTGGGTAACTTTTCCGTTGGAGGCGTTGACAGTTACCTGGTAGTTACCCGCTGGGGTGAGTCTCTGGGCAAGGGCAGAGCTTGACCCTCCTCCGCCGCAGCTGGCGGTCGAGAGGCAAAAAGCTACGACGGCGGTTGACAATCCCACCTGCCAGCGCCTGTGCCTCACCCTCCCCAGCGCAGCCAGTGTTAGGCCTGCCAGCAGAATAGTCATGCTCAAGGAACTCGGGAAAGTGATTGCGCCCGCCGACGTTGTCGAGCCGGTTGTACTCACCTGGACGGTGAATGGTACGTCTGCTCCGTTCACCAGCAGAGGGTTGGAAGCCGCGGGAATGGTGCAGTTGGAGTACGGAGCCGCATCCCCGCAGGCCAGCGAGACGCTTCCCGAGAATCCGTTTTCCGCACTCAATCGAAGATGGTAGGTCGCAGTCTGTCCTGCGGAAACCGTTGCTGTCGTGGAGCCATCAGAACTTCCCACAGCGAAATCACTCGCAGTACCAGATAACCCGATGGTATGCGGACTGCCGGACGCATTATCGCTGATGGAAAGAGTCGCCAGCCTGCTGCCAACATCGGATGGAGAAAAGACAACCGATATGTTGCAACTCGTCCCCGCAGCCAGGAGAGTTCCGCAATTATTGGTCTGACTGAAATCGGCGGCATTATTGCCGGCCATCGAAATCGCTGTGATGGACAAAACGTCACTGCCCTGGTTAGAAAATGTAACGGTTGAAGCGACACTGGTCGTGCCCACGACTTGGCTGGCGAAGAACACGGTACTGGGAGTAATTGAAGCGATGGGAACGGTGCCGCCGGTCCCTGAGAGAGAAGCGGATTGAGGCGATCCCGCAACGTTGTCTGTAATCAAAAGCGAGGCTGAACGCAGTCCGTCGGCGGAAGGGGCAAAACTGATTTGGAACGTGCAACTGGTACCGGCAGCAACCGTTGAACCGCAATTGTTGGTCTGCACGAAATCCGCGGCATTGCTGCCTGCTATCGAAATGTTCGAAATAATGAGCGGTCCAGAGCCCCCATTGGTCAAGGTGATCGGAGAAGGCAAACTAGGGTCGCCGAGAGCGCGGTTTCCAAAATCAAGGCTGGACGGAGCCAACAAAATCGAAGCCGAGCCGGAATTGCTCAGCGGAACCATCCATGTGGCGACCTGCAAGGAATTTGAAGTACCTGTGGTGTCGGTGACACTAACTACTACATTGTGCGACCCAACAAAAGCCGGTGCGAAGGACAGTTGCAATCCCAGTTGGAGGCTATTCCCGGCTCCGCTGATACTGGACCCAGTTGAGGAAAGCGTGCATTGACTGTTAGCAACGCTCCCACCAGCAACAGTGAGATTCAAAGGATTCGAATATTGCGTTCCGGCGTCGTTCAACAGTGAAACTGTACTGGACCCACGGTTGAAAAACATGGAGCAGGAAGCCAGGCTCGGTTCCGCAAGAGTCGAGATGTCAATGTTGGCGGAACTGATGTCGGCGTAGCCGCGCGGATCACTGAATGAAAAAGTCAAGTGCGCATCAGACCCGGTTCCGAAGATTGGCGAGGCTCCGACGATAAC
>Ga0157378_10000981_pt1 | contig 26109 bp, 27 predicted proteins | sample M65metaG_FD_115309 | JGI IMG/M metagenome (GOLD analysis project Ga0157378, IMG submission 115309) | Miscanthus rhizosphere microbial communities from Kellogg Biological Station, Michigan, USA - M6-5 metaG | ecosystem: Host-associated > Plants > Roots > Rhizosphere > Soil | place: USA: Michigan...
CGGTTCCAAAGTCCCATCTGTGAGGACACCCATCTTTATTGCTTGTGCCAGTGATGACGAATTCGGTTTTGCCGCCCACAGTGTTCAAATCTATTCCAAATGGTTAGAGGCTAATCAACCTGTTGAATTGCATATGTACGAACGAGGAGGGCACGGGTTTATAATGAAGAAACAAAATCTTCCGTGTGATACATGGTTAGAAAGATTTACAGATTGGCTTTCAATGCAATATCCCTAAACTAACAAAATGTACAGTTGATAGCATCAGACAATAACTGTACGTATTCAGGCACTAATTAGAGGTTTTCTGTCATACGTGAGTTAGACGTATGCAGACTTATGACAATGCTTAAGGTCTGGCCAACAACGATTAAACTACTTTATATCCATTAGAGGTAAAGATGGTCAAAAAATAGTACAAAGTGAATGGGATTATCTCACAATAACGTTTTGACTAAGTCATATAAATAGATTAAACATTAAAACGGCATATAACATGCGATTTACTGCTATGCTGATGGGACATTGTTGCAATCAGCAGCAAATCCTTATCAGCAGCGGCCGGACAGACGGACCACGGAATACCAGCCCAGCAGCAAGCCATGGACGTTGGCAGCAATTTGTTCCGGTGAATTTCCTATTAAAATTATTAAACTAAATATGAAAGTCTTTTTTGCAGTCTTACTCAGCTTTTGCCTATTGTCTTGCAACGAACGTAAAAAGGCTAAAGCGGATATCCGTGAACGAATTAATTATGAATTAGTAAAATGGCCCCAATTACCTGAAGGATTCAGCTTAGGTCAAGTAAATGGGATAGGAATTGATACAAGCCAAAACATATTTTTATTTCATAGAGCCGAAAGACGTATGGAAAACATTGAACGAAGTTTTCCCAGACACACCAATTTCAGCAAATACCATATTGCTTTTTGACAATGAAAGTGGAAAACTATTAAAAAGCTGGGGTGCGAATCTATTTATTATGCCACATGGCTTAACAGTTGACAAAGAAAATAATGTTTGGGTTACTGATGTCGGTTTGCAACAAATTTTTAAATTCACTCACGATGGTAAATTATTGATGACATCGGGTGTTGCTAAAGTTGCAGGCAATGACTCGTTACATTTTAATTATCCCACTGATATTGCAGTTGCGAATGACGGTTCATTTTATGTCAGCGATGGATATCGTAATAGTAGAGTTGCCAAATTTTCAAAAGAAGGAAAATATCTCTTTGAATGGGGGAAAAAAGGAAATAAGCCAGGTGAATTTAATATACCACATAGCTTAGCCATCGATGAAAACAATATTATTTATGTTGCGGACAGGCAAAACAATAGAGTGCAACTATTTGACACAGCGGGTAATTTTATAAAAGAACTAAAAAACGATGTCAATGTGGAACAACTTCCTGCAGTTACCATTGACAATGCAAATCATCTTTTTGCTGTTGACTACGATCCTACAAAAGGAGCAGATAGTTTGGTAAAGGGTTCAACTATTTTTGAAATTGACTCTTCTTCCCATTGCAAAGGTCGACTTGGTGCAAATGCCTCAACTAATAGAACCTCATGCTGGTTTCATGATATAGCTTTTGACAAAAAGGGCAATATATACGTTGGCGACATTAAAGGTTTGAAGGTTTTAAAATATAAACCTAAAAAATAAATTGAAAGATTGCAACATTACTTTCATTCAAATATGATAAACTGCTGCCAACATTGGGTTTTATGCAAGTCTGGCTTGCCAATGCAACATCAGCTATTTGCAAATCCCAGCTTCAGTTCGTCAAACGAATTACTATCGGATTTTGTACATAACTTCAACAATATATTTTCAATCAGCAGCGGGTACCGGCAGACGGAACGCTAATTCCCAACCTGCATAAAGCCCTGTTCGCTGCTTGCAATGCTATAAACTTAGTTTAGTATAATTACAAGTTCATTTTTTTAAGTTGGTCCAGTAGCCAGGAGGGACGTTTTTAAAATACCAGCCCAGCAACAAGCCGTCGACGTTGGACGTTAGATTCATAACAATTTCAATTTTTATGAGCATCAAGGCACACTTCTCTCTACTCTTTTTCCTTTGCTCTGGATTTTTAATATCCTCAGCTCAAAAAGTTTCTGTAGATAGCACTTTAATAGGTGTTTGGAAGGGAACATCGATTTGCCAGATTAAGAACTCTCCATGTCATGATGAGAATGTAGTTTATCACATTTCGAAAGTTCATGGAATAGATACATTTAAGATTGTTGCCACTAAAATAGTTGATGGCAAAGAGGAAGAAATGGGTACGCTGGGTTTCAAATTTAATAAGAAAACCAACCAACTTATTTCAACAGACTATGGTCTTTGGACACTTAATTTAAAGGGCAACAAACTAGATGGAACACTTATCGTTCGAGGGGACTTATATCGTATTATAAAAGTTTCAAAACAACTATAATTTTTATGCTGTGCCCAACAGAAGTATTTGCAAAAGCTTGGCAGACGGAAGGTCAATCAGCTGTAAATCGCTGCTGTACTACATCCGGCCTGGACGAAATGCTGCTGGGTAGTTAGTTGTTAACTTGTACTTTTAGCTATTTAATCGGCGTAAATTCCGGGCTGGACAAACAACAATTAAAAGCATTCGCAGATACCCGGTCGTTGTGTGCCATTTATCAGAACATCCTACGACTTCCAAATTTTCATTACGACAGGCTGTTTTTTAAATTTCCTTACCTTCCAGCTGAAATTTTATTTGACGAAAACTATGTTTGAGCCATTCTTTAACTATCTTGAACTTTTTCAAAAAATACCTTTACAGGACAAACAAGCCATTTGTCAAAATGTAGAGTGCAAAAAAGTGAAGGAAGGTGAAGTTTTATTGCAAGAAGGGAAGTTGGCAAAAGAAATGTTTTTTATCTGCAAAGGCGTTTTGAAAATTGTGAGTATCAGCGATAAGGGAAGCGAAGTCATCCATTTCTTTTTAAGTGAAAATCAGTTTTGCACTATTTTAAAGAGTTTTACAGAAAGTACAGTATCAACAGACCGTATCCAAGCAGCTTGCAATTCCGAAATAATTGTTTTCCAAAAAGACACGTTACATACCTTGTATAACACTTTACCTTATTTTAAGAACCTGCTGGATAACATTACCAAACAAGCTTTGCTAAACAAAATTGCATTACGAAACTCTTATATTGGTGAAGACGCAACTACACGCTATCAAAAGTTTATTGTGCAACAATCCAATATAGCGTTAAGGATTTCCCAAACTGATATTGCATCTTATCTTGGCATCACAAAACAATCCTTAAGCAGGATAAAAAAGAATAAACGATAGTTCACTTTTTACCATTTGATAAATCCTTTCTATAACTGACTTTCTACTTTTGCTCTACGAAAAATATCTTCAAGAGCAATAAAAAACAGAAAAATGGAAAGTTTAAAAGGTAAAAAAGTAGTGATCATTGGTGGCAGTTCCGGTATTGGTTTGGCTACAGCAAAATCAGTTTCCTCAAAAGGTGGACTCGTCATCATTGTTTCGAGTAATCAACAACGTATTGACAAAGCTTTACAAGAATTGCCAACCGAAAGTATTGGCTATGCCATTGATGTAACGAATGAAATGCATGTCAGAAATCTTTTTGACCGAATTGGAACATTCGACCACTTGGTTTTTACAGCAGGCGAAAGTCTCATTCTTAGTAATGTAGCAGATACAACATTGGAAATGGCCCGCAACTATTTCAATATTCGTTATTGGGGAGCTTTTACAGCCGTGAAATATGCTATGGCATTTATCAATGTCACGGGCTCAATTGTATTAACAAGCGGCATTGCCAGTAACAGACCCAGCAAAGGATGGGCACTGGGTGCAAGTATCTGTGCTGCTATGGAAGGTTTTGCGAGAGCAATGGCAGTGGAATTAGCACCAATAAGAGTTAATATTGTTTCACCAGGAGTAGTAAAAACGGAACTTTGGGGCGGGATGTCGGAAAGCGACAGAGAAACGATGTACACAAATATTGGAAACGCATTACCGGTAAAACGAGTAGGGGAAGCTGAAGACATAGCCCAGACATTTGTATATTTATTAGAACAACAATACGGTACAGGACAAACACTTATTATTGATGGCGGTACTTCATTAGTATAACCACCGGGACAAAAACGGCACACAACAAAAGTATTGGCAAAAACTGGGCAGACGGAAGCCATGTTTCAGCAGTTTCAGCATTTTGGGTTAGTTGTTCGGGCAGGACAAGCAAGTTTCAGCGAATTGCAAATAATCAACCTTTATTTCTATTTTCATCATCGGTTAGCCGGGCTGGACGGAATTCTATCTCCCAGCCTTCGCCAATACTCGGTAGTTAGCGGCAACCGCTTGTCGACAGTAACAGACTACAGAAAATACCCAAATAAAAAAAGGTATGATTAAGGCGACAATATGACGTTAAAAAAATTGATATGGACTATTATTCTGATAAGCACATGCCGACGGTTGCAAGTTTATTGGATTATTCATTAAAGCTATTTGAAATTGACAAAGGCATAGCAGGTAGAACTCCAGCTGATCCAATTCCATATTTAGCCATTGGATATTTATACTTTGACAGGCTTCTGGTCTATCAAAATTCATTCAGGCCAAATGGGGAAAAAATCAGATCGACATATCGCTATCCGGCGACATATCAATCTGATTCACGATAACATGATTTGTTACTAACTTTAAGAAAAAAAATGGAAAACAGGGGACTGCTTTTTATTCCTGATATAAGCGGATTCACCCAGTTTGTAAATGAAGTCGAAGTTGGCCATAGTCGTTTTATTATTCAGCAATTGTTAGAAGTGCTAATCAATGCCAACGAAATTGGGCTTGAAATTTCGGAAATTGAAGGAGATGCCATTCTTTTTTACAAATTTGGTGAGCCACAGAAATTAGATTCGTTGTACAAACAGGTGGAGAAGATGTTTCGGGCATTTCATCAGTATTTAATTACCTATGATAATCGTAAGATTTGTCAATGCAAGTCTTGTATTTCTGCTGTTGATCTTACTCTGAAAGTTATCACACATTATGGTGAATTTACTCCGCTTAGTGTACAACGATTCAATAAGCTGATTGGAAAAGATGTTATCGTTGCGCATCAATTGTTGAAAAATAATATAGCGCAACATGAATATTGGTTAGTAACAAATGAATTGCTACAGAATAAACAACCGGCTGAATTTGCGGAATGGATGCATTGGGATCGAAGTACAAAACAAACGGAAAATGGTGAAATCGGTTTTCACTATGCTCAATTGGGTCCGTTGAAGGATGAGATACCACGGCAATCCACTCAGCCGGAAATCGCTAAAAAAATAAAAATGCTATCTGTGTCGAAAGATTATGCTATTGATGTAAAAACTTTATGTTACACGGTTGTTCATTTTGAATTTCGCCATCTCTGGCATGCGGGAATAAAAGCGATAGACGAGGTGGAGCATTTTTTGCCGGGAATAGGGAGTAGTCACAGGCATGTGCTGGAAAATGGAAAAACAGAAATGATGCACATCAGCAGTTTTGTTTATAATCCGGAAGGAGAGACCATCTTTAGCGAAACGAATGAAAAAGACAAAAGCACCACTTGCTTTATAGCAGAAAAAACAGGTGAACATAGCAGCAGGCTTGCTATCGAGATCCACTTTCAACCTAATATCATCAAGCAGGCTTTATTTAACCGGCTTGAGAAAAAGAAAAAAGAACAGGACCTACAGCAATCACTTCAACGTCTTGATAAAGTGCTAAAAGAAATGATTGTTCCTCTTGAGTTCTGAGACATACAATACTCATTGGAGTAGGTGAGGCAGGACATTATAAAATACCCCACATGACCAGTCAAAGAAATAATTTGACTTTATAACATGACACTAGTTAATTGCTTCGGAAAAAGTTTTGTGCGAACTTCTGACTTCACAACTTTGCGGACAAAATGAGGTGATGCCGATAACAAAAGTATTGCTGCAAATGGGGCAGGACATTGAAACATCAGCAGTTTGCATCGCTGTACTTTGGTTCGGGCTTGACAAACAACGCTGAATATCAGTTTATAACTTCAACATAATATTTTCAATCGGCAGTTGTTCCGGGCTGGACATTATAAAATATCCCACCTGCAGCAATACCTGGTCGTTAGCGGTCATTGTAAAGCAACATCCTGCTAACCTTGAGCAGACATGAAATATTTCATGCAGCATTGAAATTTAATTATGCTGCATGCAATATTTCTGTAGACGTAAGGCCAGCCATTTTTTGAAAATAAGATTATAATACAAATATCACCAGTCGTAAATCACCCTTACATTTGTCGCTTTTAGCACTCACCGGTTTTAATTATATGCAGCATCTTTGTATCATTACAAACAATTAAAATTAAAACGTCATGAGAAAATTAAAAGTGCAAATGAATTTTGAGGGAATAAATTGGGATGACGATATGGTAACCTTTTGCATAGACAACCTTAAAAATGTGGACAGCATCTTACTTGGACGAATCACGGCTGAAGGCTTTATCCCATATTGGAAAGAAATTGCGGAAAATCCCAATCCTGATGATATTAATAACAGAGTTGGAAGGCCAATTAATGACACTCACAAAGATATTTATTCAAATACACTTAAGGTTAATGAATGGGAAAATGCAACCATCATAAGTGGAGACATTTCAGAAGAAATAAAAAAATTAAAAGAGAATAAAGGGAAAGACATCATTGTTTATGGTGGTAATACATTCGTATCCTCCTTAGTCGAACACAAATTAGCAGATGAATACTATTTACTTGTAAATCCGCTTGCTATTAGTAGTGATGAACCAATTTTGAAATTCATCAATAGTAATTTGCAGTTGACATTGAAGGAATGCAAACCATTTCCTTGCGGAACAGTTTTATTGCATTATTCAAGTCACAAACAGAATGACTAAAAATAACAACGAACCGCTAAAATGGGTATCGCCAATAGTGGGGCTTGACGAATAAAGCCCAGCTTAGTTCTTACTATTTAACTTTATCAAAAAGCCAGGCAGTAGTTCCGGGAGGACGAATATAAAATTCCCCACCATCGGCAATTCCTGCTCGTTGCAGGCAACCCGGACGATAAACTTCACAATTATGAGAAAGCGATATTTAACTGTATACTCCGCGATATTTCTTGTCCTTTCCTGCAATCCTGGTAAAACAGAAAAAACTGAAACAGAAACAAACGTATTAGCAGGCACGTGGAAGCTTATCAGCTTTTCTGATTTTGATTCAGCTACAAATAAATGGGTTCAACCTTATGGAGAACATCCAAATGGATATATAACCTATACAAAAAGTGGTGTTGTCAATATAAATGTTTCACCTGAGAAGCCATTAAACCTTAGTGCAGATTCGGCCGCAAAACGTCGTTTTACAATTCTTGAACTATTGACTATTAACGGCGCAGGCTATTTTGGCGGTTATACATTAGATTCAAAAAACTCGACTGTAACACATCATCCAAAAGGTGGTAATATTCCCTGGTATATTGGCACAGATCAGAAACGTCAATTTAAAATAATAAGCGATACTTTGTTTATCGGTGATCCAACTTTTGAAATAGGAAAAAGAGTGCTGATAAAAGTTGACTGATTTTATCTACCGCCGTGCCCGCAACATGGGTTTACTGCTATGCTGGCCCCACATTGGGGCAATGAACGGCAAATCTTTAACCAGCAAAGGGCTGCAGGGCGACCTTTCTAAACTGAGTTTAGTATATATTCAAGTTCATTTTTTTTAACTTGGTTCTGCAGCCGGGTGCGACGTTTTTCAAATATCAGCCCAGCAGCAAGCCGTCGACGCTGTAGGTAGTCCTACAGCAACATCCTGCATCAATTTAACACTATATGAATTTTAAAATTATTACACCCGGCAAGCCAGGGTATGAAGAATGGAATAATCGTGGAGTGAACCTAAGGTTTAGTGGTATGCCTTCGGAAATTATTCCTGTAACAACAACTGAGGAGCTTACGGACGCTTTACAATATGCCGTTGATAAGAATTATCGTATAGCCATCAGGGGCGGCGGACACTGTCTTGAAAACTTTGTGAGCAATCCTGATGTAAATATCGTCATCGATATTTCAACAATAAAAGGAATCCGCTACGACCAAGCCATGAATGCAATTGAAATTAAGGCAGGAACAACGCTGGGAGAAATGTATGAAACGCTTTATAAACAATGGGGAACAGTCCTTCCTTGCGGTGAACACCCTGCAGTTGGTATTGGAGGGCACATACAGGGCGGAGCTTTTGGTTTTTTATGCCGTCAACATGGACTGGGCGCCGATTACCTTTATGCAGTGGAAGTTCTCTGGGTCAATGAAAAGCGCCAGGTTGAAAAAGTGATTGCAACCCGTGAGCCTTCGGATAAAAACCGGGAACTATGGTGGGCACATACGGGAGGCGGCGCAGGCAATTTCGGCGTTGTTAGCCGGTATTGGTTTCGTAAGCCCCGAACTGACAGTAAAAAACCCTCCGACTTATTACCGGAAGCTCCATCCATTATTGAAACAATAGAATTAGAGTGGCAATGGAAAGATATCAATGAAAATAATTTTCGGCAGCTTGTTGATAACTATTGTAACTGGTGTTTTAACAACGCACGACCGGGGACACCAACCTGCAATTTGTACGCTACACTGCACCTCTGGAACAAAATGATAGGAAAGATTCAACTAAAAGGTCTTTTGACAGAACCAACAGATGGTGTTGCAGATGATTTTATTCAGTCACTTAATAAGGAACTAGATGCATTCTGTATTATTAAAAGAAATAAAACAAACTGGGTTGACTTTGCCTTGAATCCATTTCCCGACGTGTTCTCGGGACCGAAAGCAGCATTTAAAGTTAAGGATGCATTTCTTTGTCAGCCATTTACTCATCAGCAGATAAAGACGATGTACTATTATCTAACGGAATATAAAGATGTGCCCGGAGGGAATATCGGATTGGCCACTTACGGTGGAAAGGTAAATAGTGTTGCAACTAACGACACCGCTTCAGTGCAACGGGGAGCAATCCTGGGCACAGCCTGTGCAGTTGGCTGGCAGGATGCTAAGGACGAAGCAAAGTCAATGGAATGGGTGCGTAAATGTTACACCGATTTGTACCAGGAAACCGGTGGTGTGCCCGTTCCTGGCACACAAACCGGTGGCTGCATTATAGCACACCCTGATAATGATATTGCTGATCTAAACTGGAATAAATCTGGTCTACCCTGGCACGTATTCTATTACCAGGATAATTACTCCCGCCTTCAAAAGATCAAAGCAACCTGGGACCCGTTGAATATTTTCAGGCATAGTTTATCTATAGAACCGAATAGTAATACCAATACTAATACTTAAACTTAAACAAGACGAAAAGTGTACCAGCAACAGGCGGCTCGGCAATATGGCGAGGGGCGATAAATATATGCTCAACTTTTTGTTCGTTTTTCAGGCTTACTAATTCAAAATTTCGGACATTTCAAAAATCATAAATAATCGCTAAGAAATGCAGCGTTCAGGTTTTCTCAATCCCAGGCACATTAATAGCTGGCTATTACTTGTATTTATAACAGGTGCCACTTTAAGTTCCATTCAATTCTTTGGCCATTCGTCAATGTGGTTTGACGAATTAACCTGTGCGTTAAATGTGCAACACCATACTTACTATCAGTTAGCGACTCAATCATTAGATTATAACCAGGTAGCGCCAATTGGATTTTTATTATTGGAGAAATTCGCTACTTCCTTGTTTGGAGAAAATGATTTTGCTTTTCGGTTTTTTCCCTGGATCTGGTCGCTGGTTTCCCTGGTATTTTTTCTTGACGCTGCCAGGCATTTTTTTAAAGGCCCTGCGTTAGTTGCTGTTTTTATCCTTTTTGCCGGCAGTGTATCACATTGGTTTTATGCCGGAGAGGCTAAACAATACTCCGGCGATATAACCGCCGCGGTTTTTTTTGTTTGGTCGGGTTTACAATTGATGAAAGAGAAAATAAGCCAATCAAAACTGGGGATAATTGCCGGTTTGGGATTTATTTTAATTGCATCATCCTTGCCGGCAATCGTCATCGCTCCATTTGTGCTCAGTATAATTCTCATGGGTTTATTAAAAAAAGATATCCCCATTTCAAAAAAACATTTTCTCATCATTTCGATTAGCTGGGCCGGAGCCTGTGCATGGGGTGCATATTATGCCAAATTTGTCATTAGCGGAAAAGTGAGCGGAGCCATGTCAGCTTATTGGAGACGGGGCTTTGCTCCATTAGACAGTTTTGGCAGGTATCTTAAATGGATTTATATAACCCTGGCTGATGAACTCTCCTATTTTTTAACTTTTTGGATGACAGATGTCGTTCCTCAAATAACTATTGTTTCCAAAGTATTATTGTTGTTATCAATACCCGGAACAGTATTTCTTGCAAAAAAATATAAAGCAGCTACCTTATTATTGTTTTCACCCCTGCTCGTTGCCTTGTTTCTTGCAACAGCGAGGATACTTCCTTTTGATAACCGGGTATCCATTTATGCAACATGGCCTTTTATTTTCAGTGGTATTGCCGGTTTAACTGCATTGCAAAACTGGCTGCCATTATTATTCAGGCCGGTGACAAGCATAGCTTTAAGTTTGATCATTGCACTTCCAATAATTTTAATAACAATTGTATTGCCATCAGAACATCCGCCTTTCAACGCACAATCTTCGCAACCGGTGCTTCGGGAATTAAAAAAACAATTATTGCCTGGCGACATTTTATATGTTTATTTTAAAGCAAGGCATGCATTACATTTTTATGGACCAAAAGAAGGTATCATCAATTATGTTACCGGCAACTCTTATGATAATATTGTTCCTTTTTTAAGAGAGCTGGATAAATTTAAAGGGAATAAAAGAGTTTGGTTCTTCTTTTCGCAGTGGACAGAGCGACAAACTTTCCCGGATAGTATAAAGGCATATTTGGGAAATGTTATCGGAAAGGAAATAGTAAGAATTCCTGACCCCGATGGTAACAAAGAGGATCTGGAAACTGCTGCACATTTATATGATTTGTCAGACCAGAAATAATTTGCTGTGCTGCGGGTCGGAACTTGACGAATAAAGCCCGGCTTTAGTTCTTAATATTTGACCTTATCAAAAAGCCAGACAGTGGCTCCGGCGGGCGAAAATAAAATTCCCCAACCGTCAGCAATACCTGCTCATTGGGCGAAATGTATTTAAAACTCTACGTGCCAAAATGAAATATATGCGTAAATTAATTTTCAATTATTTTTTATTCCTTTCAGTTTCCGTAAATGCCCAAGTGCATAAGATAGATCATTTCTTCGCCAGTTCACCCAAAGCAGATACGTTATTTAATTTATTTAAATCAAAATTTGAGCTACCAATAGAATGGGATTATAAAACCTATGGTAATTTCTCGAGTGGTGCGGTAACATTGGGAAATGTAGCGTTTGAATTTGTAAATTCTAAAGGTGTTTCCAAAACAAAATTTGAAGGGATTGCATTACTGCCCCAGCAGACTGTTGAAGAAATTAGTATAATGTTAGACGACGCAAAAGTAAACCATGATACTATAGAGCCGAATACCTACATGATGAGTAATGGTAGTATAGCCGGGTGGTCCAATATGGGATTGAAAAGTCTTTTACCAGAAGACATTTCTTTCTTTATCTACGATTATAAAAACAGATCAGAGCTTGCACAAAGTATAAAAAAAACGCACGATTCCCTTAAGAGTAAAAATGGCGGGCCATTGGGTATAGTGTTATTAAAAGAGATCGTCATAGGCTCTAACAAGTGGTCATCGTATAAAAATGAATTAAGGAAACTTCCTGGTGTCAATTTAAGGGATAATGATTTATTCATTTTTAAGGAGGGCCCATCAATACGACTAGTAAATTCCAATAACAACGGTATTGAAAAGATCATTATAAAAGTTCATTCAGTTGACACTGCAAAAAAATATTTAAAGTCTCAAAACCTTATGGGTGATTCCACTAAGAATAGTGTTTTTATTAATACAGCCGCCATATACGGCTTACTAATCGAATTTACGGACCAGTAAGCGCGACAACTTTCGATGAAGATTCCTACGCCATCGATTATCCACTTGAATGGACGAGACCCCCGCCAACATGCGGTTTGCCACTACGCCAGCCCGACGTTATTGCAATCGACACAAAATCTTAATCAGCAACAGGCGCAGGACGGCCTTTATAAACTTAGTCTGGCAATAATTTTAAGTTGTTTAACCTGGTTTTGTGACCGCGCCGGGCGTCTTTCAAATTCCAGCACCAAGCCGCCGACGTTAATATATATTGGGAAACTTCATATTCATTTCTTAAATTCGGGTTCAATTAAATCATATTTACATGAAATACTTTTTTAGCTTGCTATTCCTTTTTGGTTGTTTAACAACGTTTGCTCAAAACACGATTGATGGCAATTGGAAAGGTTCCCGGGAAACACCGAATGGTACTTTTGAAGTTAATTACACTTTTAAGGTTGAAGGAACCGAACTTAAAGGAACCTGGAAAACTCAATTTGGTGAAACTAAGATAGAGAATGGAAAAGTTGATGGGAAAAAATTTTCGTACAGTATCTCTTTTAATGATACAACCATAAAAAGTACGGGGGAAGTTATTAATGAAAACGAACTCCTGATTAAAAATGAACGAGGTGAAATGAAACTTACCAGGGTAAAACCGTAAGCGTTATTTAACATCGGAATTCGGAGAGTCATCCCAAAAAATTGTAGAACAGACGATCCAAATCAAGAACTTGCAATTGCAGGGCGCGACGCTGTTGTAGTCAGTAACTGAAAAACATATTTCGCCAATACTACTGCTTTGTAGTTTTAATGATTCGTCTCCTTTGCTTTTGCTTTGTTATACCTGATCAGGCACTCCCGAAGTGGTTTGCCCTGCGTATGAATGCAATCACAGAATTCTTCGCAAGCTTTTGGACTACTGTCACCAGGGCATCCATTGGTGCACTCAATCAGGGAATTCCCGGGCCGGATATTATACAGAAACTGGTTTACAACTATTACTATAGCTATCATCGCAAAAACACACCCGAAAAACAGAAACGGGAAATTGCTGTTCAACGGTTTTTCCGTTACCGTGTAACCATCTTCTTTACCTTGTCGAAATGGTAAAATGTATTTTATCCGGTTGTAGTCCCACCACAGTAAATACATATTGGCCAACACCATTAGCGTAGTGATACGGGTCCCTTCAAACCGGACAGCATAAGTCAGGACACAAATATTCAGGATAACGGGAAAATACATCAGCGCACCAAGAACTGCCGTTCTCGGAATTAGTAACAGAAGAGCAATTACCAACTGCGAAATACCGATAAATGTGTAGTAGTATCCTGTGTAATATAATGCTTCCAGGTAGTGCCCCATCGGATGATTTACCGATAGGCCACTGGCGAACCGCTCTCCTCTAACCTTTACAAACCCTGATATAACAAATCCCAATGCCAGCATGACGCGACAGAAAACCGCGAAATAATAAAACCATTTGTTTCCCTTTGCTTCATAATACGCGTGGCCAAGCCTGCTTGATATACTCATAAGACAAAAGTTAAGTTGATGGTCACGAATAATCTGTGTTAGCCCATCTATTGTGCTTATAGCTTCTGACAAACAGAACAACCCCGTTCCAAACTTATAAGATCAGTAAAATTCAATTTTATAATGGCTTGTAAAAAAACATTTTTTAAGATAGCATTTTTTTGCCTTACAATTTGTTCTCCAAACAATATAATTGCACAAACTTCATCCAAGCAACCGCTGAGCGGGAAATCTTAAACACTAAATATGAGAAAACTAATTGCAGCAATGAATATGACACTTGATGGTTTTTGCGACCACACGGCTATGATTGCGGACGAAGAAATCCACCAACATTACAATGAGCTATTAAGTAATGCAGACACTCTTATATATGGAAGGATAACATATCAATTGATGGAAAGCTATTGGCCATCTGTCGTAAAAAAACCTACAGGCAACAAAGCAATGGATGAATTTGCCGTACTAATAGATAATATTCCAAAGATTGTTTTCTCCCGCAGGCTTAAAACTGTTGATTGGAAAAATACAAAACTGAAAAATGAAGTGACAAGAGAAGAAATCTTAGAACTTAAGCAACAACCAGGTAAAAACATTGTAGTTGGGAGCCCAAGTTTAATAGTAGCTCTAATGAAACTTGACCTTATTGACGAATACCAGCTGGGTGTTCAGCCCATTGTTTTAGGAAGCGGCTTATCATTATTTAAAAACGTGAAAGACAGAACCAATCTTAGACTCTTAAAAACAAAGACATTTAATTGCGGTGCGGTAATTCTTTACTATGAGCCGGAAAAAAAATGAATGCATAGCTTTCAATAACTGAATTCAGGTATAACCACGACCAACCAACGCGGCACATGCCCGGCAACCGGTATACTCCTTCAAATAACACCGCCGTATAGTGCTCAGACTTTATACTTCAGCCCCAGTCATTTGTTGCTTCTCCGGCAATTGCAAAATGCTTCACCACCCCATCACCATAGGTTCGTTCTCAAAACAATCTCATTGCCACCTCTATTTTATTTCGCGCATGTAAAGCGATTTAACTTCTACATCGGTCGGGCTGTGCATATGGCATAACTGAAATCCTATGCGGCCCTCAGAAAAACCGGCTGCGTGAACAATGTCAATGGTTTTAACACCATTCAGCCAGGCTTGTATATGGTGGCCTCTTGCAATGATATAATAATGGTTCCAGTCGTTCTTTTTTACAATCTTTGAAACCAGGGAATCGGGAAACTTCTGTACCATATTGCCCCTGCGTTCTTCCCATAAAGAACCCCAGTAACCTTTGCCCATATCTACCTGGTAGCCGGGTGCATTGTCCCAGTTGGTAGGATTGATCCGTATACACACGCCGGAATTTGCATCATCGTCTCCTACCATTTTGATCAGCACATTTAGCTCAAAGTCTTTGTACGATTTTTTTGTATAGCTGTAATGGTGCTCTTTTTCCCGCCCGATTGTACCGTGAAATACATGATCTTTCAATTGCCAGAAAGCTGGCTCAAATTCCCAGTTGTCTCCGGAGGCGAGCATGTCTTCCCATCCTTTGCCGGAAGGTTTGTCATTCTTCATTTTTCCCGCAGCCGGTAAAGTATTCTTTAAAGTTGTATCGTGTTGTGCGCTGGCAGGGAAATAACAGAATGCCAGCAGGAGAAAAAATGTGTTAAGCAAAAAGCCATAACTGTTGCCATGTATCTTTAATTGATAAATACCCGGTTTAAAGCAAGCCATATTTTTATTTTAAAGATAAGGATTGATTAGTAAACGGGAACGATAGAAAGAAGCATTGACCAGATTTGCCGGAAGCGGATTAGCTTTGGCTCCTGACTTTGCCTTTCATAACAATGATAAGCCCAGTCCCTGCTGAGGTCTTTAAATATCCCAACAATGCAAAACCGTGTTTGTTATCCATACTTAGGCATTGCCAGATCTTAACTGTTCATCAATATACATTTCAATGTTTGACAATTTCATCCGGAAGCAAATTACAATTGGCGAAACAACCATCCATCTTGTACAAGGCGGTAACGGATACCCCATTTTATTGCTGCACGGGTATCCGCAAACTCATGTGTGCTGGCATCTTGTTGCACCAATGCTTGCTGAAAAGTTTACTGTTGTATGTCCTGATCTACGGGGTTCCGGTGACAGTTCAAAGCCATCTGGCGACACCGGACACCTGGCTTATTCAAAACGGGTAATGGCGCAAGAACAGGTTGATATAATGCAACAATTGGGCTTTAATGAATTTGCAGTGGCTGGGCACGACCGGGGCGCGCGGGTAGCCCACAGAATGGCGCTTGACCATGCAGGCAAAATTACAAAGCTCGCGCTCCTTGATATTATACCAACCAGCACCGCTTTTGCCAACGTCAATAAAGAAATAGCCACCAACGCCTTCAACTGGTTTTTTTCAATACAATCAGACGATTTGCCCGAACGTTTGATTGGCGCGGAACCCATTTTTTACCTGCATTGGTGCCTCGATCACTGGGTTGCCGATAAAAATGCCTTTTACCCCGAAGCGGTAAAAGAATACGAACGTTGTTTCGATACTGCCTCTATCCATGCTACCTGCGAGGAGTTCAGGGCAGCAGCCACGATTGACCTGGTGCACGACGAAGAAGATAAACATCGACAAATTTGCTGCCCCACGCTCCTATTATGGAGTTCAAAAAGTATGTGGGCCTCATTCAACATGCTGGATATATGGAAAACAAAAGCTAATAGTGTCGACGGGATTTCTTTTGAATGTGGACATTTTTTGCCGGAAGAAAGCGCAGAACGCACGGCATCGGAACTGATTCACTTTTTTTCCTGATAAGCACAACAATTCATAACGAATCCGGCCGGTGAATACTACCGGTATCGTTCTTTTGATCATCTTTTGTAACTTTATCCATCAGTAATTGCTACTGACGATTTTCAAGCCCGGCAAATATCAGTCGCGGTATTGACGCCCATCTCCAAATGCGATTTAAATTTGAAAACAACTTTTTTAGCCCCACCGTTATCAATATCTCAGTTTGTAAGCGGCATTTTAGTAATTGAGGATACCAATAAAAACCAGGATTTTGTTATTCCCCTTTTTGCGAATGGATGCCCCACACTTGTCTTTCAAACTGCTGTGGCAGCAAAGGGAAATCAAACCATTGGCAACTTAACGCTCTACGGACAAACCATTCAACCGGGAGAATTAAAATTTAAAGAGGGGTTTACCTTCATCGCTTATTTTTTCTTTCCACATACCATATCGCAATTATTTGGGATTGCTCCCAAGGATATAACGGATGGTTATGTTGATCTAACGCTGTTGCAGCCGGCAAAAAAGTTTGACTTACAGGAACAACTCCTCAACGCATCTTCATTGGAAGAAAGTCTGCAGCTGATTGAAAAATTTATTCTCAAATTATCAATGCAGTTGCCTCAGGACAGTGACCGGATAATATTTGCAGTGCAGGAATTAAAAAAGTGCAACGGCCTGCTTTCATTGGTGGAATTAAGGAGCACGCTTAACATGACAGAACGAAGCTTTCAAAGACTATTTGACAATAACATAGGTATTTCTCCCAATCTGTATAAAAGAATTTGCCAGTTCCAGTTTTCATTTCAGCAGGTGAACCAAAACAAATTTTTGAGGCTCACAGATGTTGCTTATAATGGCGGCTTTGCCGACCAAAGCCATTTTATACGGGTTTTTAAAGAGTTTACTGGACTTACCCCTAACGAGTACCTGGCCAAACTTGCGCCCTATAATCCCCAATTCTGATTTTGTCGGTTCCGTTCTATTCTGTCGTTACGAAGCCATGCATTTTTGTATTCTAAAAAAAAGAAAATGACAAAATTAATCGTATCACAATGGATGTCCCTGGACGGAATTAATGACGCAACTACTATGGCAGAATGGTTTAACCCCTACCACAGCGAAAGCAGGGCAAAATCAATTCAGGAAACTATCCAAAATGCCCGAATATTCCTGTATGGCAGAAATACTTATCAGATGCTGTACCCATATTGGAGTTCGATGCAGAATAATGAAATGGGCGTGGCTGAAAAGCTGAACAAATCAAAAAAATATGTGGTCTCAAACACGCTTGCTGAGGCAGCCTGGGAAAACACCTCGATAGTAAAAACAGATGCCATTCAGAAAATAACTGAACTAAAGAATGAGACTGCCGGCAATATTTTAGTGCAGGGAAGCACAACGCTGGTAAAATCACTGATGGCAGCAGGGCTTGTTGACGAGCTGAAATTGTTGATTCAGCCTCATATCATGGGTGTTGGAGGAAACCTGTTTGAAGGGATGAACAAGGCCTTGAACTTAATCGATCTTCAAAAATTGGAAAATGGCGTTATTCTGACAAGTTACCAACCCGTAGCTGCAAAGAAATAACACTCTCCAGCCTCCAGTGGGCCTCACTGACGGTATTGATGAGGTATTGGCTGATTTATATAGAATACAGCATCAATAGCGGGTTGCCGCCGCTAGCCCGAACCATGTTTCACATATTCCATCAATTTGGGCAATAAATAGGCTTCGACCCATGGGTGATAATATCAGCGTTTGGGTATAAAGAATTAGATAATTTTATAATTAATGCAACCAATACCGGACAAAACCCTCCTTGAGAATCTCAAAAATGAAGACAACGCTTCCTTCGAAGTCTTGTATAAATTTTACTTCCCCCCTGTAGCCGCACATATTAGCAGGCAGATGGGAAGCATTGCGGATGCGGAAGATATCTTCCAGGAAGCTATTATAGTATTGCTTCAAAAAATAAGGCAGACAGACTTTGTCCTTACTTCTTCACTCAAGACTTACCTGTTCGCCATAGCCAGCAAGCTTTGGCTGAAAAGGTTAAGAGATAACAAACTCGTGCCGGTTAACAACTTTGAAAAATATCAACAGGAAAGCGAACCGTTTGCATTTGAATTACAAGCCGAACCGGTAAAAGAAGAAAAGCTAATGTTGTGGCTAACAAAGATTACCGCGAACTGCCAGCGTATTTTAAAAGCCATATTCTTTTACAGAGAGCCGATGAGCAGCCTGATGAAAAGAATGGGTTGGAAAAACAAACACACCGCCGCCAACCAGCAATACAAGTGCATACAGCAGGTAAAAAACCGGAAAAAAAACGAAGGGATTGACAAGCCCTTCGTCTTTTAAAATTATTTATACATCTGCGGGTGATGCAGGATATGTTTTGGTATTAACATGTAATCAAAATAAATAAATGAAACCGGCTATTGCAAACCTTTCTAATTTATAATTATGAAAAAGAATACAAAAATAATCCTTTGCATGGTGTCTGTAGGGCTATTAACACTGTGTATTTATCACTTTTTAGGATAAGTAAACCACTTTAAATGAACGATCCAATTAATATCTGGGGCATTAAAGAATTCGAGGGAGATGGAATAACTTGCCCGGTTGTCCCTGCAAATCTTCCCTGGTACAAAAAACTAGCGCTTACATTTTTCCGTTTTGGAATCTGTCCTGCCTGCGTTACCATGAGTTTGACCTACAGTATTGGCAGATTTGCCAGGAGCTTTTTTAAGCCTACCGAAAAAACCTGAACAAAATAGAACGCCGGCATAAATTTATCCGATTCGGCCGCCATCCGCGAAATAAACGCAATTTTTCACATCATTACCCTTAATTTTAATCAACAAGATTCACCAATCCATTCTTCTCCATGACGGGTAAAGCACGTAAACGTTATAAAAGAATATTTTTTGCTGCGCTGCTGTTTTTTTTACTACTGAACGTTATTATTATTAGTCAGGCTTACCATCTCACTCATTTTTATGCCCACGGAACCGTCAAACCAATAGCAGAGCAGACAAGCGGATTTTGGGGAAAAGCCAGGGTAACCTTGTTTGGATTGAAGCTTGAAAAACTTGTCGGAACCGTTCCGGATTCCGCATTTACCAATATTAAATTGAAATCAAAAGACAATCTAACTTTAGATGGTTGGCTCATTCGCGTACCCCATGCAAAAGGAACCATAGCATTATTTCATGGGCATGGCAGTGAAAAGTCGGCCAATCTTTCGCAAAGCAATACGTTCAATGAATTGGGTTATTCAACTTTATTGATTGATTTCAGGGCGCATGGACAAAGTGAGGGCAATACCTGCACCATTGGCTACCGGGAAGCAGAAGACGTAAAACTTGTTTACGATTACCTGAAGAACAACGGAGAAAAACATATTTTCCTGTATGGTATTTCACTGGGCGCGGCTACCGTTACCAAAGCTATTGCCGACTACCGTTTAACGCCTGAAAAAATAATTTTAGAAATGCCTTTTAGTTCGTTACCGGCAACGGTGGAAGGCAAAATGAGAATGGCAGGCTTGCCAACGGAACCGCTTGCGGGTTTATTGACCTTCTGGGGCGGGAGCATTAATGGCTTTTGGGCTTTTAACATGGAACCCAGGGAATTTGTAAAACAGATTAAGTGCCCTGTGCTGCTGCAATGGGGAAAAAAAGATAAGGGCGTTACTGAAAAGGAAATAAATGAATTGTTTAAAAACATCACTTCTTCAAAAGAATTAGTGGTGTACGAAAAATGCGGGCATGAAAATCTCTGCGAAAATGAGCCAGATAAATGGGAGGATACTGTGGAAGCCTTTTTGGCGAAGTAAAACAAAGTTTGCAGCATTATTTTCTCCGGGGACACCCTTCCAAACCTGGTTTACTATAATTTTAAGTCCAATTTATTAGCCCGGCTTAGCAGCCGCTCGGAAGGATCGCTGGAATTCCGCCCCATCTGCAGGCCATGAACGTTTGACAGACGATATAAAATCTAACAATGACATTTTACGAAAACGAAATAAAAAGAATTAAAAACGCTGTCTATTTAAACCAGGGGCAGCTTGACACCGTGATCGGAACCCGGCGCTATATCAATAACAATTTTGATGTAGCTCTGAATTTAAATTTATTATCGCATTTTCGGTTCGTTTCGAAATTTCACCTGTTACGCCTGTTCAAAAAATATTACGGCCAAACGCCAAAACAATATTTAACGGAGATGCGAATTGAAAGATCAAAAGAATATTTGAAAAAAGGAATGAGCATAACTGAAACCTGTTTTGCTGTCGGGTTTGAAAGCCCTTGTTCATTCAGTACCTTATTCAAAAACAGAACAGGACGAACGCCCGCTGAATTTCAAAAAAGAGCAACTTTCACAAAGCCGGTTTAATGCTGATGTTGAAACTTTGCAGCTATTAAATCAAAAATTTAAGCAATGAAAGCGAGAATTATCAGCATTCCGGTACAGGATCAGGAAAAAGCATTGTCATTTTACACAGGAAAGCTCGGCTTTGTCAAAAAAATAGATGTCCCGTTAAGTGAAGACAGCAGATGGTTAACCGTGGTAAGTAAGGATGAGCAGGATGGACCAGAAGTTTTGCTGGAACCATCACCCAGGCATTTTGAACCGGCCAAAACCTACCAAAAAGCACTTTTTGATGCGGGCATTCCATACACACAATTTGATGTCGACAACGTTCAACAGGAATATGAACGGCTTGTAAGTGCCGGCGTTGAATTCAGTATAAAACCAACTGAAATGGGGACAGTAAAAATCGCTGTTTTCAATGACACCTGCGGAAACAATATCCAAATTGTTGAAATGCTATAATATAGACGCCCACATCTTCGGCCTGCATTGGCTTGCCCGATTTTTCTGCAACATTCAAACAGGAATAAAGTTCGCTCTGGTTTTTGAAACCCGTTGTTTATACAGGATTATATTAAAGCAAGAGGCTGTCTCAAAAGTAAAAATGATCTGCCAAAGAACAGGCTAAACAATTATTAACGTTTTGGATTCGAATAAAAATTAGCCGCAGATTCGCAGATTTGTGTTTTAATCTGCGAATCTGCGGCTATTAATTTAAATCAAAGGGGCTAAATCATGCTTTTGAGACAGCCCCTTGCTTTAAGTGCATTGCTGTTACAGCTACTATTTATATGGTAGACGTAACGATCAGAACATTTATTGTGTAAAAAAAATATAGTACAAAATGATTTTTTGACACAAAGCAATCAGATATTTTTGGCTACCCAATGCCGGTTTCTATTAACGCATTTGCGTTTCAAAACACGCGTTAACTATAGAAGCAAGAAAAAATAGTATGATAAACAATCCCGCAAAACCCGGTAAGATACGGGTTTCAAAAAATGGATTGAATCTTGAAGGATCACCGAAGCCCCCAACGGTATATATTTTAATTGTTACAGCTTAGCTATTACAGAAGAAAAAAATATTATCATGACGAATTCATTTGTATTGGGTTTTCAGGATATTGACAAGACAAAACTCCGGCTTGCCGGTGGGAAAGCTGCGAACCTGGGAGAGCTTACCAGGATTGAGGGCATCCAGGTGCCGGATGGGTTTTGTATTTCTACTGAGGCTTTTAAAAGAGTCATGGAAGGGGCACCGGCGCTGAAGGAACTGCTCGATCGGTTATCGCTTTTAAAGGCGGAAGATCGAAATAAAATCAGCGAGCTTAGTCGTGAAATTCGCGGAGTGATTGAAGAGATAGCCATTCCTCAGAATATTCAGGAAGAGATCGCCCGGTTTCTTTTCAGGCTCGGTGAAAAAGCTGCCTATGCGGTACGATCCAGCGCAACGGCCGAGGACTTGCCGACTGCTTCTTTTGCGGGCCAGCAGGATACATACCTGAACATTATCGGAAAAAAGGCCATCCTAACGCATATCAGTAAGTGCTGGGCCTCCCTGTTTACTGAAAGAGCCGTTATTTACCGTATTCAAAACTGCTTCGATCATCGCAAAATTCAGCTCGCGGTGGTTGTTCAGAAGATGATCTTCCCGCAGGCGGCCGGAATTTTATTTACTGCCGATCCCGTCACTTCCAACAGGAAAATATTATCCATTGACGCCAGCTTCGGACTTGGTGAGGCCCTGGTGTCCGGGCTTGTGAACGCTGATAATTATAAAGTTCAGGAAGGCAGGATTATTGAAAAAAAAATTTCTACTAAGCAACTGGCTATCTATGCGGTAGAAGACGGCGGTACGAAAGAACAGACAATTGAACCCGGGAAGCAGAACAAGCAGGCACTGACGGATGAACAGATTTTAACGCTTGAGGGCATAGGCAGAAAAATCGAGGCGCATTTCGGTAGTCCCCAGGATATCGAATGGTGTTTGGCTAATGATGCCCACCTGCCGGACGCACAGGCATTCTATATTGTACAGAGCCGGCCCATCACGACTTTATACCCGGTTCCTGAAACGAATGATCAGGAAAATCATGTCTATATATCTGTTGGTCATCAACAAATGATGACGGATGCCATGAAACCATTGGGATTATCTTTTTTTCTCCTGACCACCCAGGCACTTATGCGCACAGCCGGTGGAAGATTATTTGTTGATATTGCGCCGATGCTGCGTTCGCCTGCCGGCAGAGAAACAATGATAAATGTGCTGGGAAAATCAGACCCCATCATAAAAGACGCACTTATAACCCTACTGGATCGGGAAGGTTTTATAAAACCGTTACCATCGGCCGCCGACGGCTTGCCGGATGATAAAAAAGAACCGGTTCCCGCCAAAAGCGATAAAGTTGCGCCGCCTCCAAATTACCAGGCACTGAACGATTACGACCCATCCATCGTTTCTGATTTGATCAATACCAATCAAACATCGATTGCCGCGTTAAAACAAAACATCCAGACGAAATCCGGCCCGGACCTGTTTGATTTTATCCTGGAAGATATTCAGCAATTAAAGAAATTAAATGCTAACCCACAGAGTTTTGAGGCGATCATGACCGGTATGAACGCTTCTTCATGGATCAATGAAAAAATGAACGAATGGCTGGGTGAGAAAAATGCCGCAGACACCATTTCTCAATCGGTGCCAAATAATATTACTTCGGAAATGGGCCTCGCGTTATTGGATCTTGCAGATACAATTCGCCCTTACCCTGAAGTAGTTGGTTATTTGCAACAGGTAAAAGAAGACAACTTCATGGATGAATTGGTTAGATTTAATGGTGGCTGGGAGAGCCGGGATGCCATTGATGCTTATCTCAGCAAATACGGAATGCGGTGTGCCGGCGAAATTGATATTACAAAAACCCGCTGGAGCGAAAAACCAATTATACTTGTTCCTATGATTCTTAATAATATCAAAAACTTCAGTGCTGGTGCCGCCAGTCGTAAATTTGAGCAGGGGCTAAAAGAAGCTTTAGAAAAAGAACAGGAGCTATTGGATCGATTGGCGCAACTACCGGATGCTGAACAAAAAGTCAAAGAAACAAAACGAATGATAGGGCTGGTCCGGAATTTCGCCGGTTACCGCGAATATCCAAAATACGGTATTGTTAGTCGCTACCTCATTTATAAACAGGCTTTGCTGAAAGAAGCCGAACGGCTTGTACAAGCCAACGTTATTCATGAAAAAGAGGATATATTCTATCTCAATTTTGAAGAAATTCGGGAAGCTGTCCGCCTGTCTGCCGGACAGCCAGGCACAAATCAACTGGATTACTCAATCATTAGCAAACGAAAGGAAGAATTTACATTTTATGAAAAACTAAAACCGCCACGGGTCTTTACGTCGGATGGTGAAATCATAACAGGCAAGTACAAACGTGAAAATTTGCCGCCCGGTGCTATCCCAGGCCTGGCGGTTTCTTCCGGTATTATTGAGGGACGGGCGCGTGTCATTTTAAACATGGCCGACGCCAATCTGGAAGATGGGGATATATTAGTCACCAGTTTTACTGACCCCAGCTGGACGCCCTTGTTTGTATCCATAAAAGGCCTGGTTACCGAAGTGGGCGGGCTGATGACCCATGGTGCAGTTATCGCACGTGAGTATGGCCTACCGGCAGTTGTTGGAGTAGAGGATGCTACCAAACTGATAAAGGACGGGCAACAAATCCGTGTGAATGGAACGGACGGTTATGTAGAAATTCTATAAACAGGAAGGACCATGCTGGCTTCATGGATAGCTGCAAATTAAAATTGTTTGGTTATTTATTTTCGATACCGGTATCAGTATTTCATGGCCACATCGTTTCCCGCCAGAATAAATCTTTCGGGCTGGCGTCGCAATCACTTCATCGTTCTGTTTTCAGGGCAGCAGCAGACTATTATTAAACCAAAGATGTCCGAACTATGCACCTTAAATGAGGGTAAAAAAAATGACACATGCATTTTAGCGATCCGGCAGTATCTCCCGGCATTTGGTCCGGGCAATTCACATCGGCTGTTAGTATGCCCCAACTTCGGTTCCAGCCTCAAAAATACTACGCAACAATGATTAAATATGAACCTTAATTTATAAATTGAGCAGTGGTAAATACAGGCGGGAAAAAAGCCACTGTATAGAATCGTTTTCTAATTGCCCCTATTACAGCAACCCGCTATCTGTCAAATCATATATTGTAAACCCTAAAATTGATCAATAATGACTACTGAATTAAACGCCCCGGATATTTTAACTTTCGAACCAAATTATATCCGGGCAAGTGCGGGTAAACGATTTCTAAACTATTTTATTGACATACTCGTCTTCTATGCTCTTTTCTTTGCCATTGGAATCGTAATCGCCCTGCTGTTTCCTGCTTCTCTTGACAGTCTTGGCGACAACGATCCTGGATTCGGGCTAATTGACAGAATTATCACCCTCGTTATTTATGCTGTTTATATGGGCTTGGTGGAAGCGATATTTAAAGGAAAATCAATAGGAAAATTAATAACGCAAACCCGCGCGCTGAACCTGGATGGAACAAGAATTTCTGTGAAGACAGCATTCGCCAGAGGCTTTAGCAGAGCAGTACCATTCTGTGTGTTCAGCGCTTTCGGTACTCCTTGTGACCCATGGCAGGACAGGTGGACAAATACCATGGTAGTCGACGAGAAGCAAATACACACGGTTTAGTGTAGCAATATTTCATCTGAAACAGCCTTCAGGCAGTTTGCTATCAGCGTTGGCTGCATTTAAACTAGCGCTCTAAAACTTATAACCATGCAGGTAGAAATAATTAATAAAATCCGCCAGTTCGATATCTACGGCTTTTCCGGAACAGCTATGAATAAGGATTATGCCGGTACTGCTTTTAAATTAATGGATAAAATGTGGCAGGTTGTGAAATCAAACAACCTGAAAAATAAGGGGCTTAACATTTGGGTGTACGAAAACAATGAAAAAGTTTTTGCTGGCGTGGAACTGAGCGATATTCCTCAACACAATACAGGGCTGGAACAAAAAACCATCATCCTTACAAAATATGCGTATCACAAACATATCGGCCCGTATAACCTGATAAAACAAGCAGGACAAAATATGAACCATGAATTAAAGAGCAGAGGTTTTGAGACTATTTTACCCTACATTGAAATCTACGGACACTGGACAAACGATGAGACTAAATTGGAAACTGAACTATTGATGAGCCTGAAATAGGATTTTATTATACAATTTATTTCGAATCGCCTC
>Ga0157378_10000984_pt1 | contig 26070 bp, 17 predicted proteins | sample M65metaG_FD_115309 | JGI IMG/M metagenome (GOLD analysis project Ga0157378, IMG submission 115309) | Miscanthus rhizosphere microbial communities from Kellogg Biological Station, Michigan, USA - M6-5 metaG | ecosystem: Host-associated > Plants > Roots > Rhizosphere > Soil | place: USA: Michigan...
GGAGTCACTCTTACCTTCACCTGGTCGCTGGTCAGTGGCCAGGTGAACTTTTGTGTGGCGGTCTTCCCTTGTCACAACCAGACTGTCGACACGCTACTACCCACTCGTTTGTGCTTCTGCTACATTTCCGATGATGACATTGGCTCTCCGTGTAGAAAACGTATCGAAGCAATATCGGATCTACGATCGGCCGGGTGACCGCCTGACTGAGTCGTTGTCTCGCGGGCGCTTACGCCGTCATCGAGAGTTCTGGGCTTTGCGCGACATCAGCTTCGAGATAGAGCCCGGTACGACGGTCGGAATCATCGGTCAGAACGGCTGTGGCAAGTCAACGCTCTTACAAATAATCGCCGGGACTCTTTCACCAACTCACGGTCACGTCTTTCATGAAGGTCGGATTGCAGCGCTCCTCGAACTAGGAGCGGGCTTTGATCCGGAGTTTACCGGCGTCGAGAACGTTTACATGAACGCTTCGTTAATGGGTTTCTCACGTCGTGAAACCACCGCAATCCTCCCGCGAATCGAAAGGTTTGCCGAGATTGGAGAGTTTATTCATCAACCGGTGAAGACCTATTCAAGTGGCATGTTCGTTCGTCTTGCTTTCGCTATCGCGGCCAGTGTTGAACCTGACATTCTCGTGATTGATGAAGCGTTGGCAGTAGGCGATGCTGTCTTTCAACATCGTTGCTTAAGGAGAATCAAAGATCTTCGTGACCGTGGGGCGACAGTGTTATTCGTGTCGCATGACACGGCCGCTGTACGTGCACTCTGTGATCGAGCCATTCTGCTAAACGCGGGACGCATGATCGCTGATGGAGCACCGGCTGATGTCTTGAACGATTACCAGCGCATTGTCATGGAACGCGAAGAGGCGTATGACGCCGACGTCGCTCGCGCAAATGATGATTTGTCGGAAACAGAGGAAGAACTCGCGCCTGTCCATTACACGTATCGTCACGGTGACGGCAGCGCGACAATAGTTAATGCTGAACTCTGTGATAGTTCAAAGCGTCGCCTGGAGATCGTGGAGACAGGTGCCGCGTTGGTTGCGCGAGTAAGGATTCGTTTCCAACGTGACGTTGAAGAACCTGTCGTGGGTTTCCTGATCCGGAATCGTCACGGCATTCACGCTTACGGAACGAACACAAAAGAACAAAGAATTACACTCGGCAGTATCCGCCAGGGTCAGACTCTCACAGTTAGTTTCTCATTCAACTGCTGGTTGGGAATCGACGATTACTCGATCTCATTCGCAGTTCACAGCCAGGAAGGTCAGGCGTACGATTGGCTCGATGGCACTTTATTCTTTCGTGTCGTGAGTCAAACAATGACCGAGGGCATCGCGAATCTGAATGCTACCGCAACTGTCGTAAACAACGAGCGGAAGGATGCAAACATTAAAGCCGAGAGCGTGACCCATGGTTGATCAGGAAGTCGTAGACATACTGGCCGAGATACGGCAACGAGTAGCATCCGCACAAGTAAACTCGCCCGAAGCCGGCAGAACGCCTCACGTCTCGCCTCCAACTACACCGACGGACTCAGTGTTTGTTAAGAGACATTTCGCGAGTCTAAGCGTGCTGGATCGCGCTTGGGATCGTCTACCACCACTCGTCAGCAAACGAACCGGTACTTCAGCGAAGTTCGAACTTTGGATCAAGTCAAACCTGAAGCGCGCGTTGAGATGGTTGACTTGGGAACAGGTTAACTTCAATGCCGCCACTCGCCAGACTTTTGTAGAGGTAATAGAAACGCTCGCTGCTTATGAACGGCAATTGGCGCTGCAACAGAGTGAGTTGAGCATGATGCGAGATGAATTCGCCTCTCACCTCGGCCAGATGGCAGACGAGATGAGAGTTCAGCGCGAACAGATTGAGCGTCTGCAGGGCGAACTCAACGCCCAACGGTCCTTATTGTTCAGCCAACAAACTGATTTCAAAGAGCGCCTCGACGTGTTCGAAAACACGATCAAGGATTTCCAATCACAAACTGCCGCTGAAGCACGATCACGGTTCGATGATTTGCTTAAAGAGTTTCGCGAACGCGACGAAAGACTGCTCGACGAACAAAGAGTCTGCTTCAAACAGCTCCGGCTGGAGCTGAGCGAGTCACAAGTATTGCAGGAGCGAGCTCGTCGTGAACTGGACGTGCGACTGGGGAAATTAGAGAAGGAGAAAGGCAAGAAATAGGACTTTGGTCTTTGGTCTTTTTGACGTTCAGATAATTTCGAAGACCCAAGACCAAAAACCAAAGACCGGAACGATTCAACAATGCCCTCTTCATCTGACGACAATCTCTATCTTCGCGCAGGAATTCGCGACCTTGCCGAATTCTATCGGACGAAGTTTGTTTCGGATGAAGTACTCGACTCGCGATACTTCAACCCACTTGACCGATTCGACATGCGGTTCGCCAGAACGATGTGGGTCTACGACAACATTAGTTCCGGCTCAGACGTTCTCGATCTCGGTTGCGGTGCCGGAATGCTCGCGCTACTGAAAAGAAAGAACGTAAATCTCACGGGCGTCGATCTCTCTACCGAGTGCGCACTCGCCGCTAAACGAAACGGATATGACGCAAGCTTCTCAGCGAGTCTTTCCCAGTTGCCTTTCGCCGATAACAGTTTCGACTACGTAGTCACGCTGGATGTTCTTGGTCACGTCGCCTTTGAAGAAAAGGACGCAGTGCTCACCGAGATCAAAAGAGTGCTTCGTCCTGATGGCGTCACATTGCACGGTATTGAGTGCACGGATCAGGAGGGTCGAAGACGTTTCAACGAGATGAACGAAGAAGAGTTACGGCGCTTCGTCGAGATCGACGGTCACGTAGGACTTGAGGAAGAGCAACAACATGCAGAAAGGTTTCGACGTTTCTTTAATCACGTCAAATTTGAACCGAGGTACGCGCTGTGTCTAAGCAGCGAAGAGTTCATCAAGCAGAACGATCAGTACGGACTGCCATTCGAAGACGACTTTGTCGACTATTTACGAGGACTCTCGTTTAAGGAACGACGAGCGTTTGATATGGCGATGGGCTATGTCTTCGGGAAGATTTCAGATCTTCACGTCGAATTACCCAAAGCCGGGCTCTACGTCTTACTCAAAGCCTCAGACGCCCCACTCGGTCCGTTCTACAACGAACACCGCGACCGGAAGCAGCTGTTTTCCACAACAGTCGACGAATCGAATTCTTGTTTGGACCGTCGAGGCGATGTCAGATTTTCTGAAGACTGGTTTGAACCAAACGTGATTCCACCTGTTGCACGTTGGATGGGAAAACAAGGTCGAATAACTTTCAAAGCTTCGAACCTGGGCAAGATTAGTCTTGATCTGACAACGCATCTTCCAAATCTTAAAAACGAACCTGTCCAGATCGATCTCATGCTCAATGGCGAACTGCTCGCAACTTGGTCTCTATTTCGCCAGGGGTGGCTAACTGTGGGAGTTTTAGTCCCGCAACGTATTTCGGCTCAAGGCGATTTGTTCGAACTAGAACTGACTGCATCCAGGACATGGCAACCAAGGGTCGATGTGGAGGAGGACCGGGACGATCGCGAGATTTCGATTGCGGTCTGTAATATTCAGGCAGAATGAGGGCTTTGGTCTTGGGTCTTTGAACATCATAACCAAAGACCTAAGACCAAAAGCCTAAGACCCAAAACCTATCGCATGATCCGCAACGTCCTCATCTGCACGACACAAGTTCCCTTCACTACTGGCGGTGGCGAATCGCACGTCGAAGGTTTGCGGCGCGCACTCATCGAGGCAGGTTACAACGCTGAGGTTGCTTCTCTCCCGTTCAAATGGTACCCACCGACCGAAATTATGCGAGGCTCGCTGGCGTGGCGTTTACTCGATCTCAGTAGTGCAAATGGCAAGTCAATCGACCTCGTCATCGGGATGAAATTTCCAGCGTACCTCGTTAGTCATGACAAGAAAGTTCTCTGGGTCATGCACCAGTACAGAGCCGCTTACAACCTGTGGGGTACTGCTTTCGATGATCTCTCAAATTATCCTGAAGGACTGCGCATACGAGAATGGATAAAGCAGTGCGACGAGCGATTCATTCCTGGCGCGAAGAAGGTCTTTGCAAATTCAAAAACCGTCGCGGATCGACTTCAGCGCTTTAACAACATCGAAAGCGAAACGCTCTATCATCCGCCGCCGCGTATAGAAACATTGAAAACTGGTGAGCAGGCGGATTACATCTTTTATCCGAGCCGGCTCGAACCGCAGAAGCGACAGGAACTCCTGATTGAAGCGGCTCGGCATTTAAAGACACCTATCAAGATCGTTCTCGCGGGAAACTCAGGAAATCCTCCTCATTACGAATCGTTAGTTAAAAAGTTTGATGTTGGCGATCGTGTGACGCTTCGAGGTTTTGTGTCCGAGGAAGAAATAGTTGAGTTGTACGCGAATGCGCTGGGTATTTGTTACCTGCCCTTTGATGAGGACTATGGTTATGTAACTCTCGAAGGGATGATCTCAGGCAAGCCCGTCGTGGTACCAAGTGATGGTGGAGGCGCAGCGGAGTTTATTGAACATGAAAGTGAAGGACTGGTGATCGATCCAGAGCCGGCTCTCATTGCTGACGCTTTGGATTCACTATATCTAGATCGGAAGCGAGCGCAAACTATGGGCGCTCGCGGTCTCGATAAACTTAAGAGTCTGAACCTGTCGTGGAGTCATGTGGTCGAGAAATTGATCGATGGAGCAAGTTGAGACGTTTGTCCGATTAGGTTCAGCGCAGCAGAGCAGCACCAAAGCGTGGATCGTTTATTCCGTCAAAACTTTGCTCAAATAACAAGAAGTTGCGCCATCGCATCACAGAGAAGAACTTAAGCACGTTTGATTCAATGGACAACCTTGAAGTCGAACAAAAGTCTTGCAAGCTGTTCTAAAGCTTTTCGGACGCCTCCTCTCGGAAGGACGACTGTCGACTCCAGAAAACGTTGAAGCGAATAATCAACCATATCGCCATGAAGCCGTCTTTGGTCGATATCTTCTTGCCTTCCGCATACGTTCGTCCGTAATAACTGATCGGAACCTCATAAATCGCCAACTTCAACTTCGACACTTTCGCTGTTACTTCAACCTCGAAACCAAAGCGAGTTGAAACGATAACCATCCTGCGAATGACGTCGCCACGAAACGCTTTATACCCGGTTTCAATATCCGTCATGTTGAGGTTCGTAAAAACGTTGGAGAGAAATGTGAGACTCTTATTGGCAAGGTAGTGATAAAAGTAAAGTACGCGTGTCGCCCTTCGCACAAGAAACCGCGAACCATAAACAACGTCTGCTCGACCTTCCAGAATCGGAAGGATAACCCCGGGGATATCGATGGGGTCATATTCTCGATCGGCATCCTGCACGATCACGATCTCACCGGTGCTGAGCGCAAATCCCACTTTCAACGCTGCGGTCTTTCCGGAATTCCTTTCGAGACGGTGCATTCTTACAAACGGAAACAACTTAACGAGCTGAAGAATGACGTCTGCGGTTCCGTCAGTTGAGCAATCATCGACAATGATCACTTCGAGTAAATGAGGAACCTCGCAGACCTTGCGAACAACTTCCATCAAGGTAGCCGCTTCGTTGTAAACGGGAATCACAACTGACAGGCACGCGCAGGCTTTTGCAAGCTCAGCTTTGTTATGGATCAGTTCGTTGCTCATCAAAAATCTCGTTGGGACCGATCGAAAGAGAACGGCTTGGCACAAAAACGTCTGTAGTCCGCGAACAGCGGACGACTAATAGAAGCCCAGCACTTCAGTGCTGGGAATCATCACGGACCCGAGTGTAGTCCGTGAAGCGGACGACTGAACGAAGGCCATAAACTGATCTTTTGAGGTAAGTTTCGGCTCAGCCGTCCGTTTCACGGACTGAAAAAGCAACCATAACGGTCCCAGCGATAAATCGCTGGGCTAGTGTCATTCGTCCGCTTTCGCGGACTGCAAACCGACTTCTTTTGCAAAGCCGCCTAAGGCTTTTTGAAAAATTTCTGATACTCGTCAGTCAAACTAAAAGCCGCCCGCAGTTTGTTGGGGTCGCTGTTATGTTCGATATCGTTGACCCAAAAATTGAAACCTCGCCAATCATTGTCTGGTGGATCGTTTGGGTTTCGTCGCAAGTAGGCGAAGTAGTGAAGAGCAACTAGTGAACGTTTCTGCTCTTTCGCGACAAACTGGGGTTCATCGATGACTTTGAGAAGGAGACTGGTACGTACGTCAGGTTGAGTCGCTACTTCACTGACCAGTTTCTGTCGATCCATTGTCGCGACGCTGATTCCGGCGTTTTGAATTAATTGATCGAGAAACTGCTCATCATTGAGGTTTCCAAACCGTTTCAGAAAACTATCTCGCTTCGTCCACTCGTTTAGGAACGATTGGAAGTTGGCATTGAGCTGTTCTGTCTGACCCTCAGAACCAACGATCACGCCCCGGCAAATATTTTCCAGATCGCTCTTGAACTCTTTGTAACGCGGGATATCTCCGAAGGACGCCACGTAAGCTCGATAGAGTTTTTGGCTGACGTCCAATGGCTGGCCCAGCAAGATCACCGGCTCGTCCTGAATACGCCCCGCCCAATCCTTTACTGATAAATCAAAGGGCAACGCCGCTTCACTCCTGGCCTGAGGTTCATTCTTTACCACAGCGTACAAATCATCGTGACCGTCGAACCGATTAATAAAGCGTAACCTTCCTGAAGTTAACTGACGCCCGAGGAACGCCTGATAATCCGGCGCGCGTTCCAATGGTATCGACTGGTTTGCCACAACCAGGTAAGAGCTGGGGACCTTTTCAAATAGTGTCATCAACTCATCAGGAATCGCTCCATTGCCGGAGAGACTTTCAATCTTGTCCTCCTGGTAAGTATTGAAACCCGAGGTGCCGACGACCAGGGGTTTTTGATGGTCAGCCGCGCGAAGCATGTATCGATAGTTACTCTGACCACCGGCAGGTAGATGAGCGATGCCGCCGCGCATCGAGGTATTCTTCAACTTCAGAGTCACAGCGTCGGGCAACACGTCTCCGCGAACAATCGCCAGTGGAGCAGCATTCAACTCAAATAAGAGAAGCAGGCACGCTACTGTGAATACTCTTCCTTCGTGCATCGTCGGATAACGCACGCCTGTCCATTCAGCCAATCGTCTTACACCGAGGCCTGCAAGTATGCCGAGACCGAGGTAGGCGAGAACTGAACCACGCGTAACGACGCGCATACTTCTGAACAACGGAATGAGTTCATAGCAGATGCGGAAAAAGAAGAAGTTCCATCCCAGTGAAAAACAAAAACCGATAACGGTCAGGAGCGAGCCCAGCCAGAATGCGTCGGAGCGTTGGCTGGAACGAATAGTCTCAATGAGATTCGGTCGTACTGTATTCAGAAATGCCGGATAGGCGATGCATATTCTGACAAAGCTAGCGAGAGTTAATAGACTTAAAGCGCGTTCTGAGGTGACCGTGTCGAAAAATTTATGGAAAGCCGTGGAGTGATCGAACCCTATCGCCAAAATAGAAACTGCAAACAGGACGACAATTACCCCATCCAGAAGAGGCAGCAACTTTTCATATCTTCCGGTTGTACTCTGGCGTTGCTCCGGCTTATCACGCAAGACCAGCGCTGCTACCGAAAACAAGATCGGCAACAAACCTGGAAACAACTTGAACTTGTAACCTTCGAAGACTCCTTCTCCCATCCGATTCCATAACTTGTTTCGGTTTTCTGCCGACAACCAGTGAACAGGCATCGCAGAGTTGAGCTTTATCTCTTCGATGCTTCTCTTCATGTTGTAGATTCGTGATGCGATGGCGTAGGGAATCATGAAGGGCAGCAAAGCTAACATCGCTATGAACAAGGACACTGCGCCCCGGAACCAGAAGTCTCGATCACGCCAAAGCTGATGCCTGGTCAACAGTATTGCGGAGTACAGGGCAAACGGAATCAATATGAAATTGAACCAGGTGATGGCAGTTAGGCCATTCATAAAGAAGGCGAAACCAAGCCATGCAGCGCGTTTGTTCGTTCGCTCTCGAACAAACAAAACAAGTGCTTCAAAGACAAGTGGTATCCAGGGTGAGAACAGGTAAGCGACTTGCGCCATCATGTTGTAGCGAAACGGCACGAACGCATAAACGATTCCTGTTACCCAGCCAACCTTTGCTGAACCCGTCAAGGTTCGTCCTAAACGAAAGGCGCAATAACCGTTGAGTGCAAAAGCGAAAAACTCTGCAATGGCGTGGACCGTTAATGGTCGCAAGCCAAGCGCGTAAAGTGGAAAGAAAAGCATAGCTATCCCGTAACTATGCTCACTAAACGCCAGCGTGTACTTCAGCGGGTAGAAGATGTTTGCATTAAACAAGTGAAGAGGATCGGTAAAGGTCTGGTGGTAATCCCACCACATGATCCACGAGATGAGATATGGGTCTCCCTTGTCAACGACAACGTCACGTAACCTTGTGACGTAGGGCCAGGTCAGGATCGCTGTGAAGAGGCAGAAGGAAAGGAACGCCACGACTTCATACACGAAGCTTCGCTGGAAGAAATGAGTGAGTGAGAACTTTGCTTGCTCAACTCTGCCAGGCGTGGCTGTGGGCTGCGTCTCGCGATTAACCGATGTTGTCATCTGGTGTGCGCAGTGTTAGCTTTAATTCACTTCCTGATCGTGCGGTTTCTGTTGATCTAAATGGATTTCGAGACTGTCTTCAGGTCTCATTCTCACCGCGGCCTTAGCACGGTGAGCTTGCGCCTAAACAATGACTGAGGACTCTCTTCTCGCATCAACCACCGGACTAAAGCCACGGCGAGAAGGGATAAGATCTCAAACTGAACCAGTTCTTAATCTTGCCAACCCAAACTTGAGAAACGAAACATTACGGTGATGATAACTGATCAAGGACCCAGCGAGTCAGCACCTACAGTCTTAAATAAACAAACCTCAACTCTCGAACTCTCTATAGTGATGCCTTGTTTGAATGAGTCTGAGACCTTAGCTGCCTGCATTGAAAAAGCAAAACGATCTTTGCGCGAGAATAGCATAGACGGTGAGATTGTGATCGCAGATAACGGTAGCACCGACGGCTCTCAAAAATTGGCGGAGAATCTCGGCGCTCGCGTGGTTACTGTCGATAGCAAGGGATACGGCAGCGCGTTGATGGGAGGCATCACTGCGGCTCGTGGTAAGTACATAATCATGGGCGACTCAGACGACAGCTACGATTTCTCTAATCTTCAACCATTTATTGAAAAGCTCCGCGAAGGCTACGACCTGGTGATGGGAAATCGTTTCCAGGGCGGCATTAAGTCGGGCGCTATGCCACCTTCGCATCGCTATCTTGGAAATCCAGTGCTCACCGCGATCGGTCGACTGTTTTTTCAAAGTCCCTGTGGCGACTTCCATTGCGGCCTGCGTGGTTTCTCTAAAAACGCGATCACACGTTTAGACTTACGCACAACCGGGATGGAGTTCGCCAGCGAGATGGTCGTTAAGGCAACACTCCATAAACTTCGTATCGCAGAAGTCCCAACCACTCTGTCGCCGGACGGACGAAGCAGTCCACCGCACTTGCGAACATGGCGTGATGGCTGGCGTCACCTGAGATTTTTATTGCTCTATAGTCCGCGTTGGCTTTTTCTTTTTCCCGGCACGTTGCTTATGCTCGCGGGGCTCGTGACGGGTGCCCTGCTTTTAATTAAGCCCAGGACAATCGGTACAGTGACTTTTGATGTTCATAGTCTGCTGTATTCAGCGATGGCCATCTTGATCGGTTTTCAATCCATTACGTTTGCCCTGTTCACAAAGATCTTCGCTATAAGTGAAGGGCTTTTACCGGAGGATCCACGACTGAACAAACTCTTCAAGTGGATCACTCTCGAGGTAGGGTTAGTCGTCGGTAGTGTGATTGTATTGATTGGCTTTGGCGGTTCCGTTTACGCGTTAGACTTCTGGGGAGAACGTTCCTTTGGGAAACTGAATCCATCGCAAACATTCCGTATTGTGATTCCCGCAGTTACCTGTTTGACTTTGGGATGTCAGATCCTCTTCTCGAGCTTTTTCCTAAGCGTGCTCGGTCTAAGACGCAAATGAGTGAAGCACACTTCGACGACTATTCTGAAAAGTACGACTCAGCACTTGCTGATAGTCTGTCAGCAACGGGCGAGGATAAAGACTTCTTCGCGCGCGGACGTGCTTCTTTCGTCGCCAAGTGTTTGCAAAAACAGAATGCTCAACCTGCATCTGCGATGGATTATGGCTGCGGTATCGGATCAACGACTCCTCACCTACTGGAATTGCTCAAAGTCCAGTCGGTGATCGGAATCGACGTTTCATCCAAATGCCTCGACGTTGCTGCGGAAAAATTTGGATCCTCCCAAATAAGTTTTGTACCCGTGCATGAATTTATCCCTCGCGAAGAGATAGACGTGGTTTACACGAGCGGGGTGTTTCACCACATCAAGGAGGAACAGAGAAGTTCAGCAGTAGATCTAATTCATCAAGCGCTCCGTCCGGGTGGCTATTTCGCGTTCTGGGAAAACAATCCATGGAACCCAGGTACGCGTTATGTCATGAGTCGATGTGAGTTCGACGAGGACGCAATCACGCTTTCGCCTCCACAAGGTCGCAAACTGCTGCGATCTTCCGGCTTTGAAATCATTCGCACTGATTACCTTTTTATTTTTCCGAGAGCGTTGAGTTGGTTGCGAGGAATCGAGCCGTTTGTTTCGCGTTTGCCGCTTGGTGGTCAATACCAGGTACTCTGCCGCAAGCCTTTCACAGAGTCATAAATACTTGATGACGGTGCCGACCCAACCAGCAACCTCTCTAGCTCATAAGTATCGGGAGATTCGCAACAAAATTGAGCTGACTGACTTGCTGTTCGTCCTTTACGCACTCGTCTTCGCACGACAGTACTTCTGGATCATTCAGAACAATTCCATAGCATGGGCGTTCAGCGTGGCGGTGACGCTCGTCATTGGCTATTTCTACATTACAAACAAACAGTTTCAGACGGTCAGATTCGGTTGGAGTTTTTGGCTGGTCGTTGCTTTGCCTTTGCTAACGGCCTACCTGCTTCGTGCGGCGTTTCCGGATCGATCTTTCGATGTTCTCAACTACCACCTGCTCCATTCGGACCGTTCGTTGACCGGTCCGCTTTTGGGAGCAGGTGATTACTTCCCAACTGCAGTTCCGTTCAATCCAGTCGGTGACACTGTTGCCGGTCTCTCTCGTTACGCACTCGGTTTCAGGTTGGGCACTGCAATCAATCTGCTTGTGTTGATATCGGCGGGGCAAATTACAGACAAGCTCCTGAGGCCTCTCATCGATCGTACACTCCTTCGATCTCTTTGCGTTCTCCTGATTTTGCTTTCAGAGAATCTCTTGTTTGAAATCAGCACGTACCTGGTTGATCTGTTAGCGCTGCCACTCATGCTCGAAGCAACATTCCTGACCTTGAGAGCGCCTGAAGCCGAAAACCGTCGAGTAAACTATATTCAAATCGCTCTACTACTCGGTGCCGGCGCTGCGTTCAAGTTGACCAATCTTGCCGTAGCGTTACCGCTGCTCATCATTTGCAGCTACCAGTTACTCAGCAGCAGTACATCATTCGCTTCCTCACTCAAGCAGTTTCTTACAACAGTGGCGTTGATGTTTCTCAGCTTCATCGTGCCGCTGCTGCCATTCACGATTTACATTTACAGGATCACAGGCAATCCTGTCTTTCCTTTGGCGAACGGATTGTTCATGTCGCCGTTTTGGCCGACTACTGGAGGTTGGGACAATCGTTTCGGTCCTCACACGCCGATTGAATCTCTGCTGTGGCCAGTGCTGATCTGGTTTTCGCCGGATCGCCAGTCCGAGTTGGCGATTTACTCTGGTCGCCTTTCACTTGGCTTCATCGTTGCCGCGATTGGGCTGTTCCTGACGTGGCGAAATCAGTGGTCGAGATACCTCTGCGCGATATCGATCACTAGTTCTCTGTTGTGGGGAATTGTAGCGACCGGCAATGGAAGGTACGGACTCTGTCAGGAGGTTCTCGCCGGCGTGGCTATCGTCACAGTAGCCGCGTCGTTGCTAACGCTCAAAGGATCGTTGAAGTACTCGTGGCGAACAGCAACCGCCGCAGCAATGTTTCTGGCGTTGGTTCTTCAATGCTATTTCGCCGGTATCTACTTCGGGCGTACAGAATGGGGTGGACGAACGAGTGTCATCGGCGCTCCCAATGACTACGCACAGGAAGCGAAGCTAATGTTTCGCGATCGTTCATTGCTGAGTTTTCAAACTGATGAAGATCGAAACCGCTTCAATAAGGTTCGCGTTTGGTTCGAGACGTCTGCAAAGTCCACTGGCTTCGAAGTGCTCTTGAATCATCGGGCTCCAATCATCGCGGCCCGTCAACAGGAGTTCTTCACCACGCGCGATGCGTGGCGTCAGTTCATCTCCAGAGTAGAGTCAACTGGCGGCAACGATATGTACTCGCTCTGTTTGAGTAGCGAATTGCAAAGAGCGAAAGAGGCAATTGCCCTGCGCGGTCTCGAAATCGGCGACATCATTCCTTTGGACCTCCCCTTCTTTTCAGCCAGAAACCGGATCAGTATGATGCTCATTCAAGTTCGAATACCTTCGCAGCCTGAGGCAAAGGAACGTTTCGAAACTGCTTGGATGAACGCTGCCTTTGCCTCCAAAGACTACAACGAAGAAATCGTTGCTCTCGAACCTCCTGCGACAATGCATCCGGGAGAGAAGGTCGATATTAGATTTAAAGTGAAGAACCTGGGATCAGCCGTCTGGCCCTCGGTCGGCACAAAAGATTTTAAGTACCAAATCAACATGGGTAATCACTGGATCATGGATGGTGTAAGCAACGAAGACAATCGCGCCGCCATGAGCGGAGACTTGCCGCCAGGTAGTCAAACCGACATGAAAATGACAGTGAAGGCGCCGCAAGCTCCGGGTGATTACATTTTGGAAATTGACATGGTGCACGAAGGCGTTACGTGGTTTAAAGAACGCGGTGCTCATCCTCTGTCACTTCGAATCCGCGTACAACCGTAATACATAACCGTTAAGACGATGGAGAGGAACAACAGTTTATGAATCGAAGACTTGCCCTGTTTGTCGCAATCATTTGCCTGGTGGCAATACTTGCTGGTTGCAAATCGAAGCCGACAAGCACGACAACGACGACTCAACCCGCGACCACAAGAGGACCCGGACCGCTGCCGAAGAACGGATTTAAAGCGGTGATCAGTTTTCCTGATCCCCCGGCCAGACTGCGAGCCGGCGAAATCACAAACATCAATTTCAAAGTAAAGAATGCGAGCGACGTAGTTTGGTGGCAGCGCGGCGGTGAAACAAACGACAGGGCGGACAATAAATTCTACATTGCTGCAGGCAGTCACTGGATGGACAAAGAAGGTAATTACACTACCGAGCCCGAAGGTCACAACGGAATTCCGAAAGATTTAAGGCCAGGTGAAGAAACAGAAATGACGCTACAGATCACAGCTCCAAAAACTCCCGGCGACTGGACGCTGGAGCTGGATATGGTGCAGGAAGGCGTTGCCTGGTTTAGGGAGATGGGCTCGTCAACCACTAAAGTTAAAGTGACGGTGGTTAAATAAAATCGGTGCTGGGAGCGCCCAGCACAGCAGCACTAACTTTCTTATGAAACTTGCTTACTTCAGTCCGCTCGGTCCTCAGCGTTCGGGCATTAGCGATTACAGTGAAGAACTCCTGCCGTACTTAGCGCGGGGAGCGGAAATAACTCTGTTCGTCGATGGCTTCCAACCCTCAAACAAAGAACTCAGTTCCCACTTTGACGTTTACGACTACCGTCGCAAGCGATCCCTCCTTCGCGAACTCGATCGGTTTGATGCGGTTGTCTATCACATGGGCAACGACCATCGTTACCATTCCGGCATCTTCGACGCGATGATGCAGCGGCCAGGCCTCGTCGTGCTTCACGATTTTGCTTTACAGGATTTCTTCCTGGGACTCGCTCGAGAGCGAAACGACCCGAGCCTCTATCTGAATGAGGTTGAGTTTTGTCATGGTAAGAACATTCGCAACGAAGCTGCTGAGGAACTAACACGCGGGGCAATTCCCTCAATCGTCTCCCGTCCACTCGACTTCCCTCTCAACAAACGCATCATTACTTCGGCAGAGGGCATCATCGTTCATTCCAACTGGGTAAGAGAACGATTGATCCCATTCGCAGCTGGAGTCCCGATCGTTCATATTCCACACCTTGTGAACCTCGAAGAGAAACGGGCTCCACGCGCCGACCGAGAAGTACGCATCGCAAGCTTTGGACTGATCACTCCGGGCAAAGGTATCGAGTTAGCTCTGCGTGCACTCTCTAAGCTGAGAAACACTCATCGTTTCCGATATACACTCGTCGGCGAGCCAAACTCTTTCTACGATGTTCGGCATTTAGTTCGCACCTATAGATTGGACGACGTAGTTGAGATCACCGGGCACGTTTCTCTCGACCAGTTTAAGCAGCGCATACGTGAAACCGATATCGCAATCAACCTGCGGGAACGAACTGTCGGTGAAACAAGTGGATGTCTTTGTCGTTTGATGGCCACGGGTGTTTGCAGTGTTGTGGCCGAAGTCGGCTGGTACTCTGAACTTCCAAATGATTCCGTGGTGAAAGTGTCTTTGGGTACCACCACAGATCAGCTTTTACACGCATACCTCGAACGACTCATCGACGACGAGCAACTTCGAACGCGCATCGGTGAAAACGCTCGACATTACGCTCACGCAAAACATGCAGTCATACGTGTCGCCGATTCTTATGTGAATTTCATTGAGCAGGTGATCAACGGCAGGTTCCACCGCCAAATTCTTAGCGAGATCTCCGATGACCTCGTACAACTCGGAGCGAAAGCAACTGATGAGGTCTTTCTACAGGGTGTAGCGCGGGAAGTTTCAGTGTTGATGCCGCCCGTAAGCAATCCAACTGTTTCGTCAAACGGAAATCACTTGAGTTCCCACGTTGCAGTCGCAGAGGGCAGAACTCCAAAAGTTACCGGCATCGATTACAAAGAGGCCGCGCGCAATTACCTGGCAAACATTCCCGAGGAACGCCGTCACCATCTCCGGACAAAGCCTTTCTACAACCTGGCGAACAAACCTGAGAAGTACGGGAACGAAGGCATGGATGAAGACATGCATCGCCACTTCTGCGATTTCGCAAACATGGCGGTCACTCTCGCTTTGCCGGCTGGTAGTCGCATTCTTGATGTGGGCTGTGGTTCAGGCTGGCTAAGCGAATACTTTGCACGTCTCGGTTACGTCGTGAAAGGCATCGACATCAGCCCCGACCTGATTCAGATGTCGCGTGAACGTGTTTCAGGCGTGCCTTACGGTGCAGATCACGAAACCCCTCTTCGCTGTTCTTTTGAAGTGCACGACATTGAACTCACTCCGTTGTCCGAAAAATTTGATGCGATTATTTGTTACGACTCATTACATCACTTTGAAGACGAGCGTTCGGTGGTAAGTAACCTTGCGAAGATGTTGGACCTTGGTGGCTCGTTATTCATTCTCGAAGGCGATCGACCGCCTGCTGGTTCGCCGAGTGAAAATGAACTGGTAGACGTAATGAACAGGTACGGAACGCTGGAGTCCCCATTCAAGTACGAGCACCTGCGAAGGATCCTGGATGAAAACGGATTTGCAGTGATCGGCGACTACGCAAGTATCAACGGGTTGTTTGACCGTTCCAGTATTGTTGATGACCTGCTGCCGCTAAAGAACGTTGCTATCGACCAGAACTATCTCGCCTGCAAGAAAGTAATAGATGGTGCGGCCGCTTCCACTGTGCCTGACAGTAAGGAGCCGGGGTTGTTACGTGCAGAGATCAGATTGGTCAATCCGCTACCGACACGCATAAAGGCAGGAGAAAGCTTCCAAACTAAGTTAGAGATTCAGAACCAGGGCGACACGCTCTGGATTGCCGGACGTGAAACGCGATTGGGAATTGTGATGCCGGGCGTGAAGCTCTTGGATGAGGCGGGCAAACTTTTGAGAGAGGTTCATGGTGAACCACCGCTTCCACGCTCAGTCGCACCCACTGAATCGCTGACCTTAAAGATCTCGCACGTTGCCCCTTTGGTTGTGGGCAGATATACGTTGAAGATTGATCTGGTTGATCAGCACGTATGTTGGTTCGAACATGCGGGGTCGACGCCGCTGTTGATTGAGTTTGAAGTGACCGCCAGCTGATTTAAATTCCCTTGCGTCTTAGAAACAACCTCAAAAAAAGTGTAGGTAAGTCCACTAGAACATTCAAATTGAACAAGTCGGGAAGGGTGGTTTACCTCCGCTGTCAATTCAACGGTTATTGTGAGCTCTAAGTAAGTTGAATTGCGACAGCGGGGGTAAACCACCCTTCCCGACTTGTTAGATCTGAAGGTTCTTTTTCGGTATCTGAGGGTCTTAGACAAGTAGTGATGCTCGACAATCTACAGCCCTAGTCCCGATCGGCAACAATCGTGTGACGCGTCTCGTTGCGCTGTCCGTAGTCATAGAAATACTCGCCCGATGTGATGCTGATGATGGTGAACCCAAGCATCTTAAAAACCTCACGATAAAGTCCCGTTGAATAAGTCCACCACGTAAAATCGTTTTGCGGGTTGTCTGCCAAACCTTCGAACCTGGCAATCCGTTCCTCAGCCTCGATCACCGGGGAAACAACGACGATGGTCTTTTTAATCAATCGTGAAATCGAAGCCAATGCACTGATCGGATCGCTAAGATGTTCCAGTACCGACCCAATAAGCGCGATATCAAATTGGCCGAGCTCCGTTGGCACGTCGTGAATGTTTCCGTAATAAACATCAGCTTTTGATTCCAGCAATCGATGACAAAGCCAGTAAGCATTCTTCCATTGTTCGACCTCAACGTTGTGTTGCTCCGACCATCTTTCAGGATCACTGTAAGAGAGCTTATCTTTGAAGGGCAGAAAGGTTTGGTAGCGTGCATGAGCCATGTCGAACGAAAGCACGCGCGATGCGCCTCTCTTCTCCGCTTCAAAACTCAGAAAGCCAGTGGCAGTGCCAATATCGACAACTGATCTGCCTTTTACATCGACGCCACCGATATAGTCGTCAAACCGTCCACGCAAGTCCCAGTGACCATGTACCTCGCCAAAGTTTGGCAGCGTCATCGTGTGGTAGAAGAAACACTCGCTGAGGTCCGCGACGTGTCTCGGCGAAGCCAACTGTAGTCGGGATTTGGGATTCATACGGTGGGTGTCCGATATGCTTTAGCTTGTCGGTTCGATCTGCCTAAATATATTAGCGACAAGCTGAAGCATATCGCACATAGCACTGAGACGAGACCACCAATCATTACCGACCACGGGCGATACAAAAAGTCGATCTCGTGTTCACCCTGCGGCACTACAACACCACGCAAGTTGTAATTGACGCGTACGATAGGGACCGACTGCCCATCAATGTACGCACGCCAACCTGGATAATCATTCTCGCTCACTACCAACACAGACTGTCCCGTCGTGTGTGTTCTAAGCTTGATTCGATTCGCTTCATAACTCCCCGCATCGACTTGTCCACTGTCATGAATTGGCGGCAAAGGAACAGCCTGGTTCTCAACAAGAACTGTCTTAGACGGCTCCCATGGTGAACCATCCGGAAGGAATCCAGTGCGAATCACCTGTAATACACCTGGTTCATCCAGGACTCGGACTTCTGACGCCAACCATGCACGTGGCAGCGCTCGTGTGTTCTCGTAGATATTCACATCGAGTCCGTGACCTACTAGCTTCCAGCGCTCACTGCCTTGACTTTCTGAAGGGGTTCCGCTGGTCAACACATTCTCCACAGAGATCATGTCTCGTGTGAGCGGATAAGACTTGCCGGCACTCGCATCAACTAGCGATAGTCGAAACATCGTCAGCAAGAGTCCTGGCCATTGAGTTTGGGGCTCGAGCTCCACATCGCCGCCTTCAATCGTCGTCTTCTCAGGCAGTGCGAAGGAAGTCACATATGTATGACCTTTGTAGCTGTATTGCGCATCAGTGACGTCATAGCTCGTCGCGACCGTTGGCTTCTTGTGCCGAATGCGCTTTCTGAGATCAGCGCGATCGTAGGCCCAATCGGCTGTGTCGACGCCCGCGCGCAATGGAAATTCAAAGATGCGCCCATCCGTCAACTTCAAGTGCAACTTAGCGACGACTGCGTTATCAGGAACGTCTTCAGCGAACGAAAGATTGGTTAGCAACGCAACGTGATCGGATTCAACCGCAGGCAACTGAAAGCGTAGACGCTTTGTAGCGCCGATGTTTGGCAACGACAAGTCAGCCTTACCGAACATGAACTCGCCGTATTGTTCAGTCGCAGCGGGAAAGTTTGGCGGAGACACAACCGCGTCAACAGAAGTGTCGTCTTCTTTTTTGATAATCGGTCTTTCGTGTCTCGCGACAAGATAGCGAGTGTTCAGAATGTCTATCTCCCGACTATTGCTACGAAGCGTCGCGTTCGGATCGGTTAGTGCGCCCCATAGTTTCATCTGGCCGGCTAGTTCACTGTAGCGTTGCAGTCCGAACCCGTCGTAACCCGCCGCGTTTCGGATGCCGTGCATCATATAAATGTCCGGCTCACTCCAGAGAACCCAACCATGATCGTTGTTAGGCACCGAGACCTTTGGGTCGAATGGCAAATGAGTGGTGAGAATTCTGTACTTGTCAGGTTCCAGTTGGGCTTTGTCTCTCAGCAGCTGCACACTTTCGGGAACGCTCCAATACTCCGCCGGGATCTTTCGACAAGACACGTACCAGGCACTGAACTGTCCCCACAACATCAGATCAGTCGTGAGAACAAAAAACACAAGTAGAGTTGAACCACGTCGCCCTCGCGCAAAAAACCACAACGCGAAGGCACTCACCCCAGCGATCAAAATCGGCATGAACAATTCAGGCGCACGTATCAAACTTACCGGAGCTTTGCGACTCAGTTGAAGCTCAGCAGGTCGTCCCCAGGTCACAACCAAACAGGTCAACACAAAAACGCCGATAGCGATGAACCCGATGTAGCGCTTCCTTTGATTCTTGTCGATAGTCGATAAAACCGTGAGGCCACGACCGGCAAGCACAGCAACCGCGAAGTGAACCTCCATCAAATGACGAGCTGGAACGCGAAACAGGTTAAGAACCGGAACAAAGTAAACGATTCGATTGAGAGATAGTGGCGCATTCGCTCCAAAGGCCAGCATCAGAGCAACAACCACAACTCCCGCCCAGAACTTTGTCCGCCGATCCCGTCTGCCAAGTGCGACTAAGGCCAACATGATCGCCAGCACGCTGGCGTAAGGAACGTATTCTGTGTAGAACGACTGACCGATATATGGCGCACGGAACAGGCGGCCGTCCCCACCTCCCATGAGAAAAGGAGCAAGGAAAGTCATGACGGATGCTTTGGGCATCGAGAACGAAGCGAAGAAGTCGTAGCTGGCAGACGCACGAACGCTGTTGCGAAGCAATTCCCACGTCGGTAGGATCTGCACAGCTCCGAGCAAAACACCTACTCCACCAAACCCGAGTGATACGAGATAGCGCTTACGTCGTTCGCGGTCACCGAGCGCCATCATGATGGTATAGGCACAAGTGAGCAGCGCTGAGTAGGCGAAGACTTGTTGATGTCCAGCGAAGATCTGTAGCGCGATCAATAACGTTATGACTATACCGACAATGCGACTACTGTTGACCACGTAGCGTTCAATTGCCCAGAGCACCCACGGCATAAGAGCGGCGGTCTGAACGATGTTGATGTGGCTGATTTGATTTATTAGAAAGCCACCGGCCTGCCAGGTGAGACTGGTTAGAGCAGCGCCCGCTACTGAGGATCCTGTACGGCGCGCAAATAAGAAAGCTCCGAGCGCGGCGAGCATGAATGTCGACAACACCATGAGGTTTGTTGCTAACGCTGGAGAAAGAAATAGGTAGAACCAGTTCAGCGGAAACAACACACCGCCCTGTGCAGCTCCAAGCAGAGGCATGCCGCCAAAAATATATGGGTTCCAGAGTGGAAGACTTCCAGATCGAACAAGCTGAGCGGCGACAATACGCAGCGGCACATTCTGTAAAATTCCGTCGTCGGGAGACAGGACCAACCCCTCAACCAACGCCGGCAAAAAGTAAACAAGCGGGGCAAGCGTTACAATTGTGGCCGCAAGATAATCAGACCTGATTGTTAAACGGGGATTGAATGGATCAACCATTGAGTCAGGAGAGCAACAGACTCTCGACAACCTTTATAGTTTTCGAGCCGCGTCGTTCGCTCTCGAGCTTGCTAACCTTCGCTCGAACACATGCAGCTGAGCTGGTAAGTGGCGCGCTTCTCGCGATCATGAGTCTACAGATGTTCGCCGTGATTTGGCGCAAGAGTATCACTGTCGATGAGATCGTTATGATTCCATCGGCATACTATCACCTCGTCGACGCCGACTTCCAACTTGTCAACGAACACCCGGCGTTGCCGAAAATTCTAGCGGCGCTTCCACTCTTGTTTGTTCAGCCAAATGAAACTGCGTGGGATCCGACGTCTTCCACTACAGTTGAGGATTTCAAGTGGGAACGCATGTACAAGTTCTGGGACCTGAATGGTAAGAAGTTTCAATCGATAAGTTTTTGGGCTCGAGTGCCGATGATTTTCTTAACTGTCGGACTCGGGATACTAATATTTTTATTTGCGCGAACTTTGTTTGGTGCGCGTACTGCTGTTCTGGCAGTCGCATTATTCAGCCTGGAGCCAACAATTCTCGGTCACGGTCGCGTCGTGCAAACCGATGGTCCGGCGGCATTCGGCTATTTCCTATTCTTCCTGGCACTGTATTTCTACACTTCAAAGACTACCTGGCGTCGTGCCGTGTGTCTTGGCGCGGCGGTGGGGATTGCACTGCTTACCAAGTATTCCATGTTGTTGGTTGGTCTCGTACTCGCTCCGGCACTCATCATTCTTTGGTGGCGAAGTTCCTGGCGTCGCGTTATTCCCATTCAGACAGCAATCATCGCATTGACAATGCTTGTCGTGATCAATGCTGCGTATTACTTCAAACTTCGCTCACTCACTTACGTTGACTACCGATGGCTCGCTGTCAATTTCGGATCATACGCTCACGCCGTCACTACTTTGACTCAGTCGTTGAGCTACATCCTCCCTAAAGAATTCCTACTCGGCATCTGCTTTCAGATCCTGCACAACCGCTACGGCCACTCAGCAAGTCTTCTCGGAATGTATAGCCAGACAGGTTGGTGGTATTACTTTCCCGTTGCCTTGGTACTGAAGACGACAATCCCGTTGCTGTTGATGAGTCTAGTGTCAGTCTTATGGGCTGTCGTGCGAATGATCCGTCATCGAGATATTAGATTCATGTGGCTGCTTACACCCGTGGTGGTTTATATGATCTTCGTTTTGTTCAGTCACATCGATATTGGCGTGCGCTACATGCTGCCGCTCTTTCCGTTCGTCATCATTCTGTCTGCGTGGATGCTCGATGAGCTCTTGAAAATGAAATGGCGAACAGTTGGAACCGTAGCCACGGTTCTGTTGGTCGGCTGGATCGTCTTTGAAGCGATAAGGGCATATCCAAATCACATCGTCTACATGAACCAGTTCGCAAGTCGCGCACCTCATTGGTGGTACTTGTCAGACTCAAATGTCGAATGGGGCGATGATCTTCACGAGTTAGCACAATACCTGCAAGCAAAAGGCGAACGGCGTGTGCTCGACGCAACGCTTGGCGGATTTGGGATACTGCGCTTTTATGGAATTGAGTGTGGTAATGCTCTCGATAAACAAAGAGACAAATCGCAGGACCCGCTCTACATTGCTGTCGGCGCGAGTTACCTCAACGGTTCCACGATTCCAGAGGGTCCCAGGGGCAGCGGACGAGACACGGTCGCAAGCAGAGTAAATTTCTTCGACGAATACAGACATCGCCAACCTGAGACAATCATCGGTGGTTCCATTTATGTTTTTCGTGTGCGATGATACGCGACCCATGACAACCGTTTGTTGCTACCTCAAGGATCATCAACACTGAGATGCGTTGCCTCGTAGTGTTGCCTACCTACAACGAGTGCGACAATCTCTCAGGAATCGTTGAGAGCATTCTCCAACACGCGCCTAACGTTCACATAGTTATCGTCGATGACAATTCTCCAGACGGCACAGGTGCGTTAGCTGACGAATTACATCAGTCGAAACCTGACCGCGTGTTCGTGTTACATCGTGAGCGAAAGGAAGGCTTAGGTCCAGCTTATGTTGAGGGCTTTAGGTTTGCACTTGCTCGCGACTATGAAGCCATCGTTCAGATGGATGCCGACTTCTCACATGATCCCAAGTACCTGCCGGCTTTTTTCGAAGCTCTACAGACGAACGACCTGGTAATCGGTTCCCGTTATGTTGAAGGGATCAGCGTGGTCAATTGGGACCTCAAGAGGTTGATACTCAGCAAAGCCGCGTCGTTCTACGTCCGTACAATCACCCGAATGCCCATCGCTGATTGCACTACGGGTTTCAAATGCTGGCGTCGTGAAGCGCTGATATCGATCGATATCAATCGGCTCGCCTCAAACGGCTACGTGTTTCTGGCGGAGATGACGTACAGAGCGTTCCAAAAGAAATTGCGCATTAAAGAAATACCAATCGTTTTTGTTGAGCGGCGACTTGGACGATCAAAAATGAACAGCGGCATCATGGTTGAAGGTGTATTGACGGTCCTTCGCATGCGGTTTCGGAGGTGATGGCAGTGTCTGGAAGCAATCAGCGACTTGGACTAGCCTGGTTAGCTCTGATTGTCTTCGCGCTGATCATTCAGTTCTCGGCACTGCGTTCCAATCCACCCGGGTTTTTCATTGACGAATCCTCAATCGCCTACAACGCTCAAGCCATCGCCACGACAGGCCGAGATGAGCATCACGAAACATGGCCACTCTTTTTTCGCGCGTTCGGCGAGTACAAAAACCCGACCTACATCTATTTGCTCGCCATCGTGTTTCGCCTGACTGGTCCGGGCATTCTAAGCGCGCGTGCACTGAGCGCTGTGATTGGATTCGCAACAGTTGTCACACTCTTTGCCCTTGCGACGGGAATAACTGGAAGCCGGATCACGGGTTTGGTGGGGGGTGTCATTGCTTTGTTGACACCGTGGCTATTTGAACTAAGCCGCCTGGTAATGGAAGTAGCGATCTATCCATTCGCCGTAGCGATTTTCCTGCTCGTCGTCTGGCGTGCTGTTCGTAAACCTAAATGGCAACCGGCAGATATTTTTGGAGTGGCGCTGACACTTGGCCTGCTGACTTACAGCTACTCCATTGGCAGATTGCTGGGACCGCTTTTCGCACTCGGACTAGTTATCTTCATCACACGTACGCGATGGCTCAGTATTGTCCTTACATGGATCGCATACTTTGTGACGTTAGTTCCACTATTGATTTTTAATCATCGCCAACCATCGGCTCTCACCTCCCGCTTCAAGTTCATCACATACCTCACGACCGGAAGCTCACTGCTTGAAGTCACCAAAGAATTATTGAGCCACTTCTTTCTCAACTTAAATGCGTGGCGTTTGTTTGTATCCGAGAGTTCAAGCGTAAACGAGATAGCTCATATTCCTGGCCCGCCGGCGATGTTGACCATAACTGGAGCGCTTATCCTGGCGAGTCTCTTTCTTCTGTTTCGACTTCGACAGTTCAATGCGTGGTGGTTTTTTGTGATCTACGGAGCAGTGGTGTCTGTTATTCCAGCGTCACTTACGACCGACAACTTTCACATGCTGAGGCTGGCAGCGCTGCCTGTATTTCTCCTGATCTTAACCATTCCGACTGTCGACTGGTTCACAAAAAGTGATGTGGTCTGGAAACGCGTGGCGCTAGTCGTAACAATTCTGCTAATCACTTCTCAGGGATTGTTGTTCCAGTGGCAGTACCGTAAAAGCGCGCATTCACCACGACGCTTGCATCTTTTCGACGCTGATTACACGACCACAATTCTGCCAACCGCAATGACCAACTCGGGGTCGGAACCCGTGTATCTCGCTGATAACAGCTCACGCCCGGGATACATTCAGGCTCTCTGGTACGGAACCTTAAAGGGCATCCCTCTGAACAAGTTTGTATCATTAGGTTTTGACAGATCCCCTCCCGAAGGCGCCGTGGTCATTACCACCGAGGAGACGTGCCCGCGTTGTCGCGTACTCGTAGAAAGCGACCCTTACACGGCCTACATTGCTCAGGGGCCAGCTCCCGTTCTGATACGCTTACCCGACGAGGAGATGCGTGCAGAACTCGGAGTCGCTGGCTCACCATTAACGGCGCGGCCGGGTCAACGAGTAACGATCGAAGTGTCGGTGAAAAATGTGAGCAGACTTGTCTGGCGCGCGAGTGACCGGAGCGGATCAGCACTTGGATTGTCTGTAGGAAATCACTGGCTGGACGGAAAAGGTGCGGTAATCACAAACGACGACGGTCGAACCCTGCTGACAACGTACCTCAATCCAGGGGAGATGGTGCAGGCACCTTTGATTATAAATGTTCCGTTACGTTCAGGAACGTACCTGCTGGAGATCGATTTGCTGCAGGAGAGTGTCTCCTGGTTCGGAGCTAAGGGCTCACACACCTGGCGAGGCAAGGTGTTGGTCACAAACTGATTCGGGTGGCAGCTGGGTGGCTCCCAAGGGCCCCCGGTCGAAGGTCAGAACCGCTGTTTACGGTGTGGACAAGCCGATTTTGGGTCGGACCCGGCGCGCGTCATACTCGTCCGTGAGTTAGACGCAAATCGTGGAATCATGGCCAAATTATTCCAGTAAAAGCTCGTTGACACTTACAAGCCCAGCGGGCTAAACTCGAAAAGTGCCCTCGTGGGTTGTCCAAAAGCAGCCGCGATCAGATTAGGAAGGCCGCCTCACTATCGGTATTCTTTCTGTAGTATCAGCAAGGAGCTTAACAACAAGATGAGACTTCTCTTAGCCACGTTAATTATCGCGCTCGCTGCTTCCGCCGGGTTCGGTCAAGCCCCTACACTCCGAATCGTTTCGGATGATGGTAACAAGCTCCCTTCCGAGCTCTTTTACGGCAACATCAAGGTCAAACCACTCCGACTCAGACCCGGCACGAACGTTCCGATCACAATCAACGACGCAGACTTCTTTGTGAGCACTCAGTACGTCGATTTTCTGAGCAGATTTCCTGACCAGAGCGGTTTTAATTTCTGGACAAATGACATCACAGTGTGCGCGGCTGATCCTGCCTGCACAGAGGTGAAGCGAATCAACGTTTCCGCAGCGTTCTTCGTATCGATTGAGTTCCAACAGACCGGTTTCCTCGTTTACAAGATGTACGAAGCGGGATTTGGCCTGCCTAGTGGCTCACCGGTTCCTGTCAGGCGAGAGGACTTCATGCCTGACACCCGAACCATCGGAAATGGTGTAATTGTTAATCAGCAAGGATGGGAAGCCGTTTTGGAAGCTAACAAGAACGCTTTTGCTTTGGCGTTTGTACAGCGCCCGACGTTTACGGCGCAGTTTCCAGGTACGATGACTGCGCAAGAATTTGTAAACAAGCTGGACGATAACGTCGGAAATGTTCTCTCGAGTTCGGAAAAGAGCAATCTTGTAGGTGTGCTTGGCGGTTCACCAGCCGACCCGACTAACCGTGCGAATGTACTTCGTCAAATCGCTGAAAACTCAAACCTGACTCAGCGTGATTTCAACAAGGCTTTCGTGCTGATGCAGTACTTCGGCTACCTCAAACGTAATCCTAACGATGCTCCGGACAGCAACTTTGACGGCTACAATTTCTGGCTTGGTAAGTTGAACCAGTTCAATGGCAACTACATTCAGGCGGAAATGGTTAAAGCGTTCATTGCGTCGAGCGAGTATTTGAACCGGTTCTAGTTAATTCTGCATTGGAATTAGAAAAGGGAATCCAGTTTCTGGATTCCCTTTTCTGTTTTGCTGGGAGCGCAGGCGTCCTCACCTGCTGATTCGATCTTAGTAACGTAGCGGGTAGCTAACAGGCGAGGAAGCCTGCGCTCCC